>Ga0181612_141932_pt1 | contig 10228 bp, 5 predicted proteins | sample HoacroProtozoa21_FD_119630 | JGI IMG/M metagenome (GOLD analysis project Ga0181612, IMG submission 119630) | Hoatzin crop microbial communities from Cojedes, Venezuel. Combined Assembly of Gp0051906, Gp0051904, Gp0051908 | reverse complement strand
TTTTTTTTTTTTTTTTTTTTTTTAAGAACTGAGCTATGGTTATCTGGGCTGGTATCTAGATAACACCAGACACATGTACACGTACAGCAGCAGCATCGTACTCCCAAAACTCACATTGCTCCATCAACATGCTATTGCCATAGATCTATATACATCATAACCAGCTTTCTCCATTTCTGGACAGAACACGTTGGAGGTCCAGAATGCTCACTGTACAGATTATTCACGTGTTTAATTTTTGTCTTACCTTAATAGGTGGCTGCTGAGCATGACAGAAGTAATTAATCTTCTTCTGCAGCAACAGACTTACTTCAGTCAATATGACACACTGTGAACAAAACCAGAAATAAACTGAAGACACCAAAAGCAATCAACATCTTCAGACTATGGAAAAAGTAGTACTAACAGTAAGTTACTCAGGTGTCCCGATTCCTTTCCCCCACACATAAGAGAAAGCAGTCTTGAGTCAGTTTTCTCATTACACACTAGAACAGAAGGGTTACTGCTCCACAAGTTCTGGAAACAAGTTGAGCAAGAGCAAGAACAGCAAATTCTCGCTGCTTTTTACTGCAGTTGTGAAACTCAAAACCTAATTCGAATACTTACGAAAACAGTTACAAATAATCTCAGAGCAAATATAGATCTTGAATTTCAGGATTAAAGTTAGCAAAACTAACACAAATTATACTCATTAGTGCACATCCAGAAGTCTGCAGAAGCTTCAAGTACTGGTGCTCATCAAATGGCAGATGTACAATTTCTGCAAGCATTCATTTAAAGTTTAAGATATGAGTTACAAAGCATATGCACTGCGTCCCATTCAGTTACACACGACAGGGACATTCAGAAACTTGGTGAGCTTGGGTATAACTGACCGCCACACAGTAAAAGTTCCCAACTCAAACTGAGCCATGCACACAGGCAGGAGACAGCTGGCTGAACAACTGAAAACATCCTCATTCCATGACAGAGGAGCTTATGTTTCATTAGATACATACATAAACGATCTTTCTAATTATAGCCTGAGTTTCTACCGCCTGGAATACAGGACACAAAACATACGTAGAACACCTGCGCTATGTAGCTGCATAAAAAAGTCACAGCTTCACCTTCAAACAACAACAAAAAAAATTGTATGGCAATCTCACTTAGCTATTTATTGTCATAGTAAATATAATAGTAAGTGTCGTAAAAAGTATTAGGAACACAAACCCACTGTTTTGGCCTTGAAAAAAACCAAGCACAACCATTTCATTTGTCCAAATACACAACCTACTTCTTTCTTTACATCCTCTCAAAATGTACTTTGAAGTTTGTTTTAACTGTATTTACTGATATAAAAAAATTCCAAGTCGTTTGCTCTGAGCGAAATACCACATACAACTGCTTTAAGAGTGACATACCTGGTACTGCTTTAGAAAAGACAGATCTGTGGTTTCATCTAGCGGCACAGTTGATGCTGCTACTTGGACATATGGATTAAGTTCTGCAATATGATGAAGTGTGGCCTCAGCCCTGAAAGAACAGCAACTTTCAAATTTTTTATGCACCTACAAAACTGTATTTTCAGTTCAGAATTTCATACCACACATGCCCTACAAGAGTCCTTTAGGAAGTCTGGCAACAATCACCAACTCATTTATTCACACTTTAATTCCTAGCAGGTCTGAGGAAAACAGCTCTGTCCAATATACAGCAGGACTCATGGATGGTCTGGTGTCATGGCTGTCTTCTAGTGTCACACAGGCAGGTGAGCAAGCCCAAGGAATAAATGCACCCTGGCCCCCACTATTAAGTTTACATTTCAAGCTCCCAACTGCAAGAAGTGAGATGTTTGGCTTAGACAGAATTCCAGTCCCAGCCTAGACTTCCCCTAATACCTATCTGGGCACTGCACTCGAAGCCAGTAACTCCAGAGAAAGGGTTTAACAAGTATTTGATACGTATTAGCAACTCTTGGACAGTAAACTGTTATTTTTGATGCTGATGAAACTGTTACTGCTACTCAAGTTCAGTCCTCCCTCACTCCAAAGACTTCACCAACCTGTTCCTTTGACTGGTAATATCATCTTCATGGATGAAGAAGTTGATCCCCAAATCCCATTTCATGCACTGCTTGGTGTCATGAACGGTAAGAGCCTAAGAAAGTTTGGGAAAAAGCATTTACTGGAAGAAGAGTATATGGACATAGCACCCAAAAGGATGGATTAAGCCCCACATAAAATGCTGGAGGACCAGCAGTGGAGAAGATTTAGTTGTACCACATATAACTACAAGCTCCTCCAACTTCTTTTCCAAGAAATCTCTGACTATTTGAGAGACAGAAACGCATCTGCAATATGCATTCATGAAGCACTTTTCTCCCAGCTTACAGCATTTAAATACCGAGGATGATTTTTGCCACACTGCAATTAAGGGGCAGTTGTGATCTGTAAATTAACGGACTCCCAAAATTATAAAAAGGTTTTTTTGATTGGAAGAAAGAGGTTTAAAAGGCTTCTCTCTAATAAAATTAATCCCAGCAGCACAAAAGCAGTTGTCAGGTTAAAATACCCAACCATTCTAACGTCTACACAAAAGGATTTCAACAGATGACAGAACAGGACAACATATTTTGAATAGTTTGGCTTTTGAGTTCATACCACTCCATTTAGGAGAGGCCATTTTGTACAAAAGGATTCAATGTCTTATCAGCAGTTGACTAAAATACTACATGAGGTATTTCAGAGTGCAGTGGACATTAGTGTGAGACTTGGACCGTACTACTAGAACATCCAGATTATTAAAAGCTTTCACCTCCAGGTCCTCAAAAGTTTTGCAATCCTTCTACCAAAAGACAGTTTCAGAAACCTAAGATGAGCTAGCTAGTAGCGCTGTCCCTTTTTCTCCTGCCTACCCAAGAATACCCAACAACAGAACTGTCTTACATACCTTTACCCCAGCCAGAATTATATTTTTGGCTGAAAAAAAAAACAGAAACAGAGAGGGACTGTTGATGGTTTCTTGCAAATTTGTAATTGAATAGTTATGTGGGTGGATAACAACAGTATGTCATTGCTAAGAACCTCACAGCTTAAGAGTTTGTTCTATTCTACATTAGGCTCAAGCACTCTACAGCATCACTGAAAGCAAAATAGTACGAGCAAGGTTAAAAAGGCTCTCTACATTTGTCACCTCTTCACCCCACAAGCGTGATTACAGAGACACTAATGACAATAAACTGCAAAACTCCATGACTCTGTTCTGGCATCTGGTGCAGAGTACCATTACAGCTAACTGAAAGGGTAATACGCCAGGTAAGAACCAGTGAAGACAAGCCTTGCTCATAAAGAGAAAGGGAAATTGTTAAGGAGTCTCTTGCACCAGGGCAGTTATGCATTTTTCACCAAATTGCACCTGTTCTCCTACCTCCCACCCCCCCCATTTCCTACACGGGGATAATTTGGGCTATAGCTGTTCCTGCATTACATTCACTGATACTGATGCCTAAAGGATTAACTTGGATTATCCACCCTCAACCTTCACCCAAGACACCAGATTTTGGCTAAAGTGATCTGGCCCATGGAAGCACACTTTAAAGTAAAATTTGAAATGCTGTTCTAGTAAAAAGCTTACTGAAGAAATGGCCAGGATCTTTCCTGCATCTGCTGTGTTATTCATACACATCATGCACACAGAAATTCACTCAGATATTTCAGACATGCTTATTACATCTAAAATAAGCTTTACAAGTACTCTGCAACAGAATGTTTACATACACATGCGTCTGCTTAAACAAATGTTACCTAACTTACCAATCTCCACACCAAGACCACCCATACCACTCAGGAATACGTGGGACTGAGCCATCTTCTGCATTGCCATGTCTCCAAGAACATACCTCTGGCGACTATGGCAAAGATCGATTCAGATCAAAACAACATACAAACAAAATCAAGAGCACATAAAAGGAGGTCAAGAATTCCCAATCATTTCCATAAAAGTCCAAATATTTTCAGTTATTCTATCATCCCAACCACCTTCTAATCCGCAGTACCAAGTTCTGCAGAGGAGTGTGTGTCACTAGCAACATGTGCACAGTTCCTATTTACCAGCCCTCCGTTCAAAAAGGACCTGAGGACATAACATGCATGTACTTGAATTGTACAGCGCTTCAGGAAATACATGAATATCAAATGTAATATTTGCACTCACAATCCAAATAGTGAAATGCATTTAGTACAGACCTTTTCAGTGTCAGGTTTTAGAGAAGAAAAATAACTTTTCATTTTAGATCAGTGTAAAACCTATTCAGGACAGTAGGTTTTTGGAATTTACTACTGAAAACATAAGCTAACCAAAGAATTTCTTTGTTATCAGAAATCATCAAATCAGAGGGTGCAGCAGCTTCTGTAGTCAGATCCTGAGCTCTGAAAGACTTTTAGTTTCCAGCTATACAATTAAACTTAAACCATTCGAAATAAGACCTTTTCCACCAAGGAAAAGTACGACTTTTGTAAGACTAGTGCCAAAAAGTAAAATGACACATACAACACAGGAAGCATTGCACTGAATTAAAAAGAAACCTCAGTTGTTCAGCATACATGTGTTGGTTTTTCTTAATATATAAAGAAGCTTTTCATCCCATGACATTTTTCCAGGGATACCATTTATTCCAATACAGGCTCTCCGAACTATTGGCATGCCAAGTGATCTCAAGCCACTCCCAGCTAACAAATTAAAATAGTAGTAGTAGTAATAATAATAATAATATAATTTTTTAATTATTATTACCAAAAAAAACCCCAAACCCAACACCCTGAGTCTGGAGGGCAACAGAGATACGGATGACGTTCATCACAACAGAGAAGTATGACAAAGACCGAGGAACAGACGAAATTACGAAGGAGATAAATCACATAATGTCAAAAAGGAAGGCCAAAAGAAGGTAGTGAAAGAAAATGACGACAAGAAAGAGAGAAATATCTACTTTGTCAAAGGGGAAAGAAGCTAAAGACAGAATAAAAATACATATTATAAATATGAGAAGTATTATTCCTGTTTTCTAAAAAGCACACATTATTGTTACTATTGGAACTTTGCACAACTCCATAGTTTTTACCTATGCTTTTTACTGGTCATATACTAATAATGGTCAGGAGACATCTGTTATGAGACCAGTAAAGAAACAGTTTTACAGAAAGATGGACTCTATCTTTAAACCAACGAGTTCTCACTGCTAACTTTGCAGGAAGTGGGTTCTGTTTCACTTGCTGAACACTTTGGGGTTTTTGCCTTACAAAAGGAGGGACACAGCAGCACAAGCACACACACCTTTACCTAAGCAGCAGCACTGTTTTCAAGTCTTGTCTTTCACATTATTGCATGTAAACATAACTATTGCTGAAAAGTCAATAGCAATGCTTAAAAATCAAATATTCTTACCTATACAAAGCATCATCAATTTCCATAGAGTCTGCAGCCATGATGCAATGTGATTTGTTTACACTAGAAGGGTTACAAAAAAGAAATAACCTGGTTACACTGATGCAATTTCACAGTTGGCCTCCCCTTCCCACCCCATCCAATTCTTCAACAGAACTGAAAACCACAAAAAGTGATGTTACACAGGAATCACTTTGAACATTACGGAGCCTCTACACCACCACAGCACCTAGGTAATTAAACATGCACAGGATCCGGAAGACAACACCCCAAACCTTCAATAAACGATTTCAAAATACAGACAGACATATTAAATTACCCACCGATGAGACACAAGAGTCACTTTTTGTATTTGACACAGTTAGATTTACTAAAAGTACAATTTCATTTTATATTAACAGTTCCAAGCTGTTTAATTTGCATCTACCTGATTGGTGCTTTTTTTTAAGAAAAGTTAGGAGATGCCTGAATAGTGATTTATGCTGCATTACTTCTATGTTAACTGAAAATCCTTAGGAAACAAGTTACTGTTTTAGCTAACTGAAGAAATCAATACCCAAAGATCTGAATTAATGCAACATTTAACTAAGACATCAAGTTAAACAGTTTGACAGGACTTCAAGAAAAAACCATGATTTGTGCTATTAAGACCTCCAGTCATCTGTGAAGACTTTTCCATTGTTAAGTGAACTTAGTGATAACTAAGCGCTAGGATTAGGAACAAACTGCCACTGGGCAGCTTGTTTCTTGTTATGCTGGCTGGGAACTGGTGCTTCCTAGACCTGGCAGGTGACTGCCACCAAATACACGATGAGGAAAACAGACCCCACGTTTGACCCAGAACATCAGTTGCCATCACTGCTAGGAAGGGACGCACCTTATTTCAACTCCCTACAAACTGCCTTGGAAACTAGACATGGCTGACAACCTTTCTCCTAACAGACTGTGAAAAGTAAAGGCCCAGACACACTAAGATTAACTCCTATTTACTGTCTAGATGGTTTTGGCAAACATTTTAACATCTCTGAAGTGCGGCACCTGCAGCCTGTCACATCTTGGAGACTACAACATTCTCACCTGAAATTTGTCCTTTTAATTTTTTCAGCTGAATTAAAAAGAACTGAAGCAGCGCAGCAGGGGACAGAGTTACACTGAAAGCAGGACACAAATCTCACCAGTTAAGCTCTTCCACAGTGTGGATACTAACTCCTACATGTAAGCTAGCACACAAGACAGTCAACCTGAGGCACCTCCATTGCAACCTACACCACCAGCCACTTCAGTGCAGCTCCTGTTCCCTCACACAACAACGGCTGAAGACAAGGAATGCCAACGTTACTAGATCATCCTAGGACCCAGATCTCAGGCCAGAGAGCAACACACCTCATCTGAGAGTCACGGGCTTCAGTCCCTGCTTAGGTCAAAGCCTTCATTTCAGCCACTGCCTGGGACACAATACTGGAAGTTCCCCTAACACCAAGCCAGTGTGCCATTTCATAATGGCCCAGAGCAACCATCCCCGAGTTTTTCTGCTCCTCCACGATCACCCTCCACAAACAGCACAGGCACTCTGGGACCACTCAAGATAAACAGACTGTGGTACCAAGGTGGGGAAGGTGATCCACCCCTGTATAAAAACACCCAGCTTCCTCTGCTGTGGTTGCTGACAGCCATCTCCACCAGTGTGCCCTCCCAAACAGCCTTTTGTAAACAATGAGGCTGTGCGATCAACCCACAGGAGAACCTTCTCCACTTGTATTACACAGACCCGTTCGACAGCAGCTCTTCCAATATATTTATAAATTCCCAGTTCTCCTCCTACATTCCCCGTTACAGCACTGAGCTGCTGCCAGCATACCTCTCAGGTACAGAAAAACACCTCCTTCCAAAAGAGGATTTAGTGGTACTATCGTCAAGTGGCTCTAGGACAAAGTTTTGTTAATGTATTCCTGCCTCCAGGTTGTATTTCCCATTTTAGTTCAACCAGTATTGAATCTGTCTCAAAGAAAGGCACGGAATATAGGGGGAGGGAGGGAGGAAAGCCATTCTAATGTTATGTCCTAGTTCCTACCAGATGCTTAACATTTATATGCTCTCCAGCTTCCTTTTAAAAGCCAACGCTATCAGTTTTGATACCAGGCTTCCATTTAACCGTGTAAGTAACGTCCTTCATTTTTCAAAGCCTCATCTGCTTGTGGGACATAGCCCAGGGACAAATCGAGAAGCAACATGTTACCAAGAAGGCCTAAGATGCTCCAAAGAGCAGTAAAGGCACAGGAGCAGCGGGCTGGTTTCACAGTGTTTCTTACCTCCGAGTTCACGCAGGCTGAAGCAGTATTAATTACTTGCTGTTCAGCAGGCTGGGATGGCGGGGAGGCCCGGATTCATCCCACCTACCCAGGGTTTCCAGTGGCGGATCCCAGCCGACGCAAGCTCCCTGTTCAGTCGGCGGAGAGAGACAGAGGACGCTCAGACACACTGTTCACTGCCCAGCCGGGGTCGGGGGGGGGAAAACACAACTCGGACCCACAGCGGGGAACCCAGTCAGGGCCGACCGGCGTCGAAACCGACTCGATCCGCGTCCCAGCAGAGCCAGACCCGGCTTCAGCCCCCCACCTCAACGCCCCGGCTCCTGGGGCGCTCGGAACCGCCACCCGTCGCGCCGGCCTAGCCGGGACTCGCCGCCTCCCGCCTCAGCTGCCCCCTCCTCGTCCACGCCGCCGCCCGCCCGCCCGCTCTCACCACCGCGGCAGCCCGGCGGTGCGATCGGGGCGTGTGCGCTGCCGGCGGCAACGGGGAGAGAGCCAGGAAAGGGGTGGGAAACGGCAGCGCCGGTGCCGCTGCGCTTCTCCGCCTGCGCCGACATGAGGGGCTGGGCGCAGGCCGCCCGCCCCGGCCCGCCTCCCCGCCGCGGGCGGCAGTAGCCCGGCGCAAGATGGCGGCGGGCGTCGTCTGTGGTAGTGCTCAACGCTGAAGCCGTTAAAAAACCCACGGCTTTCTGCCCAAAAAGTAACACAGCATGCGGTTAAAAAAAAGAAGAAGTGTTACCGGTTTAGATGATCCAGAGCGCTTCAGAGCCCTGCGTCTGAGGTAACTTGTCTCCACAGCTTGCAGGAAAGTGCCAGCAAAACGTTGCCTGCCTCAGAAATAAGCAAAATTTCGTTAAAAGGGGTGAGGGAGCCAAGTTGTAAAATCCTAGAGAGCATCCACGGCCGTAATCTGAGGTTGTAGAATGCCAGAGAGCATCCGAGGCCATGGAGGAGCAGAGATTCAGGAAAAAGTGGTCAAAACCAACGTACTTCCCGTGCCAACATGGTATACAGGCTTGCATAAACACCTTCCCTTTGGGGTTTTTTGTTGAGGTTTAACCAGCAGAAAGTAAACTGCAGCAACCATCTCTCTTGCCTCCACCGCCAACCTAACGTCACCTCCTATGAATATTGTTTCTCCCGTTTCCCGATCTCTGATCAGGATCCCAGCGCTGCCACCTTCCCATAACGCAGTTTAATCTCCCTTCAACTTAAACCCTGCCTTCCCTTTCGTTATCCCTAATCATTTCAGTCATTGAGATGAGCTTAAATCTTTCTTGATACCATTAGCACGTTAGCTGGAACAGGAGGTATTCATGCCACTGCACAAGCAACAACTGAAAAATACAATTGCATACGGTGTATACAGAACAGTCACCTCATATTTTAAAATATTTGTAACTTTGGCAAAAAAAACCAAAACAACAAACTTGCTGCATCCTACAGTACACAAATAAAAATGCAGGCCTTTTCTCTATCTTGATTGGGTTTGGGGGAACTTCTAGGGGCAAGAAGACCCAGGTTTGCACCCACTGCATTATTTTAGCATTGATCTCTCCCTAACAAACAGACTTGCATCAACCCTGCGTGTCTTCCTCAAGATTTACACCTCAGCCCAGCAACGCACGCAGCTTTTGTGCTGAATTAGTTACAAAGACTAAGAGCAGCTGGACAACCCCGTGCTCGTTCAAACATGGGCTACGCTTCGGCAGGATCGGGGTGAAAGTACTCATCTGCTACACAGCTTTTTTGTGACACACAGGAACAGAAGAAAGATGTGGGTAAATTTCAAAGAACCAGTAGAGGCCACTGTAAGTCTGAAATGCTGGACTGAAACATGGGATAAAGGGAGAAAGCAGTTCAGTTCTTCAAGACAACAAGAGCAATCCTTACCAGTAAATGATATTTAAGGCTGGTATTTGCTTCGTAGCTTTTTCACATAATACATAAAAATCAGAGAATACAAGAATAAAATTACTGCCATTATTTCAAACAGTAATTTCAAAGAGCACTGCACATACCTGATGAACAGAATTAACAGGAGTCCCAGCTATAAAGGGTGGGGAAAAAAGTGAAGGAGCGTTTAAAGACAGCGAAAAATGTCAGGTTCAGTTTTGCCACTTTGCTAATTTTTAGTTCTGTCAGTGATTTTTACCTTTAATTTTGTGGTCTCTTTCCTTAAAAATGAACCTGTTTCATTTTGTAAGGTTGAACTAACAGCTTTTATTTTTAAAAACTTACCAATCCAATGTGTTGTGAAAAATTTAAAAAAAAAAAAAAACTATCTGCTACCTACCATCTTTCTGTCCTGGTCACTGCATTTTTTAACATACAGAATCACAGAATCACAAAATGGTAGGGGTTGGAAGGGACCTCTGTGGGTCATCTAGTCCAACCCTCCTGCCGAAGCAGAGTCACCTACAGCAGGCTGCACAGGACCTTGTCCAGGCGGGTCTTGAATATCTCCAGAGAAGGAGACTCCACAACCTCCCTGG
>Ga0181612_160694_pt1 | contig 10229 bp, 5 predicted proteins | sample HoacroProtozoa21_FD_119630 | JGI IMG/M metagenome (GOLD analysis project Ga0181612, IMG submission 119630) | Hoatzin crop microbial communities from Cojedes, Venezuel. Combined Assembly of Gp0051906, Gp0051904, Gp0051908 | reverse complement strand
CATGAACTTTCATTGAACCTTTGCCAAGCTCAGTGCAGGGGGGCCCCAAGGACTCAGTTGCAGCTCGAAGAGAAGGAAATTCAGTCATCCATTGACAGCAGCAGGGCCTCTTTGAAGATAAGGGAAGAACTTGTGCGGGGTGGGAACATAGGTTGTCAGGGATTTCTCTGTTCGGGGTCCCCCTCCGGAGGCACGAAGCTCGAGCTGTTTTACACAGCTGTACCACTTAACAAACTCATCTGGCATATGTTGTGTTGGAGACTCTGCTTTGGGAAACCTCAGGTTGAGCCTGAGGGATGAGGAAGAGCCCGAGAATGAGTGTGTGTGGAGAGGAGTCGAAAAGCTGCTCCCGTTGGCTCTCTGGAGTCATGTGCCAGGAAGGGACTCTGGTCCTAGCGGTTAAAGTGTCAGGTGGTGTGTGTGCAGCTCATTGAATGGTGTGGGAATGCTCGGGCAGTGGCTTCTCCCTTAACAGTAAATGAGAAAAAAAAAAGATCAGTTCTGAAAAGTCAGCATAGCTGCTATGCAGCAGCTATACATGTATACTGTACACGTGGATACAGCTGCCATATATGTATACCATACAGCTAAGTTTGTCATCATTTACATTACTGTCTTCTACATCTGGATAATAGAAATACTGTAAAAAAAATTTAAAGGACAGAAAAAAATTATTTTGTTTCCTTGGTCTTCTCTGTAATACTGAAAGTTAAAGAAGACATCTTTATACTATATGGTTAGACTTGTAAGTTACTGACATTAAATAAACACAGACACTACAGTACTGTAATGCTTTCTTTTCTGTCTGTAATCACATTTGTGATTCCAACTGCTAACAGAAGTGGAAAAAAAATGAAACTGAGACATTTCTGTTTTATTTTTCTTCAGCATGATTTTCTTAATATTTTTAAAGACAGGGTAAAAGCTGTCAGAGCCCCAGACAGTCAAAATATTTTGGAATCAGGGTTAGTAATAGTGGGAAGAACTAGAAAGCAACATTGTTTTAAGTTTTCCTACATTTATCCTGATGGCTAAATATGATCAACTACTACAATATATAATGTCTCATGCAAATTTAGTATTAAAAATTCTATATTTTATGGAAACAATATTGACAATCTGAATTATTCAAAAACATAGGCATGACCACTGAAACCAAGGAAACTCAGTTTTTAAGTGACAATTAAATACATAAATGCATCTGCTGCTATTTTTATTTACATGTCTTTTCGGATTTTTTTTTTTAATGTCCTTTCTTCACATTTCCCAGTTCTGCAGTGCTTGAGACTTGCAACATCCCTTTTGTTTTAATGGTACCGCAGATTCTTGTGTTCTATCAAAGTTCCAAGATCTGGAGAAAATAAAAAATAATGTACAGTTGTGAAACTCATAAGTTGATCATAATAGTCATTATTGAAGGACACTGAGAAAATAAATAATTGTAGCAAATATGTAGAAAAGAATTTCCATTTTAAAGGACACTGTCAAAATATTTTATTCTTCAAAATAAGACAAATGTATCACAATGCAGGTTTCTTTACGAAATAGTTGCTTGAAAAATGCTACATTGGTTGTCTTTGGTACCAAAGCAATTGAGGACGAGCTGGCAATATGTCTACATTGTCTTCAGATGTACTAGGACCATTGGTGCCCAATTCCACAGTAGTAGTTTGGCTGCCTGGGGCAGCTGATGCTTTCACGTAGCTCTTTGGCTCTTCTGAGCTTTCTGAAACTTTCATTCCATATCTTCTCTCTATTTTCTCCTCTCTGAGTGGTCAAGTGGAAATAATGATTTGTAATTAAGTAAAAAAGAAATTAGGCTACATGCCAGTGAAAAGTTCCTAAAAATGAATGTGGTAAAGGTATTGGAGATACATAGTGCCTCGTTCTGAATACAGTTGGACTTTTAGAGTATGAGATGGGTAGGCAAAGGGACTCTGTGATGCCCAGGTTGGCCTGTCATTCCCATTTTTCAGGACTCTCTGACTGTACAAAAAAAGAAGCCATGGAAATGAGGAAAGCCCTGTGGCAGGGACCATTAAAAAAGGACTGGAAAATGTTCTGTAGAGCATAATCTTGCATAGACTGAGAGACTTAGACGAAGAACTCTGGGTTTTTTTGCTCTTCTGGCTTCTTTTTCTCTGTCTGAGTGTCTTTGGAGATTTCAGAAGACTGAGAGAACCTCTCAGAGTAGTTTTAAATGAGGAAGTCAGTGCTGTTTATCTGTTTCAAATACACCCTATAATATCAAGTTGTTTATTATCCAATAAAACAGAGGGCAGAACAAACAAATAGTGCTGTAGAATCTGGCACTAAAAATCACTTTTCACAAAAACCAATGATACAGTTGTCCTGTGAAGTGATTTGAGTAGGTATTTCTAACCTAACACAGATTATAAGAACACCCACAGAAACCTATTATGGTGGTTTGTAGCTATGCAGTATCTGCACAGGTATTATTGTTGTGGCAGGGGACTGAATTTTGTCTTCAGACAAATAATACAGGGCCTGCCTGTCTGAATCTTGATTGTCCCTGTACTTCTGAAGGCAGAATAAGTGATAAACTATAGGGTTTGTATTCAGTGATTCAAGGGGAGACCTCCATCAGCTGTTAATAATGCTAGGATTACAAAGATGAGGTACTCAAACTGATGTACACCTAAAAACTGGCTTTTTGGATGGATACTTGCACATGGTGAAGGTACTTAATGCTGAGATCCTTTTTACCTTTCTGACAAGACGGTAGCAGTAGCTGACGCCTAGAAGCCACAGCTAGGAAAAATGTGCTGGGGAGGTCAGATGCAGTTTCTTAGCACGAGAGAATAAGTAGTTCTAGAAGTGGTTCTTTAAAGAATTTTTTTGGATAAATTTTGTGGCTTATTCTGGGGATGTCAAGAGAGGTTACCTTATGCAGGATATTCCTGGTGTTTGAGTCTCTTGCTCTGCTTCTCCATGTCATCACATTTTTTCAGGGAAAGGCAGTCATTTGCATTGCCTTCGGGATGCTCCTGTTACCTGTACTTCTGTCGCAAGACAGTCTTTCTAATTAAAGCTACATTCGCCTGTAGAAGTCAAAAAGCTTTTTTGTCTTTCCTCTGACATATAATTTGACTTCTACATTTCTGAACTGTATCCCTCCTTGACTAATTCCTTGACTAATCTTTGAAGTATGAGAGCTGGCTCACAGTCAGAGAAAAGTTACTGAGATAGTGGGGGCAGTGCCCTGAAGAGAACTAGAAGATTTTTTTGATATTTGGATGGTTTATTTCACTGGTAACCTCTTGTTTTACAGACTACTAGATTGGGCATCATGAAAGAATTAGATGAAGTTGGCTGGGATCCTTGGGAGCTTAGCTTTATTCTGCAGCCAGGGTACTATGAATGGATTGGCTTTGGTGTCTCACCTCTTCTATTCCTTGAGGACTAAAGACCTCTCAGGCACAGGCAGCAACAAACACAAATATATTGAAGCTTTTGGTTTTGCTTGTGGCAGGCCCATCAAATTCTGTGCTTTACACATGTGACTTACTTGTCTACTTTTTCTTCTCTCCACCCTCACGATCATCTACATTATCAGTAACTCTCACATTTACAGCACAATGCCACAGCTTTTCTTCATCTCTTTTGTGCCATGAAGCAGATGCTACTGGTCAGTCTTCCAGGCAACTGTGTCTGATGTGCAAAGCCCTGAGGTACAAGGGAAAGCATGGTGTTCAGCCGCTTCCAGGGAGCACTTGCTTCACCCCAGCTGCAGCCTCCTGCCATGCTCCCTCCTGCTCCACTTGATGCTCAAGGCATGCTCCCATCATGGGACTTGACGCTGAGACACTACACACACCAGGCAATTAAAAAGTTGAGATGTCAGCAACTCATTTATAACATATTCTGGCTGGGGACTACCTGTGGCACCATGAAGGTGGGGGGCAAGGGAGAGAGTAAAAAGAAGTGCCCTGCTAAGGCGGTAGTTGATTTTACCTTTTGTTTTAAAAGGATATTTTTAAGCTGCCATGCAAACCAAATAAATACATGAACAAAACCATGGAGACCTCAGTGCCATTACATATTCCCTGTGTGACCAGCAATGTAAAATACTCAATTCTACTTGCGTTATCCATGCTGGCTATTTCTCTCAGATAGGCTAAGAAGAGTATAAAAATGCAAATCTTTCTCTGCTGAAGTTCATGACAAATCTTTTATTGACTTATATGGGATAAGTTTCAAGGACTTTGTAAATACGTGTAAAATGGGGCAGTAATGAGCAGATGATCTCAGCATGAAAAGCTATATTCCATTCTCAGTCTGTGGCTCTAGCCAGCTGTACTAGTCCAGATGTTTACATGACAGACTGCTAATTTAGAATTACTGTATTACTAATCACAAATGCTAGATTGGATATGCTGAGGTGTCAAGGTCAGCTCTTAAACACTGTCTCATGGTCTCCTCTTTGATGGGTATAAAAAAGATTCAAGAAATAATCATTTGGTGTTAAAACAGAATCACGTAAAAAGTCTGTGCAAATATATTTGAAGTGTATTCAACACCTTTTAAACACAGGCTTTGAAAGAAACCATGGAATTGTAGTTCTGTTTTGTACCAAAAGCACTGTTACTTAACTGTTGCTGATTATTTTCCTTGTTTGTCTTAAAATTATTTCAGGAAGGTAATAAAAGTAAACTGATTTATTATTTGACAGCCTCAGTCCAGGTTTCAGTAGAAAAACAGAAGTTGCTGTAGGTGTGCACAAACACTCCAAGTTCACACCAGTCACACTCAGTACTTTATTTAAATTTTCCTGTTGATTCCTTCTATCTTGTAGTTTGTTTTGTGCCCAGACTCAGCTGTAAGGCTTGTGGGTTTTTTGTCTTCCCTTCATTCTACCTGCCTTCCCTGAGACTGTTATCAGAAAAAATACTCAGGAAAGCTCAAGAGCCCTCCCAGGGAACAATACCATGATGCCCTCTAGTGAGTGCCTCTTAGCAATGCCATTTGTAATTTAGCTTTGGTCCCACAGGTCTGGGATGTGGCCTTCAGATTTACTAATCCTTACCTGATGCAAGAGGTTGCATCACATAAAGTATGAATATGTTGGGTCCCCATTTAAGAAGCCATCTGACAAGGTGAGAATGGGCAATGACACCTGTGCTGCCTGGGAGCAATGTGTCTGGGGCAGACCTGGGGGGCTTTGGTGCCAATCACAGGTGAGTATGAGCGGACAAGCTTTGTGCTGAGTCTACTCTGTAAGCAGAAACGAAGGGTTTGGTCTAGAGGACTGCAAGTCAGACATTTTTGCCAACCCAAAAAGTGCTTCGATGGTAAAAGCTAAATGAATGAAATTTGTGACTTATCACAGAATAAAATATACCCTTGATTTATGAGCTCAGCCAGCAGAGATGGTGTGGCTATGTAACCGGAGATGTAGGGCAATGCAAACATGAAGTAACCACCTGTTTTCCTCTAGGCTTTAGTGGGCCTTGTATTTTATTTCCATTTTAAAGAGTAGTCTTTACAGTCCATTTGTCCCCTCCCCTTCCTTCTCTCAGCTCATCCTTGTGATGAAGAGTTAGTGCCCTTATCAGGCAAGGTTTCAAGTAATGCTTCAGTTTTATAGCCTCAGCCTTTCCATGAGCAAACATTCACAGCAACCTTTAGCCTCTCTCCTTTCCTGAGTTTTGCTGTTGCGAGTTTTTCACAAACAGAAGTGCCACCTAGTACACCGGAGGGGCGGGCAGAGGTGAAGGCAGGGTGGGGGATAGGGAAGTGCCTGAGAGAAGGATTGTAGAGCCTGTCGCTGAATCTACGACGTGGAGATCTCCTTTGTCCTATCCAGGAACAAAACCAATGTAGATTATGTGAAAGAAAGAGGGTTGGAAGAGAAAAAAAAAAGAGAGAGCACACACCATGGGTCTAAACTGAGTAATAATGAAGCAACGGATGCTGAGTCTAGCCCTTTGGCTGTTGTCCTTCTTGCTCCAGCTGCTGCTGCAAGCTAGTTCAAATGAGTGTAGCAACAACAATTATGTGATCAACGTGATGCTCATGAATTACTCGGACTTGCCATCAACTACTGATAATTTGAAATTAGCTGTGGAGCAAGCTTTGAAAAGGGTACAAAATGAATTCCAGGCAACAGGTAAGGCAATGGGTGTTGGTTTTCCCTCTCCTGCGGTGGTTTCTTGTCAAACCTTTTGCGATGGCTCCCTACTCATCCGACCTTCAGCAAACTGCTCCTCAGACAGGCTCCTTTTCTGTCTGTTCACCTTATGTAGATCTTACAGAAATAATGACCTTCCTCTGCAAAAGTAGAAGGGCTCTGCATATGGGCAGAATCATATTTGCTTTCATGGTGTTTGGGCAGGCTCTTCCTGCATGCTTTTCTGGAGATGTCCAGTTGGGAACATGGGTATTGCTGAACTGGATCAGACAAGACCAATGATCCATCTAGTGCAGTAACTGGGATGCCCTTGCTTCCACTCCTGGCTGGATTAGCGTCTGCTGTCTGAAAATAATTTTCCTCTTGACCCCACCTGTTGATCATATTATGACTTGAAGTGTGAAGAATCCGCAGTCCATAGGTTTTTCCCTGATTTAGAGTCACTGCAGATGATGCTTTTATTTGTTTTGATATCTTAGCTCTCTTTTCAGTATCACCAATCCACTGTCACTCTCTAGAACATTGTGGGAAAAAGAGGTTTGAAAGAAATGATACCCATTCTCTTCCTGCCCTCTGGTTGGAGAGATTTTGTTGAATTTTACTGGAAAGTGGTCTCTCAGTTACTTCCTCCAGAGCCTTAAAAAATGTCTTTAATAATGGCCAGTACTGAAAGTACTTTATACTGAAAGTACTAACACTCAGCAGCAGAAGTCAGCAGTCCACACTAGAGCAAATTTTATGATCTCATCCTAAGTAGTGGGGGTTAGGTGGTAGGTGGACTTCCTAGAATTTTTTTGGTAGGAGACATCTTAGCATAGGACTGCTCAGACCTGTCTCAGAAGAGGGATACAGCACACTAGTTGTTATCTGCAACTCATGATGCTGTTTACTTTTATATTTGCATTACAGGAGAAAATGTTACAGTCAACGCCACCTTCCACAGCTTTACCTCATCACTCTATGTCTCACAAGGCTGTCGTACCAGCACCTGTGAAGGTGTGGAGCTCATCAAGGAAATTTATGTGAGTAGGTGGCTTCTTTAAGCTGATTTCCTAAGACGGGACTTTTTTCTTTCTGTGTGTGTGTTTGCATGTGTCTCTCTCTTTCCTTATTAACTTTTGATGCTGTTGTTCAGTTCCAAGCAAATTTGACAGGGGAGTGAAGTTTTCAAAGAGAATATGTTCCTGTAGGTTTTGTGAAGACAAGCAGGCAAATACTGGAGACAGCTTCTATGAAGGCTTCCCGGAGGCTGTCATTGGACATTTGGTGGCAGTGCCGGCTAAAGCAGCCTTCTGCTGCAGGCCCCTTTTCCTGTGCTTAAGTTGTGCTCTTTTTTGCATCTGCACAGCTCTTTGAGTGGTCACATAACCAAAGCAGTCTATTAAATACAACCCCCCCAAAAACTCCAAAACTACAAACACTCAAACAGCCTAAGCAAAGTAAAAAAGGCCCATTGCCAACTGGATCTGACCCTGATCTGGTTCACCATCAGTTTACCCACATACACAAAGGAGAGTGCGGTGCGAGGATGGGAATGTGTGGGCAGAGAAATTGTTAGGCTGGCACTGATACCAAAGAAATGTGTATGGAACTATGCCCAGAGGGCAAAGATGAAGTGCTCACTTCTCAATAGAAATCACAGAAGCCATGTGGGAGAAACTATGTGAATACACTAACATGCGGAAAAGCTTCAGTTAGAATTGGTGCCCTACAAGAAGCCATGTTTTGGTGGATTTTCTCATGTCTAATAACCGTCACCTCTAAGCAAAGCTTTGTTAATCCAATGTGAATTCTCAAATCTAGCAATGTATGAGCACATGCTATAGTCTTTGTTAACAAGTCCCTCATGATACACAAAGCTACTGGTCAGGCCTCATTTGGTGGTCATGGAAGGATTTTTTTTCACTCTAGGTTTGTTCTTTTAACTTTTTGGTAGCTCCGTTGCTACTCTGTTCTTGATTTTGCTGGGTAAATTCTGTGTCTCCTCAAATCTGAAAGTTTTCTTCGTTCTCCCATCCTCCTCTCTCTGCCAGTCCTTTGCACTGTCCCCGCTATTGACCTTTTCTGATCCCTTGCAGAATAATGGCACCCTTGGCTGTGTCGTCATAGGACCTGTTTGCACTTATGCCACCTACCAAATGGTCTCGTAAGTACCATGTCTTCCCCCTAATATGATGATTTTAAAGATAACTTCTGAACAAAGTTTTTCTGTGTACAACAAGCCAGCAGAGAAATTGGGGTTTAGGATACATCAGATACCTCGAGGTCTACAGTCAAGGCAGTAAGACTCTTATGCATAGCCGCTATGTTTGGTAGGCAGAAGAAAATCCCCTTCCAAAGCCCATTGATGAAATCCTGTTGCTAGCAGGCAAACTTTTCTAAATGCTGACAGTAAGTTGATTGATTGATTAGGGCTCAAAAAACTTAACTCTTCAGCAACTGCATCAGGAAAGACATGTTAGCTTAAGGCACGTAGACATCACAGTACTGCAGCAACAGGGGTCCTTCTGGGTGGGTGCTCAGTCATTGAGAGGCACCTGAGTTACATGTGGCAAGACAAGATCCAAAAACCCCAACCATTTTCAGTAAAGAGTGTTTAGATAGACAGAAGCCAGTTTCATCCTAACTCTTCTGCCTGAGGAAGCATTCCTGAACACTGAATCTTTCTACCATCTTGTTATACATGCATCTGTATAATCCTATTCTATATTATATTATAATATACTATACATTAATATCTTGATTCTCAGATATTAGGAAAAGTGCAAGCTGAATCTGCAGGCTTCTAGCATGAATCAGTTGCCCCCCCCATCAGTCACGACATACAAATCCGTATTTTTACCATGTGAATCACTTCTGTTTTCAAACTTTGGTAGCCTTTTGGTTTCACTGAGAGATACCGGGAAGACTAAAACTCTTTTACCTCAAGCTTTATCTGCTTTTAGCTCTATACTTTTCTTAGAGTGCCAAGACCAGAAGTGAATGCAATGTTACTGGTGAATGCACTTGATGATTTACAGAACAATCAAAAGAGTAACTCTTATATAGGTATAGGACCATGGTCAAATATTATGCAATATACCCTATTTTATTTATTGTGCCTCCTAACTTTACATTTGCTTTCCTATCATCTGCTGGATATGGAGCTGCCCAGAATGATGCCACAGTCTTTTTCTCAAACTCTGACAGAGTTAAACCAGTAAAAGGCATGAATAGCAGAAGTTCATGCAAAGCAATGAAGAACGCTAGCAAACAGGCAGCTGGCTTTTGCCCATGGTGCAATAGCTTTGCAGTTCAGAACAAGTGCCTCACTTCACAGCGGTTTAAGTGTGGCAGGCTGCTGTGGGGAGGGCGATCCACAGGCAGCGGGGTGGGAGTGCGCAGGGCCTGCAGCAGCCTAGCTGCTGCCTGTGCTCAGCCACTGCTCTGGGTTTCATCTTTGTCTTGTCAAACGGACATTAAGCAACACTGAGTGATAACCGCAAAAGCTCTGTAAGCACAGCAGCTGCTGGGATGTTGCGACAGAATGGTGGAAATAACAAGTGTGGTTTGGGATTAGCCCAACTGTCTACTTCCAACTTCTTCACCATCTCTAATTCAGGAAATCATTGAGCAATGATCAGTGGGATGAAATTAAGAAGTCCAAATGCTGGATTCTGCACCTAGGATGGAGTAACACCAGGCACAAGTATAAATTGAGAGAGGAGCGGCTGGGGAGCAGCCCTGCAGAAAGGGATCTGGGGGTGCTGGTCAACAGCAATGTCAATATGAGTTGGCAGCATGCCCTGGCAGCCCAGAAGGCAAACCCCATCCTGGGGTACATCAAACACAGCACGACCAGATGGTCCAAAGAGGTGACTGTCCCACTGTATTCAGCGTTGGCACGGCCTGACCTTGGGTATTGTGTGCAGTTCTGGGCCCCACAATTTCAGAAGGATGTGAAGGTGCTTAAATACATCCAGAGGAGGGCAACAAAGCTGGTGAAAGGGCTGGAAGACAGCTCCTATGAGGAGTGGCTAAGGACTCTGGGCTTGTCTAGTTTGGAGAAAAGGAGGCTGAGAGGTGACCTCATTGCTCT
>Ga0181612_153855_pt1 | contig 10229 bp, 11 predicted proteins | sample HoacroProtozoa21_FD_119630 | JGI IMG/M metagenome (GOLD analysis project Ga0181612, IMG submission 119630) | Hoatzin crop microbial communities from Cojedes, Venezuel. Combined Assembly of Gp0051906, Gp0051904, Gp0051908 | reverse complement strand
GATCATGTCCTTGGCCTCCTGGCCGACTGCAATCGTAACTCCGCGGCGTTTATCCATCGCTATTACGGACGGCTCGTTCAGGACGATTCCCGAGTCTTTGAGATAAATCAAAGTGTTTGCCGTACCGAGATCTATACCCATGTCCCTGCTGGACAGAAAATCAAACATATCTACCTCCGCATATCCCTCATGGCACAGGCATCAGGCCGAGCGCGGCCATGCTTGAGTACGTACCGTTTCCGATGATTATGTGGTCAAGTACTCTGATGCCTAACAGTTCTCCTGCATCGTACAGCCGCCTCGTTGCGGCTATATCGTCTTCGCTGGGTGCAGGATCCCCGGAAGGGTGGTTGTGAACGAATATCACAGCCTGTGCGCTTGTTCTTACTGCAGGCGAAAACACTTCACGCGGATGGACGGGAGCCATATTCAGGTCCCCGACCGAAATATCCTGAACTCTTATGACCTTCCCCCTGGAGTCCAGCATAATGCTCTTGAAGTGTTCTTTTCGCTCATATCGCAGGTCTTCCATAAAAATACCGGCCGCGTCGTCCGCGCACACTATCGTGTAACGCGTGTCGAGCGCTGGCTTGGATATCCGCTTGCCGAGTTCTGCTGCGGCACAAACCGCACAGGCCTTGGCTTCGCCAATCCCGCTCGTAGCCATTATTTCTTCGGGAAGCGCACTGCTTAATCCCCTTACCCCGTTATCCAGATCGCTAATAAGGCGTTCGGCGACTTGCACCGCCGACTCGTTCTTGCTTCCGGTTCGTATTATCAAAGCGATAAGCTCCGCGTCCGAAAGCCTTCCGATGCCTGTTTTAAGCGCCTTTTCCATCGGGCGCTCTTCCTCCGGCAGATTCTTTATCTTCATAGATAACTCCTCGCCGGCATTAACTTAGGTCTGAATCAAGTGCGCCAATTATTATACCATCTATGCACAAGCCGTGCAATCAAAAACGAACCTTTTACACAACGCACCGCACCCGATAATTTCGCAGTCATGCCTGCGATGCATCGTCAGTCTATATATGCCGAAATGAAAGCGATGACTTGCGGGATATCCATGTCTGTTGTGTCGACGAGTACCGCATCGTCTGCCTGCCTAAGCGGGTCGATGTCCCTGTGCGAGTCATTGTAATCGCGCTCGTTAATCTCGGCCAGGACGGTATCATAATCGGCTTCCTGACCTTTTTCTTTCAGTTCGAGGACACGGCGTTTGGCTCTCTCCTCTGCGGACGCCGTTATGAAGAATTTATACTCGGCATCGGGCATCACGTTGGTGCAGATGTCTCTTCCATCCATCACGACACTTCTGGTCTCGCCCATCTTCTTCTGAAGTGCCACGAGTTTCTTACGAACGGGCGGGAGTTTGGAACAGTCGGAGGCCATCATCGATATCTCCTGGGTTCTGATCAGGCCGCTTACGTCCTCTCCGTCCAGATATATGTTTCCTGCGTCAAACAAAATGTCCGTATCGGCGAGCAGTTTATCGAGTTCCTCACCTTCGGCACACTCTGTTCCCGAACGAAGGATTTTGAGACCCATCGCCCTGTACATTGCTCCGGTATCCACATAGTCGATACCGTATTTCTCGGCAAGCATCTTGGCGATGGTGCTCTTCCCCGCTCCCCCGGGTCCGTCAATCGCGATTCTCAAAAGCCCGCTTTCGATTCCGGTTTCAATTTTATTTTCCATTGCTGTCATCCTTGTTAGCCATGAGCTGTTCGATTTCTTTTATGAAGGTGTTTACGTCGGTAAACTGCCTGTAAACAGACGCGAACCTGACGTACGCGACCTCGTCCAGTTCCTTGAGTTCCTGCATCACAAGTTCACCTATGAACGAACTCTGGACTTCCTTCTGCATGAGGTTATTCAGCCCGCGCTCGATATTGTTCACGACTTCCTCTATCTGAGCCATCGTCACGGGTCTCTTCTCGCACGACTTGATAAGGCCGTTCATCAGCTTGTTTCTGTCAAAAGCCTGCCGGCTGCCGTCCTTCTTGATGACCATTATGATGGTCTCTTCAATTTTCTCATAAGTCGTGAAACGCTTGCCGCAGTTTATACACTCGCGTCTGCGTCTTATGGCTCTCCCGTCATCCGCAGGTCTTGAATCTATAACCTTGCTGTCTTCCTGGTTGCAAAACGGGCATCTCATAGTCTACCTCCCGGGCCTCGCTCCATCCGACCCATATACGGTTTTATTTTACAACAAAAATCCCCTTTATGCCACAGATAGAAAACGAAGCTGCAAGGCATTTAAAACAAAGCAGCGAGGCATTGCTGCTCAGAGACCCGGTGCTAAGTCTCCTCACAGCATGCCTCGCTGCCCGCCAACCGGAAATATCGTCATGCCGGTTAGCGTTCCGACAGTGTCTTCTCCAGTATCTCACGGATTTTCTCCGGCTCAAGCGGCTTGGTTATATAGTCGGTCATACCGGCCGAAACAGCCTTCTCCATGGCCTCCTTGAACGCATCCGCAGTCATGGCGACAATCGGAACAGCCGGTGCGTCCACGCGGTCGAGTTCCCTTATCTTCTGCGTCGCCTCGAGCCCGTTCATTACCGGCATCTGGATGTCCATGAATATGGCATCGTAATATCCCATAGGTGACTTGGTGAACATCTCAACGGCCCGGTTTCCGTCCGCGGCATGGTCGGCCGTCGCCCCGATTTCCTCAAAAATGCGGCTCGCGATTTCGGCGTTAATCTCATTATCCTCGGCAAAGAGAACCCTGGCCGGTATCTTCTTCTTTTCCTTGCCCGCCTGAGAACGAGTAACCTCAACGTCTTCAGCCTCGGCCACGGGGAAATTAAGGTCGACTGTAATATCGGTACCCTTCCCGACCTCGCTTTCGACTTTAATCATTCCGCCCATGAGTTCAACGAGTTTTTTGACTATCGGAAGCCCGAGACCCGTACCCTGAATGCTGCTGTCGCGAAGCGGATTGTCGTACTCCTGCGAGAATTCGTCGAACATTATCTTCTGGAATTCCTCGCTCATCCCGATTCCTTCATCGATAACCGAGAAGCTCAGAGAAACGTTCCCGTCGGCGGCCTCGCCGGTCTTTGATATATAGCGTACGGTTGCCCCCTCCGGCGAGTACTTTACGGCGTTCGACAGAAGGTTCAGCGTAATCTGCCTCAGCCTTACCTTATCGGCCATGAAACAAAGTCCGCTTTCATGGTCTGACTCCAGAACAAAGCTTTGATTCTTCTCGCTGCACATCGTTTCCACGAGGTCGCTTATCGATTTCAGATATTCGTCGTAATCGACGGCCTCATCGGTCAGTTCAATCTTGCCGCTGTTTACCTTGGATATATCCAGAACGTCGTTAATCAAAGACAGCAGGAATTTTCCGGAGGAGTCGATTCGATCGAGGTCCTTCTCCAGTTTCTCGCGGTCGTCTATATCATGCTTGGCGAACTCTGTAAGATTGAGAATCGCCCCTATGGGTGTTCTGATATCGTGACTTATTCTGGAGACGAACTCCGTTTTGGCTTTGTTCGCCTCGCGTTCCTGGTCGAGTTCGCCGGACTTCACGGATATTTCCCGATCCTTGTTCTGTATAATCTCTTCTTCCGCACGGTGCCTCATCAGGAAAATGTACAGGAGCGTTACGAGAAATCCCAGGCCGATTGCGGATAGTATCTGACCCCAGCCGAAACCTTTGGACGCGAGGCCCGGTTTAAGTGCTACATCGACCGACCACTCCCAGCCTCCGAGCATGAACAGTGCCTCCGACGGCATACCCATGGAGTCCGTGCTCGCGAGTGCGCTGTATAAATCGAACTGGTCGTTCATCTGATAAATCATGTAGTTATATCCGGCGTCCTCGAGTGCGAGCATTCCCGAATCATCAAAGACCGTATACGCGCTTACGACAGCGTTAATCAATCCCCAGTATTCGCCGTCTATGTAAACAGGATTGTAGATTATGAATACGCGGTCCTCGAGTTGGCTCGCGACGCCATCGGATACGGTGTGGCCCTGGTCGAGTGCCTCTACATCCATGCCCTCCTCTTCACCCTGCCGGTCAAGCAACTGCTGCATATATGACTTTTCGGCACTTCCGCCTTCTGTGTCATCTGTCGAAACAGTAATCGCGTCAACCTTCTTAGGCCCGAGTATTATGGTATCTCCCGAACCTATAAAGGTTTCAGCGTCCTTGGGGAGACCTTCGAGTGCGGATACATCAAGCCCCGTTACTCCCGGGTCCTCCGGCCAGGTATTTGTTACAGTGTTGCCGGGCGAAAGCCAGACCTCTATTATTCCGTAGTACTCATCGATAAGCATCTCGGCGTCCGCGGAAGCCGCATCCGGATCCCCCCCGCCGGCAACGAGCGAGCTTTCAAGATATCCGGTAGCCTGGATGTAATATTCCAGTTCCTGTCTGAGTTTATCAGCCTCTGTATCCGCGGTGTACTGCACACTTTCTTCCATTCGCTTTATACTGCGGCTGTTCATCGCCGCGAGCAAAGCACCCGCACATGCGGTCGCAATAATAAATACGGCTATATTCCGAATCCACTGTTTCCTGTCCAACTCGATTTCTCCCTATGCCAACCCGTATTATCACGCAAATTGATTTAACGGATTATAGTTCCAATGGATTATGACTCCAACTGAATTTGCTGCGAATATAATAACACAAAAGCCTCCCATCGCGGGAGGCTTTGGCGTTTTTTTGACTGTATTCAGGCAAATTTGATGATGTCTTCTTACCTGTTACTCTGCAGAAGCAGACGATGCGGAAGCCTCGGACTCTGCAGTCTCGGATGCCTCGGAAGCCTCAGATGCCTCAGATGCAGCCGGCTCGGAAGCCTCGGATGCCTCAGAAGTCTCAGACGTCTCAGCAGCCTCGGACGACTCCTCGATCTCTTCATCTTCCTGGTGAGCATCGTACCACTCGTTAACGTATTCGCTGTACTCGTCCTCGGACACTTCTTTTCCGAGTTCGATAACTCTGTCGATAATCTTGTCGAGCAGGATGCTGTTCTTCCAGTCATACTGGTCGGCGTACTCTTCGATTGTTACACCGAAGGTGCTTTCAAAGGTATCGCGGTCATATCCGTTGGATGTGATTATATCCTCGAGTTCGGCATTGTATTCATCCTCGGTCAGGACAACATTTTCCTCGGCCTTGAGTCTGTACATAACCATGTCGTTCTTGCAGATGTTCTCGGCATACTCCGCGAGCATCTCCTCGAATCCCTCTTCATCGGTTCCCATGTACATGGTGAGGAAGTCCTCCCACTCCATGCCATAGTAACCGGCCATTTCCTCATACTCAGCCCTGATAGACTCAGCCTCGGTCTGGGCCGCTGACATCAAATCCTCCGGATATTCGGTTACTGTGGAATCGCCAACGATCATATCCCAAAGCTGCTGCTTAATGTCATATTCTGTTGACTCTTTCTCACTTTCAGCAAGGTCTTCCTTGACGGCAGCCTTGAACTCGTCGACTGTCTCGTAATCGGTGGTCTCCTGAACGAGTTCATCCGTGAGTTCCGGAACGGTCGTGACCTTTTTATTGTTGATCGTTACTTCGAACGTAACGTCTTTGCCGTTCAGATCCTCTACGCCGTAGTCCTCCGGGAATGTGAGGTTGAGCGTTACAGTGTCGCCGATGTTCTGACCGATGAGTCCCTCAACAAAACCGTCAATCATGCTCGTGGTTCCGACTGTAATATCGTAGGACTCCGAAGAACCTCCGTCGAACTCCTCACCGTCGATTGTTCCGACGTACGCGACGTTAATGGTGTCTCCGTCCTCTACCACACCCTCAGTGATGGTCTCTGTGGTTGCGAGCGAATCGAGCATGGACTCAATCTGAGCCTCCACGTCCTCGTCAGTAATCTCAACTACCGGCGTGTAATAAGGGAGCCCCTTATAGTTCGCGAGTTCAACATAGTCAGTGAGATCGTAATCAACATAAGCGGAATCCATAACCTCCGCCGAGCTTCCGCCACATGCCGTGAGTGCGATTGCCGCAAAGCATGCGACGAACAAAGCGATAAACTTCCTCTTCATATTATCCTGTTATCCTCCGTAAATTCCGGACGCCGCGGGCGACCGTTAATTAGCACGGCACCACATCAATCAGCGCCGCTAAAATTCCTGGTGAGTTGCCTAAGCGACAACTTTGCTATTCTATCACGCGTATACCTTAAATGCAAATATCAAGGAGTCGTGTGTCGGAAGGACATTGCCGCGAGGCGACTTCGCTCCGGGCCTTAGTTTCAGGCGTTTTGTTTGGCGTCGGTCGCGCAGTCCTCCTCTTCGCGTCCGAAATGGCTGCACATGTTCGCAAGAGCGCAGTTTTCGCACGCCGCGTCCTGCTTCTTCTGCATCTCGGGGTCACGGGTTTTGGCATTGCGTGCCGCTGCAAACCCCCATATCACGCCGAGCGCGGCCACGACCAGTGCGACCACAATTACCGGCCCTATATGTGAAACAAAATATTCCATGTCTTATTCCTCTACGTTAAGGTGTCTCGGTCCCTTCCCCGCCTTGCCGAGTTTTTCATTCTCCTCGGCCACTATGCCGTCCGCAATCTTCTTGATCCTGCGGCAAATCCACGTGCACGCCTCGCGTCCCTCGGTGTAATCGGCGACCGAATACGTGTCAATTCTGCCGTTCTCGCGAAGCTCCTCGACCTGATCGAACGCCTGAAGATTGCCCTCCGGATATATGGCAAACGCCGCGCCGCCGCGGCTCCTCACGAGTGAGAACGCCGGAACGTCGCTCGGGCCGTCCGCGATATAAATCATATTCTTGAACGACACCCTGCGGTCTTCCTCGGCCATCGGAGAATTCACATGCAGTGCGGAGTGCTTATTGACACCCTTATTTATCTCGAACAAAGCTCTCGTCTTGGTCGTATTATCGATGGTGTACGCGACCTCGCTGATAACAGGCGGTTCTGCGGTTCTGTCCTCTATCAATTCGCAGCCCCATATTCCGTCCACGTGGTTCATGATTTCGGAGCCTTCGATTACCTTGGCAAATCCCGTGCTCACGATATAATGCTCGACCTTGATATCAAATTCCTGATAGGCCGGAACCTCGGAAACCGCACGTCTGGTCACCTCGAAAATTTCCGGGACGCCCGGATAGAATACCTGCTTCTTGCCGAACTCGCGAAGCTTTTCGTTATTGAGCCCCGGGAATTTACCGGCACGGGCGTATTTGATGAACTCGTTGAGATAGATTGTGTCCGGATTTACCTTGACGCCCTGCTCCTTGAGATACCGCTCGGGGAGTTCGTTCACATTCTTCCAGAACGCACCCGCGTCGACACCGTACTCGGCGAACATCGGGTCCTGCATATACCCGTCTATCAAAGTCTTATCAAAGTCCCAAATTACAGCAATTACATTTTCCATATCGTGTCCTCGGGCCGGTCGGCAGCAAATAACGCCGCCGGCATAAGCGTTCATCGCTTTGTTCGATTGCTCTGTTCGATCGTTTTGTTCGATAAACAAAAGACCCGGAAGGCGGTACCCTCCGGATCTTCGCGTACTAGTTTATAGCGTTCTTGGCTGTCTCGCAAAGCTTGGCAAAACCGGCTTCGTCGTAAATAGCCATCTCGGAGAGCATCTTCCTGTTGATGTCGATTCCGCTCTTCTTGAGACCGTCCATAAGGCGGCTGTAGGATATGCCGTTCATTCTGGCACCTGCGTTGATTCTCGCAATCCACATCTGTCTATACTGTCTCTTCTTGAGTTTCCTGCCCACATAAGCGGAGCGGAGAGCTCTCATAACAGCCGGGTTAGCAGCTCTGTACTGCTTGCTCTTGGCACCGTAATAACCTCTGGCCTGCTTAAGTACTTTCTTATGTCTCTTGTGCGCGTTTACGCCCTTCTTTACTCTTGCCATTTCTAAACCTCCTGCTCCAACTACTTAGCCATGGATCTCAGCATTCTCTTGTGGTCCGCACTCGTTACGATTGTGGACTTACGGAGTCCTCTCTTCCTCTTCGGCGACTTCTTGTTAAGGATGTGGCTCTTGTATGCTTTGTTCCTCTTAATCTTGCCGGAACCGGTAAGGTGAAGTCTCTTGCACGCACCTCTGTGCGATTTCATCTTGTTTGCCATTTCTTTCTCCTCCTAGCATATATCTATTTGCCGCTCTTGGGAGCCAGGAACATACTGAGTACCCTGCCCTCCATGTTGGGTTTTTTGTCAACAGTACCATATTCAGCGCAGAGATCTGCAAACCGGCTCATGACCTCACGGCCGAGATCCGTATGCCCCATCTCACGTCCTCTGAAGCGCAGGCTGACCTTTACTTTGTCGCCGTCCTCGAGGAATTTACATGCGGTGTTGGCCTTGACCTGAAGATCGTGTTCTTCGATGAAGGTTGAGAGTCTTACCTCCTTCACCTGCATGGTGCGCTGCTTTTTCTTGTTGTCTTTCTCCCTCTTCTGTGCCTCGTAACGGAACTTTCCGTAGTCCGTTATCTTGCAGACCGGGGGAGTGGCGTTTGGAGAGATATTCACAAGGTCCAGGTTCTTCTCCTCTGCGAGTGCCAGAGCCTCTTCCCTGCTCATAACTCCGATCATAGTGCCATTCTCATCGATGACACGGAGTTCCTTGTCGCGGATCTCCTCATTGATCTTGTTCTCTTTAATGGTTCCTACCTCCAAAAAATCAAATCGCGGACACATAAAGTGCCCGCCAAAAAATCAGGTCCTGCCTGAGTTTCTCCCGTATTGACCCTGCGGAACAAAATCCTCCGGGTGAGAAGCGAGCACTTCTTCTTCGTACTCGAGTAGAATAACAAAGGCCGGAGCGGTTGTCAAGCAAAATTTCCGTGCGATGCATTTTGTTTCTCTTGAATGTCAAGACATATGTTACACAATGATCTTCGCTGAGAAATACTCTGCCACAACTTGATTCGGACTCTTAAATCCAAGGACCTGCTTCGCTGTCTTGTTATATCTTCGGCAATGCTTCTCCACCTTCATTTTTAATTCCTTCTCGCTGGTGAAGACTTCCCGACTGTAGAAGATCTTGCCGTCCTCACGATGGCTTCGTTCCACCTTTCCATTCTGCCAAGGCGAGTATGGTCTCGTACGGCGGATCTCCATTCCTAAATATCTCGCTGTTTTCTCGAATGCGCTGTCCTTACTTGTCCGGTCATCATCATTTACGAACTCCGCCCCGTTATCCACCTGGATTGTCTTTATGCGGAATCCCATCTTTGATTCCAACGTCATCAGGAATTTCCTGGTCTCATGAGTGCTTTTCTCGTTAACAATCGTCAGGACCCTTTTGCGGCTGAATTCATCTATCGCCGTTATTTGATAGTATCTGCAACCGTAGCTTGGGAACCGTATGCATTCATCCGGCACATATTTGATATCTATCTGGACTTTATCTCCCGGATATTTACCATCCATGCCATTGTATTTCGTGAAGCTTTTTCTTTTCTTTGTTGGAGCCTTCCAACCTCGCTGCCGTATTTGACGGCACATACTACTGAAACTACGGCTATATCCTTTTGACTGGCATCTCACGTACACCTCAGCAAGCCCATATCTGCCGTTTCGCCGGAGCATATCCTTTATCAACTTTAACTCCTTGGGGGTATGGCTTCGCGGGCTGTTTTGGGGTCGCCTGGATTTAAGGGCAAGACTCCTAACGGTCCCGTCATATCTCTGCAGCTGGCGATACACAAACTGCCTGTATGTGTGAAAACGCTTTGCAGCATTGGTTACACCATACTTAAGTGCATAGTCACATACCTTCTGGCGGAAACGCATTTCTTCTGTTACAATCTTCATGAGAGGGCTCCTTTCGTACACTAGAGTTTGTGGTAAAACCATTGTACCAGAGTCTCTCTCTTTTTTTATTCAATTGTGTCACATATGTTTTAGCACCTTACAGACTTCCTTTTGACTTCTGTTAAATTATTGATTAGAGCACTCCTTAAATGCTATACTTACCAAAGAAGCATCGCCAGCTGATTACATCAATTCAAAGCCATATGAAACTAAAAAGCCAGGAACACTCCCTCCGAAATAATTTTATCTTTCAATATACCATCCTGTTCGTAGTGGTGGCCTATTTGGCATTTCTACCATTTACAAATAATGACAAAAGTTTTGTATGGAACACTGACGGCTTATATCAGCACTATAACGCATTTATTTACATCGGTTACTATTTCAGATTCATCATAAAAAGCGTCATATTTGATCACTCGATTTCTATCCCAAT
>Ga0181612_153564_pt1 | contig 10229 bp, 6 predicted proteins | sample HoacroProtozoa21_FD_119630 | JGI IMG/M metagenome (GOLD analysis project Ga0181612, IMG submission 119630) | Hoatzin crop microbial communities from Cojedes, Venezuel. Combined Assembly of Gp0051906, Gp0051904, Gp0051908 | reverse complement strand
GCCTGTCCTTTAGCAAGTCCATTTATCAAAAGATAATGGAGTATGTAGTCATAGGTTGGTGGCTGTTGAGAGGCTGACAGCTACAAATGACATAATATTTTAAATCCATATGTATTACATATATGGACTGTTTTCTGAAATAGTTTTCTTCTGAGATCTGATCACTTTTACCACTTATAGGTGCTGCTATTTCTTGAAATCAAAGTTAAAACATAATAGGCTAGTAATGGATCTTGATGAGGTGTGATTTTTCGCCTCGAGCAAACACATATGGGGCTTACTTTTCCCATTAAAGATGTTTAGCACCAGTCCTCTCTGAGAGTTTGTTTCATTTGGTAGTCATCATACTGCATAGGATGTTTCATTTTCTTCCATAGAAGATATTTTTACTTTTCTACCAGGAGACTATGATATACATAAGCCCATAAAAAATGTTTCAATAATTTTCATACTGCTGTTGAAGAAACAGCTGGATCCACGTTCCTGTGTAAAGTCCAGTATTGCAATTCCCAGTTCATCATGATGGATTGGGTAATTCCACACTAAGGAATTAACTCAATGTTTGGAAGGGACAGGATTGTACGATTGATTATTATTTTTTGATTATAAATGCCATCCAAAAATAATTCCTGTACTCAGTCACTGACATGTATGACCTCTCTTTCCTTCCAAACCTTCGGGAAATTTCTTTGTGCTGGCTATTTTGACTATGTGAACATTCAGGGAGGTAGAACATGTATCAGTGATGTTCCTACACATCTCCATGAAGGAAATAATAAACATTCATCAGTGCTACTAGGAAGGGGAGTGATAGAGGTATGACTTTATGTGGGGAACAGCAGCTGCGTAGTGGTTAAAATAGAAGGCTGAGAGCCAGGTCTTATCAGTTTATCCTCGGCTCTGCTGCAATCTTCTTCTTATCATTAACCTTGCATTAGTCCTTTCAGTGGCATGCCTCCCTCCCCCAACCCTAAGCAATTTAGGCTTGTTGAAGATGGAATTTTGGCCTATGTTCTTGGGTGGAGTGTTCATACCACCTCGCTTTTGGCACCCACTCTGTGTGGCTGAGGGCCTCTCCATTGTCCCTTTACAGTCAGGGGAGAGAGGTAGGTTCAACCTGACCTTCTTTTCATGCTTGCTCCTAACTTGGGCACTAGAGTTAGGTTTCTAAAGTAAGGACTATTTCAACATCTATATTTGTCAGATAACAATGAAAATCACATAATTCTTCCCAATGTTTAGAAACTTAATAGACGTAACTAATGTTTTATTATCATAAAAAATAAACGCAACAAAACAGTTATAAATTTAGATAGGCTGGTTGGTGTTATAGATGAATCTTTGCTGCTCAACTCTATAATATAAAGTCCAAGATCTCCATAGTTCCTCCAGCAGGCCAAAATGGGGGGGATGCTAAAAAATATGTTTCTTGGGAAACCTTAATACCTGTGACATCCACTCCATGCCCGCACTACCCAGGCAGTAAACTCTTTAAATGGGCTCTGTCCTTTGTGCTGTGTGTGAACAATGTCTAATATACTGGGAACCTGTCTCTAAGAAATCCCTGATACTATCACAGCAAGTAAAAATTAAAAAAAACTGGGAAATAGTATCAATTTGTTCAATGTCTGGAACAGCTGAATGGTGATTGCTGCCTTTTTGGTGCTACTATTTCATGCTCAGAAAGTGCTGATGACAAGGCAGAAGCTTAACCACTCATCTTGTTCTCTGATTTCTTCTCCCTTTCATTCTCTCCAGTAGCAGATCAAGAATATAATCGCAAACTGGTGCCTGCGGTGCAGGCCTCTCAGGACTGCTGTCTGTGTGTGCTGGAGCATGCTGATAAAAAAAGTAACCTCAACAACAACTACAAAGAAGGAGGAACTGTTTTCTTGCCCCCTAGGGAGTGGAGACCTGAAGGCAGGCAGCTCCTGGTGTCTGGAGAAGTCGGCATGGCGGAAGGCCTGTGATTGCCTTTGTAATGTGACTGTTATAATGGTAGGCCAGGGAATTGCAGTGGTTCAGTGAAAAGCTCCATCCATTTTTGCTTGTGGTTCTTTGTGTGGTTACAGTGGGAGATGGAGCATCCCTATGTGCAGATGTGCCATGACTGAGAATTGGTCTCAGATGACTTTGTGAGCTCTGTGGGTAGCAATAGACCACAAGGAGCAAGAACTAATCCATCAGGAAGGCTTCTCCCTCCACAGCTTTATGGAAAGCCGTTGTGGAAGGAGGAGGAGAATGAATTATAAAGGAGGTACAGTTCTGAACCAGATACAGAGTCCTGGGGACAAAGAAGAGGAGGAGAAGGATGAGTATGGTATGCACAGGTCTCATCCTGCATGGACTCAAAAGAGTTCCATGAAGGAGCTCAGAAGTGCTCCGAAGTTGCTCTGCATACAGCCAACAGAGAATATTTTTATGGTTGTCAAGAACTCCTTATTCATGAACATACTTTTCTGTTGGCTTTTTCATCCTTATTCATCATACCGCATTCACAATAACAGTGAAGGAGTTACTAAAGCTCTCTTGGCAAATGGATTTGTAAAATCTCTAGTTCAGCCACAGTTAGACTATTATAATTTTAAATGTTGCAAAGGTTGAGGGAAATACAGCTTCTTTCTCTTCTTCTGGGTGAATATTCCACAGTCCCTTTTGGGAAGCTTTCACGTATGTTCAATTTAAATGCTGTCATTTTCTATCTCCTTATTTGTGTATTAATGCCTTTATATGCCTAAAATACCCAATTTTTCTGAAGTTCCATCTCTCCACCTTACAGATTTACCTCTCCAATGAAAGATGTGATCCCTTTCCACACCAAACTTCTTTTAGTCAACTAAACCATAGCATTCTTTAGTGGTCTGCAAGAGTACAGAGCAGGGATATGTCTATGTTGGACTCACAGCAAAGATTGCAGTATTAAGAAGGAATTGGTGGTAAAAGAGTTAGCTCAGATGCTGGTAGCAGCTTTTGCACAGCAGTGCTAGATTCTCTGAGGGCTGCTGAAACTCTCCAGAGAAGTAGGACTGATTTGCCTGGGCTGTAGGAGCTAGATTAGTACAGCCCATAAAATAAACTGTCTCTCATATGCCTATGCTACCCCACAGTCCCTGCTTCTTTCATTCTGCAGAAGGGAGCTAAGTCTTCTTCGGTCTTAAAGCAGTTGCTTCTGATCTAGGTTCACCTGTGTGTTGAGATGTGGAATGCAGCAGTAACCACCAATTAAGAGCTTTGTCATCTACAGGTAATAGGATGGGCCTGTACATCATCATAATATAAAAATGTGAGTTACTGATCTACCTAGGGACAGCAGTCTTGTTTCTTCACTCCCCAGCCAGGTCTTTGGTCTCTAGACTGTGGAGCCTCTCCAGTGTTTTAGCAGGCAGATGGGCTGCAAAGGTTTATTTTGCAAAGCATTCTGCTTACAGAGAGATTCCCAGTGCTGGTGCTGAAGTGATATCCATGCAATTTTTTTACATCAAAATTCTCATGAAAGTGTCCAGGGCTGAAAATACCAAAAAAGCCACTAATACAAACATTTTTTATTTTTATTTTCAGGAAATTCCAATATCGATACCTCTGGTTATTTTTGGCCCAACGGGAGTCAAAGGCAGTAGGCAGTAAAGTCTTCAGTGCCCATTACAGAGGCAAATTCTCTGCCAGTAACCTTTTAGTTTGTGTTGCTTTTGGTGTTTTGTGTTTTTTTGAGAAAAGTAGAGTGTTTCTTGGCTATACATTCCTCTAAGTGGGTTTCTTCTGTTTCATCTTGAGGAGTTTTGTTTGGCTGGGCCCAAGGAGATGGGTTTCTTCCACAAGATCTTTTTTCTTCCCTCCAAATATTTCTGATCCCTTTGCTTTCACTGTACCCTTTCAAATAAATTCTAAACACATTTCCTGTCTTTTCACAGCATCAGCACAGTTAATTCAGTAGATGACACTGTTAATATTGCAGTCAGGTTAAGGAATGGTGTGCATGAGATGAAGGGCTGATGGAAGAACTATCAGAAACATTCAAAACAGTATGTAAGATTGAAGCCAGGTTTGTGCTGGTGGCATGAGCTCACTGGAGTTTTATCCTGTCTGCCTCTGGCCGAAAGGAGGGTTCAGAGAGAAGACTTGCTAAATTAGACTTCAGTGATGGGAAGAAATTCAGAATTAGTCGAGATGCAGACTTTGCATCTTAATGTTTTTCATGATTTCAAATCAGCCTGGAAATTCATCTATGGATCACCAGTCCCAAGAGTCCTGAAATGATAATTCAGACCTTGCAAAACGAGGTCACAAGCTGAAAGATCACAAGATCTCAAAAATTTGTATTTTCTTCTTTCTTCTCCAAGCTTTCAGGGTATATTTGTGTAGACTTCTTCTTTGTGGTCACAAATGTGAAGAACTGTTATTAATAATGAAAAATTAGATTCTTGAGTACTCACTTGGCAGGATCAAGGTCCTTCAGAAACACCCCAAATATCAGAAGATGAGCAATAATCATGGCAGCTGGCAGTGGTAGCTTTCAGATGGAAATCATGCACTAGTCGGCAGGTTGGGATGCGTTTCCCTGGCCATTGGGGTGAATACCAGCTAAAATTCTAGTGAAACCTGGAGTGTTAATCCATGTTAAGGAGAGCTGGGGAAAGCAAGTGCCTTAATCCCTGCAAACCCGGTCATGAAGCTGTTACTCCCTGCCTACATATATACCTCATGGACCATTCATCTGGACATCAGATGAACCAGTTGGGATAGCAGAAGACTCACTAAAATAAAGTACAGAATTATCTTTCCCTTGTGTTTCCCTTTAAATTCCAGCAAGTATTACAGGAAATCCTGAATTTATGTGAGATAAGCTGCACAGAACTGTACTTATGTGTTGCTCATCTGCTATCTACTGCACCCTCAGGATTACTGAAAACTAATTCAAATCACTTCTTGGTCTAAGATTATGGTGTGTTCCCATCCCTCAGTTTTACTGGTTAAGATTAGTAGAACAAATGCTGATTTAACTCCTAGGAAGGTCCAAGACCCACCTCTCACAGACAACTTGTGTTTTGTCACTCACTAGATATCTGCATCTGCGAAGGACATCGGGGCACAAATATGATGTGCAAATATGACGCATCTGGGTAAACGCAAGTCAGCTCTTAAAGCTGGTCTTCAGAAAGATGTCTTTCACTCCTCCATGGGAGAAGGCCTCATTATAATTGTTCAAGCCTGACTGGATTACATCACTTTCCCCCTCATTTCACTCCCTCCTCACTTGCCTCCCTCCTTTTATTTACACCCCTTGTTTGGCGGCAGCATCGAGCGGAGGCTGCCTTAATGATGCATGCTGATCGCTTCATTCCCCGTTGCCCCCCCCCATCGCCTCCCCCAGCGCTTTGAAGTGTGCTCAGGTCTCAGGCTCCAGTTCAGAGGTCACTTTGTTTATTTATGCAAAGCTGGCTCATCTGTGAAATGGGGCTTTCAAGGCCTCTGACATCAAAGACTCCAAAGCTAGTCCCATCAAGTCGGAGCAAGGACAGGCCTTGCATTATAACAAATTATAGCAACTTTGTGAATCTTTGTGAATCATAGAGAAATATTATGGCTAGATTTTTGCTTCAAAAACTGGGCCCTTGTTTTGACTTGTGGTTGGATGCTCAGCGCATAGTATTGGCCTGAAAACCAGTCATACCCATTCTGCTAAAACGCGAAGCCTTCATGGAGAGTCTGTGGATAAATAAAATTTGATCCTGGCTCAGTAACAGTCTGTGAATATTTCCCATCAGTTTCTCTCAGAGCCGAACGGTTATGCAGATTTTTCCATTTGTTTTAACTTTTAAGAGGGAATGGAACAATTCTGCTATGGTAATAAACAGTAACTATACCCTTCTTATGTGGCACTCTCTGTCCCATAGGATCCCCAAAGTGCTTTGTCAGCTGATGGAGTTGCAAGCAGAAATCCCTTTTTCTGCAGAAATCCAGCCTGCTTAGGGATTGGGGGTAGACCAAAAAGACACATGGCAGGCAGTATACATAGAGCATCGTGCTTTCTGGGCTGAGAAAGGGCAAGTTGGCGCATGACGTCAGCACTGATAGTCAAGGGCCTCATACACTCAGACACGTCAGATCTCGTGCAAAACCCATCCCATGACTGCCCCTTTCAGCCCCACCAGACCCCTCCCCAGCACAGTGCCAGCATCTCAGTCCTGTGCATCTCAGACCTAGAAACCAGCTTGGAATGAGATCCTGAAGCAAGAGAGAGGCAATGGCTGGAGAGCAGCTGCGGATCACGCCACTGGGATGGCATTCCTGAGCAATGGGCTGATGCCCCTGGATCCGTCCTGGCCCTGTCTTGTATGGCCAGGTGCCGTATTTGGGGGGGAAGGGGCTACATGAGTTTGTGCCATGTCTCCCAGTCTATCATCTGACTTGATATCGGAGCCTTCCACTTCAGATTTCTCAACCAGGCAGCATGCTTTTTAACACCACAAAACCAAACTGTACAGTGAGGACACCTAAATCATGTATGTGTGTCCTCAGCCTCAGATACTCGTGACATAAAATTAGTCAGTGATTATTTTTCAAGGCAAGTTTTCCACTTCATCTTCCAACTGGCTGCTCTCCTAAGCCTGTGATACTGTCCAAGAAGTCCAGTACAGGATGACCTTCCAATATAGGTCACAGAAAAGAGAGCTTGTAGGAAACTTCAGCAGCTCATCCTTCTTAGCACTGCCTCTTGCGGTAATCTGCTGGCAGCAGAGCTGGCAACGCTGCGGAGCTGGTCCCTGCTGCCCTTTGGCTGCAGGCTGGTTTTTCTGTGTGTACTTATCACCCTGACCTGCCTGCCTCTGTGGGAGGTGACAAAAGCATGAGTAAGCAATCGGCTTATTAGGTCATTTTTGAATATAGCTAAGACTCATGTGATTTCTGCTACTCATCGTTCTGTGTACTGGTCATACGTATCTGAATGTGGTTCATTTTTTCAGGTCCACTCACCATCTAATAAGAATATTACTAGCCCAGCTGCATTTGTAAAGCTTGGGGTGCAATGAAACTAGTAGATCTTCAGATCTGGCACTATTTACCAGGCTTCAGGCTGCAGCTTTGGGCTGAACCACATACCTCTGGACTTTCAGGAAATTTGGCTTTGCTTTCAACATCGCGGATCCCTCCCTAGAAGTGAGGAGGCTGACCAAAGTGTGTTTGTGGTACAGAAAGATACCCATCCTTGCTAGCACAGGGACTAGAACAACTGCAGAAGTGTTTCCCTACCCTAGGAAACCACTTGATATTAAAATTAAAAAAAAAATAAGAAAGTTCCTCGAAACAGGGAAAGACAGGTTGTTTCCATGGAGCCGCGGTACTAACTTTGGATGGGGCAGGTGGAAGTCAAATCTTGGTCATATCTGAATTAGACAGGGGTCCTCCATCCCAAGGGTGCTGCTGAGATATCTGCCTCTCACAGTGCTGTTCCACTTTATGTGATAACAAGCGTCTTTCTGGCTCTCTGGGACCACAGTTCAGAGCTCAGGTCACTCACCCAAGGTGCCAGAGGGGAGGTTCAAACCCCTCTCTGAATGCAGCAGAAGAGGAACTCGACCCTGGGTCTCTCCCATCCCAGGTAAACGCTTTATCATAATATCACTGGCTATTCTGCTGCCTCACTCACACTGAAGTCTGACTGGAGATTCCTGGGCTTCAGGGAATCTTCCCAAAACGAGTTTCATCCAATTTCTGGATCTCATGAATCAGCTTTTTTCCTACAGTTCTCAAGTGTGAGTTCGTTCAGATACAGTCATGCTGAAGGCAGGAGCCCAATTCACTGCACGTTGCAGCTGGAATGGAGACCACTGGGATGTCCCTCACCTGGTGTGCAGCTCTGGGGGTGGGAAGGAGTGGTTTTACTCTACATGAATTTCCAGGTTTATGAAATTTCCTCACCACCACCGAGCCTTCTGCTATGCGTTGTTGTTAACATTACCACATTCCTAACTGAAGTGAAACTGATTCCAGTGGATCTAAACCAACATGTCTAAATGCATGCAGTTATTTATTTCAGTCTTGCTCCTCCATCAAACTATCTATTTCATAGGCTCAGCACAGTGGCATTAGTTATCCTGGTCTCTTCCCCCCAAAATTTTTTCTGGGTTCGGTAGGTTACTCCGCAGGTTTGGATTTGGCAGGATAACAACCAAAGAAGCATCTTCAAAGGATCAAACAGATTCAGAGCGATTTTACTTACATCAAAAGCTTGGCAGCATGTCAAGAGGCGTTGAGAAGGCCAGTCAGTCCTTGTGTGTAGGCAGGAGGAGCGCACATGGGCTGACACACTGTAACATGAGGCAGGAGGCAAGGGGGGATGTACTGCTCTTTGTACATCAAGCTGAGTAGGATTAAGAAAGAATTGACAGAACATCGTCACTTAAACGTCTGAACTGCTTTTAAGATACTCAACAGTTAACAATGGGTAGGAATCCTACATCTCCAACCACAATTTTTCTTTCTTCTCTGTTACTCAATACATTTTTCTAATTGTGCTATGGGATTTACTAAGCTCTCTGTCAGAAAGCATCCAAGATTTCATTCGTAGCACTACTGATATTTATATGAAAAACTGTACACTTGCCAGAAGATAATCGATGCAGTATTTTGACTGAAAGGAGTCAATCTGTCGTATGCAAACCATCATATAAAGGGTACATTTGTGTCCCCTGCGTTTGGTTTGCAAAGGCTGTAAAAATACATTTGCAAAACGCAGCACATGGGTTTGTTGCCTCCTCTGTACCGGAGGCTGCGGGCCAGCCTCGGCGGAGCCCCGACGGTACGTTTGTGCTCACGGCACCACACGAGAGCTGAGGTTTCCTGAGTGTGACTGCATTTCACACTGCTTCCCTGTGGTTTGGGCTGGGAGCTGGCTTGAGCCCCCGGGAAAGCCTCCGGGTTTCCAGCAATGGACGGAAGGTGAGAGAGGGTTGGGAAGGAGCAGTTAGCAGGAGGGAGCTGCCAAAGTAAGAGCACAGCGTGCCACTGCCCTGAAAGTTGTCTTTTCCCCTCGAAGTGACAGCTGCACATCCCTCCGGGGGAAACTGTGCGGAGGAACCACAAGGAGAAGGGAAAAATCTGTCAGGGGCAATGGGTGGACAAACGCATGCGGCATTGCAGCGTCTCTGCTTAAGGGACAGTGGCAAACGAGATGGGAGCATGTGTCAGCAGAAAATGCCCCATGCGGAAGAGACGGGATGATCTGTGATTGTGGTTTGATTTGACTGTGCTGCCATTCAGCGAGACCTGGACAGGCTGGAGAGTTGTGCACAGAGGAACCTGATGAACCAAAATAGCGGAAACTGGGGTGAGGGTGGGGTTAAACACATGCTCTGCTCGCAGAAAGGCTGCACACAAGTTTACCCACCAAGCCCTGTTTAAGCACAGCCTAACTTCTGAAACAACAATAAAGAGCAGCTCTACTATTTGTACGTTTGAGGGGGGGGGGGGAATGCTTATGTATAAGCTGACATAAGTTTTTCGTCTCTACCGTAGAGATTATAGCAATAAATTTCCTCTCTTTTGCCGATGAGACCTTTTAGGGGTTTTAGGAACTGGACATTTGGAGAGGTTCATTCCTTAGGTCAGGTGTTTCCACTTGATTTTTTTTTTCTTCACACACTTCAGTGCACTTTAGCTAGGAGCTGAGTAGCTCTTGATCAGGATCTTGATCTCAAATCCAGCTGCTGTATGGGGCTGCTCCAACTGTAGAGCACAGAAGTAGCCTTGGAAGAGCCACTCTTTGCTGCACCGTCAACCACAGGTGCCCAAAGTCCCTCAGGTGGACCTCCCTCCTGGTGTGATGCATTCCTACAAGAGGATGCTCTGAGCTGAGCACTTGTGCAGCAGAGGTTGGGCTGCTACTGGAGAAGGAAAGAGCTTCACATCCAGGCACTTCAGAGGTTTGAGGCCACCAGCACCACCTGGGCTGCAGGAGGAGGCACAGGGCACTCCCCGGCACCCTCGTGGAGACCTTGTAGGTGGCCATATCACAGTGGCAGTTTGAGGTGGGATCGGCTGGAGGGGTGGGGTTTCTCCGTGCAGTGATTTCTATTTCTCCTAGCACTACAGGGCATAGAGTTAAGACCTTGATGCTGCTTTGTGGTAGTGGTATATACAACTAGAGTGGTAAGGGACAAAGTGGGGTGTTGTCAATACAGGTGGATGGGTGGGCTTGATTAAAAAAAAACCCAAACACAAGCAGTTTTTCT
>Ga0181612_114953_pt1 | contig 10229 bp, 6 predicted proteins | sample HoacroProtozoa21_FD_119630 | JGI IMG/M metagenome (GOLD analysis project Ga0181612, IMG submission 119630) | Hoatzin crop microbial communities from Cojedes, Venezuel. Combined Assembly of Gp0051906, Gp0051904, Gp0051908 | reverse complement strand
TTGTAGAACCCACGCTCTCCGCCGTTGGCCTTTTATTTGGTGAGCGCATCTGGGGGGGACACGGGCTGGCCCATTTTTTTGAAAAACAAAAAAAAAAAAAAAAAAAAAAAAAAAGTAGCAGCTTGGCACAAATTTAACAGCTTTTTAAAGCCTCCCTATTGTTCCTGAGGCCGCATTCTCTTCCTCTAGCATCTATAGTTGCCTCAGATATACTGCCCAGAACATCAACTCTCCCTAAAATGGTCCTCTTTCCATAGGGAAACAGAGGCATTTTGTAAGACTTCAATGTGGGGAGGAATGTTCAAAAAATGAAAGAATGAAAGCAAAGGGAGTACTGTCCTATCTAGTTCTCGACTGACTCAGACAGATATACACATCCTAAAGAGACAGTCTAAAGAGGGACCATAAAAGTCTGAACAAGTAAGTGTTCCCAAAAAAAGCCTCTCATTTTAAAAATGAGTCCAAGCAGCTTGTTTTATTTTGTTTAAATATCTTGATGTGGATTAACTCCTGATGAGAAAAAGCAAAAGTACCATTTTCTCTCTATCAAGAACAACAAAACTCAAAAACAAGTGTCACCATTTGAAAACCATCGTTCTTTCACTTGCTGGATTTCAGTCTGGCTTTTTTGGTTTTACACTAAACCACCCCAATTTAAAAAAAAAAAAAAAAAAAAAAAAGGCAACAGGGCACAGGAAGGTTATTTCACCATAACCAGTTCAGGTCAATGGTTTATTTTCCCACCTAGTAAAACCAGCTAGATACAACAGGAAAAACATGACAGCATCTTCTCTTCACAAAGACTTCATGTCACGATACACACAATGATATAAAATCATGCCATTTTTTCAGCTTATTTGAAAGCCCACACACTAAAGCAATTCAGCACCAGATAAATAAAGCAGCTCTTTCTCTGACATACATTGCCAGTCAATGCAGAAATCACACTGTCCTTATGTTTGTTATTCCATCCCCTCAAATCAGTAACTGCCAGCTTAGACAATTCATTAATTATAAGTAGTTAAGATCATTTTTACTAGTATGGTACAGATGCCAAATCACTCTTCATGATTCCCAACAAGAGAGAAAGACGCTATGAGTAAAAACAATGGAATGGACTCCCAGGATCTAGACATGCCAAGCCACAAATACAATGCCAGAAGAATAGTGGGTTTTTTTCACTCCTGTTCTCTCCACCTTAATTTTTTGAGATTTAGTCTCAAGCCAGACTTCACTGACATAGGCAACCTATTGGATCTTCTGCTAAGACTCCTTGTATTCGCAATAGCTCATGTCATGTGACCACAGAAATAAGAAAAAAAAAATCTCATTATTCCTGTGATTTATTAAGTCACAAAAACCTCTACTATGGTCACTTTTTTCTCCTGGCATCATTAGAGGCTTCCCAATCACATATAGACTGCACCCATCAACCCAACGATTTTCCTCTCGACAGTGTTTTGACTTGATCTTTTACTCACAAGTCATTTTGTTTAATTTGCTTCAGACATTTTTCCACACACGATTCAGAGTAGTGATACACTGCCAGGCAAAGTACTGAAATGTTCCCAAAGGCATAGATGAAGGAAAGCTCAGTTACTAGTGGATCTAAAAGGTACGTCTTGCTACTTAACCAGCTTGCCACAGACAAATAGCGTAGCTAGTGTATTATGGCCGTTTGTGGCAGATGTGAGCTTGAGTCACGCAACTGAAACCACTGTGACCTCCTGGTGGAATAAGATGCTAGAAAGACAAAAGGTGCCCAAGTCCAGCCCTAAGGTTTCACTGATTCTCCAAAAACTCAGGATAGCAGTGGTACATAAAGCCACAGGAAAGGGCATCTGCTCTCATGACCAGCTCTGCTTGGTCAAGGATCAGATCAAAAGCTGTAAGATACAACCACCTTCAAAAATGCTTTACACTTAGAAATTCAATCAAGATGCAGCAATCTTGATTTTGACTAATGTCTAGTCAAAAAAGTACGAAAAGTGTGTGCACTCCCTTTTTTTTTAAACAAGTAGCTATTAAAGCGTTAAACTGTGTTTTTCTGTGCATTGCTTGCTACGTCATAAAACTAACACAGGGATAGAATCTCCGCTGAAGCAATGTCTTCAGAGGCCATGTGATAAACTACGGCAAATGCCATGGGACTCATTCTGTACTAGCTCTCACCTGGACCTGCAACAGGCACGGCAGTCCGAAATACATGCACTTGGGGAAAACCAGAGTACATCTGATGCTGAAAATTGAGATATCACATGTGGCATGGCTGATTTCCATAAGTGCAGCACATTCTCTTCTCCAGTTTAAATCTGTAAACGGTGGGCTGCACTGTTTATTTTCTGCTGCCCACACAATGCATCAGATCCGCCTACTAGGAACACGCTACTGTCTGCAGGAGTATGTTCCCCAGAGATACGTATGCTCCCATCCACTCCGGAACAGGCAAAGACCATACAGTATCACGTTGTATTTCCAGCTCTCTGCAGGCGGATCCTATGCCACGTCCTGTCTCTCCAATATAAAGACGTGCTGCTGCTTCTGAGAGCAATGCAGTCATCGCAGATGGTGATCGGTTACAAACAGGAAACATCCATCCTTCTGCTGCACTTCACTGAAGAAACCGGCAGGAAACCGTTCCCTCCTCGTCGCCACTGCTCACTTCTGTGCACTCAGAAATGCACGTCTTTACACTGCTGTCTCTGTCCCCACCGCTGACAGCATGGCAAGAAAGAATTCAAGCTACGAGGCAACAGGTTCAATACAGGACAGTATGCTGGGCAACATACACAACCTCTTTTTACAAAGGTTAAGATTTACTCACAACCAGAAAGCTCCTTTTTTTATTTTTTTTCGCTATACGGATGAGACTTCCAGTTCCCTGATGAGGAAATGAAGTGACGTGACATTAAGCAGCTCATGAATCTCTTCAATTAACGCATTCTGCACAATGGAGACTTCCAGGGAATTATCTTCAACCACAGCAGTGCCTCATTCCCACTGCCGTGTCCCTGAGAATGAGTCACTTCAATTCCCATACTCTTGCTGCAGGCAGAGAGCTAAGGACTATTCCCTGTCTTCCTTAGTCAGGCAAATGGTTGGAATCAAATGCTGAAACTACTTGCACAAAACTTTAATTAGGGTTACCTTATTTTCTGAAACTATTTGAGCATAGTTACCATCAGCTCTCCACTCTCCATGTTGATCAGTGCTTATGCTACAGGAGATAACATTTCCATCCTACCATCTCCAGACAGCAATTGAAGAGTGTGCCATACAACCATGCAGAGAATGGCACAGAGAATAAGAACCAGTAACAAGATAGCCTGAACTGCAGGAGGCTTGCAAGCAGCACATCTCCAATGCTGAGCTATATTACAAATCAACTGCAAAGCTATCCTGGCACAGGACCCCAAGTCGCAGGAGGAAATAGGGCAGCAAAGTCTGAACAAGCCAACACTGATGAATTACTCTGGGACCCAGATGTCCGACCATGCTCAGCACCATCCCACACAGAGATCCAGGGCCACCACTGTCATTTCTGAATGGGTCAGCCCTTTCCAGAAAGTTATGGGGAAGGGGGAGGAAGAGAGTTTTGAGACGGGTGCTACGCTTTACTGCTCTCCATCATATCAAGGGCCAGGAAGGTCAACTACACCTGCAGCAGGGCTCTCCTAAGCCACCAAACTCTTTACTGCAATACTATGACAATTTAAAAGAGATTTTACCATTATTAAACTGGTTTGGGGGACATATGGGTGTGACTGTGGCTGGTTTTACACATTTAGGGGTGCTGCAATTTTCATTTAGAAAAAAAAACTTCTCATTAGAGACACAAAATCTGCGTTGCAAGCATTTTCAAACTTGAGAAGGTCTTTGCTGAATACAGCTAGTCATCTGTATGTGCTTCATGTGATTTGCAAACTAGAAACACTGGAATTTTAGGTCAGGAGGGTGTCATTGACTAATGGGGATTCTCCCTTCCCTCTGGAGTACAGGTTTATAGAGGAATAAGATCATGTTCTCCAGGCAAGTTTATACGAAATGATTCATCTCTAGCCAGCTGCAGTCAAGACATCTGCTTGTTTTCATTTCACTACAGGGAGATTCACCACCCTCTCTCCCCCTCACCTCCAAAGGCAGCCAAGATTATATTCAACTGTAAAAAGAAAACTTCAGCAATTTCAAAGCTAAAACTTAAGTAGTCAGGTAAATTACACAGAGGCCGCAGATGCACCTCTGCCCCACTTAAAGTACTCCTCAGAAACACAAAATGAATACTAGGCTGAGGAAGTCCTATTTAATCAACAGTCTATTGACTTCAACGCAAAGACACCACCTCTGTATCCTGTGGTTTACATGCAGATCTGCCCAAAGACATGAAGGTATTTCTTTGTTTTAAGAATCCCTCATGTATTCCACATGGGATCATGCAGACGGTCCTCATGTGGTCAAATAAAGTTTGTGAACCTATGCCTTTATAGTTTTTCCATATTAATCTGCACTCTGGGCATATATCCAATTAAAGCCCCGTGTATAGATCACTAGGTTACTAACTGGCTTGCATAGTTGGGGGGAGGGGAAATAACAAGCTCATGACTGCATAATTTAACACTGCCTGTGCTTTCACTTTTACATGCACAAGTCTTTTTTAGCCTAGTCTTACCATAAATAAAGAGTAATACTGTCTGCTGAAGAGAAACTCTGGTCCCTACGTGCTGGAACACTCAGTAGCTAATGCTGAATGCATTTACATTAACGCTAACTCCAGTGCAAAGAAGACAAGGTCTTTCCACAAACACGCTACAAAAACAGGAAGCAAAGGGGAAAACTTCACAGTGTTTGGAAACAGCAGAGCATTGTTTGCACAGGCTTTTCTTACAAATGCATGAGAAAAAAAGAAATCATATAACGTGAAATCCAAGCACAGAAAGAGTCTTAGATCAGACACAGCAACTCTCAGAAGATCTCCAGGTACAGACTTTGCAGGCAGGAAGATGCACTAGGTAGGGGTTTTTTTCCTTCTATTTCTTCTAAGAAAACCCAGCAAGTATAGACACAACCTCCCAAACCCTTGACATTAAAGCTAGATAACGAAACACAGCACTGCATCTTTATCTCGGTTAAAGCAGGTATGATAAATGAAGAGGCATTAGGAAACACACAATCCACTAAATTTAAAAATTTCCATTATACTGCATTCAAAAGGGAAGACAGGCAAAGACATAGGCCTCACACGCTGTGAGCCACCCCAGAAGGCCACCTTCACCCTATACCAAGAAGCTGCACCACTGACTACGTCCCCTCAAGACGAGTCAAAAAGCTCCAGTCACAAGCATGCTGCAGTCACTAAGTTGAAGACTTCCCTTTTCAGCTGGAGCACAGAGATCCGATCTCTAACTTGAAGCTGCTCTGTTTAAGTTTTTCGTATCATCACTTCCTTGCTTTCCCTTCCCCCTTCCAGTCCTCCCAGGCCATACTGTAGCACCAGTAAATGCATGCAGCCTGCACAATATATAGATAATGCATACAGTTAGTGCTGCCTCACTCCCGCCTCACCCAAGGTCTAAAACCAACCAACCTACACACCGGTATGAAACCAACAGAGATTGGTCCTACGTTTGGGCAAGCACCAAGGAGGGCTCAGTACTTTCCCATGTCTTATGTCTCCATGAGGGAGCAGTTGTATACATGGTCAGCTCCCATGACAGATTTGATTTCACCAGACTTGAAGTACATTAGTCAACCCAAGTCACTGGGGACATATGAAATAACTTACAATAAATCAGAGAAGATTAATTTCAAGGGAGGCAGTGACGTAGCACCAAAAGAAGCATAAGTTCGTGTTAGGAGAGACACCATTAGCAATATTTCTCATTGCCAATAATTTTTTCACCATAAACAGAAGAGCAAGAAGACGTTACAGTCTTCAGGCAAATGCTGGGCTCCAAAGGCAAAGTGGCTACCTAGAAGGGGTATGTCAATATTTAATACCAAAGTACATGTCTGGTCCTGCACATTTCATTCAATTTCAGGCTTCTCCAGCTTTATTTCCTGTTTCATTCACAGCAATCACAAAAGATGAATTATCTAGCCTTAGAAAACATGTTTTCAGTCAGACAAGATATGTTGACTGTGTCTGTACCTTCACCTTCAGCAACAAAGTTCTGTGCCAGCACAAGTTTTATGTTTTCTTCAATGTCCGCATTATTTGGTTGCAAAGTAGATGGGATTTTCAGTGCCAGGACTCCACTCAAGCCACTTGCGTCTCGGGAGAGGAGGAAGAGCCTGTTCCGTGCCTCTGGATGTCAGGCTACTTTTTAGCTAAAAATTTAAAAACTTTCCTCAAAAGCCACCATAATAGCAGTGACAAAAAAAAACAAAACAAAACAAAAAAAAACACAACACAAATCTGAAGGATCTGAAAGAACTATGAAGAGTTGAAAGAAAAACTAAACAAAGTAATGACTACTAATTTGCACTTACATAATATCTTTCATCAATGCTCCTCAATTCCATATACCAGGAAAGAAAACTGGCTGCATTTCATAACAACAACTTTCCAGAATACTACTTCCAGCCCTTACTACACAGCTGGAGTTGCTATTACTTTTGATGGAATGTGTGAAGAAGTATCAATATTCCTGCACTGAAAATAAGCTGAAGCTCCCTTTCCAAACCCATAATCATGCTACTATAACCTGTTTACTAACGGTAGAAGTTTATGCAATTGCACAGATTTTCTTCGGGTTTAAACAATGACTGACTGACATCTGTAACATGACATTCTTTTCTCTTTCTCCAGACATCCAAATAAACCTCTCTGTTCTACATTGCTGTTGGATAAGGAACATGATGGCTTCACTGAACATGATTCATCTTCCACAATGAATCAACAGGTACTCAAACTATGAGCATTTCACTACTGAGCAGTAAGACAAGGGCACAGATGGATCTCATTCAACGCAGTCCATCAAAATAGATGGAAACCTCCTCTGCTGCAAAAGCAAATGCTGTTCTTCAAAGAATCACTGGGCCTTTCACAGTTTTGGTCCCCTCCTCCCACTTTCCTTCTCAGAGCCAAGATACTAAGCTAACTGCTCAGACGGCAGAACACCATAGCTATGGTCAGAGCACCGTGGAGCCAGGACACCCAGGCAAGACACGCACTCACAACTCCCCGTCACTGACATCCAGCGTCTTGCCTGGCACTGTAACAACCAGGGCAAAGAAATCCCTCATTGTGCAACCACCTTTTCAAGCTGCCAGATCCCCAACTAGGATAACTGCATAGCTACCAGAAAAAAACCTGCAGAATTGCATTAGATTACACCAACAGCTTATAGATCCACTATTTCAGAGTCTGAATAACTTCAGTTTCCTACCATTTTAAGCTTACATCACAGTAGAGAGGAACGTGGTGTTTGAGTTGCCTCTGCAATCATACTCTTCTCAAGTGATTCCTAAATTCAAAAGCTCAACATCAAAAAGTTTGTATAGTAAATCCAAGGTGTGAGAAGGGAGAGAGAACTGCTGATCGTTATTCAAAAACAGATCACAACACCCTGCTTCCATAGTAATTTTGCAAGATCACTCTCATCCTGAAAATTTCAGTGCTGTCAAAGTTTCTCTGACTTACTCTCTACTCCTGTATTCAATCTTAACAGCCTCTAAAGAAAAAGCAAAGTGGTAGGTTGTCAGAAGTGACTATTAGGAGAATATACAAAGCATGCATGCCGCAGAAAGCAAGAGACTTGAACTGACTGGCACCTGGTTCCCCGACAGTTATTTTCTTCGCACGAAGATTGAAGGGTAGCAAGAAGAGCACAACACCCTGGGCCACGTTCTGCTGTCAGTCACTCTCCCACATTTCCACTGATTTTTAACGAGATGTACAACCATTAAGAAAATGAATAGCCATCAAAATCAGGAGGGAACACGCAGACTGGCAGACAAAGCAAAGCAACTTCTCTGCTCCAGCTCCTACCAGTGATTTATCGTGAACATTCGGGCAAGGCACGACATGCTGCTGAATCTTGGTGTCCAACCTAAGACACTCCAGAGCGAACCACAGATGCATACACCAGCTGAGAAGAAGCTGCAAATTAAGCATGAACCAACAGTAGCAGACATGTCTGGAAAGTCTGATCTACATTTATTGGTCTGTTTTCCCCATGTATAAAAACGCTGACCATAAAGCACTTTGCGACAGCTGAAGCACAGTGAAGTTGAAACCCAAGGACTTCTAGAATGAAGTCATTATACTGTAATTCAAAAATCATTTTTTCTGATTATTTCAAAGGCCAAAAATAATCCCTCTTTTTTTTGTTCACAGAAGGTCAAACGGACATTCATATTTATGGAACAAACATACGCACTCTTAGTATTTTCATTAAGAAGTTGGATTCCACTTGGCAAGTTTCAGAAACTTTAAAAAAAAGTTTCTACTTTACTATTAATAATGGTCATCCCTGAAAATGGACAACAAAGTCATTCAGTCTTACTTTAGGTGCTTGCACAGAAAGAGCAAAAACGTAGCCCGCTCACAATACGCACTAATCGTGTTACAGCAGCAAACAAAAAACTCTGTGGTACAACAGAACCCCATTACAACAGGAACGAGACAAGGTAAGAGACAGCTGCCAATCCCACAAGCTTGTATTCAAACAGCCAAACCAGACACAGACTGGGAGGAAAGCGCCACTGCCATGTGTAAAGCAGCAATATCACAGCTTTACCATTGAGAAATATCTGCTCCGTATTGTTTGAAACGTACTGTTGGGAACATACAATGAGCATCTTCAAGAGGTTTAGGAAAAATAAAGAGTATTTTTTTTTTAAATTATCCAAACTGTCTACCTGCACATGCAATTACCTAATTTTGCTCAGTTAGATGTTAATTGTCTACACACAAACAAAGAATGAGGCGATTTCTTTTTTTACAAAATACTTTCCTTATCTTTGGGTTAACATCACCAGAAATCTCATCCATAAAATACGCACTGACATCTGTACACTTCAAAAATATATACATCTTATTTCTAAGAGAAAAAATATTATTTCTGATTATCACTTCCAAACACAGTTGCTCTCTAGGCCTAAGAAAAAATACCGTATAAAATATAAATATAAAATAATTGTATTTGGGAATACAATTAATTATGTATTCTCAAAAAAACCCTCTGATTTAGCTTAATCTCAGCTTTCTTCAGGCAACATTTATTCTACCACATGTGGAACCTTTGTAAACAAAATCTTACAAAACCTAAATCCATTTCTGTGTGCTTTAAGATTTAACTTTTTCAAAAGGCAAAAAAGATTTGATTTTATTCAGCATTTCTTTAAGCACTGGAAATCCAAGAAGCAAAAGCCCTTTAACGACAGTTCCAAGAATTCGACATCCTCATTCTTAATATCATTAAATTAGAAATCTGGAGTTTGAGAAGCACTGGATATTCATTTTCTATTCATCTTTTTTGAAGCCCTGGTTATTACTCTTCTCCTCAATGAGAGTGAAAGCAATTTTTCCTTTTAAATTTTTCATCCAATGAGAAAATCATGCAATCTGTCAGTCACAGGAACAAGAACTTTAAGGAAACTGCAGCATACTTTGAAAAGTGCAAGAGCTCTTACCCCTGAAACAAGTAGTAATTCTGAGCAGACAAGCGAGAGAGACACTTCCAGGGCCCATAAAAGGCTTGTCCCATTTTAAACCTCACACTCTGCCACTGCCTCCAAAGTGAAAATGGCTACAGGTGTGAATATCAAGCAAGTCAACGACAGAAGCAGCAGCATTGTATTCCCATGCCTCCGAGAAACCGGGGGCAGCTGCCCCTGTCGAGGATTCACCCTCATGCAAGCTTCAGCCAAGACCACGTACCACAGCAGTATCTCAGCAAATGTCAAGACCACATGGGGGAAAAAAGATTTGCAGTGAGCAGCATTTTTTTCCTTAACAAACCTCTGTTGTCCATGGAAGAGAGGCAGGAGGGAGCCAGCGTATGCCCTGCAGAGCAGCAGCAGTGGCTAGCAGGACCTTTCTGGGAATCCTGAACAAGAAGTGCGTGCACCCCAGTGCAGCCTGACCCGGGCCACCCAGCAAGCCAGATCGCATTTCCCTGCATCACAGACATCAGATCGCTCTTCTCCCATGGTACCTGGACTCTTCATCTACAGGGATGCGAGTTTGAAAAAAAAAAAAAACACACCGAAAAAACCTACCCTGTTGG
>Ga0181612_110325_pt1 | contig 10229 bp, 16 predicted proteins | sample HoacroProtozoa21_FD_119630 | JGI IMG/M metagenome (GOLD analysis project Ga0181612, IMG submission 119630) | Hoatzin crop microbial communities from Cojedes, Venezuel. Combined Assembly of Gp0051906, Gp0051904, Gp0051908 | reverse complement strand
GAGAGGGACTGAACTATGATACCAGTTTCTCTGTACCCAATGTAGTTGAAGAGGCTCAACTATGAAACAATAGTCCTACAAGAGCAGTCTCATGGACTCAACATAGAAACTCTTCTGTGGATGATTTTGGAAACCTACTTTTGGCCTCTGTCCAATTCCCTCTAAAGAAACTGGTCTCTAGTTGCACTGGCAAAAATGAGGACGGTGGTGTATACCTGGGCTGGAGCAGTTACCTACCTTGGGCAGGAAGTACCCCCTGAAGTGGGTGTCAACCGCAGTGCAGCGGGGAACGTGGGGCAAGAGGGTGATAAACCTCTGCACTTCGTGTAGCACCGCATTCGTAAATGGCATGTTCTTCCGATCCTCATACGTGGCCCAGCTTCCATCTTTGATGGTTCTCCCAATCTCCTCCTGCACCTTTTCTGGAAGGAACAAACACAGTTGGATTCCAGCAAGGAAGTCAGTTCCGATTTGGTTTTGGGAAAAATGTGTTTTTCCAGGGTCTGGAGGGAGAGGATTCTTAAAAACACCAGACTGGGTTTCCCCGCTCTATTTCTAGTTCCAGCATATGCATGGGTTGTTTCACCAGCATCATACTTCGATCTCCACTCAACCTCTCTCCTAGCAAGGCACAAGGACAATCTGGTTGTGGCTTTAATCAGCATCTAATTACATCAGGAGTTCATAATAGTATGGAGACAGGATTCAGCTCTTAAAAGAGCTTCTGTGGATGTGAGGCCAAGCCTCTCCCCTCCCCATATCAGCCATGCCACGGATGGAGCTTAGGTGAAAGGAGCTCACTTTGAATCTCTGGGTATTTCATCATCAGCAGGATGGCCCACTGGAGCGTTGTGGCTATGGTCTCTGTTCCTGCCATGACCAGGTCGAGTAAAGATGCTATTAAGTTGTCATCATGGAAGAGGCTGTCTTTCTTGTTTTTATCCTTGAAAAACACAAGTGGTAAGAAAGGTCTTAAAACCATCAGTCTCAGTATTCAGCAAGCTTGGGAAATGCTGCATAGCCTACAACACTGTTGTCTATAATCCTGTGTTTATCAACTGGCTGATAAAATAGACCGGAACTTGAATACACAGCATTCACCAAAGATGGGAGCACCAAAGATGGAAGGTTTGGAGTGGAGTCTTGGTTCAGCATCCATCTCCACCCAGAAGCAGGCTGAAGCCCAGGGCCAGATGGCTGTTCACAGCATCAGCCTCACAGGTTTAGAAAGAGCCCGGTCTCTACCCTGTACAGAAGGAAATTCAGCTAATCCTACCTCCTAGGGACCCCTCCTGCCCAAGGGCAGGTTTGAATCCCCAACAATGTTCAAAATTACCTTTTAGGCCATTTCTTCTGGGCTTTAGGACTGTATTGACCCTTCCTCCACATAGCTGGGTAGAAGATTTAGTGCCTAAGGTTGGCCCAGATCCAGTTGGAAAGAAGAAAAAATGCAGAGCCCAAATATTTTGTGTTGAATGAAATCAACTGATATGAGAAACCGCCACATCTCTACTAAAGTAAGGTGCAGGGCAGGGCTAGGCCTTGTACTGATGATTTATCATTCAAGTACGTTAAGGGTATAATTCATCTTGGAGCAACAGAATCAATGATTAATTGATTTGTTATCGTGAAAAGAAAGACAGAGTCAGCTTTCATGTGAATACATGCATTTTCTACTAGGAACAAGGAGCTGATCTCACATTATTCGAGCTGCTGTTTCAGGAGTGGACTGAGACAGTGGCTTTCATACCTTAATTTTGATAGCAAAATCCCTGCAGTAAATTACACCAACTGTAAGAGACTGCCGTCTGATTTCAGTACCACTAGAATAACAGCATGGATTTCAATAGGTTTACATGACATAACTGAAATCAAGACTCAGCTACTGTTTTAGCTAGAAAGTCAAAAAGAGACGTTGAAAACAGTCAACAGAGCTAAGCAGTCAAATACCTCTTGTTGCTTGAATATCAGTGCATCAATGTAGCTTCTCACGCTGTTCTCATTGATATCCTCCCTGCTCGCCTTCATGTATTGCCTTAAAATGATGCGTATATCTTCTATTTTCTCAAGCATAATCTTGTGGGTTTTGAAAAGAAATCCAAGGAACGGGTAGAAATTGAAATACTAATGAGGAATTAAAAAAAAGAAGCAGTCTCTAAGTCTGCAGAAATATCAGCATGCTGAAAAAGCATCCCCCTAAGGCATGACATATCGGTTGAGTTTTGTCTTGTTGTAGTCGTATCTTAGCATCCCAGGGACTCCCCAGGCAGATTTTATTAAGGGAGGGCTTTGCAACCTTTGAGCCTTTATTAGTACTACCCAATTTTAAGCATTGATGCTGTTCTGTGGGAACAGATCCTCTACCAGTAACAGCCTGGTCAGCTGCTCCACAGAGTCGAGGCTCCAGTGTGCCAGGCCACCAGCCAGTTTAGAGCAGTATGGGACTGGTTGGTTTTTTCCAACATCAGTTATGAAGGACTGGATATGGTCATTTGAAGATAAGCAGTTTTTCTGGTGGTCTTAAGGAAGCATTTTTAATGCAGTCTGTGAAATCTCCCTCACCTGGACATCAACACTGAATGTATTTTTTTTAGAAAATGCAGCAAAGGCAGAGAAAGCCTAGATGGTGCAATTATATTGAAAAAGCCAAACAAAAAAAAATCTGTGGAGCTAAATCAACTATAGTTCAGTTCTCATTTTAGCTCCACGTAGATGTGCAGAATGGTTCAAAAGGAGAGCAGCAAAGGGGAATCTGGCAGCACATTTGGTACATGGAGAACTGTCCCATTTTAGGTGTAGTGGCTGGTTCTGAACATTTGAAAACTGCTGAACTAAATCCTGTGGTTTGTGTGGCTCACAAATGCAATGTGGCAGTGTTGGAATATGTTAAGCTGTGGGATGGGTTACTTACATTCAAATCTGGAGATCCCAGAAGAATCATAATTTCATCTATGAGTCTTAAGAGAGTAAGAAATGTTGGGTCCTTATAGTCAAACCTGTCGCCAAACAGCATAATGAAGGTGACATTGATTGGAGCACAGTTGAAGGACGTCAGGCTAAAAGGTTCACCTGCAATGGGAGGAGGATGGAAATGTGAGTGAGATGCGGCAGCAGCAGTGACGCATATGAGGCTGTAAAGCACCGTGATGGTCTCCAGCTCACCTTTGAAGGATTTGATCATCTCGATAAGGAAATGAAGCTCCTCAAAAATTCTCCCTTCTATCATTTTTTTCCCCATGCCGAGGTTGCGCATGCTGGATACGGTGAATCTCCGAGTTGTTCTCCACAGCTCCCCGATAGAGAAGAACAAACCTGGGGAGGCCGTGAGACATCGCTGCTGGGCTCATGCACGGAGGAGCCCACCGCACAAAACAGAATAGGGGACTGGATGAGGAGGGATCTCCACAAGCGTTTCTGCTGCCCAGTTTCCCATGGATTCAGGGACTAAGGGTCTCCCATTTCTGCGTGCCCCATCCCTGTATCCTCTCAGCTCCATTCTCCCAGACTCACTGAGCCTGTGGTTTGGGAAAAACAAGCTCCCACCCAACCCACTTTGCCCCATCCCTCTCCTGAGTGCAAGATAAGGAGGTGTGGCTTTCAGACCAGTATGGGTTGGCTGTAGAGCTGGGGAGAGATGTTGGTCTAAGTCAATCATGCAACTTTTCTGACCCTGTTTGGTTGCAAGTCTAAGGCCTCAAGCAACACCCTGGTATCTTTGAAGATTCTCCCTTCATCTTATTCCAGTCATAAAGATATTGTATCTATGTGGGGTGGGATAATTCAGTTTCCTCAACCCTGATCAGTGCTGAACTGTTTTACTGAGATTCTCAGCAACACTGTATTTTCAGCAGTGGAAAAATAGGAGGTTACTGAGCTCATGCCTTGATGATTGCTAACACCACCAAGCAGGGATGCGTATTTCATCCCATCAGACTGTTGGAAATAGTGAAAGAAAAGATTTTGTCATTAATCCAAAGACTATCTCAGATTGTGTCTATTGAAAAGCTGGATTCCAACACTTACATCTTCATCTTGGCTGCAAGGTGTTTAAATGTGTTTGCTTTTTCTAGAGTAAACACTCTTTTAAAGCAGTGTAGTTTTAACTTGGAAAGCAAAACTTCTTGCTCTAAAAATGTCAAAGCAAATTTCTAAACTTAATTTTTAATTTTTCTTTAATTCAGGCAATTGCATCTGGATAATTCCTTTTCTGCAAACAGCTTCTGAGTCAACAAAATGACATTTTCTGAAGAAAAAAGGTTTCATGGGAAAATGTGTGACCCTTGTTACTTCATAACCACTATGAATTTACAGCTTTGAGTCACCTCTAAGTGGCTCAGACTTGGGCTCAGATGGTAAGTGTGAAAGGACTTATAGTGCAATACTGACAGTCTCCCACAGGGATATTTTACATGTAAATTAGCTCTGAAAAATGCTTTTCTCCCCATCGATTCCTTTTCCTTATGTAGCAATAAATTCATCTATTGATATTATGGCTGGGTAATTTAATTTCTAATTGTAATCCCAACTTCAGCCTGTGACCAGCATATAAAGCTGCCTTTTGGAAGCTCAAATCTAAAGCCTCAGCTGAAGCAGAGGATGGAAAAACAAGGCAAAAAGTTCTCTGAAATACTCAGGAATGGAGAGTTGCCTTGGAAAAACTATGGGGTTGTTTGTGGGGGTGAATTTCCAGCCTCAGCACATTGCTTCTGCCTGAACCTGTTTCACAGTGGTCCACCCAAGAGCCTTTATGGGGAGGCAAGGCATGGGGGAACTGATGGTGTCCAAAATTGTGGCACCTGGCAGTGGGACAAAGGGAAAATCCCTACAGCTCCAAACAGCCAAACCAGTCAGTCCAAAGTCCCCTGAAACCGTGGGGAAGGTTTGTAAATGTGGTGGTCACCGCTCCCATTTACAGAAATTAACCCCAGAATTACCTCGATGCCTTTAAAAATCCCACTCCTCACCCTCGAACGTTTAGGACATGTATCAGCCACAAATGCATTAGCAAAAATGATGAAAAGGCAGGCAGCATTGCATGAAAGTGAGGAAAGCCAAATATTTTCTCTCAGCTTGGCTTCAGAAGGGTCCAAGGGGGATGTTTAAAAGCCGGGCTCCGGGGATGCACTGTTAGGCTGGCACTAAGCGACAGTGTCGTCCCTCCCGCCCACCCCCACTCATTTCTCTAGTACCGTTTCTGTTCTGAATTTGGTCAAATATTGGGATGGATGGTCTGTCTACAAACTCCTCTGTGTAGTTCACAAGCGCCTCCCGCACAACTTCGTACCCGGTCAGGACCACAACTTTCTGGAACCCAAAGTGGAGGGTGAAGATGGGGCCGTATTTTTCCGCAAGCTGAAAAAGAGGGGAGCTGTGATGGTCAGGAAGGGAGGGAGCGTGCACGGTTGCTTTCTGAAAGGACATATTACGTCCTGGCATCCTGCTGGGAACAGCTGTGGAGCCGCTACCTGCAGGCAGAACGGTGTTTGTGAGCCGGAGCTCATCATGGTCAAACACGAGACATTTTTTATGGGTGCCTGGTTGGCATCCGTATGGATTTTAGGCTTATCGCCATGAAAGAACCCCCACCCCCATCAGTGCATTACTAATCTGGTTTTGCTGTTAAGGAGAAAGTAAATGAAAAGTAAAAAACCCCATGCAGAGTTAAAGACTGGACCTCAAAAGGCAACACAAGTTGGCAAACCGGAGAAAGATGAACACAGAGAAGACATTTCAGTGCAAATAAGGATGCTGTCGCACAGGAAAGCTTTGGTACGATGCTCCTCTTGCACCAAAGCACTACTGCATCCCTGCTACAAGACCAGAGGAGCTGTTTTTTCCATGCCAGGCATTTAGTTTGCCCTGGATGACCACAAATTTCAAATCTATGCCTCTTTGCCTGGACCTGGCTTTGGTACCTATAGCTCAGCCAGACACAGCAGAGAAACCCACGGCAGAAGCAGGAGGCTGCCCGAACCGCTGGCTGGCTGTCCCCACGCTTGTACACAAAGCGATGCTCGTTTTGCACTGGGAAGGCTCTGGACATATCTTTGCCATGACATGGAGAGGTTTTTTTCACTGCCACATGTGGGACAAATTCTCCACAGCTCCCCTCCAAAGCGGTGCCTTGACAGGCAGTTTACAGAGGCAACGCAGTGCCCCGGGGGGGCTGAAAATCCCTCCAGGAGCCTGCGGTCCTGCTGGCACGTCCTACGTGTACCCCCAGAGCTCACTGTGCTGTGTGCCGATCCCCGCTCCTCTTCGCCAAGGAAAGGGGTCTGGGATGAGGCTCTGCGCAGAGCGTGGCGCGCTGACGGGGAAATGGATGCCCTCATCGGGGACCGCGGGAGGCTGAATACTCCTGCCTGCCTCCGCATCTTGCTCTCTGGCAGCTTGAAAACAGCAGCTGGGGACAGCCAAGAAGCGCTTGGGCTGGGCTGGAGCCACAGCTCAAATCTGCTGCCTAAGCGAACACACGGTGCACGCGTGCAGCCTCAGCCCGTGCTGGGTCCGATGGCAGCTTCGCAGGGGAGAGGGGGGATCCCCCATGCCCTGCAAACTCCTCCATCAGGGTGCCCAGCCAACAAATGCTGGTGCCTGCTGCTCGATTCAGTCGGCATTTTTTGCTCTCTGTGGGGTGAGATGGAGGGATAAACCCTCTGGAGTAATCCCAAAGTAAAGGCAAACGTAGGCAATACCAAAAACAGCCTAACAGGTGATGAAAGCACGCAGAGGTAATTCCAAACCGCCGTTCAGAAGCTGCAGCAACGTCTGCCCAGCCCCACTGGGCAAACTGACCCCAAGCATTGCCCGTAACACCACTGGGTGCTGGGAGCCTCACCCCACGGCAGCGCTACCCACTGCCCGGCTGCACCCAGAGACCCACCAGTGTTTGCTGAGCACCGGTGTTACGGGAGCCGTGTCGCCGCCGCGTCACGAACCGCCGCTGTCTGTTTGCTCACTCTCTCCCTGACCCTGGCGCAGGTCGATCCCCGGGGGTGCTGTCTACTGAAGCGAGGGGGGAGTGCTCAGCAGCCTGACACAAACAGCTCAGGCTGTGCCAGCCTCGTCTTGCACCGAAGAACAGTTTACCACCATAACTGGGGTAAGTTGTCTTAATTACAGGTTAATAGACGAGCTTACGGGCTATTCATTCTGGTTCCTTAGTGCAACTTTTCCATCCCTCTCTTGTACTGCCATCTCGATTTTAATGCACATCCAATTCATCAAGAGGGAAGCGGATTTTGCAATGGGACATCTGGATTTGGCCCTCTCCAAAGCAGTTTTGGGGTCACTGCATCGTGGAATTCCCCTTGCCAGTTCTGCAGGGTGGAGGGGAGGGAAGCAATTTCATTTCGTGTTAGTTATATCCTAATGCTTTAAAAGCTTTCTGAGTGTCCGAGCTGTCAAATTAATATTTCAGTTCCCACAAGCATTATGCACTTCATGTACATCATCACAATTACATGAAGAATCCCCGTATTACCCAGAGGTCTTTTCTTAATGGTTGATCGCTCAGAAATGATATCGCATCAATATAGGCATAGGCTAGAAGAAGCCCGAAAAAATACTATAAAGCAATTTTCACACCTTTACAATTTAGTTTGAATTAAAAAAGACAAAAAGATTCTCACTGATATATCCCAGGCATCTTTAAAATCTATGAGGGTCTGGGTTTGGGGGTTTTTGTCCTACCTTCATTATTGATTTATCTTGCCTTCTAAGATCCACCAAGTGCAGGTTACCAATGATCGGAAGAGGAGTTGGACCAGGAGGAAATTTAAACGCTGAGTATTTATAGCCAGTTGAAAAATAGAGTACAGCTAATAATACTGCTGTGCACAGCAGAAAAATTAATGCAGGATCAGAGGTAAATGAAATTAAAAAAGACATTTTTTTTTAGTAATGATCTGTTTTTTGGGGGTTAGAAGCAATAAAAATGCAGTGGCACTGTTCAGTTTCTGCCAGCTGGCTTTCTGTTTGCTCTCTGCAATTGCTACAAGCACTCGATTCTTATTAAGGTTTGTAGAGTACCTAAATAAATACTGCATACTCCACCCTCTTTAAACACCTCAGAGAATGTGGTCTAAGCAGTTTGCAAAGCCTGTCCAGAAGTAAAGAGGGTTTCAAATTACAAACCCATGCATGTGTGTGCAAGAACATATACATGGGAAAAGGTGCTTGGCATTCCTTTATAACCTCCTCCCCCCGAGACCTCGAGGCCCTTTGCTTGCAGTACCATGACCCTCCAAACACTCTGCTGACACGGGCAAATAAACAAGTTTCTCTGAATCCTATTAGAAACCTCCAGATTCAGATTTGGATAGGGTTTGTGATCTCCGTATTACTAGAGACACAAATAGTATCATTATGGGAGGCTTTAGCTTTCTTGATGTCAAGTGGAGATCAAAGGTTGTTAATAATGGTAAAGCCCATGTATCCCTGGGGGTTGTAGCCCATAAACTTCTTCATAAAGTTGGCTCTGAACTGCCCAGAAGGGATGCGATTTCAGACTTTGTGTCTGAAGTAGAAAACATGTAATAGCTAGCCATAGAAAATTAGCTTGGATCAAGTGATCATGTGTGGATTCATGAGTGGAATGGAAAGACAAAATTTAATTTGAAACTTCTGGGAGGATTCTTCATTTTGCAAGAGCAGCTTCTGAGAGATAGAGGGAAGAAGTTAATGAAGCCAGGTGACCTGGCAGGCTCCAGAAGGGGATCAAGTCAGGAGAATGGAATTATTTGAAGTCAAAGACATGAAACACCTGGAGCTTGCATCCCTCATAAAGGTTTAAATCTTGTACAGAAGGAATTGAGATCTACCTGGCTGTATAGTGGCTTTCAGGAGAATATTGGGAACAAACAGCTGATGGAATAAGATTGTTCAGGGCAGAAAGAGCTGTCTTACATGATCAGGAAGCACAAGGCTCAAAGTGCATTTATCCAAAGGTTAGATCATATAAAGGCTGTTATTCAGCAAATGTGGGTCCTCGACCTTGCAAATGCAAAGCAGGCAGGGAAGGAAGAGGCCCTAGTGTGAAGGAGGGCATGGCTATGGTTAGCATGGTCCCAAAGCAAGCAGCCGCTTGGTTGCAAGCTGGAGCTGCCTGCGTGGTGTGGAGACGTTACAGCCCAACAGCCACCCAGAAGCAGAAGCAGTAAGTGTGTTGCAACATTTCTGGTATTATTTTTTTTTTATTAGTTTCCAAGAAATGGGTTGGAGGCAACGGTTTCCCCCAGAGCATGCCTTGGATGACTCAACCCTGCCTGCTCAAGTGAGCAAAGAGGCAGAGGGGTTGTAAAGGCAGGCGAGAAGGATGAGGCCTGGCACGGGGTGCAGAACGTGGGCATTGCGGTGAGAACTTGCGGTGGCACGTGCTCTGTGCCCCGTGTAAAAGGTACGGTCCTGCAGGGTTTCATTTGACCGACAGCACCCTGCAGCACAAAAGTTACGTGTTGTTGCCACTCTCCCAGTATTTCATCCCTGCCCTGGGAGCTGCTGAAATCATAAAAAGGCCTTTCAGAAAGAGACTTAAATTATCTCTGAAAAGCCAGGGAGGAGTGTATTGGGTTTTTTTAAACCAGGCTCTGAGTTCAATGCATTAAAATGACAAAGGTAAGTCAAGCTCTTGCGATGACAAGAAATTCCTGTCTCAATAATGTGTCTGGTACGTGTCTCGCTCCGGAGCCGCGCTGCTACGTGCTCCCCTGCCTGAGCACACAGAGCTGAGCACAAAGCACCTGCCAGGCGCTGACACCACTCCGGTGCATTCCTGGGGCAGCCGGGCCCTCGGGGTGCTTGCAGCCGGGTTGTCCCCATCCCTCCTGCCCACGCGGCGATCCCCTGCCACAGCTTGTGACCCAGGTGGTGCTGGTGAGGATTTGGAGCATGGGCACTGTCCGCTGACCCCTGAGCGCAGCCTGGGGAGAGCCAGCCAGTAAAGCACCAGCCCTGCATCCTTTAAATTAACTTAAGTCCCCTAAAATCTCTGCCAGTCCCATTCTTGACCAGCAGTGCATCCAGGACTTCAGCCTCAGATAACTCCTGCTGACTTTGGCTGCGATGAGTTCCTTTTAAGCAAGGAGCCACATCAGAGAACCATCCAGAGCCATGTCCTGTCTCAGACAGCAGCTGTGATTTTCTGGAGTTAGAAATTCAATTCTTTCCTTTGAGCTGTTTGTGGCTATGGGTATTGCTCACTCTTTGCATTGCTGAACGTGTCCTGGATG
>Ga0181612_104676_pt1 | contig 10229 bp, 6 predicted proteins | sample HoacroProtozoa21_FD_119630 | JGI IMG/M metagenome (GOLD analysis project Ga0181612, IMG submission 119630) | Hoatzin crop microbial communities from Cojedes, Venezuel. Combined Assembly of Gp0051906, Gp0051904, Gp0051908 | reverse complement strand
GAAGTGTTCAAGGCCAGGCTGGATGGGGCTCTGAGCAACCTGATCTAGTGGAAGGTGTCCCTGCCCATGGAAGGGGGCTTGGAACCAGGTGATCTATAAGGTCCCTTCCAGCCCAAACCATTCTGTGTTTCTATGGTACTTTTAACGAGCATAAAGCAGTAACCAGCAGTGTAAGAGATTCTGCCTTGCTTTTTCTTGGACCTTCTCTTCTAAATGCTTCTCTGTTTCTTAATAACTGCTGTCACTTTGTTGGCATCTTTTCCTACCACAAGGGACCACATTTATTCTCACAGAAATTCGAACTTATGCATAGGTTTAAAAAATTTCTCAAGAACAATCCTAAGAAATCTGTAGTGATACAGCTGCAGGAGCTACAAGTGGTACAGCCTCACTCACAACTAATTTACCAAATAATTTATTATTAAACACCAGATTCATAATGAGTAGTATCTCCAAAATAAGACCTTCTGCCACAGAATACTTGCCCCTGAACGTGACTTGATTTGGAAGAGCATGCCTTCCCATTCAAATTGAAATTTGGTTTCTCTCTGAACTGCACATATGAAAAATTCCTGATCCCTCACTTTTTATCAGTGTAAAATCAGAATAAAAAAGGAAAGATAGAAGATAGAAAATAAGAGGTATTTTAGATATTGGTCAGAACAGAAATGATACATACACAATGAGACGATGGGTAAGTACTAATAATTATTCAATTAAAAACTGTGCAAAATTTTTTTCTTCAGAATCTATTTCACAAAAGAAATATAAGCAGAAGCCTTCAAACCAATTAGAAGTGGTAACAGTATTACAAAACCAGTAATCCAATGGTAATGAAAGAAATATGTCAAGCCTTAGTGAGACTCCTAGCAGGTAGCACTGAGTTTAGGACCTCCAGATTTACAGTGAATTGGTACTGGTTGAGTTACACCACCAAACTTCAGAGCTAAAAGATCACAACACAGCCATATATCCCTACATAGAGAATCCAGCAGGAGTATTCAGTTACATTTATTAAAGAGGACTGCCATATAAAACATGAAAACTTTTCTGCACTCACTTCAAAGGCAGGTTTCTAGAAGTAACTGTAAGTACTCCACTGTGAAGAGCAGGTATGCTTATAATTTGTCTTAATACTGCAAAACATAGTTTCATGATCTTATATGTGCTCAATGGCATGGAATGTCTCTTCTTCATTGCAACTCCAAAAACCAAAGATTTCATTGTTTTGCAATGTATGAAGTGAAATGAATTAACTCAAATTCATTTTTATGAACTTCATGTCAAGTCTAAAAGTGGAGAAATTAATTCAAGAGATTACATATTCTAATATCTGATTAGAAGTGTATGAAATAGCCTAGACTACCTAAAAAACCTTTAGACAGAGTTCTAAGAGTCCTAAGCTGGTAACCCTGTGGCTGCATTTTGTAACCATGTCTGTTAATGGGGCTGGGAGGAGAGCCAAAGCTCCTCCTGTCTCCTTGGTAGAAGTCCACCTGGATAAGCATGATTATTTCATTATTCTTTAATCATCTAACAAATACCCAGGAGACATCTTGATTAATAATTACTCTTTCAAGAGCTTGTTGATAGTATTTTCAGAAAATTAATATACAAGCACAAATATTCATATCAGTTTAAAAACCATTTAGCTACAGATGTGGTCTTTGCTTCTCAAAAATCTGTTTATGTCATTCCTGATTTACTGGCCTTTGCTCTTGCTATTTAATAAGGGAGTAGGCAGCTTAACTGAATTCAGTGTCTGTTATACCATACATTTATATGAAGTAACCTAAAAAAAAAGACAGTGTTTTGCTTAGGATGAATCCTCAACGTATTTGCTACAAAGAATGTATTTAAAACAAGGTTGTATAGAAGGGGTATGGGTAAGTGTGTATATATTTAGTCAGCTTACCACCAAGCATTTGTGCAGACTTGACCTTATCTGTTTCAAACAGATGCAGTACATCATTATATTTTTCTATAATTCAGCCCATGAAGACTTATTTTGAGTTATTTCAGGAATTTCCAAAATACCTCTGCTTATTTCCTGTGTTCTTCAGAACTCAGCAGGATATCAACAGATAGAGCTATTGTCAGGAAGTACCCTGAATTGCCAAGTGGCTGGAAAAACAAGAGTCCCTATTTTGCATAGTTCCTGCTGAACCAACTGACAGTGTGCAACAATTTGGCTCACCTTGCCATTATTAGACATAATCAGTTCCCTGAGTCCCCTGCTTGGCAGGTGGTAAAGAAATAAAATTTCCCCACTTCCTGGAGGGAGACAGTTTGCGATGCGAAGAACAAAACAAACTTTTCTGCAATGTGGTCTTTTTATTCAAATCTCAATCAACTTATATTTTATCCTCTGAAAAAAAAAAAAAAAAAAAAAAAAAGCTTTTGTCCCTCCAATATGGTAATCCCAAGCAGCTCTGTGCTTTGTTTCTCTCTGGGCTTTCCAAAATTAGCATGTTTGTCTCTTACCAAAATGGTTCACAGCAGATATTACCACAATCCCATATACACATCAGCTGAGGAGACGGACTTTTGTGTTCAGTACATTTTATAAACAGCCTGCAGTTCCCCAGATTATTGGAAATCAAGTGTCCAGGTTCCTCCGATTCTGGCAAGGATAGCGTAAGCTAAAGACTATTCCATGTCTTAAAGTGTCAGCCAACCAAGCCCATACTATAAAAATGGAAAGGAATATTTTTCAAAATGATTAGTGATAAAGAATTTATAAATCCCTTGGAATTCCATGATAGCTACACACTTCCTTATTTTAGATATTAACAGCCATTGCTACAAAGAAGTAACAAGATACGTCCTTTTATTTTGCAGCCATTTTTTTTTAACTCTCTGAAAGCCACATAAACTCAGGTGAACACTTATTATGTCCGGTACTTACCAGAAGGTAAATTCAATACCTGGAAGAAGGACAGGTATTCATGCTGTTCTCCATCACACAAAAGAAAGCACTAATAGCATGAATATGAGGAAGCAGATGACAGATGAGAGAGAAAGGAATATTTTGTGGTTTGGATTTTACAAAACTCGGATCTCAGACTGAAACAGGAGCAACTAGACCACTACCAAATTCTCCAGCCTTCTTTTAAGCACAGCCTTGAGTGTAAGCATTGTACACAACTGTCACAGATCATCCTTTCATTGGTATAATCAGAGTAAATATCACCCTTAAAGGGTATCCACTTGCTACTTTAATTCACCATCAACAGTTAATGTGTACAGGATAAATTATAGTTTAGAGGTAGAAATTAATAGTTTAAAGAGAATGCCTGCTTTCGTAGTGGAATGGCGGTAGTTATCATGTTATTTAGGTTATTGTCTTTTAATACACAATACATCTGCATATTGAAGAGTATTAGACATATTCCTCTACTACATAGTACTACCAGTATTAGAGATATTCCGCCGCCACACAGTATAAGTATTCATATACAATAAATATAATAGGTATTTGTAATGGAGATTATGAAACTTCTCTACTCTCTTATTCTTTAGCTGCAGAACATGAGAAAAACTGATTGCATATAGGCCAACTTTTTCTGTGTTCTCCAATTCATATACTATGATTTCCAAACCAAAAAGAGTTACAGAGTACAAAAGCTAAAATACTAAGTCACAACTGTCCAACAGTCTTATCTTTAAAGGGATTTTTCTAAGGCACAGACCAACATGGATTTCATTACACTCGATCTACACGGCTCAACAGACAACCTAGGACACAGAAAATGCCCAAGAAAAATTTGCGCACAGGGACAGTTATCTTTCCACTCTCACAGAAATGAAAATACACAGTTTATAGCAGTAATAGATTTATGCTCACCATTAGATCACACGGAAAACAATTTACTAAAGACTCTTCTGAATCTCTCCCCTTCTCAAATAGTAAATATTGTCTACAGAAAAGTATATTTACCTTGAAAAGACAATATCTAATACGATTAATAATAACAATAATATTAATAACAATTCTAGATTAAGTTTGCATTGATTTAATCTCAGAGAGATCATGTGGTCAAGAGCATGTTCTTTGTTTCATATGCCAATATTGTCCCCAAAGACTATAAATCACCTGGGTATTCCCATACTTAAACTTTGGGATATAGAAGTACTAGACTTTCACTTCAGTACATTTGCAACTAACCTACTTATAGGGTCTTCTCCTCTCAACCTCATGGTTTATGAGGATATATAGTCTACATGTTTTAACACCATAGTTCACAGTTATAAATTTAGAAAGGGCCAAATGTTTTCATAAATCTGCTAGGACATTTATGACACAAACACTTTAAATAGAAACTAAGAAGATTAGAGGCTGCAACCGTAGAGGTAATACTTTGTTAGTGCTTGCCAATGTGTGCCTTAGGAATCACTTAACAGACAAAAGCATAACACAGTAATAATTTTCTACAGACTAAAACACAAAGCAGACACCTTAAGCTCAATCTACCCACTTAATTTAAGTAACATGACCACTGGGATGATGCTCACCTCAGAGCAGTAACCCTACACTTGTTTTTTGGCCAGTTGTCTATTCCACAGGCTCAGTGGAAGTTCATCTCTCACAAATCTACACTGGCAATTCCATAAGTAACTGTGAGCCATACACAAAATCCAAGAAATTAATGTCGATGCCTATATCCAAAACTGTGAACCAACCCTTTTCACTCCAATAAGTGGCCTCTTAATCCTGGATGTCCTTTGAATTCTCTGGGTACCTCAGGGTACCTCTTCCCTCCTGACAGCTCAATAAGCTCCCAAAATTCTACAGTGTGCACGTGCTTACCATAGAACCACTCTGAGCCCACCTAACCTCCTCTGTGATTTCTGTAGGACCCAGTCTAGGAAATCTAAACTGATTACGTCGTTATTCACACTGATAGCTTTTGGCTATCAGGTTTGGATTTGTTGGCTTTTTCTTAGTATAAGGTAGAGGTGGTACCACCCTGGTACAGTTGCATGGCTACTGAGGGACAGCAACTCAGTTGTCTCTTCACTTGATGGGATTCACATCCACAACTCTGCCTTCCAGTGACATGCAATTAAAGCAAGCTCTAATTGCAGGGCCACAAGCTAGGTTTGGCATCATTCAAGATCACACAGAAATGGGACTACTGTGCAAAAAACCCCACAAACCTCAAGCCACCCCAAAACAACAATAAAAAAAAAGCATAATTCATGAGTTCAGAAGGAAACCAAACATGAAAGTACTCACTATTCTAAACAGGGTACTCAGGTGAGAGTCATAAATCTTTGACTTTTGTCCCTGTAGCTACTACTAACTGAGTTAACCTATCACTAAGTAAAAAACAAATAATCCTCCAAATGGGACTGAAATAAAGAAATCCCTTTTCCAACTGAATGCTCAGGCAATCTGCAATAAAATCGTAGTGTCATAAAAATATGGTTGTGAGAGAGACTGAGAAGTCACCTCAGTTATTTATCCTTGGAAATATCTGCCTAATAGTCTCATTTCTTCCAGCGATGGAAATTCCTCAGCCTTCATAGGTAACCCATCTCCATATTTATCTATCTTTAGCATTGAAAAGATTTCTTTAACTGAAAAATCTCTTACAACAGTGTAAGTCCATTCATCATGCTCAGTTCATGCTCTACCCACCTCTCTGCAAAAACCTTTTATATGTTTGAAGCCTCTTCTCATGTTTTCCTAAATCATATCCTCTCAACTAAACAAATCCAATTATTTCAACTTTACCATGTTTGCTAAACAGAATCTCAACTGCAACATACAAACTCTAACCTCCATTTCCTGGGAGGTGAGAGATCTTAGAGTTGAATACTTAAAGTTGAAGATTTAAGAAGTTGAGCTGAGGTCTCCAAGCACCTAGCTCATATAAAAGCTGGGCACCACAGCCACTTGACAAGAGTGAATCCTGCTCATTTTTTTTTCAAAGAACACTATCTATCTAGTAGGTATCTTCAGGTATCGACTTTGGACCACTGGTTCTCCTTATCATTCTGCTGCAGCATTTTAAGAGGAGTTCAAATACAAACTTCTGTGATTAGAATTTCTCATTAACTTCTCTTAGATGGCTCTGCGGTCAGCATATAGCCTTTTTCACCCTTTGAGATGCATACTTTGGCACTGTACATTGAGCTTGGCAACCCAAAGTTAGGTTTCGTATTCTATTTCAGGTTCAGGAACCTAAAATATAGAAAGTAAATATAATTAGCAGATATCGAAGATGTCTGTAAAACATTGGAACACAGTAACAACATCATCAAGATTAAAATGACTAAGCTAGTTCCAGAGCCATAAATAACATAGTTGCATTTGTATGCCTAGGCTGCCCTCAGGACCCTTCATGGAGGGTATCGCTCTGCTCTGCTGGATACAGCTGAACTCATCACTACTTGGGATCTCCAGTTCTCTAAGGCAGATTCTAAAGAAGCAGGGGAAAGAAATTCTCCAAGCTTAATGCTTGAGTCATAGGAACTCCGAAGCAATACTATCCCAATTCAAAAAAGCACTCAGGCAGGAGAGTAGGCATCAGTTAGGTAGGATGAAATCACATATTTATGGTGTGCTTAAGTGCTTAGCTTAATTAAGATACTTTTTCTGGATTCTGACCCAATATAGTTAATGTGAGTATGTACTATGACAGCGGAAAAGTAGCCTACTGAGAAGGGTGACAAATGAACAGTTTGAAAGAGATCGGCAGTCACTGCATCTCTAATTAAGAAAGAAATTGCAGACTACCTAAAAGACTGTAACTTATATTTCAGCCTCTATCTTCCAAAGTGATTTTAAGATATGCCCATAACAGCATTTTAAATGCAACTACTTATTTTTCATTTATTGTGTAAAAGCTAGATTAAAGGAGTGAAAGCAATTTCATTCTGAGATTTGTTGTCATTTGGATGTCTTATGGCAGTTAGGTCTCTTGGCTGGTCACACAGCTGCCAAGACAGCTGTCACCATCTTCATGGGATGATGATTTGGCTTTCAAAGAACTATAACTGTCATAGGACACCAAAACATAACCCAAGGTGATCTTGCAGGTAGCTGGAATCCATTGCATCATGATTTTTCAAAAGTTTAGGCAAGCCTTGAAACTTTACTACATGCTCAGTAGCAAGTAGGTCAGTTAATGTAATGCACTCTTGGTGTTCTTGTAATAGTAGATGTTGACCTGTCATTTAAGGTTTACTCTTTGTAGGCTCTAACACAGTACTCACTGTGAGATAATGTTGGTAATAGCATATGATCATTATTACAGATGGGATAGGATAAAAGTAGGAATAGTACTAAGCATACACAAGTCAACATTAAAATCTATTTATATAATCTTGGTTTTAGCCGGGGTAACTACGTTAGGTGACCAGAAAATACATTGTATGTACAAGGCAGAAATGAGCTTGGACTTTTCACTGACAAAAACAGCCAACAGAAGCAAATCTATTGCTAAGTGGCAATTAGACACAATTTTTATTTTATTCCATGGAATAAAATTCCATGAACTAATTCCCGTGTGAAAAAAGCACTTTAAAGACAAAACACATGAGACCAAGTATGACATTACCCAGAAACTCACATTAAGTGACCAGTTAACACCAGCTTCTGAGTTTTATTTGAATAGCAATTTCAAGACAGTTCTGTTAAACAGAACACACAATACTTAAAAAAATACCTACAGCAAACAGTTGAGCGTAGTGCAGGGAAGCCCTGACTGGTGGAGGTTTTGTGACTTCTGAAATGAGCTATCTCTGTAAGCCAGCCATAGGAGTACAAGACTACAGCCTAGTCTTGCAGAGGATTGCCTCTCAGCTAAGTGTATTGGGTTGAGTACGGTGTTGCACGTGACACTGAGTTTTAGCATGAAAGTCAGTACCGCCATTCGGCCTTTTGCTCGAATATATAGACATAGTTTGGGTTGACACATACTTCTGCAGCTCTGCTCCACACTGCTGACTAGTGTAAAGATTCCATATGAATGATGTTAAACAGAAACATGGGTGCAACAGGTTTGCAAGAGAGATGCATCTCTAAGGTCCCCGAGACAGACTGAATCACGGTAGAACATGCCTAACCAAATTATGAAAGGAAAGCTGTTATGTAGAAGAGATCTTACTTCATTCAGAAACTCCTACAGTTAACCTCTTTGCAGAAACTGCCCACCATGTGTATTTGTTGCCAAATGCTATAAAGCACCTGTAAGGCTTTTCCAGAAGGTTGGATTTCAGATAGAAAGCTTTAGCCTGAAGGACAGCTAAGAAATAGACGTACCTTTCAGTGGAGAAGCCATGAAGCTTAGGGAAAAAAAAGTTAATAAACTGGTATAAAACTAGGCTGGATTCTGGGGTGTGGCTCAGACTTTTGTCCAATAATATACTCTTTACTGTTTATGACTTAATATTCATTAGTCTAAGGATTTTTAGATGCAGAAAACCTGCTAAAAGATACTAACTGACACGCATTCAGAAGCTGGAATACTATCAGACACTGACATTAGCTCAGATTTTTCCTTTTGAGAGGGAGCTTTGGAAACTAATTCATTCTTTATAGATCTCTTAGAGAAAAAAACATTCCTGTCAAGGTCTTCCAATTGTCCAAAATGTGTTGGAAAAGATTTGCATCTGCCAGCAATGTGCAATTCCTTCATACAGAATAAAACCTTTGATATGCCACTTGGTATATCACTTGCACAGATTTTAAAGGATTAAGACCCAGAGAAAAATCAGGAGACCAAGAGGAGATAAGAAGTTTGTTGTTTATTTTGCTCTTCTTTCTCATAACTTGTTTTAATACCAATGGAGTGGAAATTGCCCTAAAGAATTTATTTATCAGTAATGGCCTATGAGAGATGAATAAGTATCTGGAAGGGCAAAGTATCTGTGAAGCTTGTGATTTTGTGTCTTCTCTTTGGTGCTAAATTAATGACAAAATTCAAAAACCCAGGGTGAGTTCACTAGGAACTGATCCAACAGGAGGAATTTAATTTGTCAGAACAAATACAGATGTCTACACGTGAGCTGGTCGCCCCAGACCTACTTTGTTCTCAATGGTGAGAAGTCAACACTTTGGACGCGAGATTGATCTTATTACACCAGGGACATCAACAATAGGCCAAATTAATCTCTTCAGGTATATAACAGATGTCCAAGGTTAGATGAGATTAAACACACCCTTCGTGTTTCTGTAATTAATAACAGTCACATAATAGATTCAACAGAAAGTTACTTTCAAGTATTAGCTTTCCTGAAGCTTAAAAGAAGAGTCAGCAGAATCATTATGTAATGATTTTGTAGACACACCATGACACTTCTGTCTGATAAAAATATTTGCCTGTAATATTTCAATAAATTTAAAGTTACTGTGTAGCAACTATAAGAGGCTGACGTCTGCCAAGAGCTGTGAGGTTGCTGAATAGAATGGTGTTTCTGGAGCCTTGCCCAGAGTTGAGACAAAATTTGACTCATCTTCATGCATACATTTGCAATATACCTCCAGACTAAAATGAGGATTTAACTCCATCACAAGGTTCTAGTGATATCATGTTAGAGCTAAGAATTAATTATAATATCAATAGAAGCTCCTAAGTGACTCTAAAGAGAAAGGCGATCTTTCCACCTATTTTCCAGCTATATTTGTTGGGATGTTTGACCTTGAGTTGTGGTCTCCTAGAATCCATGCGCCTCAAGCATTGATTCAGTTGTTGGTAGCAGGATAATCATAACTTAAGCTCCATTTTATTTCTTTGTACTACTTCAGAGTATATTAGCAAATATTGCAGTGAGTAAGAAATACTGTGGTTGGGAAGGCTATGCCTGCAAAAAATTAGAAACTGTAGGACAGGAATTGAGCTAGATCAGGACTGATGAAATCATCATATCTATTTTTGCCTTCATTTTCAGCTAACAATCTTTCAACAAAAAATAATGGAGATAAAAGATTAAAACCGAGAGAGGAACAGAAAGAAAATATGAAAATTGCATGACATTTACATGACATCATTGTGTTCAATCTGCTAATATGTTATAGTATTGTATTAAAACTTTTTCTGACCTATCTGTTCAAACTAAGCTTCTTGACATCTATTCTGTCACTTACTGAATCACAGAATGGTAGGGGTTGGAAGGGACCTCTGGGAATCATCTAGTTCAACCTCCCTGTCAAAGCAGGGTCACCCAAAGCAGGCTGTACAGGACCTCGTCCAGGCGAGTCTTGAATATCTCCAGAGAAG
>Ga0181612_104454_pt1 | contig 10229 bp, 7 predicted proteins | sample HoacroProtozoa21_FD_119630 | JGI IMG/M metagenome (GOLD analysis project Ga0181612, IMG submission 119630) | Hoatzin crop microbial communities from Cojedes, Venezuel. Combined Assembly of Gp0051906, Gp0051904, Gp0051908 | reverse complement strand
GGTGGTGAAACACTGGCCCAGGTTGCCCAGAGAAGCTGTGGCTGCCCCCTCCCTGGCAGTGTTCAAGGCCAGGTTGGACGGAGCTCTGAACAACCTGGGCTGGTGGAAGATGTCCCTGCTCATGGCAGGGGGGTTGGAACCAGATGATCTTTAAGGTCCCTTCCAACCCAAACCATTCTATGATTCTATGATTCTAACCACAGAGTGCCTCTGCTACCACGGAAAACTTCTTCAGTTATGGAGAACTGAAACAGATCATTTAGAAATTGAAGCATTTTAATAGTGACAGTAAAGCAACGGTTAAGTAAGTTTTAAGTGTCTTTTCACCAAGGTAAACAGAATTTTTGTTGGACAATGTTACCTGATTTGTCCTTAGGCTGGCAAAAGAATTACCAGGAGCACACAGAGCATCATCCACTGCCGAATTCTTGTAATTCAGCAGCTTATTTTGATACTTGAAGTTATGACAGGTCAGCTCAGATAAGAATCTGTTTCTTACAAGGGGACATTATTTCCCTTAAACTCATAACACAGTCAATAGCGGGGCAGGATAACCACCCCATCCCACCCTTCAGAGCAAGTACAAAAACACAGGTAGGTATTTTGTCCTCTGAGTGAATCTGTTTAGCCACATCTTCAGGTATAAAAAGCTGCTCCCATAAATTTACAGCCAGAAGTACTTTCTTTCATTATTTACAGAATCAAAAGCTTAGATTTCAGCAGCACTGTTAAGTATATATATTTAATGTTTAAGGCTGATGATAAAGATAGCATAAGAAAGAGGCAGATTACTCTAGTAATTACATAAAATGCACCAGTCACTTGATTCTGCAGTGGTAAGCTTTTATTTAGGTAAAGTCTTTCAGGATATAGAAAATTTTCACACACAAAGAGAATTTAGGAGGTATTCTGACAGTTTACATTTCCATTCCATTTTCTTTACTAGCTCATCTAAAACCAACTTATGTTGTTAAGAGATTTTTTTTAAATGTGATTTCCTTTGAAAGCTTTGCTAAAACATTCTACTTAATTTTTGCAGCAGGTGTAATCAAATCAATACTTTCGGGTTTTTACGCCTCCATACATAACCAAAACTACTGAAAAAGTAAAAAAAAAAACCCCTAAAAATCTGGTTTTGTTTTTACATTAGTCTCAACTGAATTATGGTCACCCTAGCCCCTGACGGACTTCATCTGCAGTCCCCTGGGGACCATATAAAACTCTGAGGACTAGGGACAAGGATGAGAGAGGAGCCTCCAAGCCCAGGAGGGAAGCAGGGGAGGTTCAAGGAGGCTGACGGAGGAGCTCGGTGTGCTCCTGAGTGAATCGGCCCTTCCCTCACCCATCTGAGATGTCCCCAAGGAGCGGCTGTGTTGCCGGGGACCTGCAACATGCCTTGCATTGCAGGGACAAAGTAAAGGTGCTCAAAGCTGGACATGAAGGAGGAGCAACCTGGTGTGGTTGAAAATGTCCCTGCTCACTGCAGGGGAGCTGGGATAGGTGACCTCTAAAGGTCCCTTTCAACTCAAAGCATTCTATGATTCTAGCTAAAAGCTGAGTTGCCTTGCAGAGCACTTGCTAAGTGCCTGGATGTTTAAACAAGGGCTGGTCTCCCACACACTGTCTCTTGTTCAGGGCTAATCCTGCAGCGAGGTCAAATAACGCCAGCTCTGAGTCACCACAACCATCCCCAAGGCAACCGGCCGAACATACAGTGTAAACACAGGATTACACATTCACTGTCGAGTTCAGGAAGGAGGAGGAGGAAGAGCTGGGTTGAAATAAGTCATGGTCTTATTGAAATCAGAACAGTCAGTGCTGAAGCAACACTGGACAAATGCATCAGTGTCAGCGGAGGGTATGAAAAAAAAAATTGATTTTTTCTCATTTTGCTTCTCCCCAGTGTCTCTCCTTCACCACTAAAGTCATTTTTTCTCAGGTAGTTTCTCCAAAACGAGATGCACAGAAGAGGGTGTTATCCAAATGGTTTCTCACATCTGAGATGTCACCTCTTCCCTTGCACCGCGGCCCCGGACAGTGCTGTCTGGCAGGAACGGGGCTACCTTTCCAAAAGGTCTGTTACATCTCTGCGTGATACAAGCTGTATTTCGGGACAGCACCCATCCCTATCTAGCATCGCACATCACAAGATCATGACTGTACTGGGTTGAAAAAAAAAAACCATCCCCAAACCATTATAACTAAAGGAAATTCCCTCCTTTCCCTCTGAATCAGGAACGGAGTCAGATTTCACACTAACAGTGCCAAAACGAAGCCCAGCGATGACTCGGTTCTGTCTGGGGTCGGCAGGACAGGCAGAGCCCACGGCATCGCCCCGGGTACCGCCTGGCAGCCACCACCCCGGGCGCAGCCACCGCTGCTCCGAGGACACCAGGGCCGTGCTCCCGCCCGGACAGCCCACGAAGCTCGCCGGTCCCCGCGCGGGCTGGAGGGGAATGCTGAAGCTTTTCAGTTCCTTCCTCGGCGATGCAGTCGCGGTCCCAACGGGGAGGTGAGGCCATGGCAAGCGGGGCTGGCAGAGCCCCATGCCCGCTGCACAAAAGCAGAGAAGGAGTCACCCCCCTCTTCTCCCTCCTCCGGGAGAAAATAAGCGCTAACGTGATTGATTGCGCAGGGCTCCAGTCGTCAGTAACCACAAAAAGACTCCTCTTCCCAAGCCAACTGAACAACCCAAATAGCACAAAAAGAGGAGGAAACAAAAAAATACAGTGGCCAACTTTTAGCCACTCATTCCCAGGAGCAAAAACTCCTTAGCCCAAATTTTACTTCATGTGCATCTCTCGTAAAACAACACTTACAAGAGAGATAAACAGGTAAACCCAAGAAATACACTTGGTCATCTAAGCTATACTATGTATAGTGAAAACGTCAGGCGTTTCTCACACTCGTATCAATGTGCTGCATAGCAACAAGTGAGAATGAAAGGTTAATGGTAAGGACCGCAGCCTGGAACACGCTTATTCCCACGGCCCTGAAGTCACCAAAGGAAAATGTCGCGCCCATTTGTTTTGTCTTGCTAACGGCACGAAGGCTTCAAAAGAGCGGTGGGCTTTAACGTGAAAACCCACCCCATCTGAACCAGCTGTGCCGGAGGGATGGCACCAAGCACCGTTCACTCACCTGCCACCGCAGGAGTTTCAGAAACTCTGTGTTGGCTCTGATCTGCACAACAGGATTTAGGGGAAAAGGGCTGTATTTCACCAGGACTACAGCAATGAACCGCACAGGGTCAAGCAGATCCTAAGTTTAGCTAGGACTTACTGGGCTGTACACTGCTTGGACAATAGCATCTCCAACCTTGCAAATGCGTCTGCCGTTATCTTGCTCACATTTAAAAGCTTTCTACTATGTGTAAATACAACTGTGTATTTTCTACAATAGAATCCCATAGTTACGTATTAAATAACTGCAATCTCAGAGTCATATAATTCTAGCGAAATCAAGTGAGAGATTTTTAAAAAGCAAAAGAAGTCATCTAAACCACACTTTCTACTCTTTACGAATATGTAAATGAGGAAAAAGACAACCAACAAAACAGCATTACATTTAAGTCTACATGAACTAACCACATTTCACAGACTGATATGCTGATGTGCAAAGAAAGGCAATTGTTTACCAGGAGAGATTGTCTCCAGACTCCCAGGATTAATCTTTCTTGTGCTTGTGCAGTGTTGGACAGTTGACCCAGTGAAGACCAAGTAAAAAACTACATCATCTTCAACTTTATCTTCCTCAGTCAGCTGCACTGTAATAACAGAGTCACCCTAGGGAGAAAGAAAAAAAAAAAAAAGGTTACGTTTACATGTGCAAGAACTGCACTATATAAAATAAAACTTCTTTGCCTGCAAGGCTTCTGCTCCCCAGTCATACACTCCTTTCACCCGCCTCCGGGTCCATCCTAATTTTCAGCTATGCAAGTCATCCTCAGCATGCCTCTTAGCACCACAGCCAGCCAACCAGCTAGAAAGTATGCTGAGTGCAGCTCTGGGAAGAGATACGTAGAAATCCCAAGGGTATATTCAAAATAGCACCTTAATACGGTGAAATCACACCAAGTCTGACAAGCATGAGCGCACAACCCACACAGGGTTTTTTATACGCACACATGCGTGTGTATATACATATCCCTCCAACAACAGAATTGGGATAGCAGCCTAAAACTGCCTCTGTCTTCATGAAGTTGAACAAATTCCCTAATTCTTGCTCGAGCGTTCACATTTCCCCCACCTAAGCCAGCCACTGTGTTAACAGTTCCAGTGTCACCAGCTTAAATCACTGAACGCATTCTCAATCCATAAACACACAAAGATACAAAAGGCTCATATCCACTGAGATTTTTTTCCACCTTCCTTGCAAAAAAAGGGCAACCGTGGCTGTACAGATAGCAGCAGCTCTTCTCGCTCAGCATCTATAAGCTCATGTATTGGTGGAAAGCTCTGTACATCATCAAAACCAGCAGTCCTTCAAACCCCAAAAAGAAACCTGTCGTGATCTCTTGGCTGAACGCTCCTGCTTAGTTTTAGGGAGGCTCTATTTCTGCATCTCAGTATATTCCATCATTTTGCTCATCTTTGCTATCAGTAAAATTGTGTCCATAAAGGGCACACACTTTACCGTAGTTAACCCAGCACAGGATACAGTAAATACACCTCCAGTTTGTACACCTGCATGGACAACAACAGGAGCAATGTCCACCAACCTCAGTTTTCCATGGGGAAGGGAAAGCAAGGAAGAAAGACGGCTTGCGGTTACTACAGCACTCAGAGAAGCGTGTTCACCATTTATCTGCCCAAAGAATTATAAAACTATGAGACACTGAGAACAACAGACTGTGAAGTGACCTTCTGCCCCTCTTCTATCAAGATCAAAACCAGTTGGATGCCCCAATTTTACACTGCAGCTGCCTTGGCCCGCTCTCTGCCAGCACCCCATTGAGCACATGGTTAAGGCTGCAAATCTAGAAAAGATTTTTTTATTATTATTGCAGATTATGTAATTCCAATTTGCATATCCAATAGGATACACATGTCATTTCATTTCAAACCTTCACTCAGTTCGTCCCTTCTCTTTGTCAAACATCACTATTGCAGAAAAACCCCACACTTCCAAGCCCTCCCGCACACCCCTGCCGCCTCCGCATCGCTTCCCACACGCCGTCTCGCGTCCCCCCTGTTCTCCCTCATCTCGGCTCCTTTCACGCCCCACCACAGCTTCCTCCTCCACAGCCACATCTAGTTCTCCTCCTCTGATCTGGCCTGTCCGGTACCTCTTGCCAGGGGCAGGGCTGCACTTGTTTTGACAGAAACAAGGTTTTGGAGTGCAGTGCACAACCAGCCCCTGGCCTGAAAAACAAATACCTGGGTCAGTCTTACAACACACAGGAAAGAAAACTAGGAACTCAAAAAAGATAAATGGAGCAGTGAGTCTACTTCACATTTCCAGGGGTTGCAGAGTTACAACCGTATGTTTTAGGAAGGTCTCACATGATAATATCAGACCAGACTTCCAGCTGGGGAGAAAGGAACCATGTAGCAATAGTGTATATTGCATACAGTCAGTGTTAAAATAAAAACAGGTGCAAAAAGAAATAAATCAAGCTTTAAATTCAAGCAAGACCAATTCACATGCTGAGCTGAAAACTAAATAATCCATTTCAAGCAAATGGATCCAGTTTTGAGCGGATGTTCAAAAAAAACAAAAGCTGAGGTTTTAACCTACAAACCCTTCGTGCTTTGGGTTTTATATCTGTCTTCGTGCGTTCATGCCTTAAGGCAGGAACAGTTTGAACAAAGTACTTATACGGACTTGAAATGCAGGTGACATTTCAGGACGCTCATCAACAGGGCTGACTGTGTAAAGTGGTATTGATTAAAGGAGATTCTTCTTTTACTGAACGCAGAAGTCGAGCACAGCTAGTCCAGCTCCTGTGAAAGAAAAGCAAATCCGCATAGCGTGCGTATGAGAAGACACTTGTCCATCCACATGAAACAGTCCCTTCCATATCAAGCAAAAGCAATTTAATTTGCAGCGTTACTGCAAAAGCTATTTTGTAGATTTAGTTATCGACAAAAGACATGTAAACATACGTAAAAAACCTGAACATTTAAGGTTCCAAATAACCTGAAATCTGTCTAAACTGGGGCTTAAAAAACGATACCTGAACTTCTCATACAGATAGCTGAATTACAGGTGCGGAGCGGTCTGACCTAATTTTGAAGGTGGCCCTGCTTTGGGGAGCGGTTAGACCAGATGAACTCCATCAGTCCTATGCAACCAAAATGACTGTATTTATATTTTAATTCCGTTTACATCAGTTCATGTTTAAGGCTAGGGCAAGCACAAATTATCATCAGCCAATATCAGTTTGAAAGGCTCCTCGGCTGGGTCCAAGTAGCACTTTACAGCAGGATGGTCCCCATCACCCTGCTCCCTCTTCCTCCTCTTCTGGAGGGCCCTCCGGCAAGACTGAAGGGGAACACCCAATAGCCTTAATATGTTAACTGAGCATTTTATTTTTTACTTTAATTGAAATTTTAAGCTGTCTCCAAATATCTTCAGCAAGACTGACAATCTGCCACTTCACTGCTGTGTCCTTCAGTTTACTCAGGGCTATGTTCTGTGTTACCTCTTCGCCGCACGGGGCACAGCACGGCTCACCGTGCGTGACGTGACCCAAGACTCCAGCAGGAAAAGAGCAAAGTACTAAATAAGCAAGACCGTCCTCCTTCCACGCACATCTCTGCTTCCCAGTTACTAACAATTTTGTTGTCCGCTGCCAATTTTAGTTTGATTTTTAAAAGTTCTGTTCAAACAAGGTATTTATTTGAAAAGGAAATAACACACAGAACAAACCCCTCTCTTTCAAACATTTTTGGAGTTAATGAAAATCACTTACAAATGCAGCCAAATTCCTCCAGCCCACATAGAAGACTTTCCAACAGCACTATTGCATTCAGCCTCCAAAAACATTTTAATTGAAGTATGTTTACCTTTATTCATTTAAAAATGTCCAAAAAATGTCATCTGTTCAGTATCACTGCCACACAAGGTGGTTATTATAACCCCTCTTTCATCCCGAATGGCTAGAAATGGGAGGCCAGCCTGCCAATATCCCTTTGGTGAAAGTACAGGCAGATCAAAGCTATTCTCTGGAATGCTCCAACAAATAAGAATAATTTAATTTCAAAACTAGTTTGGATTGACTAATATTTACTTGGCTTCAAGCCCATTGGAAATGAAAACATTCCATTTTGGTCCATTCATGAAAGAGGTCGCCCTCTCCCTCGTTCAGACCTGAAAATCTCTGGGTTTAGATAGCTGTAACGGGGTGCGGAGAATGTAGATGTGGCTCTTTCCCTAAAAATATTCCCTTCCTCAAACTGCAGGGAGAAAGTGGAAGGTCTGCCTTGCCAAGGGACAGGTTTAAAGCCCTGACCTTGGGCTTTAAACTCCTATAAAACAATTCAGAATGGGATAATAGTGCAGCACATCTCTGAACCTTTGGCTTAGTTAATGCAGCAGAAATGTAATTATCTCTGAAAAGTCCCAAAAGCTGTGACTAGGTCTGAAAACCAAAGCCAGAGAGACAACGCACCTGTTTGTCAGCACATTTTGTTGGCATTAGGGCAACTCCACCTTTTTAGGTATTTGTTTTTCCAATGCTGCAGTTATAAAGGTACAGAGATTGTGCGTAGGCAGAGTACAAGCAACTCTGAGTAATCATTTCTTCTTTCTCACACTTGGTTTCTGTGTCTGTAAAGGTGAATTATTTATCTTCAAAGGATTTTTTTTTTTAATAGATGACTTCAGCAATATTTGGAAGTGATGATGAAGTGAACAAAATCTTTAAGCTCAAAAAAATTAACATCACTTATGTTATTAGCTGAAAAATACTATACACCTTCCAAAAATTGTTTTAAGCATGTAAAGACATCTTTCTTTTCCACTTCAGGCTCCGGAAATCTGCCTGGTTTTGGAGAACTGGTCATAGAGGATCCTCTACAGTGGGACTGCAATAACAGCCCTGGCAAACACAGCATTCAAGACATCCAGATGAAAACCATGAGCTTAACTGGCAAGGACAAGTTTTTCCTGAGGGATATCAGCTCTACCAGCAGTAGCTTCACCACTCTACAATGGACTACACTGCCTAACAAATTTTAAAGTTTTTTTTAATAAAGAAAAAAAAGGCAAGTTCTATTTTTATAGCCGAAGCATGTGATTTCTAAGCTTGGTTTTCCCCCCATGGTTCATATTCGGAATTTTGAAGTATGTTATCTATCCCACTAACCACCCACTCTGACCTCCCCCCACACACAGAGTCTAAAAATACTTATGAAAATGAAGCATGCGTTAGAAATGCTGAAGCACTCAAGCACTGCTTTAGTGTTCTGCTTTTAATGAGAAAACACTACCAACTGTAATCCTGCACACAGAAAAGCAAAATTGCTGCTGCTGACCATTGCCATCTCCAGCTGTTTCTTCATGCAGGTAAAGCCTAGCCAGTGACAGAAAGTCCATGTGTTAGATGGCTTAGAGATCCACATACAAGTAAAGAAACCTTCCTCCCAATATATTTCCTTCTAAAGAGCTGCTGTAGGCATCGGTGCGACGATGCTTTGTTAAAGAGGGTGGATTAGGGGCTGGATTAGATGAGTCAACATAACCTGCCACTGCAACAAGTTTTGCTTTGTTTCCGTTATTCATAACATGAATCAGATCCTTGTTGGGTCATTGCTTATTGCATTATGTTGGGACACAAAAGGAGAAATATGCTTTTGAAACAGATGATTTTTTTTTTTTTTTCCCCTTTGGGAAGCTCTAAATAGCTCCTAAGAAAAACTGCACCGTACCCAGAAGGACACCACAAAATCACAGCCATGGTTTCTTCCTCCTCCTTCAAGGAATTCAGGCTCATTGGTACCTTTATTTATTAATTTTTAAATGGAGTGCGACTTGCTGTTACCCCAGCTACTGCCTGACACAGAGTACACAGGACTGGGCTGTAATTACAGCAGGAGGCAAGTCCGTTCACATCCCCACGCTTCGAGTTTCCCCATCAATGAAATGGGAATCATGGTTCAAATGCACCGAGTATTTTTCATCCAAATGGCTTTTAAAAGAACAGCTGGGTTTTCAATCATACTACATTTTCTTTGCAAAGTGCACAGGACCAACAATAATTCAGTTAAACAAAATCAAAGGGAAAGCCGAGACAATTCTACTTGAAGTTGAGAACTGCAGAATACTGGGAAAACAGCTGGAGGATGGAAAAGACAACTGCAAGGCAGCTTTAGAAAAAGTAACAGAAATCATCCTGCAAGAAAAACAGCAAAATAAAATTGTTCAGATGCTCAGTAATCCATTACCATCTACCCCTGCCAGTACACTAGGTCAACAGCTACACTTTTGCTCCTAGACAGTGTCCCCATCTTGGCTGAGTATCCTGGAAGATCCCTCCCATCTGAGGTTACTTCGGGTTGGTGCAAACACATGTGTAACCCCCCTGGAGAACCACCTCTGGACAGGACACCCACAGCACACGGACACCTCCCTGCAGAACAAAATCACACGTAGACGCACAGGCTCCTGACTGCAAAAGCAGATGGGGGTTTGGGCAACTGTTTTTCACAGCAAACATGAGAATGCTCTCGTCTGCTGGAACAACTCTTCAGATTGAGAAAGCCTTGGATCCCAGTCTTCCCAGGTCTGACTAAGCATTCCGGCCTGTCAGCCGCAACACAGGCACCGAGCGCTATCACCACTGGCTCATAAAACCAAGGGATGCTCTTCTTCCACGGCAAGAAAATAACCTACGTCCAGCAAACTCTTCCAGGCTGCTTTTCTGAGATTAACAGAAGCAGATGAGCTGCTCAGCCCAGAGGGGTGGAATCTAGGCATGGGTCCTACCTACAAGACACCCACTCAGCCACTTTCCCTCTCTGCCTGAACACGGGGTGATGAGGATGATGAGGGGACTGCAAAATCTCTCCTATGAGGAGAGGCTGAGGGAGCTGGGCTTGTTCAGCCTGGAGAAGAGAAGGCTGCGAGGGGACCTAATAAATCCTTATAAAAATCTCAAGGGTGGGTGTCAGGAGGATGGGGCCAGACTCTTTTCACTGGTGCCCAGCGACAGGACAAAAGGCAACAGGCACAAACTGAAGCATAGCAAGTTCCATCTGAACATGAGGAAGAACTTCTTCACTCTG
>Ga0181612_179547_pt1 | contig 10230 bp, 5 predicted proteins | sample HoacroProtozoa21_FD_119630 | JGI IMG/M metagenome (GOLD analysis project Ga0181612, IMG submission 119630) | Hoatzin crop microbial communities from Cojedes, Venezuel. Combined Assembly of Gp0051906, Gp0051904, Gp0051908 | reverse complement strand
TCAGACGGAACTTCCTGTGCCTCAGTTTGTGCCCATTGCCCCTTGTCCTGTCACTGGGCACCACTGAAAAGAGCTTGGCCCCATCCTCCTGACACCCACCCTTCAGATATTTGTAAGCATTTATAAGGTCCCCTCGCAGCCTTCTCAATATTGTGGGAATATAGATAACAGCTAAAAATTCCAAATTAAAATGATCATCCTGCCTGGTCTCAACCTACTATGTCCTAGATCAACTAATTCCAGGTTCTATGCTCCATGAGACCACTATAACAGTTAAGAGAAATACACATTTTAAAATCTTCTTTAAATAATAAAAGCCTGAGCACACACTGCAGTTCTTTGATGTATGCTAGATATTCTGAAATGTATTTCAAATCTATCCTTTTCCATATTAGTAATAGATTAAAGAAAGTAAAAATATTTTTGTTTTAAAGGCACTATCAATATTCAGATGACTTTATTTTAAGATCAGGTATACAGGTCTTTATTCCAAATGACAAGGTTTTGGGGGGATATAAAGAAGATGTCAGCAAAAATAGCTCAGGTTTAGTCACCCATTTAGCTCTTGAGAGAGTGTCAGCGGTAACAGACCTTCTCTTGGTTTTCCTGGTTCCCCGCTTCACATTGGCCTGGTTCCTCAAAAAGTAGCATATTATAATGTATCGCAGACTTTTAAAAGCTTTTTCCATCCCCCCTGTCTCCTACACTATTAAAACGTCTGATTTTCTCACATAGCTCTGAAGCTCTTCTTCAATGCCACCCTAATGTTATGAAATAAAACTCTTTAGATATTTCATTCTTCCTGTACTTACAGGAAACAGGCTCTGGGTAAAGATTTCCAGAAGCATCTTGTAAAGCCTCTAGCTTGAAAAAGTGTGGCCTTACTGTTCTCCTTCTACTATTTGAAAGCTGAATCACACGCGCATCATTCACTGAAACTTTGTAATAAGGTAGACATTTCCTGTAGAGGAGAAACATTTCTTACTTATATTACCATAAAACAATGTGAATTTTATTATTTATATGTATTTTCTTTATTTGAACTGAAAGTGCAGAAGGCCTTTGGAAATTGAATACTTTGGCACGCAGTCCAAAGGCTTAGGAGTCTTAGGAAAAACTTAGAAAAAACTTTTTTTTCTTTCTTTTTTTCTAATCTCTTTGGTAAATTGTACTAAAAGATTAAGTTTCTTTAGGCTGAATTCTGCACTGAAAACAAGGTTTAATCAAGCATTGCATTGCTTAATGTTGCTCTAGGGAGGATAACTATATAGATTCAAGTTAGTAGCATTCAAGACAGTTGGTCATGTGAAGCATAAAAACAGTGTGGCCCTTTCAAAAGGGGAAAAAGCAGGTAGCTATCTTAGTTACAGGAGTTTTGGTTGTTTCTCTTGATGGCCACACAGGAAAAAGTGTATTTAAGCTGATGAAGTTGAGTGCCCAGACCACCACAATGTTCACATTTTTAATGTTAAGTCTGGGATAATTTATGCCATGGCAGAGAAATACGCTGGAGGGGTTGGACCCAAATATCACAGAAGGGTTGGGGTAGGTCTGCATTTGCCTCAAACCATACTGAATGAAAAGAAAGCATTAGGATGATGAAACACCCTTGCCAGAGAAAGATGTGATAAAGTCCTTCACAGAAAGATTCTTGTGAAGGTTGTGTCTGCAAGAGATGCATAAGACACTGGAAGCTGCTGTTAAATGATGCACCGAGAAAAATGTATGCACCTTGGTGAGGTTAAGGACTATGGCTGCTGACAGGGACATCTTCAGGAGACCATGAATCAGAGGGACTAGAGGGGAGGAGACCCTGAGAATAATATGTTACAGTGGTCAGAGACACTGTCTAGTTTCCTACTAGACATCAGTAATGTTAATACAACTGTGTCCTGAAAAAAAGCAGTCATACTTCCTTAGACTAGAGGGAAAAGACAGTTAGCTACCCTTCACGCAGGGAAGCAGCTGTTAGTGCTTTAGCTTGTAATAATGGTATGTATATATCTTGTTCATTAATAACAAATTAATGTGTATTTAACAAATCAAGGCTGGAAGGGAACGAAAATGGGTAGTGCAGCATGAAGAGGAAAAGGAAAAAGAGAGTTTAATTGCCTTCTTCAACTACCTCACAGGTAGAGAAGGCAAGGCTCAATTTCTCCAGGGGTGCACAGTAAAAGGACAGGAGCCAGTGCACACCAGTTGCAGCAAGGGATATTCCAACTAGATAAAATGAACAATTTCTTTATTATGAGGATAGCCAAAGAGTGGAACAGGTCACTTGGAGAGGCTATGGGTGCTCCACCTTGGTATGTTCAGAGAGCATCTGGACAGAGCCATGAGCCACCTAACGTAACTCTCACATTGCTCACGTCAGAAACTCTCCTGCTTTCAGCAGGAATTTGGGCCAGATGACCTCCAGAGGAGACTCTATCTATAGATATCTTATTAATACAAACATTGAGGCTTCCATGTTAAAAATTAAAACAATTTGTCTAAGACTATAAGTCTGCCAGTTAGCTGAATGCACTGTGCAGGCAGGCACTCATCAAACTCCAACTTCAGCTTTGAGAGACTGATTTTCCTTACAGAAAGCACCAGACCAGCAGTGGTGGCAACTCAGGGGTGTAAACAAGTGGTAACTGTTCAGGTCCGCTAGACTTGTGCTCTGGATGAAATTTTTAACCTTAATCCCCTGGGAAAAGAAACTAGTGCACTGACCCTCTTCCCAATTATCCCTGAGTTTCTGGCTATGACTTAATATGGGGATGACTCATGGACCTGCAGAGAAAATATTTACTGAACAGCCTGCCAACAGAGGATGAGGTGGGCAGAAAGGAGAGCACTACGTTAAATAAAGATCAGCATTATTGAATTCCACTTGCTTAGTGATCCTGCAACTCCTTGCTCTGTGCAGATATTTTTTTTCTTTAAAGATAATATTAACTGAAGAAAATCCAAAAGAAAAATTGTCAGCATTTAAAAGTATCTTTAAGTAGCATAAACACAGAAGGACAATACTTCAAACTAGTTCAAACAGAGGGCAAAGTAAATCCCAGGCAAATAGTCACACAAGCTTGTAGCCTGTGGCTAACAGCTAATAGATAGCTAGCCAGGGGCTATCTGCAAGCCTGGAGGGGGCAAATAAGCTGACATTTTCCATCCAACATGTTTGTGGTTGAGCATTTGCATCACAGATGGACTCCTCAGCTATAGCCTTCTGGTGTGGAGGCAGCATATGAGACTTGGGGTTCGCAACTGCAGTAACCAGTTTGTATCCTACTTTTCAAGGTAAGTTCCTCCATGTTCTGGAATGAAGTGGGCGGAAAACCATGGGTAAGTCAGGACTTCTGTTGCTGTGTGGTTACAGACAATTTTCTTTTATTCTTCAAATAATCAAATTATACTAATCAATCTAATTGCAAGAGAAAACTCTGGGGCATTTGTTTCAGGTTCCACCTTTGGCAGTGGTTCCTGTAAAATGAAGACATTTTTCAGTACAGAATCTCACAGGTAAAGTAGTGTCATTGACAGAATTACTGAGTGTTTGGGGAGATTACTCTTTACCTCCTACTCTGGTGCAGTAGGATAGCCCTGTATTGTTAGCATGGCTGCAGAACTTCACAACACTTACACTGGGGGAGTGGTGTCCCACATAAAATTTACCTTGGTCCTGAAAGAGTGTGTGTATTGGTGTGGCAAAGTGCAGCATTGAAAGAAAGTATTTGCTTGCAACCTGGAAGCGGTATTAACTGCATTAATTCGATTCTCTTTCCAGGTTAATTTACCCTTGTCTCTCAGCAGAGATAATTATCTGGGGCATGACACTAGCATTGCTGTATTGCTTCAAATTTCTGAGCTAAATGTTGCTGAGCTATTTCAGGAATCTTTCTACAGTTTGCATCTGGTACCTTATGTCTGAGAAAGCCAACACAGCCTGCTGTTTATTTGACAGGTTCAGTCCTACGTGTGGCTTAGTTTCTTAACTTGCGTTAGCCCATCCGCACCGTGGAAAACTGCCATCCTGTCTTGTTTTGGGGGTTCATTTTTTCTTGTAATTTTTCTGCATAGATAATGAAACTTGGAGGCAATCCAAATGGAAAGTCTGCTGCTGTCCCTAGAACCAGACTGTAAATAGTATGCTGCTGGAGGGTAAAAACTGTACATAACTCTGTATTTCATATTTTTTTTAGTACTAACCTCTCCATACTGGTAACTGAGAAATCTGAGACTAATATATCAGGAACCGATGCTAAACTATACCACACGTGGTACAACCACAGAAGTTACCAAAAGGTGCATTAAAGGATTCTCTACAAAATATTTGTTCAGTTGGAGAGTTCAGGATTTATTTCAGGTCCAAGATCTGTTTGATGCCAGAATTAAGATTAAAAACCCTGGAATCCCTGATCTGCACTCTCGTGTGTTGTCAAGCCAGTGAATCATACCTCTTTTTCCATGATTAGGTGTGCAAATTTGAAATTACCTTTCCTAGCTCCCTTGGTGGATTTGAAATACTAGTAAGTCAGGGTTGGTGTGGTGAAGGGGGAAACATCTGATATTGACACACATGAGCAGTTCTCTACTGGTATAAATGCTGAAACTGTAAAATAACAAATCTCTAGTCATATATAATTTCCAGACAAAAAACACAAGCACAGTTCCAAACTTATGGTTGGGTTCACCAAAAATATTTGTGCCTTTACAGCAACATTTTGCTATGCACATAACATGATACATTAGACAATGGTCCTTGGCTTTGAGTAATGACAGGTAGCTCCTTATTTATGGTGCTTCGCTATCTCCCACGTGCAGTATAGGGTATTTTCTCTAGATCAATTGAGCATTAGGACCCTGGTTTGTGTCAGGTTTTTCTCATGATCTGCATACAGACTACCAATGCATATCATTTTTTTAGGTCCCTGTGAAAACTGTGTTAGACCCTAAATGCAAATCTTAGGAAGGTCACCTGGAGCTGAGATGAGCAAAACACCAGTGGAAAAATCCACCTGTATAGATGCACAGTCCAATATTAAGAGTCTGCAGTACTGGACTGCAGAATTCATTTTTAGAAAGCTGCCTCAGAATGAGGAAAAAGAAATTTTGCTGCAGTTGCCAATTCCTGCTGCATTTAACCCATTTTTTTGCTGCAAATTATACAACAGCGAGAGAACCACACATACAAACAACTATCCTACGAGATATTACATCACATTCTTACAGAAAACAGTATAGAAATTAAGTCAGGAAAAGTATTTTTTGAAAGCATTCTTTCTTAAAACATCACAAAGATACTGTCAAACATATTTCGGTAAGCAGTAAACGAACCCTGCTTGCACCATAAATCATTAATGTTTAATCACCAGCCAATGCCTCAATAAGCTCGCTGGCATGGAAACTCTAAGATACTCAAAGGATAGTTCTAGCAAATCTGGCATGCATGGCTGGCTTGTGTGCTTAATTACTGTTTATGCATTGGCAGTATCCAAGCAGTCGTATATAATAAATAGAACACTGTCACACTGTCCAGATGGTTTTAGATTCAAGGCCTAGGGAGTATGTTTGAAGATTACAGGCCTGATTTACTAACAATTCACACCAGCTCAATTGCTGAAAATCATGCTAATAGCATACATTTCAGAAATTTCATCAATTCAGAAACAAATATACTATTAATGACTATTTAAAACACATTTTATCTTCTATTTAGCCACTCTTAAGAGGAGATGTAATAATTTTATTTTGATTTGAGGTATGTAGCAGCTTTATTTCTGTGGTGTCCAGTAGGTCTGAGAGAAACGTGTTTTCACACAGAAGAAAGGAGTGCTAAGCAGAGATAATCCAAGCTATCTTTGAAAATTATATTTTAGGTGTTGGCATAGCCACGCTAGTGAGGTGATATGCCTTAATTAATTTACATTGTTAAGAATTAGGGGCAGAATTGCATGTCATCAAATTAAGAATGGAATCATTAATTGTTTCAGTCTTTACCTTAAGTTTAAATATGAAGTCAGATTACTTTATTATTTTCAAGAAGTCAAAAAAAATGTTGGTAAATAAGTTTATGAACAAGTATTGTCTTTTTCATCCCAGAACTGGATTTGACCCAAATTTGTGAAATTGCTTTAAGCAGATTTCCTCTGGGGAAGAAGAGAGAGGAGAGAGAAGGAGAGAAGTGGGGAGCAGAGAAAATGGATTTAGAAAGGAGATGTACTTTGATTTAATAAATTAATTTTTAGAGATCCTTCCACGGACCAAGAATATGGGCAACCTGAAATCAAGTTTTTATCTCTTTGAGAGTATATGAAGTTATCTCCCATTTTTAACAAGAATGCCCTATCTGAAGAATTATAGGACAGCCAGGATGGAAATGAGAATAGAGATGGACTTTATCCCCTCCAAATGAACAGCAAATGAAGTGTGATTTTCTTTGCAGGGCATGAAAAAAAAAAAAAAGGAATACGCCAGCAGCGGATAATTGAACACAGTAAGAGATGATGCCAAAAAGTATGATAAAATGTGTAGCAGTCATCATTTTCACCTGCTTACATGGGTAAAAAACATTACCGCCAATCTGATAAATGATCTCAGTAACTAGATTATAATTTGAAATTTTTTTTTGATTGAAAAAAAAGCACTCTGAAAAATAAATCATTCACCATATTTGGTAACCATCAGTCACATTTCATCATGAAATTTTGATCTCTCCATGAGGAAGATGCTGTTCTGTGGCTTCTTTTTCACCATAAAATGACTATCTCAAGTATTTCAGGATTATATCCAAAATAGGATTTATGGTGATAAACATATGGCCTTAACTGAGTAATTCATCTATTCATTATATAATATTCATTAATCCTCAGTTACTCACCTGTTTATCCACTCCTTTACAGCCAAATACTCCTAAGGTGCAGTATATTTTATGTTAAAAGAAATGTCTGAAATAAATAGGTAAGTAGCAGTATCTCCATTGGTTGCAAAAGGACTCTAACAAACTAGTTCAGCTGTTGATAAGCACAAGGTAAACAAACATCTTAAAGTGAGAGCTATAGGTCTGTCATCTAAACCCAAAATATATCCCAAAGAAATAATTGTCCCACTAACCTAGGAGCCACCTTTTAGTTTTACTGAAATTAATGCTGTACCAGTCCTGCACTGCTCCAGTCTATAGAGAACTGGAGTACAAAATGAAGTAATGTCTACATCTTTCTAGGATCTTGATGCTGTAACTATTCAAAGGTCTCCTAACACACACCATTAGGCCTTTCAAAAATACATTTATAATTTTTTAAATTTTTTTTTCAATTGGTCACGGAAAAGAAAAAAATTAAGACATTACCTGTATTTAGTGCTTTATCTTGGTTTGCCGTAGTTAACTAGTTCAATGTAGGAGTTTCCCAGATGGCCATAGAAGCTCGTGTCTCTTTTTCTAGACTGTATACGACATATCTACCTATCTAAGTGTTTAGCTGGTTTTGAACTCTACAGCACAGTCAGATCATACAAATTAAGAGTGGTAGTGATCATCTTCTACGTGATTTAGTCATTTAGATATTCTGCATTGTTATAAATTATCACTTTACATTGTTTCGGGCCAGAGCAAGATCTAGAAATAAGTCTAACTGGAAGCCTTCTAACATCATTATTTATTAATACCCTCTTTAAAAGGGTTTTTGAGGTACTGTCTGTAATGGGAGGGATTTGTCATGGGTATTATCAAGACTATATTTTAGATGGATGTGTAAATGAACTCTAAAGACTCAAAATGCAGAAGACATATTTCACATTTTCAGTGCATTAAAATGGTAAACAAGAATCAAATTTATGAGCAGCTTCTCAGTAATAGCAGTATTTGAGATTTTTCAAAAATTTGAAGAGCACAGGATATGCCTGACTGCTAACATATTAAATATTCACTTTTTTTTTAATTACTAATTGTTCTAGCTTTTATTTCACATATAAAATCCATCAGCTTCTCATATCTGAGCAAGTACTTTATAGCAGAATGGCTGTAGTGAAGTCTCAGGTTATTGAGACTGTTTAAGCAAATTTTGGCTCAGGACAATAAACCCTGTTGGTGCCCTTACTATATGTGCCATATTCTTCACTTGTACCCTGAGATGTACTGCTGTTAAAAGCTAAGTCATATCTGTCACAAATAAATAGAAAATGTTATCCTTCCTCTTGTTTTTATACCCTAATTGTCAGAATTTTAACAACAATGACTGCTGTTATCTGCTTTAGAAAGACTAGAGATTCCCCATATGGTTCACACAGACCGTTACTTATCCTAAGTGAAATGAGTTAGATGATAAACTATCTATAACTGTAATTGTCACTACAGATTTTGCGGTTACATTTTTTTGAGATACAGATACAATTCAACTGACCACACTTTAGACATTAATCTCTTGCATTCACTGTTCAGCCCGTGAATGCCTTAGTCTGGTAATGTGCTTTGTGTTCCTGGTTCTTGAGTAAGTTATGTTTAAAGATCTTGTTTTTCTACATGTTATTTAGAGTTAAAGTTCAAGAAATGTTTGCCTATTCTTACTGAGACTTTCACTGTTCAGTGATTCAATTAAGAAACAGGATTTTACTAAGTCTTCTTCCTTTACGGAGACTATCATTATGTAGATTAGCTATTTGATCTTTTATTTATTCAAAATTTAATAACCTGACTAGAAGAGTTGTTTCTTGCAATCTGCTAAGAAAAATCTGCTGGGGACAAGTTTCATGTCAAACAAGAGTGATCGTCTTCTGGGATTTGAAGCCAAATATAACATAGGTTGGCACAACATATGTTGGCATAAGATGATTGTTCTAGAAAATGTAATGTTTGCTTTCAGATAATGTTCTTCTTAATTTTGTAATAAAAGAGAAGGCTCTGCTTTCATTTACAAAATAGTTGAGCAGCTACCCCAAAACTGGAGTGATTCTTCCAGATTTACAGTGTAAAAAAAATAAAATTTGTCTGTTGATGTATTTTATTAACAATAGACTCAATTATGTAATAAGTTTATCAAATCAGTAATTTTCTGTGAATGCTGCAGTATTTACAAAGACATAGTTCTGTGCTTAATTTCTTTATATAGCTTTGTACTTTTATTTGGTTAACTATTGCATCCTGATGATCGATGAAGATAACCATGTCTCAACATTTTGATATTTGTTTTCCCCAGGAAAATACACCTTAATTTGATGAATTCACTTCATTGGGGGTGAAAAAAATTGTCCATTGATATGTGTTAAAATCCGGAAGCCAATACTTCTGAAGATTCTTGCTCAAGTAAGACTATTCCACTATATTTTGGTCTCAGACTCGTAACTTTTCCTCCACAAATCCTGCACAAATTCATATTGGCTCAATCAACAGAATGAAGAACCTTCTGATGTTTTCACTTCCCATTCATAGCAGAGAAAATCCCTTGCTCTGAATGTTGAAAGAGCAGCTGGTAGAAGACAGAGATGGGAAAGAACCTGGGAGGCAGAAGAGAAGCAGGAAGGAAAATGAGGAAGCAAGTAAAAAGAGTTGTGAGGTACAGAGTCTAAATGAACAATGGATTGAAAGGTGGGAACTTTATGACTCCCTGGCAAAAGGAATTCAGAAAAGCACAAATATGGATAAGTGTTCAATGATGTGGTTACACAGAATAATCATGAAATTAAATGAAGGGGCCAAATTAAAAGAAAAGAGGCAACTTGAGTTCCAAACAAGTTATTCAAGGTGAGGTCTACATTCATGAACTGAACTGAGACACAATGAAGTTAACATCAGCTCATGTATTCCAGTCCTGAAAGCAGAATAAAAGGCGTAAGACCACTCTGACCATGAATTATACCTTTTTCTTTTTGTATTGGAGATCACAGAATCACAGAATCACAGCATCACAGCATCACAGAATGGTAGGGGTTGCAAGGGACCTCTGTGGGTCATCTAGTCCAACCCTCCTGCCGAAGCAGGGTCACCTACAGCAGGCTGCACAGGAACTTTTCCAGGTAGGTCTTGAATATCTCCAGAGAAGGAGACTCCACCACCGCCCTGGGCAGCCGGTTCCAGTGCTCCGTCACCCTCAGAGGGCAGAAATTCTTCCTCAAGTTCAGACGGAATTTCCTGTGCTTCAGTTTGTGCCCAGTTGTGAGGTAAGAGTCTCTGGAATGATCCCTTTAGGCCTTGGGAGAACAGGTATGCAAACTACAGAGATAAGGAGGCTGCAGGATAATCTGCAGACC
>Ga0181612_104843_pt1 | contig 10230 bp, 4 predicted proteins | sample HoacroProtozoa21_FD_119630 | JGI IMG/M metagenome (GOLD analysis project Ga0181612, IMG submission 119630) | Hoatzin crop microbial communities from Cojedes, Venezuel. Combined Assembly of Gp0051906, Gp0051904, Gp0051908 | reverse complement strand
GAAAATACAGTTATAATTCCTGGGATTTAGTTGCTGAGAGTTGAATTTTGATCCAAGTGAAGCTTATTCTCATGGATATCAAAAGGGTCTTTTTTCTTTCTTTATCTTCCCATGATGATGACTCAAAAGTTATTTACCATGTCTGTTCAGCTTTATGATTTTTAACTATTTATTTGAAACACCTAGACTGAACCTGTTTGTTTCATTTCAGCTCGTTGCTTTTCAATGTGACATACTTGAGTTAGGAAGGTTGCTACTCTGCTCTCCAAATAGGCTACTCTGTTCTCCTAAAGGACAGCATAGAAACCAGGAAGAAGCAGAATCAATGGAGAACAGAATCTGTTTTGTTGTTCAAACTCCCAATCCCTGCTCAGCCCTGTTTCATACCCCTTCAAATTTTCAAATATGAAGAGAGTGATATTTGCAGACAACACTTCGGACCTCCAAAGGGTCCACTGAGGACAAGAGCTTCATAAGCTAAGCCTGAGTCAGAATTTGTTTGTTACAACATAGAAAGGAGTCACTACAGAAGTTAATTTCAATTAGCTTCAGCACCACACATTTAATATGCTGAAAAACGCTGCAGTTTTTAAATCCTCTTTTATTGAAAAATTGTTGGTGAGCAAAATACATAATGTTCCCTGTTATTCTCCACCCTGTGTATGTCCCCCGGGTACTGCGACATTTATCTTGTTTTTCTAGCTGTTCCTTGAGCACATTTATATTGTTCGTCTCACAATAGGTATCACTATGTCAGTAAGACCAATTTAAACATTAAGAGTATGGTTACGGGCAGAAATGCAACTAATCATATCATATGCTATAAAAGCGATACACGTGTCAGGGAACTGGCTTCAATGTTCTTCATTCACAGTTCTTTGCCAAAACTTCTACAGAGGGCCATGGCATGAGCAAAAGATGTGGTAGAAGGAGAGGCAGTGACAGAGGAAGAGGGACAGCTAATCAAAGAGAGAGCAGAAGTGAATGAAGAACACAGAAGAAAGCGGAAGAGTGGGAGAAAGAGGAAAGTAAACATCAAAGTGAATTGAAAGCAAGACAAAGCCCAATCCAGGATGATTCCAAAATGCACAGATCTACCATTCAGGTAAGAGAGAGTCTGAGACAGGACCATCTGCAGATCTTCCTCACAGGGAGTTAAAACATCAGTAGTCCTGACGTATTTCAGAAGCAAGGATGGAAGAAGGAAGGCAAGGAATCTTTCCAAAACCAGTGTAGCCATTAGGGAAGCCTGTATATTACTGTTGTTGCTCCTTAGTTACCATATGCAAGCCACCTATTGGGGACTAAAGTCCATAGTGGTTGAGCAGCAAATCCCATTTATAGACAGAAAATTCTGTCTTCTCCTGGAAAAGTATTTGCCACTAATTTCTGAAGATAAATCAACATCCTGCCCACCTTTTGGAAAGGAAACTGTTTTGCCACAGGGGACTTTCAGTAATATAGACAAAAAAATAGGTAGAAGAAAATAATTGGAAAAAACTCTCTTTCCAGGTAAATACTAAACTCTACTGATCTGAGATCAGATTGGAAATTGTCGACACAGTTGATGTTGGACATATATTTTCCATACCAAATTATGGAAGCTGACTGAGTCTATAATATCATTGCATATTTTATCATAATTTTTAGGCTGCACACTGACTTTCTCCAAGAAAGCACTCTACAAACAACTGACACTGCCTGCTGAGGGAGGTGACACTTTCCATCTGTAAAGGAGCATCGATCTGGCTCAGCATTTTAAAGTCCCTGGTGGGTTTACATTACCTTTCTGCTGGAATCTTTCTATTTGCTTCCACCACCCATGCTTTTACCCCTGCTGCTGCTTAGCTCAAACACAACTGTGCTAATATGCCAAAGCCACATATTTAATCCATACTTTTTTCATCTATTTTCATTTTTCATTCGGCAAACAGAAGGGGATGAGACCAATATGATCATAAATAAGAGACCAGCCCCTGAGGTAAGTCCTGGGCCAGTCTCCCAAGGATGTTGTTATGTGCTTTGATTTTGTAGGAAACTACATTTGGCTGAGTTTTACAAAAGGCTCTAAGAATTGAGTACCACCCAAAGTCCCAGAAATTTTTCCAAGAGTCATGTCAGTTCTCTTGTCCTGGACAAGTGTCATCATTGATAACTCCATGCTGCTAACTAAAACATGTCTATTAGATTGTAGTGATGTTGGTGGTATTCTTCTCCTTCAGTCACACAGTGGCAGTGCCCTGTCTGGCACTCCTCTGAAAATGCTGACTTTCTCAGAAAGAAATTTGAGCCCTTCCACCTCAACTTACTCTAAATGTACCTGGTAGATCTCACGAGTAATGTACCTACACAAAGAGATCTCAGAAAACGTACAGATTGTACAGGAACATAAATTTTGACTGAACAGGTGATGCAGAGCAACATCCTCAGATTTTGGGCAAAGAATATATAATCATTCTATGGTATTTGAGAAACACATCAGACTCTGTCAGGAAGAAGGATTATAAATAAATGTGAGGTAGATAACTTTAATAATACTATTTCATATACATGCAATAATGAACTTTAATTATTTCTTCATGTTTCTTTCTTCTTTTACTGTAGCAGATGAGTCAAGCCCAGACGTGTAATGAAACTTATCCTGACATCACAGCATTTTCTTTAGACATGGCTGAAAAAGCTCTGCAGATCAGCTGCTAAATGATTTCTTCTCCTGTGGGGTTTCCTTCATGCAGCTCACCCAGAATTGAGTTCACCCACATATGGCATGAGTGAATCACAGCACAAGGAATTTTCCTGACAGAAAAGATTATGCAGACAAGAGGTCTTCTCACACCGCTTGTCTGCAATGAAGCCAAAGTCATCTTTATCATACTCAGTGAAGCAACCTGTCAAGAGGAATCAGTTGACATGGCATGCAAGGACTTTCACGTATAACTTTGTATTTGGAAACTATGCAAGCCAATTTAGAGCGTATCAGTAACCTTATCACCAAATATTTGCACCAGGAAATGAGGTGATTGATTTGTTTCCTGCTGTGACGTTGGGAGTTAACAGAGGATATCAAAAGGAAAGCTCAGAGATGATCAATGTAATGATGCTGGATAGAAACTCAGGGAAATAAACAGAGCAATGTGGCACATCACTCCTTTTGCAAAATGCCTTCCTGTCAATGTCTACAACGACTACATGACTTTCTGGAAGAAGAAGTCATATGAGGTGAATCTCACTGAAATACTTTCATTCTCCCTTCCATCTTTCCTGCTCTGTAAGCACGACCAATGACAACACAACCCTATTGAAAGCAACAGGATGTGTTCCTCAAATCCCCACACCATGAAGACACCATGGCCTAGGTCCTCTACTCATATACTCATTGTGGGGCTACCCAAAAGTATCTGACTTAACTTGTCAGGTCTGCTCACAATCCCATACCTAATACTCCAACGTTAAACAGTGGATAAACAAACCCATGAAACACATGAACTCTGCAGGTTCCTCGTATGTCAAAAGCCCTTGTTTTTGACAGCTACTCAACCTGTTCCTCTTTGTACACACCTCCAGACCCACCAATCTCAATTTCCTTCTGAGGATCACAGAAAACAAAACAAAACAAACACTAACACATAACAAAGCAGATAACCCATGGCATAGAATACTCTGGGAACAAACACTTTGTGTTTACAACAGTGACAAAGTCATATCTGCTGAGCTCAGTATAACTTACTGCACGACCTACACTCTCCATCCTACCTCTGACTTTTCTGTAAAATGGGGATGGGTTCTCCTCCCTATAGAGTTGAAATATCTTAATTTGCAACGTGTTTGAGACCTGCAGGGATGCCTACTAAAACTCAACACTGGAGAGTTTCCCAGCTCATCTCCCCCTACTTCATAGCAAGTTTTAAATACAAACACCTGTTTATAAACAAAGAGGCCTACCAAAGCATCTAAAAAAACCCCACACAACCACAAATCACCATACCACACATCTTTGAACCTGTCTTTTTCTTCTGGTGGCCAGTTTATATTCTGTAATATTTTCCAGCCTCTTAGGGCTGGGAAGGAAGAAGCACCACTGGCAAGCAGTGAGATTCAAGAGGGCAGAAGGAGTGAGTCAAGAAGGCAAAAGGGTGATTAAAGGGAATTTGTATGAACTCAGGTCTCTACAGGGGGACAATGTCTGTAGGCTTGGAAGAAACAAGCAGTGCTAGGAGGAGAAAAAAGTGTTATGACATTGGCTATCATCAAGCTCAAAACAAAATGCATTTCAAAATAGGCAGGATTGGTGTAGGACAAGAACACAAATGACGTCCCACATGCAAAGAATGAATCTTTGTAAAATGAGAGGTACAAGGGACAAAACACATAAAAACAAAAGAAAAAAAATGCCAATCCCAAACTCAGTATTTTTAATCAAAAAATCTGGTTCCCTGTAAAGATAAAGTCCTTTCCCCCCTCCACCTTTCTGAAAAATCCTCCATCATGGCCCACATTTTTCCAGCCTGAGACTGTCTGGCAACTCTGACCAGGCAGGCAGGCAAGCGTCCAACACATGAACACCACTTGATATCACCATTACATATATACTCACAGAAGTGAGCTGAGTTTTATTATTAATTTAAATGATTTTGAACCTGTTAAGCTGATAGATAGAAGCTTTGCACTACCCCATGCTGCACTCAGTGATATGTCACCATGCTTCCCTCTCTTATGTATTAGGCACACACTCATGGACCTGCCAGACCTTACAGGGGCCTAAGTAAGATACACAAATGGGCAAGTCCCACTCCCACCTTTGAGGTGCCCAAATGATGTGAACTGGGGAGAGGGAGAACCTTCACAGCCCTCTGAACATCACCACAGATGAGCACTAGAGCAGCTGAGACTAAAATCCAGCAAACTCCTAATACTTCCCAGCATATGTGACCTAAAGCTAAAATTTCTCCTCCTTAGGAACCTGAAAAATTATATATATATACACACATCAATGCATTAATTTTATACTTATTTCAAGTCTATTTAATATGTATGTTCTACCTGGTACGGAGAATATGTAGCACATGGTTACTTATTGCATTTGTCCACCATCTAGTAAGAAGGAACTTCGTCTTCAACAGAGGCATAAAACCTCCTATTGCACCTCAACTCTGTACAGATCTGATCCTCATCTGCAGGATGTTAATTGACAACTAATATAGATGGTTCATCAACCCTTCTCCACCACCGCTCTCATCTCAGCATTACGAAACAAGGCTCCTGTATCCTATGAAGCGAGTCCTATGCCAGCAGATGGCACTCCGAAGCGAGCAGCATCCACAGCTTCCCTCACTCCATCCCCAGCAACTGCTGGAAATGGCTTTTTTCTGCGTCCAGCTCTTCAGTGGTGCTTTTAATCATGCTTCAATACAGGGGTCAACGAAGCAGCTCATACAATAGGGCCATCAAACTTCCCAGTCCTCAGTGTCCAGAAGAGGTCAGCATGTCCTGCTGCACAGAAAAGCCATGTTCCCACTCTCTTTCCTTAAATCACCTAACCAATTACAAACTGCTGGGCACAGAAAGGGAGAAAACACCTTCCTCCCTCACCAGAAATTGGTTGTGCTTGCAAGCAGATGCTTCGATTACTTATTTTTGTTTGCTGGGGTTTTATTTTAGAGCAATCAACTGTGTTTCTCAGAATCCCGCTACTAAGCTCTTCATGCAAACATCCTCCCATACAGAAAAAAAAAGGGGAAGGGGAAGGGGAAGAGGAAGGGAAGAGGGGAAGAGAAGGGAAGGGAAGGGAAAAGGGGAAGGGAAAAGGGGAAGAGGAAGGGAAGAGGGGAAGAGAAAGGAAGGGAAGGGAAAAGGGAAAAATACTTGCATCTGTTTGGCACATTGTTCGCCTTTTATTTGCCTACACTGAGGTGGGATAGCTGTTTTTCATACCCTGTCAGGGCTTTACTTTCTCCGTAACTGTGGCTCTGTGTCTCTCCGTGTGGCAGATTTCATAAGCAGTTTGGTTGTTTGTTAATTTGTCATCAACTCTCTTTCTGTCTCCCCTTTAGCTCCCCACTGAGGTGTGGAAGGGGTCAGTGCAGGTGCCGTGCTGTCCTTCAAGGCAGGTGTCATTCTGGCCACTAGCAGCTGCATCAGAGATGAACTCGGTAATGGGTGAACCTCTGGCTCCACAGTATAAAGTAACAAAAACAAAGAGGGGAGGCTGGTGTTTGATCAGTAGACTGCTTTATAACAGTAACATAACCCTCTAGTATCAAGGTCAAGAGCTAATCATTACCACAGCCATAACAAAACTGCAGAAGCATGTTCCAGAGCTATTTAGCAGTGCAGAGCAACACCAGAGAAAATTCAGGGTGCAACGCAGAATATCGCAGAAATCCTTAGCACCTCAGTGCTGTTTCTTTAGCAAGCGCTACCAGATTTCTTGCTAAACCCTCTCCCTGCTGATTTCTGTACTGCCTGCTCTTCTTTTTAAGGTTGCAAAAGGTATTTAGTGTGTGTAATTAATAAAACATTTCATCCTCTTTCTTTTTAATGAGTTAACCTGTAAATAAAATGATAAAGTATGCGACTTTCTATTCTTTCAGAGTTGAAAGTCTTCCCTCTAAAGCTTGCTTTATCACTTTCTGTATATCAGTTACCATATCTCTCTGGGGAAAATGAAAATAAAAACGTCTGCATTTACCACCCCCCTCCAAATCTGTCTCTTACACTAAAATATCAAGACTAAGTACATCAAAAAAGTCTCATATGTTCAATTGACTATCTGACAATGCCAGTATGGGCCCTTCAGAAGAAGAAAAGTCGTAGCATTGCATTTTCTTTCATGTTTCATTCTGCAGTAGAATCTGATTTCATCTTCAGTGTTTGTATGCTGTGCTGCTGATGGATTGAGAGGTAGATAGAGATTCTGTATACCTGGAATATAATTTCACAGCTACATTTGTAGCCATAGAAATGCAGGTGGTATGAAAACAGTGCTGATTAAAATAATCAGTCTAGCACTTAATAGCACTTCACATTTTCAGATACAACACATTAATGGATTGATCTTTGCCACACCCCATGGGGTATTTTCCTTTGCGTTTCTTATATATGTAAACTGAGAAACTGCACACAGAGGGGACAGACTCTAATTTAATTTGTTGTTATAACAGCTCTAGATCTCATTGGGTACTGCTCTATGACAGAATTAACTGCTTTCTGGTGATTTCCATTTCTTACTGAAATCAGTCAGCTCTGGGAGCCCTCAGTTACTTCATAGGCAGGTCGAATAAAGGAAGAAATGTGAAGAGGTTGGCACCACCATGAAATAACTCTTTTTGTAGCCCCTTTCCTCTCTCTTTCTTAGATTGTTTTCCAGTCAGCATAGCAGAGAAATATGTGCAACATGGGCCAGTTAAATAAGGCCTAAGCAGTTTTAGCTCCTGAAGCTTCAGCTAGTGCATTGGCCACAGGCTTTGCAAGTTACCCTATTCTCCCTTACGTTACCTTTTGTCAGGACAGTTGGGAGTGAGCAGGAGAGCTGCTGTGATGGCTGAGGCAGCCAGGTCATTTACAATGAACAAAATAAGGAGATGTTGCATTGCTTCGGTACCAGAAGAATTTTTTTTAATTGTGGATAGTGTCTGAAGGAGGGGAAAAATCAAACAGAAAACCAGGCATTGTACAGTAGATGGAGGTGGCTTTTGGACTGTAAAGTCTGTTTTTATGACATCATTTATCTCAAATAAGTAATTGAGGTTCAGCAGTTCCTGACAGGAAATGACATGCAGACCAGCCTTGTTTTAGGCTGAAGTAGGAGCATCTGTCATGTAAATTAACTCTGAACCATGCCAGCAGGCTGCATACATTGAAGGGATAATGGGTGGATGATATATTTTGTTATCTTAGGCCTTATTTATCTACTTCAACTTTTTTTTTAAACAAGCAGCTATAGTGATAATTGCCAAATGTCTGTACAACAGAAGAACTTGATTATCTAAAGGGCTTGCTAACATCTGAAACCGTAATCAAGTACTGAGAGGCTAGATGGAGGACAGTCTCAGGCCTGCTTATACATCGGTTTTCTTCCCCATTGCCACTCAGCTCTCTTCTCCTTTTGTCTGTAAGAAGCAAACACAAAATTTAGGAATCCTGAGACTAACCTAAAAGGTGCTAAAACTTGAGTTCCCTAAATGTTACCTTCCTTTATTTCCTATTGAAATCATCAGGAGCTGATGGCCTAGAGGACATGTCTGTGTGGTACAATGAAGTATCCTGAAGAGATACCTGAAAAATTGGCATAGCCTGTACTAGAAGCAGTTTATCTGCACTTGTCGGAAGTTACTGTCATAAAACCTTATGGAAGGGGAATTTCATACTTACTTTCAGAAGCTGTAAATAAGCTATTTTAACCCACTCATGCTTTCACTCCCACTTACTTGCGAACAGTAGGATGTGTGTGCCCAAGATCAATTTTTTGCCACACCAGGGGTGAGACATGCCAGCTGTTGGGTGCTGATCACATTCTGGAGTTCTTGTTTGATGACACTGAATTAGTTTGGAGACTGGTCTTTTATACTTATTAGGAGTCAATAGTTATTATGGAGTTGTCCTCTGATACAGAATCTTGCATTAATCTCCATTAATCTTAGGCAAGATTACAGCTCATCATCCATTTTGTCTTGTTTATAATAGAAGTTAGGACTATATACATGTCTGTGTTGCTGTAGTCTGTTTTGTTTGTGGGCTAACAAGAAAAGCAATGGCATACATGGTGGTCTGTGACCTTGATGCCATCCTTCTGTTGTCAAAGTGTGGGATCTCCCCCTGATCGCTCATCTAGGCTATGGTCTTACCAGAATGCAGGCTTTCTGGTTTTGACATGAACAGCACATTTCTCATTTCTGTTTCTGGGAACAATACCATTTATTATCCATACTGACCAAATAACATGGCCATGGACCTACATGTCTTTTTACCATCTGAGAAGAAACTCAACTTGAAACAGTTTAATGTTCCAACTCTGAACCATGAATTTTCCTGGTCATGGTTTCAAAACGGTTCCTCTTACAAGGTCAACAGAGCATGAACAAGAGACTAGCCCAGGCTTACCAGGTCATTATACAGTTACAGTGGACTAGCTTGGATAATTACCTTTGTTCTCAGACTGTTACAGTTTGTTTTTCTGTAAGTTTTCCATACTGTGCGTATATTCTCCAGACAGTGCATGGTTTGTAGCCTCCTAGGTGCTTGTCACCACTTTGACAGTTCTAAAATAGCAAATCAGCAACAAGGGTGAGTTTCCTTCGTAGCTCAGTCGACCTTACAGCTTGCTGTCACTGAGCTGATGTGCAGCATTACAGCTGCACAGTTACTTTCTGAACTGAGTTAATACAGCAGCTAGTTAAAGACCAGCCACCACAAACACCAGTTTCTTTATAGCAGTACAGACCCAGTATTCTGCACATCCTATCAATGGTTAGCAAACACAACACTGTATGGATTTAAAACTCACTAATACAGGCATGTGCAATGGTGCAGGGTTGCATTACAGTGAAATATGCAACATTAAATGTGTCTTCCACTTCTGCCTTCATAAATCATATACTGTTGGGTGTTAGAAATGTCTGTTCCAAATCCACATCTTCTTATTTATGCGGTAGTTCAGAAACAATAGCAATCACCCATTCTAAGCCAAGCAAGATATATTGATATCCACAGTGGAAGGGAATAAAACTCACTGCTTTGAAACATGAGAAGAGTGAGAGAAGACAGCTGGAATTATTAACAGTTTCATTGACCCATTCATAAATTACTTGAAGGAATGTCCAGAGAGACCCTGATTTTAAGAGGTGACCGAAATGACCACAGGGAGCTATTACGAATTCTTAAAAGTGAGTAAATCTGTATTAAGTGAGTTAATAGCATCATGAGCTTGAGATCACAACGGTGTTATTATATCCAAGAGAACTAAAGCAAATCAACGTCAGGTCTGGTATTAAATTTAGAAGGAGTGACTTCCAGTAGTAGATCAATCTGTCCTGTGTTACAGCTATCTGTTTCAAGTTTATGTACACTGCCTGACAGTAATATTTTTTATATGGTGACTGTTACTATGCTGATTTCAATGGGATTGCATAGGTATGACTGTAATTGCACATGGTAAATCACATAGAAACATTCAATCTAATTGGCACAATCTTATTCATCAAGAGAAGTACTGTATTGCTCATGTGGGTCTTT
>Ga0181612_176214_pt1 | contig 10231 bp, 8 predicted proteins | sample HoacroProtozoa21_FD_119630 | JGI IMG/M metagenome (GOLD analysis project Ga0181612, IMG submission 119630) | Hoatzin crop microbial communities from Cojedes, Venezuel. Combined Assembly of Gp0051906, Gp0051904, Gp0051908 | reverse complement strand
TCCTCCGGGCTGCTCGGGGCCGTGTTCGGCTTGGCGCCTGGCCCCCCCCCGCCGGGCTGCGGCTGGAGGTGCGGGGCAGCGGCAGCCCCGGGCGGCACCTGGCAGGAATGCTTGGCAAGAGGCGCTCCCAGCGCACAGCAGAGCACTGACTGCCAGCCGCCTCCCGGAGCGGTTTTCATGTGACGGAGCTGCGTGCTAGCCAAGTGACGGTCGCTTAAGAGCTGCTTCCATGTCTGGTCTGTGAGAGTGCTGCGTAAGCGGCTGTCGGTTCCCGTTGGATGCCTTGCTTGTTACCTCTTTATCCGTTAGACCCAAAGAAGGGTGTCTGGTTGATCGGTTGGGTTTTGTTAATCCTTGTTCAGGATAATTAAAAATGGATTATCTGTATAAAGATTTTTCTTTAACCTTGTTGCAAGTTTCTCGACTTAAAACCTCCCCCAGCAATATATCTTTCATCTTTTTTAAAAGAGGCAGCATTGTAAGATAAGAGAGTTGTAAGATAATTGATAACAAGAAGTTGCATTGGGATTAACATGTAACAAAGCCTATGGTGTTTTTTGCTCCATAGCTCATATTCTCTGAAACAAGGAATGACTATGAAGAGTGATTTGATGTGATATGCCGTCTGTCCACACCTGCAGGTGTTTTTACTTTTATTAACCACTTGAATTGTCAAAAGGTGTCCTTGTTTGGCAGCCTCAGCACAAACTCTGTCAGCCTGCTCCTCTGGGCTGGAGAGCCTCCTGACAAGCTGACTTGGGTTTTTTGGGTTTTAATTCAGCACTTCACCACTAACTTTAAGTTTCTCTGGTTGTGGTCTGCTTTTTGTTACAGAGTTTGCTGTAGCTGATGGTTTAAAAAAATGTTAATCGGGAAGATTTCAGAGATTTGATTAAATAACCCATCTCTCGCCACGTTTATACAGACAGAAGAGGAGAGACAGCTAACAGACAGGAGATTGTGACATTCCATGGCGTGCCAGTTATCTGAATGTGTTCAGAGTCGTTTGGAACTTACTGTCAAGTGAGCTGGGGACCGTTGTGACACCGAGCTGAGCAAACATTTGCGTGACCTTGCTTTTTGCTCTCCTGTAGGAAGACGCTGACCCCTCGCTGCAAGCACTTGAATCCCGCCAGGAAGAGATTCTGAAACGCTTGTATGAACTGAAGAGTGCTGTCGATGGTCTCTCGAAGATGATACAAACCCCGGATGCTGACTTTGATGTAACTAATATCATTCAAACTGATGCATGTTCTCCTCTGAGAACAAATGGAGCAGATTTAGATTTGATGCTTGGAAAGGTAAGTTTAGTTGAGCACATACACTGATGGGTACGTTCTTTGCTCTCAGATTTTTGGGGTTGGAAGGGTGACATTAAAACCTGGGACACTTGGAATTCAGTGTACAAGTCTTATATCCTTACAAATAATCTACAACTACCACTTCATTTGGGGCATCCAGATTACAGGTACACACACTTATAAATACTGAATCCTATAGATTCTCATTTGGCTGTAAGCCCAAGTTAGAATGGTTAATTTCGAAGTTACGACGGTTGGTTTCTTGTTTGTTACTAAATGAAAATTTTAACTTTGGCTTCAGATTACACTAGAATTTACCTCAGTCGTGTTCTTAAGTTACTGTTGAGGAAGGAAGATGTTTAAATGTTTAAACAAGTTTTAAATGTCCAAAATTGAATTATTTGAGTATTATTAGAATTTCAGATATACACACGCATGGCTACATACATTTTGGTGTCAGATGAAGCCTCCACTACTTTAAAGTCTGATCCGTAGTGTGTCTTATCTGCTGAATGTCTTACTTTCCATTCAGGATTATGGTGCCCTGAAGGATATCGTAATCAATGCAAATCCTTCTCTGCCTCCGCTGTCATTATTAGTACTACACAGTCTGCTTTGTGAACGCTATAAAATATTATCAGCTGTTCACACACATTCATCGGTGAAAAGTGTGCCAGAAAACCTCTTGAAATGCTTTGGAGAGCAAACGAAGAAGCAGCCACGTCACAAGTACCAGTTGGGGTTTACTCTTATTTGGAAGGATGGTAAGAATGCAGTTATCTTCATCAATATTTTACAATAGGTGAGAAAATGAAACTTGTGCTATAAAACCTTGACGACAGATGCTTTGGTGTCTTTGTGCTGATGATGGATACGTACTGCAGATAACATTTTTGCTCTTTTTATAGCTGTGAACAATGATGGGAACAGAGTAGTAAGATTCTTGTTTGCGGTTACTGCTCTTAAAACACACATGGGATTTACACAGTTGTTTGCACCCACGGGATTTTTTTTTATAGAAGTGTTTGAGTTTCTACAAATAAGTTAGCTAGAACAGAAATTAGGTGGGAGATTGCAAACTACAGCCCAAAAACATCTCTTTATCCCAGGTTCCTGCCTTTGTCTTAAGTATTTAGACTAAGAAAACTGAAAATTGTTCATCGGGTTAACATTAAGTGTTGCTGGCATCACAAATAGAATACATCATAAATTACCATTACATTTAACTTCTCTACCGTGTGGTGTTCACTTTTTTCTTCTCTTAATTTCAGTTCCAAAACCCCAGATGAAGTTTAGTATTCAAACAATGTGCCCTATTGAAGGAGAGGGGAACATCGCTAGATTTCTCTTTTCCCTGTTTGGCCAGAAGTACAGCGCAGTTACTACAACTCTGATTGACAGCTGGGTTGATATAGCCATCTTCCAGCTAAAGGGCGGCAGCAGTAAGGAGAAGGGAGCAGTCCTGCGCTCTATGAATGCTGCCCTGGGCAAGACCTCATGGTTGGTGGGAAATGAACTCACCGTAGCAGACATTGTTGCGTGGTGTGCGCTTCAGCAGACAAGGAGTGCAAATGCTGCCCCAGCCAACGTGCAAAAGTGGATGAAGTCGTGTGAGAACTTGGCACCTTTCAGCTCTGTTATGAAGCTCCTGAAGTAAGCCTGTACTCATTATAATGGTGTAATGTTAATCTTGCTCCACCTCATGCCTGCTGTAGTGGTGTGAGTCCTTTCTGAGATGTTTTCAAGTACTACAGTTGGACAGAATTCTAAAATCCAATAAAACCATTATAGCTGCCTTTTGGGTGTGACCTTCCTCTTTTTGTAACTGTGTACAACATGCATGTTTATTTAATAAGGTATGTATGTAGTCCTATGTAAAGCTGCACAAGTCCTGCACAAGCTGCACTTACAATTTTGCCTTGTATTTTTCTCTGTAACCCAAATGCTTATCTACACAAGTTTAATTGTACTGCGGCTAAAAGTGCAGCATGAATCCTTTCTGTTGACCGGAGACTTCTGAACTAAGACAAAAAGATTAATACCTTTAAAGACCAGACAGAAAGATGAAAATGCATTGAGATGTTTTCATGTAAAAACGAGACGTTTTATAGGACTTAGCATACAATAAAGGTTAGTTCTTCCTGTACTTAAACAGGAGAACCTAGTCTCATGTGCTCATCTTGTTCTTCAGAAAGCAGTCTTACTCTCTCTCTCAGTTTCTCTATTTCTTCCTCTTGCTGTCTCACCTTCTGTTGTAGGTTAGAAATAACCTGAAAACAAGAGTCACTTTACTTAATTTATAGACTGGCAAGGGTAAAGCTTTATTAACCTATTTGAATCATGTTTACAATCCACTACAGACACATTCTGGGGCACCACAGCTGTTCTGCATATTTGATACTACAAGTTAATCCACAAACAAAAAAGTGGGGCAAGGAAAAAATGGTAATAATTCAGAAGCTTTTCTGACCTATAAAACTACCTCAAGCTGTATGTAAATCAAGTGTCCAGTCTTTATAAAGTTACCTGTACTTAATAACCATTTATCTCATTTCACCAGAAACATTAATATAGTGGGCTAAATACTGTCATCAGGAAGGGGGGGGGAATGGGGGGACACGAACCCCAGACTCAATCACACAGTCCTCAAGTTAAAAACAAAAAAAACCCCATAACAGAGGCAGGGAAACTAAGGGGATTTTCTTTTCATATTTCTTTACCCTGTAAAGGTTGAGGTTGTTGGCGTAACTTACATGTTCTGTGGTATGAAATAGTTCACTTTCACGAAGCTGAGCAGCAGTTGGTCTATCTGTAGATCTGTGACTGGTGAGGAGTTTAACGTACTTGGCTTGAACGGGCCATTTTTTGTAGAAAGTATGAGGAATTTGTCCATTCCTTAAATGTGTGAGAACTTCTGTTCTTTCCATTTCTGTTCCAAACGGTTGGAAGAGTTCTAGCAGGATAACACCCATGCTGTACATGTCTGACTGGTAATGGGGTGAAGAAAAAGTTCTGGGATAACTGCTGGTTTTAATTGCTAGATTTCTTACAATGAAGTTTCATGATGATATGAAAAATGTTATGACACTACTAAAGGCACACAAATTCAAATCTATATAGATTCCTCAAGACAATCTTAGAAATAATTTTTGCATTAGTAGCAAACTAGAAGGGAAAGCTGAAATCCATATTTCAACAAAACCATTAGAAGTAACAGTAGGACAAATATTTCTGTATTTACCAAATATTATGCATTTACCTACTGAAAGGCTTGTTTTATTCCTATTATCTATCATTTGTTAACAGAAAAAAAAATACTCCCTACCTTGAAATCATAGTGAGATCCCTGCAGTTGTTCTGGTGAGGCATAGAGGCAAGTCCCCACGCCTGAAGTATGGGTCAGTCCTTTAAAAAGGCAATTTAGACTTACTCAGCCAGTGTTACATTGTTACCATTTCACTTAACCATTTCATATTTAATGGTTTTACTATCACAGAAATCCCACGAAGCTTTTTTCTCTTACCATTTATCCTTTCGGTCTTAAACCACTGGTCTGCATCATCACAAAGAAGGTCTTTGCAGGCTAATCCAAAGTCTCCTATTTTAACATGATGATCTGATCCATGTAGAAAGATATTTCTGGGCTACAAAACAAGACAGTATAAAATCTAAAATATGTCTATATAAAGAATTACGAAATTTCATCTGTTTCAAAGTCTATAAAATCCAGTGTTTCACAGGTATAATTATTTAACACTTTCATTAGTGAGAGAGAAAAAAATAGGCATAGCTGATACCAAATTATGTGTTAGCAACACCATTTGGGTAGAAAAGACCATATATGAAAGATACAGAAAAAAGGAAGAAAAGCAAAAGAGGAAAACCAAAGATTTAGTGGAAAGATAAAGTACCTTTCTCCCTCCCCCCAGCAGAAAATGAGAAATTTGCAGAACAGTAAGGTTAACATGAATAGGCAAGAGCAGACAGCGAGTTAGACCAACTGATGTAGCACGAAGAAGGACTAAATATCCTCTTTGGGATAGACACAATGTAAAATAAAATACACTCTTCTATATGACAAGCACAGCCGCAACATGCATTCAAAAAACATGTAGATATGGCACTTCAGGATGTGGTTTAGAAGGCATGCTGGTGATGGGTTGACGGTTGGACTAGATCTTGGAGGTCTTTTCCAAACTTGATGATTCTATGTTACTATGCTACTTGGTTCTGGGAAGCTGCTCTGAAAAAACCCAAAATGATGAGAGGCTTGAGTAGAGAGCACTGACTGGAAAAAATTAAATAGTTTTATCCATGTATTTTGGCTTTAGGACGACCAAGGAAGAGAAATGCTAACATTATGTATCTAAGAAAAAAGACATATTTTCCAGAAAAAACGTAATACAAAATTACTGCGTTTACTTAGTCTGTATCACAAAGTTTCTGAGCATAGGTACGTTTGGATGAGAAATGAATGCACTATTGCTTAGTACAGGATTTTTTCTGAAAAGAGCTTGGCCCCATCCTCCTGACACCCACCCTTCAGATATTTATAAGCATTTTTAAGGTCCCCTCTCAGCCTTCTTTTCTTCAGACTGAACAAGCCCAGCTCCCTCAGCCTCTCCTCACAGGACAGATGCTCCAGTCCCCTCACCATCCTTGTAGCCCTCCGCTGGACTCTCTCCAGTAGCTCTTCATCTTTCTTGAACTGGGGAGCTCCAATGTACCTCCAGAAAGCTGGGTATGGCACTCCCAGTGAACCCAAGTTCATGTCCTACATTTGAAGTAAAAGGATAGGAGAAGAAAGCAAGGTCTAAGACAAAACAGACTGCTGCTCATAGCCCTCTCTAAGCAAAACTAGAAGTATATCAACAACCAAATGTAAAACCCAGACAAACACCCAAGAGGTCAGGCAAAGTACCGTGGATTCATACCAGCTTAGTTGAGACCAGAATTTTGCGCCATCCCTCTGATGCACTTTCACAGGAGTCCCGAGGGGAAGGTAGCTAACAACGTCTGATCAGGAAACGGTGGTACAGAGGTGTAAACAGGAGAACTCTACAGGGTTACACAACTTGCCAGTTACTAGGCCAAAAGCAAAACACAGATAACTAACTCTGGAGATACTTATTTTCAAAACGATAATGTCTTACACATCCAGAGGAGGCCATGCCTAATTCTAGAGGATTGCAATTATTTTTATTGTTACACTTCTTACATGCCTCTGCGAATGCCTGCTTTCCAAAGTAGGTTTTACTTCCTTTTAAAAATTTATGTTGAGAAATACCACTTATAGCCAGCTCTTGTGAAATCACATCATGCTGTACAAAGCTTTGGCCAAATATCAGGAGTGATTTAAGCGTTCCTCTTGGAACCATTCATATAAAATCCAAGATACTTCCGAAATGTCTGCTTTTGTAGGAGAGTAATAAGAAAATCAGTCTTTTGGTTGAAACATGCAACCAGGAACTATGAAACAGAGGCTCTCAGTGTGTCACCAGCAGTTCCATAATACAGTGCTAGGTGCTATGCTTTCCACAGAAAAAGTACTCGGTATTTATAGTGACTGTGGCAAACTCCTACAAGACCCCATTTCCAAAACACATGCAATTTTCAGCAAGTGTTCTGTTTGTTTTTTGGGCTAAAATACGGAGAAAAGCTTTTGCAATCACCTGCGTAGGTTAGCTTCTTCTGCCCCAGTCTTCCTACCCCCGTACCAAAGCAGGACACCACTATATGGCCGTCAAGATGTTTAATTCACTCCTGTCTGGAAAGGACCTTGGATGGAGGACATTGAACTACACAGAAACCTCATAAAGCAAGGGGTAGGTGGAGCAACAGAGCTGCTTGTGCCTTCGTTTCAGTGCCTGGGAACTAACATTAAGGGACAAAACAGTCATGTCAAACGCGCATCAGGAGCTGTTACAAAACATCAGGAGGCAAAACCGAGCACTCACCGTGGGGATTAACGTATGTCCCAAATTCCAGCCCAGTGACTGTATCTGCAATCCCAGGCTGTGTCAGAGATTCTCCCCACTTCGTAAAATCATATGGTGCATATGCATAGATGTACATGCACATGAATTACATACACAGTCTTGTATTCAGTTTACGTACATAAAAAACGAGCCAAGGACAATTTGCAGGGGACACAGCACCCTTCCCCTGCTGCCTCTCCCACCGACTCTCACGGAGCAGGTAAGCGCTAGGGAAACCGGCACAAAATACGTTCTGCCTCTGAGCATTTGGCTACTCTCATCTCTTTCTGGAATTGGAGTTATGACCATCTCAAATATCCAGACGAGAGGCCAAGGAAAACGTTTTAAAGTAACACACAGAGTTATCACTACTTACACATTCCAGACTTCTGTTCAGCTGCAAATACATTAATGCAAGCAAGAAAGAGGAGTGTGATGTGGGAAAGGAGGCTGTCTACTATTTATCACTGCTGTGCAGACATGCCCTGAGAAGACAGCTGTGCTGAAAACCCAAATATAGGAACATCTATATTAGTGGCAGTTATTTCTGATTTGGTCTTTCCAAACTCAAGGGGCTCACAATGAAGGACTGGCCAGCCATGAAGAGCCCGCAGTAAAGCTGAAAGGACATGTAAATTGCTCTGATATCCCAGCAGACTTCTGCTGTTTCAGGGATGCTATTCTAATGCCAAGAAGCAAGGAGGAGCCCCATTTTCTGCTTTGCTCACTGATGCACCATGTTCCTACTTCAGCTTTATCAGGGGCTTTTTATCTGCCAAATACGGACATCTCCTCTATTCCAAAATTACAGCTGAGAATTCAAATTAGGACTAAATTCACAAATGGCACAATTGCCTAAAAAAGCTGAGTCTGAACTGGATCAGATCCTCACCTGGAGAAAACCAGTGCATCAGTCTAAGATCCAAGCACAAGAAGGGTTAAAATTCATATAAAAATTAGAGTATTGTCTGTATTTTATTAGGGCATTAATAAAGGCATCCAAAAATTATAGTTTTCTAAAAGGTCAAAAGACAGCTCTCTGCTCCTGAGAATATATTTTGCACAATATTCAAAAGCGATGCATAATTTGGGGAAATAACTGTAATTTTGCAGCAGTATCTTCTTTGATGCCTAAAAAGAGTACCTTTGAGCTGGTTGTAAATTAAACATTTAACAGTAAAAAATGAAAAAGCTCGTCAATACTTCCTGAACCAGCCACGTGAACAAAAGTTGCAGAAATTGTCCCTCTGAAACTGCCATTCACTCCTGCTGTTAAGCTTCCGTGTTTCACAGTTCTCCTTCAAAGTTTGCTTGTGTGCAAGTACTTCACTTCAAGCAATTTTTCTGAAATTGGGTTCTTCTGTCTTGCAATATTCTAACTTTAAGTCCCTCCTCTTCAGTGTCAGTATTATGGAACAATTTTACATATATATATATACACACACATAAAAGAAGGCAGGCAAGGAAACTTGCAGAGTTTTTGAAACAAGTCTTTCACTGTGTGTTCAACTTTGGGTCTCTCCTATCTGCTTTACGGGACTTCTCTCCAGCTTTAAAACCAACACATTTTCTCCTGTCTAGTTTCAGAACCTTTTCCCAAGCCCAGAGTGTCTTTTCCTGGCTGATCACAGGAGCAACTTTAGCCTACGGCTCCAAGGGACAACATCCAGCCTTAGAAGTGGAAAAAAGAATGACATGCACTTACCAGAAGAGAAAAAAATTTCCAAAAGCAAGCTCTAATCTCGCTATCTCCAGTTGTTCCCAGTCTGTGGTTTAATTTACTGCTGGGTTAGCAGGGTGTTCCACAATGCCTCTCATAATTACTTTCTCGAGGCTCTAATTCAACTGCAATTACTCACGGCGGAAGCAAGAGAATTGGATGGCGGCTCTGCTAAGATCCAGCTACACCACCCAACCGAGAAGCTGGCCAGCCCCCAGAGCTGCTTCCCTCGCTAAGGTGAGTCAGGACCCTGAAGATCCATGCGGCAAGACGATCTCCTAACAGGCTCTTCTGCCTGCCCGTCCCAGACACCTTACCTCCCAGCTGGAGGAATCATTTTTGCAATGAAGGAAATATTTATGTTTAGTTTTTAATGCGGACTGAGTTACACTAACAAAACAACCCTGCAGACCTCCCTTTCACACCCACGGCTGACCAGCTGGGTTCATGGCTCACAGCTGGCCAAATGATCTAGATAATTAAAGAAGAAAAAAAACCTCTCGTTGTTGTTTAGGGATTTCAGTCTGTTTCATCAAGAACATTATGTCCTTGATCTATCTCTGCTCTTTTTTGGCTTTTTCTTTTTTAACTGCCAGATTTAAGGGCCACTCTACAGAAACTGCCTATCAGCCATCATGGGCCATACCTACACAGAAGAAGCGTCAGGACAGGAGACTCTTAAATGCTCAGCAGAGTTCCCTTCACCCACAAAAAGCCATATAGCGTACAGGGCGCTTGTTTATGGGCAGCTCCAAAATGCCTACTATGGGACAGAGGAGTAGCAAAGCGGCAAGTACCCTCTGCATCCCAATGGCCCATCGCTCTGCCCCGCTCCCCCTCATTACCCTGAAGCACGCGGATCGCGGTACCCACGGTCCACGCTCTACTGGGCTTCGCACGCCGCGTGTGGGGGCCTGGCCACGCGAGCAGACCCACCACCATCCCGACCGACCCCCAGTCCCCGTTCGAAACAAGCGGACCCAGGCTCGGCACCCCCGCCGCAACCACAAGAGGCTTCGACGAGAACGATATGGACAAGATCGCAGAGGCGATTTCCCTCACACTTAAGGATTTCGATGCCAATAAGGAGAAGGCGACCGCGATCGTAAAAGAGCTTACAGATAAATACCCGCTCTACTGATAAAAATTAAACTAAGAAGGGGCTGATCATCTGTTTAAAAGACAGCGTGGTAAGCTTCTTTTATAAAATTTAAAAACAGCTTTGCCGGCAG
>Ga0181612_168898_pt1 | contig 10231 bp, 6 predicted proteins | sample HoacroProtozoa21_FD_119630 | JGI IMG/M metagenome (GOLD analysis project Ga0181612, IMG submission 119630) | Hoatzin crop microbial communities from Cojedes, Venezuel. Combined Assembly of Gp0051906, Gp0051904, Gp0051908 | reverse complement strand
CCCCGCTCGGCCCTGGCGGGCGGGCCTGGCCGCCGGTGGCCGGGCGCGACCGGAGCCGTGTTGCGCCGCTGTGGTTCAGCGCCCCCGTAACGCGGGCTCCTCGCTGGCCTGCCGCCACGTCGTCGGCTGAGCTGCCGCTCGGGACTCGTGCGGGCTCTGAATGCCCTTGCTTATACTGGGGTGAGGTATTCGATCGTTTTGCAGAGGCGTGACACTGTGTTTTTTAACGTTACAGCTACGGCGCAAAAATGATCATCCCAGTCAGATGTTTCACCTGCGGCAAGATAGTTGGAAACAAGTGGGAAGCCTACCTTGGCCTTCTGCAAGCAGAATATACAGAAGGGTGGGTGTTACTGCCGTATGGTCTTTGACTCGGATTTTAGATGGGATTGCACACTATGCAAGACACATATAAGCGCAGGATCGTGGCATTACGAAGTAGCTGTAAAGATGCTACAAACTACAGATGCATCCTGAGGCTACCTATTTAACCAGAGGCTAGAAACTATAATAGGTAACAAAGTACTCCTTTCCCTACTGAATGTTTCTGAGTATTAGTATGGAAGTTTCCAAGTCATAACCTTTATACCCAAATCAGCCTTAAATACTTAACTGTGTGGAAGAGGAAGGAAAGAAACAAGCAGTACAGTTAACTTTGACACCAGTGTGTTTTTTTTTAAAGGGGAGAGAAAGAAGTTACAAGCGTAAGAAGTAACTAACATTGTTAACAATGTATACCCCTTCTAGCGTTTGTTTTCATACTCACTACTCAGAACCGCTAACCGGATTTGAAAGCACTGGTTTGCTGGGGGGAAGGGAGAGTTTAACTTCACTAGACACCTGACTGATAGTTGTAACAATTCTATTTTAAGAAGTCTATGTCTACTTTGCATAGCCGGAATTGTCTTTTAATAGTTTTAGGAGGGTCTGGCTGCGGTGGGACTAATTCAGAAGGGTTTGAGAAGGTAACTATTGAGAAATATTTACATTGTCATCAAGTTTAAGTTTGAATTAAAAAAAAAACAAAACATAGGTTTGCAATTCAAAGGAGTGGAAAAAAAAAAGTTAGAAGTTTGAGAGACTCCCAAGTGATGCTGAAACTGTGAAGTAGAAAGAAAATAGTATTTGTGTTGCGTTCACATGGTTAGGATTACTAATAGGTTTTTAAATGGACTTATGTCTATGAAATATCAGAATAATGTATATTAACAACACAGATTTCGCTGCCTTTTCTCTAAAGTAAATCTGAAAACATTCTTGTGGTTTAGGATGCTGTTTTGTCAAATGTTAAACAGTGGAGATCAGAGCAAACAGCGAAGGAAAGCTTTCATTTTTGAACCTCATGTAAACTTGTAGAAAGTTGTGATTAATCTCTGTGCTTCTCCCTGCTTCATGTGGAGTTTGCAGGGGAAAGATGTCCTGTCCCCCCACCATTATCAGTTTCATTAAAAACTGTCCTGTGAAAATCATTCAATACTTTTCCTATATCTCATTAGTTCTCTGAGTGGCCTTTTTAGAGTGCATTTACATCCCAGAACCTGTCAAACATAGCAGCTGTAATGTGTTACTCAGCTAAACTAAAGGTATTTGGAAAGTTCCTACAAAAAAACCACAAAATTTTCTTTCATTCATAGAGTTAAAAGTATTAAAATAGTACAGGATGCTAACCATTTCTCACTAATACTGAAATTTGTCAGAGCTATTCTGGTTGCACTTCTGATTTATTTTCCAAGTATTACATTTTAATATTTTTCCTGTCTTCGTTGTTCCTCTGATTTTGTATGGGACAGGAAGATGTATGTTGTTACTGATAAATGCGCACTTGAAAACTATTGCTGTGGTCACTAGTGTGATTCTGGGATGCCTGTTCAAACATATGCAGTTACAGTATTGCAAGATCGGAAGCAGAGTTCACAGATATCGACCAGTTACAATCGTACAGTGCAGTGTCAGAATCGCTATTAATAGCGGCTTAAGAAATGGATGGACAAAATGGAAGAAATAAACTTGTCTAAACAACGTGTGGTTAAAAGAAGACCCACACCTTTCTGTTTGTCCCTTAAAATTGCACTTTTTCCACAAGTTTAAAGGAAAGCTAGAGGAAAAGGGAAATGCAACTGAAATTCTTTTAGCTGAAATGTATAGTATGACTTCTATAGTTCTGATTAATGTTAGTATTTGGCATCTCTGATAACTGCATTTGAAAGTTCAGAACTTTCCAGATAGCTCTTAAAACTTATGTATCAACAGACATCAGATGCTTTTGTTCTCAAGTGTTTGGAAAAGTTTAGATACTATGTGATACTATTTATAAATACTCTTTTTTAAAAAATACACTGTTCATACACTTCTCTTAAGTAAATTTTGTAACTGATAGTCCTAAAGTGAATAGCCCAGCTATTTAAGCCCTTGAAGAACTATTGATAGGTACAAGGAGTAACTGACATCATCTGAGAAGCTGCTGGAATTTGACTCCATGTGGTTAGACCATACTGCTTGAAGTCTAACAACCTTTCACCATGGTCCAGCTTATGAAGAGACTTCCTTACAGTTCTTTGTGCTTTAGAAAAGTATGTACCAGCTTCTTCCTACAGGAGAATTACAGGTTTCAGGAAATTACATTTGTTTTAAGCAAATGCTGTATTCTTGCACTGCATCATACAGATCTAAAGACCTGAGTTCAGTCATACTTCATGAATGTCAAATTCTGAAGGAGTATCAGACTGGCTTTATGGTTAATAGGTTGGTGCTAAAGAGCTTGGATAGTGTCACTTATCTTTAGAGGTCTGATAGCGATATCCATTGAAGACACATGCAGTGGTTTAGGCTAGGATGACTCATGTTCTCTACACCACCGTAAGAATCTCAATCAGTCATTCAGAAGGAATTAAGCGGAAAGATTGTGAAACACATTTGTTGAGCAGTTTGCACATCCTTATTTATATATTTTTGGGCAACAGGTTGTATAACTGAATGCCGTCTTACATGGGAACTGGAAAGGATTTTAGACTTCTTCAGAATTAGCATGCCATCCATATGTGGGCTAGTTTGCATTCTGAGTTATTTTAGTTTCTATATATCTCTTACCCTTTTAACATGACTTAGATCACAAATATATCTTGTGAAGTAGGCAAGTATCATCCTCAGTTATACAGAAACGTTGTGTTATAGCAATGCTTAGAGATGCTAACAATAGCATGGATAACGGTGCTTAGATATGCCATTCCTTATTCCTGTGTCAGCAGACTGTCTAGTGCCTTCGTGCTATTTTCTGCCATACAAATAGCAGGAGCTGTAGCCAGCACAGGTAATTATGGACTGTCCAGGATTTTAAGAGGAGTAGAAATTATTTCACATGTTTCAGAACTGTGTCCCTGCTACTACACTCACACTTCCTGATTGATCAGATTTTTAACCAGTTCACCTCCTCTCTTTTCTGCAGACTGGTGTTTGTAAAAGGAAGACTGAGTTACTGTAACTAAATACTTGAGGTTAGAAATGAACAGTATTTCAAGTCTCTTTCCAGCTGTGAAGACTAAAATTTTATTTCCAAAATCAAAATACTTGCATCTCACTTAACTTTGCTGTTTCATGACCAAATATGTCCTCATGAGTGGGGTAGTTCAGAAGAGGAAATTCGTGAGAGTTAGTCTGTTACGGTTCTGTTCCTATGGGAATTCTGCAGACTTACCTCTGAAAGTTCAGTAGTTGTGTCAGCTGGATGCCGTCTTCAACGGAAGATCATGTGCTTTTGCAGGCCAGAGAACAGGCAAACACCCTGTCAACAGCAGTAAACAGAAAAGAACATTAACAGCACATGATAAATTTCTGATTCTTGGTTTAAACTGCAAACGAGTTTTCCTCTATGACTAAGCTCAAAGTAATCAGTATGTTGCTTAGGAACACTTACAAGTGGTTCTGACTCACTTCATCCTTTTTTTTTTTTTAATTGTTGTTGTTCATTAATAGAGATGCCCTGGATGCCCTTGGCTTGAAGAGATACTGCTGCCGCAGAATGCTCCTAGCCCATGTGGATCTGATTGAGAAGCTTTTGAATTATGCACCCCTGGAGAAATGAGATTTAAAAAGCACCATGCTGCAAGCCATGTGGAACGTATCTCTAATTCTAAATTTGTAACTAGACTTCAGGCAGTAAAAGACAAAAGCCACCTGTAGTTCAACCATTGAGAGATGTTTACCTTCTGGAGAAAATACCACCCCAAGCCACTGACCTCTTTCGAGGAAACAAAGGGAAGATGAAGTACACTTAACAAAGATTTGGAGATTAAATTAAAAGTTTGGATGCTTCTTTTTAAATCTGTGTTTGGAGTTTTTTTGTGAACTTTTAGATGCTTCTGCCAGCAAAAATAAATGTTTGTTCATGTAGAAAAATGATTCTATTTCATAAAAATGAAGTAAAGGGCGGTCTCTCCCTGTAGCCTTCCTACATTTTCTGGGTAGGGTTAAGTGCCATTTGCTTGTGCTGGTTACTTTGAGGTTAGGAGTACTATTAAGTAAGCAGTTCAGTGTTTTGTGCTAGGTAGGCAAGCGGTTAGAAACATGGGACTGAAGCTCAGGGTTCCAGCGCCAGGGAAGTAATTGAGTTTGTTTGGTAAGAATGAGGTGTTAAATCCTGAAAGCTGCTGGAGTTAGCAGAATGCGCTTTCCACTGCAGTTAAAGTCAACTTGTGGTCTTACGCCCAGTTCTTATAAGGACACTGGGGCCGCTGCATTGTGAAAAACAGTGAATCAGATGGAGCAGTACCCTTCATTCAGGTAAAACGTGTGAGTGTTCCCATGGGAAGCACTGGATGTGAGAATTTACGCAGGCTGGTGTGAACAGGATCAAAGTCTTGATCTTGCCAAGCACCTGCACTGCTCTGTAGCTGGTACACATGCAAGCTTTCCACTTGTTAGTCATTTCGTTGGCTTCACATTTTGCTGTGCATGTGGTGTGGTGTTGCTTGGCCAAATGGAGAGTGCTTGTGCTCTCCTGGGGGAACGAAACACGGAGAGGTCAGGTGTACGTGCAGGGCTCGTGAAGGTTACCTACACTGAGAGACAGGCATTGACCCTGCCAAAAGGTCTCACCTTCCCGTCAGACTGTCAGCTTGCAAGCTGGACTGTCTTTCACACTGTTCTCCACTGTGTGCCCAGGCAGACACACCCACCTCACCTGAAAAGGAAGGAGGCCAGTTCCTACATCTGTGCAGCCTCAGGATTCTGTTTAAATGCAGCGTTAGCCCATATGCAAATCTAGGACAAGTCTTCGTTACAGCAGCCTTGTAGAAAACGGGCTGGAACAGATGATAAACCCTTAATTTGCAGTCTGTTACTCCTTGGTACAGTTAAACTTTTGGCACTAGCGTATCGACTGCTGGGTAAGAAGTATCTCTGTGGATTCTTTTCTGTAGCTGAAGAACTACAAAGAAGCTGGATTGAACAAAACCTGGGTTTCCAGAGATGCTAATTATTTAACATGCTTACTGGGTCAAATTTGTACGCACAAACCTTAAAACTAGATTGTGTCACAAAATAAATTGCAGGACAGCTTGCCTTTGGCTATTACCCTGCCAATCTTTACACTTGAATTTGCATTTCAATTTAGTACAAGGCAATAGTAGATGTTTCCCATATTCAGCAGTTCTTCACTGAAGATGTTTTAAAATCGTATGCTTTATCCTAATGCAAAGAGAATTAAGCAATTCTAGCATTTGTTTCATAGTTGGTTGGATAGCTTATGTTCTGCATGCCTGCTGTATTAGCTAGCTAAAAGTGCTTTAAAACAAGAAAAAAAAAACCCACACTTCTCTTTCAGGCTGTTTTTTAAAAGGGACACTGAAATATAGGATGATCTTTCCAAATGGAACTCCTGTAGGTCACTGTTCCGTGTTGCAGCGGAGCATTACACGGAGATACGTGCCAGCTTGTTCACAGAAAGTTCAGAACGCTGGGCCCACTGCTTGTTCCCTGAACTGTGCTGAGAAAGCGCAGCAGCCCAGGCTGGTGCGTCTGGCAGAGGCAGCCGTGCATTATGCTGTGCGGAAAGCTGTCCTGCACCAGTGCCAAAGAACTGGATTAGATGAGCCGACAGGACTTTGTTTCTATCTGCAAGAGCAATTTTCTAATCTAGTTTTCTGCTTTAGAAGAACATATTTTTTTTCAAAGCTGATGCCAAGTTGTCTGATATGAAAAGCTATGGCTCAAATACTTATAATGAAGATGCAATTTGCAAAAACACAGCAGGCCTCATTCAAAAATTCAGAGGAGAAAGAGAACCACCTTGGATGCTGTCCTTACTGCTTCTCAGACAGAAACAGGGTGCAGTGGAAGCCCATGACAGTCTGATATCACGCCATCAGACAGGTGTTACACAAGGAACAGCAAAAGAATCGAAGTATCAAGACTTAAGTCACAGCCCGCATTCATATTAGTTCATGCAGCACATGACAAACTGTCTGCAACGCAGCTTTTCCTCAGGAATTTGCAAACACAGCAGTGACCAAAATCTGTTTCTGTAATGTGGTGAAGCAAACAGTTTATCGTGTTCATATGAAAGGTTGTCTCAGGAGTTCTGTCCTTGGGAGGGTTAAGAGCAGAAGCAGAGCCTAAATCCTGTTCCGAAAAGTGTCAGTGAATTTTTCAATGGATTTCTATAAATCCCAGCTTTCATCCCTGCTCTTTGGTAAGCAGGAAAGTAATTCTGTAATTCCCTTTTCGCTGTCATTTCTCCTGTGCTTCCTTCTGCAGCTGTTAGTAACATAAGCGTATTGGATCTTTCTAACCTGCCACATCTCTTTGAGAAGAGCCATTAGATAGGCTCACAATAACTGTACTTTTTAAGGTCAAAGACACATGTGTATACCCAAAAAAAAAGCCTTAGTTTTCCCTGAGTCTTAATAAAAAGGAGCCCTTAGCAGAATCAACAGATAGGCAGAAGTGGCAAAAAAAGATCAATTGTACTGAATATGCAGCCCTAAATTACATGCAGAAATCTGCCAATTGGAAGATTGCTGAAAAAAATGAAAATCCCACCACTCCTCTGCAGTCATTTATTCACTTTATATAGAAAGCATTTTGGAAATTTTTCAAGTCTGTTTTGAAAGGCTGTTGCAGGGATCATGCTAACCTGGTACCAGAAAAGGGAGCAAGTGCAATCAGAAGTGTAATGGAAGAACTGTGGTTGCCCAGGCTGCCGCCTCCCCGGGGCCAGGGTGGCCTCAGGCAGGGCTTTCAGTGTCGCATGAAAAACATGAAGTGGTGCCTGAGGAGCACATGATGGGAGATGGGGTCATGAAAGTACAGACGAATCTGCTTGTGGAGTCCAGCGTCCTGCTTCTACCTCACGCATCAGCACCAAGGTACGTGTGTGCTTGGAAAGCTTTATGTTTCTTGAAATGACAGTTTTACACACAAAAAAAAAAACCATCGATCACGATTCTGAGTCCATCTGCAGGAAGGAAGCGAAGTGTTTTCACGCCTCTCAGTAACGAGTCTCGAACCTTGTATTTCAAAAGGAGTTTTGCTCTGAAAAACAACCTCTTGTGAGTGTCTCACCCCGGGGTGATATGCTGAGAGATGTGTGCTGGGTTTTTGTTCTTCCTGTGACCTTTTCCCAAACACAGCCTGCAATTAGATACTGAAGTCTGATTTCTTGTATATGCTGCTTGTCTATGTGAAAGAAAATGAACTCTGAAAACCCCTATTACAACCAGAGCACAAACCCCATAGCCGTACATTTCCATAGAGATGCCTAACTAGCCATGTGGCTACAAATTTACGTTTCATTGGTAATAAACTACGAGGATCCAGAACACAAGCAGCCTCTTTCCATGCAAATAGCTCTACAGGAAAAAGCAATTATTTCCCCACGCCCCCCGCCAAAAAGAAAACCAAGACCAAAACCAAATAGCTTACTTGCCTCTAAAAGCAATTCAATTCCAAATAGTTTCTAGCTTCAGTAGTGATCCTAGTAAGAAAACAGCACTTCTACTTAGTCCTCTCTCTGAGCAGACCCATGTACATCCATTAGAGCTTAATTAGCCAGTGAGATTTTCTTACTCCTGGAACTTCTCAGTTGACACATCTCCAAAATAGTGTTTTTTCCACCTGGCTCTGACTGCCTAGATGATGAACACAGCTTTGATTTCCCCTTCAGTGCATCTGCACCATGATTTACATTGTGGCTTTATTTTCAGATCCAATTTTTATTCAATTTCTCCAGCCAGTGAGAAAGCATTTTTAATTGTTCAGTAGGAACAGCACAATAGAGATGTTTGAAAACCAAGGACAGGGAGCACGTGGCTGAGACTTTGACTTTGCCGTGCTGCACAGTTTGATGTGTTGCCGACTGAAGTCTGCGGGAGCCTTTTCATTAACTTCCATGTGACTTAAAATGGCCTGGTAGTGTGTGGTGCCTTACACCACTCAAGTGTCCAGGATTAATTCGTTTTGTTAAGTTCTGCTAAGAAAAGCTGTTTGAGGTGCCCAAGCCTTAGATACTCAAAAGAGCTTTCAGATCTTGCTGCAGACCTCAGCCGTGTGCACCTCCAGCACATAAGGCCATTAAAAAAAACAAAAGGCAAGAAGTTATCTTTGCCTTCATAGACTCCAGCCACCCGGAGGGAGCTGCAAGGCAACTGGCTTCGCTTTGGGCTAGCGCTTGGAAACAGCACAATATTTACATGGCAGTAGGTCTCAGTTAAACCCTCATCTCTCTCTCCTTGACACTCGCTTACAGAAATGTATAAGGGATGTAGAGCCAAGACGTGCAGAGAGCATTAGATTCCTACCCTCAATCTTATTTCTCCTTCTTCACAAATGCTCATCTTCCAGACTTTGTCAGTCAACCATTTTGGTGAGCTACACCTTGTCCTGTGCTTGCAGGTCACACATAGCTGGGGTGAAGACATGGAGCTCCCAAGCACCACATGAGTTTCCCCGCAATTTCCTTCGTGACACATCTGCTCCCGTATCTCACATCATGTCTTGTAACAGCCAAGCGAGAAAATTCATGCAGCAAAGTCCTTCACTTATGCCTCCCAAATACGAAGCAAGTGTTTTAATAAAATGGTTTCATTATTTCCTGCTTTCAGGAGCTGAACAAATAGTGATCAAAGAAAGGGATGAAACAGCAGACAAAAAGCTAAAAGCCCATATACTTTGGGGGGGCACAAGAAACCAGCAGTTAACAGCAAACTTCAAAGCAAGTTGCAAAGGCTGTGGTCAAGACTTTCCATAGGCACTAATGATTTAGAATTAACCCATGCCCCACCCCAAGGGCTGGATTTGGAGCTAGAAAGAATGAATACTGAATACCCGGCTCTTTAGGAATCAGACCTCCTTCTTTTAAAAGCAGGTCTACTTGGAGCACTCCAAGAAATGAACTGCTTTTAAAAAAAGAAGAAAGAAATCAGTGTCAGCAGTAGGACAGCTGTGCTCAGCACCCACTTTTCTTGAGCTGTTGCTTTCCGTATTTTCTAGTGGTTTGCTACAGTGACATCTACAAGCTTTGAACTACTTCAGAGATTAGCATAAATGTCACTGTCCTTACCGATATCTCTCCAGAGACCCAATCCAAGTGCATGAAGCTCAACGGGAATCTTTCCTCCAACGCTGGTGCACTTTGGGTCCATCCCCATCTCTTTGCTTTCTCCAGGCTGGTCACATCAGCAAGAGAGACTCCCTTTGCCCATCTCCATGTAACATCATTGTTCATGTCCTTCAAAGACAGAAAAATGCCTCACCTTAAGGTGCATACTTAGGGACAGGCCTTGACAAGAACAAATAGGCTCGTTACACAAAGCTTGGGCAAGCCACTTGTGCCGCACCTCAGTTTCCCTGCCTGTACCTCTGAGTACAGGCACCTTTCAGAAGCCATCAGAGATGGGCAACAAGGAGAAGCCTAATCTCACTCAAACCCTAGTGTCTTCTTTCCTCCCTATTATCAAGGACCTCTACCATATACTGCCCTCAAATCCTAATGGAGTATCTTTAAAAAGATTTTTAAAAGTGCTTTCTGGATGTGAGCAGAGCCCAGTGCGGGAACTACTGATTCAGGGCTGCTGCCCTTGAGCTTGTGAAACAATTCAGAGATCAGCAGCATCACTGTTCCCAGCAATCCAGAAGGTACAAGAACACAACTAAAGCCCAGTTATCTCCAGCTGATAACTCAAAACTTCCTTAAAGTGCTTCCCCCCTCCCCCCCCCCCCCCCCCCCACACCACCTCCT
>Ga0181612_142751_pt1 | contig 10231 bp, 6 predicted proteins | sample HoacroProtozoa21_FD_119630 | JGI IMG/M metagenome (GOLD analysis project Ga0181612, IMG submission 119630) | Hoatzin crop microbial communities from Cojedes, Venezuel. Combined Assembly of Gp0051906, Gp0051904, Gp0051908 | reverse complement strand
TAGGGTAGGGTAGGGTAGGGCAGGATAGGATAGGGTAGGGCAGGATAGGATAGGGAACATGATGGCAGAAACCAGACCCGTATGGACTGGTGGTTACTGTGCCATATGGCACAATCCATATGTATTAAGAGTGTACTGAGACGCTATGGTAACTTTTTGCGGCAAAGATGGCCTCCACCTTGCAAAGGTTCCCATGCATCTGCAGAGCCCACTGCAGCAAGGTGGCCTTTATTATCCTTGAGACACAGCACGCGCTGTTCTTTTTTCTGCAGTATCTACCAAGGCAGTACCTGTTCATGTATTTTTCCTTTTTGTTGCTTTAATGTATTTCTCCCCTTCTTCTTTAAAACCTGCTCAAAGCCTAGGTTAAAGCTCACCCTGCTGAGAGACAGATACAGGGATAAGGTTCCTATTATCCGAAGTACTGAGTTATTCATAGCCAACAAGAGAAACAACAAAATAGGATGATGCAGAACAGGCATACATGTCATCGCTATTAGTAAAGTAATTGCAGATTTGGCACTAGTGTAGGCTTTCTGCTTGCCAATGCACTGGATGGAAGTTTAAGAAGCAAATGATTATCCCTATTCAGGACAAAGCTGGTCAATCAATCCTACCTAAATTCCCCTGTTGTAGCAGCACAAGACCGTGGTTGACTTCTGAGAGAGTAAACAGGATGTCTCCATTTAGCTGAAACCCACTTTGGAGAGCATCTATCCTGAAATGTACGACCCTTGGAGCCAGTGAGCTTCAGTGACAGTAATTCCGTAATAACATTCTTTTCTGGTCTGAATGCAACATTGCAAAAAACGTGAAAATGCAGTCAGGAGAAACTCTAATACAAAGAGTCTATTAAACAGTATTAGGATTGCCAACCACACTTCTGGCTAACTTTTATGCTTTTTGAGTACTGGTGTGGAGCTCAGGTTTTGCTAATGATTGTCTCAGTCACTATTTCCTTTATTTGGTACTTTGACATTGACAGTAGAGTAACAGCTGGCCTGAATTCATCTTTGGGAAAAGAAATGTATATTGATCCCATTATATTTCAGAACACCAGTAAATCCACACATAGTAATAAGCCGTTGTTTTTATTGTTGCTATTATTTATTCTACAGTAGGACTGGAGAGAGTCATGGGCTAGGAGTCAGCCATGCTTGGTAGTCTATGAGCAAGAAAGTATGTTCCTATATCTAAAAACATACAATCACTCTCATTTTCTGCGTGTGGCACAAGCACCAAAGTGTGTTTCAAAAGATCTTCTTATCTGGTTTCCGATTGGGACTTTTTTTAGTCCCATGTCCCGTCAAGTTCTGATTATGTCACAACTAAAATGGAGCTATGTGCTGAGACGATAAAAAACTTCGAAACGTGTGAATAACAAAGACCAACTCTAGCACAGAAAATATAGGGAAGAGATCTCAGAGCTGGCAGAGAACTGTGGACAGCTCGATCACGGAATAACACTATTGCAATATACTGTTAATGGGACTCGAGCCGATATCTCTGCATGACACTGCCACGCACAGTGTGGATGTAACAGCTCAGGGCAGGTTTAATCCCGACACCTCTGCACCACATCATTGCACAGCACAGATGTGCCAAAGAAGTCAATGTGGGGCCAGCTGGCACCGTGCTGAATGGAAAGACACTCTTACCTGGCCGAGAAGCCCTCGGCAGCAGTGCAAGTGAAAAGGATGCCACGGGGGACAGTGGCCCCTGCCATGAGCACAATCAAACCATGTCTCAAAGCTCATGAAAAGTCTTGTGTGCCTTATACTTGTCCTTTACTGCCCAAGCCTATCTATATCAGTTATTTGTGACTTCATTTGCTTTAAGAAGATTCATCCTCTGAAGCAGTTGATAGAGTAAAGGTGATCAAGCAGCTGCGCAGATGGAGAACAGGGTCAACAGGATTGCAGATCTGGCTGAAGTGAATTACCAGGAGGTGCAATTACTACGTTGCTGGGGATTCAGCTTCCTGCCCAGCCCCAGCATCATCATACGAGAAAATGGTAACTCTGCTAGAAATTTCCGTCATCTCTTGCTTATAAACCACCTCAGGAGATTTGTCTCCTCTCAGGCGCGTCTTGTGATCCTGTTGCAATAAGGAAAATAAGAATACAACTTCACCCTTATTACACAAAAGTGTGAAAGGACACCTAAAGCATTTGTTACATCAAAAATTAGATAAGTTGTATGTATTTCTATGTAAATGTTTTGTATAACTGTATAAATGGATGTAGATATCTATGTCTCTATATATGCATTGTATGTATTTAATGTCTGTATATTCATATGTACATTATATCTATCTCTATAGACAGACTCTATATTTATTTATACAGGTATTTATATATCTGACCTATTGGATTTTGGCTCTTTCTAGGTCTTAACATATGCAAATGTAACTTAAAGTACTATGACTTGCCATTTGCTTGTAAGACAAAGTTGAACATAAATTTGGTTTTCTTCTCATCTTTAATAAACAAAAAAATGTATGGGGTGAATTTGGCTCTGTGAAGGCAACAATAAAAGCTTCAGTGACTTTAAAAGATGTGATTTTTCCACCTGTTTTTTAACAGTAATATTGTCTATTGTCAATATTTCCACTTGCCACAAATAGGCTTAACTCCACCAGCTTTACCAGAAGTAAGGAGGTCCACACTCATGAAGCTCCTGTTCCTGAAGGTGCATTGCATACACTAAATAACAAAACCAGGATGCGTTCAATGTCAAAACACCACTGATAAAGCGCAGATGCAGGAGCAGCTGAACAGAAGCCCTTCGGCTGGGTTCAGTAGAGATTTTCACATGCTCTGCGTGAGCTACTGGATCAGACCCACATACTCCTGATTGTAGTGAAAATTTTGAGTCTGATTTGAATCCTGAAAGCTCTGTCCCAGGCAACGGATCCTCACTCCCTGCTCCAGCTAGTATCCATTAATCGCATCAGTAAAAATTACTCACCTGAGCCATCCCTTGGCTACCATCTGTTACCATATGCGATTTAGCAAAGTACAGGGTTGTTTGATAAGGTTCAGGTCATTCTTAAATTATATCACAGTGATAAATCTAAGGCACATGTGCTGTAAAGATAACTAAAATGTGATTTCTCTTTTTGAAGAGGAAAATGCACAAACTCTAAAGATACATTGTTCTTTTAAAAAATTGTCTTCCAGAAGTTTGTGCTAATTTTAGCTGCTACCTCTAGCTAAAAAGCAGAGAGGAAAGAGGACCAGGGCTATGATTAATACAACTGCACTTCTGAACAAGCATTATTTGTTTTCGGTTATTAAAAAAAAATATAGATAGTACAGCTTACAGCCCTCTTTATTCTCATAGAGGACTCTCAATGAAATGTGTTTACATACTGTTTACCTAGCGACACATTTCATAAAAAGCTCAACACAGCAATGATCCTATAAGTAAATCAAATTATTTACTCTAACTGCATATGAATGGTATTATTAGTGTGGCAAAATCCACCGATCCCTGGAAACCCACTGGAGATGATTTCTGATATGCAGGGTTTATGGGACTAGATGCAGGCATATCCCCAAAGGTTGCTAAGGAACTAGCAGATACATGCATTTTCTGCAGATCTGACATGTAAAATATATCCCTGTTTCTCGGATTAGGCAAACTGAGAAAGCCACATGAAATGAGATATTCACATCAAATTCTCCTTATTTTCCTTAATCAAGAAACCCTGAGAACTAGAACTGTGAATAATTCAATCTTTCACTAACATTTGATGCAATTAATAACAATAGTTTAAAGCTGCTAGCTTTGTATATCTTTTTATGCATAATTAAAGGGTGTTGATACTCAAGTTTTCAGCTAAGGAGCAAGCTAGGTTTGGTTTTGCTGGCAGCAGCTGCTCCTGGCTTAACTACAACATGATAACCTGATATTGCCCCATCTCAACGCACTCGGTGTGGTTAGCTTTCTTCTCTGCCACCACTCCCATTCTTTCTTAATTGTGCTGGAATTTTGTGCTGTGTCTGAATCAGTAGCTGCCTGTCTGCTTCCTTCTCCTGTCTGCCACACACGTTCACAGTTTGGAGCTGTGGTCAGAACTTGTCTAATATTCTTATGGGTGCTAGTCACCGAAATCATGGTTTTTGCAACATGATTTTCTGTTTCATGCTTTGAAACAATTTCAAATGTAAATGCAAAACAAATAAATCCAAAAAACAGACAGCTACCAGTGCATTAGAATTTCTGCTTCTGTGATTAAATGGATCCCTGGCTTTGAAGCCATGAAAGAAGTCCAGACAAATTCTATGTTTAAAAAACATGCTCCAAATATCTGTGGTGGCACTACACGCTTTGTCATTTCAGTTTCCTTATGTCTCATTAGAGAATTCCTCTAGAAGATTACTTTATTACTTATGCTGAAAAGAAACCCTCCAACAAGGTCTCTTACTAGACATTTCACATAATTTTCCACTTTTCCCAGTGTTTTTATTAATAAAAAAAAAGTTATTTAATTTCCTGCACTTTCTGGTAATTAGGAAAAATTTTACAGTAGGAACCAAAAGCAATGTATGAGTGATTTGTATTTCTGCTGTAAGTCAAAACTTCAACTGCTGAACTCCAGATTTAGAAAGACTACAAACGCTTTCCTCTTATGTTTTCTGTAATTTAGCAGGATTTTGCACACAGGGATGTGTATGTATTTTGAAGCAGCACACATGGACATATTAGCATAACCATTTTAAGTCCCATCTACGTATATGAAAACTATTACCTTTTGCAATTTTTCATAATTTTGAATTCAGCTGAACAAAGAGAAAAGTAAAAATGTGGCCATTTTTTCATGAAATTAAACAAATGGTCGTCTGCTCACACAATCCCATAGCCTTGAAACAATCCCTGCTCCCAGAGTTAGAGTAAGAACATACTTCCTACGTGTAGTCTCAGACAGCTTTCTCTTGTGGGATCAAACATCACTCTGGGGTTACTTAGTTAACTGCATTCAGTAATTTATCATTTTCTTGTGAGATCATGATCTGTAACGGAAAAGTGATTACAGTAGGAGGGGTATAAGGTTAGGAGCTACAGCACATGGTTACATGTATTCGCACCCTCAGTTCGCTTCACAACTTTTCCTGCTTTTCTGGTGATCACATCGCCTGTGTTCCTGAAGACTTTTAAAGTGTTTTCAGAGGTTTGTGGGCCACTGAGTAGTCCCTGTCAGTCTGTGATAGACTTTCTCACTAATAGTGGAATAAATTATAGAAGGGAAGACAGTATTTTCTGCAGACCTGGTCTGGATTTGTGCTTCAAGAGAGTTCACTGAACAGAGAAATAGCGTATTTTGTTTCTATTCATTATGTTCCTGCTTTGACCTAAGCTTAGAGAGAAGTCTACATTCAACTACTTAAATCCATAGTTACATACTTTGAAAGTTCATTAAAAGGTCTGAACACCTGTGAAACCAGCTGAGCCCAGCTGAAGCTTTGGGTATAGAAAATCAAGGTTATTATTTTCAAACATGACAATGTCATGAAGAAACTCAGAGTCTGAGTTACAAAATGGCACAGGACCAGAAATTAAAAAAAAAACATTTAAGGACCAAAACACCTCTAAAACACCGAGTCCTTAGAAGGGCCAAGATGATGGGTTTCATAGGGTGCCCTGGTTCCTAAATCTCTGCATAATATTTAAAATAGATTTTGGTTCTAGAGGTCACTTAGCCACCTTGGAATATTTTTCTCCAAGATACTAAATATGTGATTAAAGAGTCAGCTGCCTGTAAGGTTATTGGCTTGTTTCCCCAGCCCAGGAAGAACTAACATCATGCCAAAATCTTTTTCAGGCTCTTCCCTCAGGCTCACTTTATGAATTCAAGGGAAGAAAAAAAAAAAAAGAAAAGGAAAGGAAAAAAAAACATCCCTCACGAAACATGGGCTGTAGGGGCCATTTCCCCATGCAGCAGCTCTCCTTGCTCTAAAGCCAGCATCTCTGCTGTAGTTCCTCATCTTAATGAGCTTTCTCAACTCTTGGTAAGCACTGCCTGACACAAATGAGTCAGGGAATGAGCAGAAGTTTCTGCCTCCTGGGGCCCCTGACCCTCAAAATGGCTGCCTCTCCTGCTGTCGTGCCTGACCTCAAACTTCAGGACTAGCATTAAACTCCTTAGGAAAATAGCACAGTAGGTAGATAGTTAAGATACTTTGATATCTGATTTCTAGCTCCTGTTTTTGTAAACGTGCCTGCTGTTTTGAACGCCCTCTGCTGAAAGGCGGGACATGGTTGTTGCTGGCATTAAACTTCTCCATCCTTAGCTCCTTGTGGAAGGGAAAAACAGAGTGGAAGCAAGGCACCCATATGGGGCTGTTGGCTTGCGTATCATTAGGCACCTAGAGCTGTTTTGGGACCAATACGTGCTTTATAATATTGTTGTTGCCTCTGTCATAGTATTTCTGCTAACACTCCCTAAATATAATAATTGGCAAGTTTGCTCAAAACGTGGTCCAGACTCTAGAGGGCGGGTAGAACAGAGACCATTGTTACAGTGAGCCACAGGCCAGCACTCTGTCGTATAAATATCATGAAGCACGAAGACGGATGTTGCTTAAATACCAGTGTGGGCAGAGCAAAGGCCCTATTCTATAGATGACCAGTAGCGCGCACAGTTTAAAGGGAAATGGTCTAAGCCACTACAAAGGATGGAGGGTAAAAGGATAAAGACAGGAAATTTTGCCCTCCAAAACACTACCAGCATTTCCCAAGCACACAGAAGTGGGTGCCAAGCCCACCAGCATCAGCCTTCAAAGCACTATCATTTTCCCATCGCAGATTCACGGTTATCTCCTACTTAGACATGATGAAATCTCCTTTTGTAGGTCTTTGCCTCACAGCCAACATGTTCATACATTCAGATACCAAATATTTCCCTCTCAGTACCTATTATGCCTAAACCACACCTTAACTGCATGGCCAGCCACTGGCTTTTTCTTTTTGCTGTACAAGAAGGATATCATCACCTACAGTCCCGAGACCTGAGAATCTCTTTAGCTTGTTTTAGTTTATATTAAAAAAGCAGTAGAGCAGCAGTAATGCTTACTCTAATTGCAAGAGGAGGATCATGCAAGAACATATTTCATGTTAAATAAACCTCTATGTCTTTTAATGCTGGAGAAGTTTATTTCGTTTGTTTTTGTTTTAATCAGGTTTTGCTGTCATTGAAGTTAATGGGAGGGAAAAATTTAATGCAATTCAAAGCAGGTCTTTTTTAAAGCAGGCATTAGAGCACAGAAAATGTAGCCTGTGCAGGCATTAGCTTTTAGCTAGAACAACTGGGAATGTCTGATCAGATTCTATTATTCTATTATTCTATTTACCCCATGGGGGTAAATAGAGAAGTGAGACAAAAAGACAAACAAGAGGGGAAAGGAGGATTTATTTTTAAAGGTATTTCTTTACTTCCTCCCTACATGCATCTCCACAAGTGCAGTGAAAGCAAATGGCTACTCTGTCCTCCCTGCTCCCACCACAAGTTTGAGTTTTTGCGTCATCTGAAAAGTGTTAAAGTGTTACTGTCACTTAATCATTTCTAGAGTGCTTTAGGTGAAAATGGCACTTCACAAACCATTTGAAAAGACAGACTCCACCTGCCCCAAATGTTCTGTAATCTAGGGCCAAATCTTTACAAATCCTGTGGCTCTGCAACTCACATTTATTCCACAAGGGCTCAGGAGCTCTCAGGAGTCAGGACTGTTCAGCTGGATCATTTTTTGAATGAAGTCAATGGGAATTTTGCCAATGACTTCATTAGTTGAAAGGCACAAGCTATAATTCAGAGGACTAGGATGTCAGAGCCAGCAGATCAAGCTTAGAAGCGAGACAGCAACTCTTGAAATGGAAAAACTTCCAATGTGCGTAACTTCTCTATTTGAGGTGGGACTTCAGCAGTTTGGGATACAACAACCGTGAGGGAGGGAATACTCTATGAACAAACCCATCTTGTGCTGTGTCCTTAACTATCTCTGTTGACTTCAGTGGGAGCAGAGTTGACTCAGAGTTGACTCAGTGGCCTGAGTAAGGTGAGGATTTAGAAGTGCATGTTCCTACATGGTACAATGCATGAACCATAGACATTTACAAGCATTTCAGGACTACCAACCAACCTGTTAAAAACAGAAAACTAGCCACTTGGGATTAACCCTGCAGAATGATGTTCATTATTCACCAGCACAGCAATCCATCGGAGACTAACTATGAAGTCTGATATTCATTAAATTGCAGTACAACATCTCTGAGGTGGCCAGTGGTGCAGCCCTGTGTGTGTGTGCATTTATGTGCGTGTGCTTAAGTACATGTACTACTAAATATGATGGCAAGAGGGAGGGACATATTTTAGAAAGGACAGAAATTCAGCACAAGCAGTGGCTGGCCTTGCAGGGATCTCTAGTAAAGATGCCAAGTAACGTTTGGCTTCCAGGTCAGACAATTTTTTTTTTAATCCTAAATCTACTCATGCAAAGACACAGCTTATAGCTTGCAGATGGCTCATTCTGCTGATCTGCCAGTATTCGCACTCAGAGTGTGGAATTCTATCACATGAGCAAGGGGATTGCTTTTTTCATGGCTTTGTTATTGCAGGGAAAAAAATATAGCTAACCAGAAAATAAGAGAAAGGGGGATACTGAATTCATATTTATTGAGAGATTTTTAAATTTGTTTTAAGAAGACAAGAATAAAGTCAAACATAAGCTTCCCGTCAAACACTATCTCTTACTCACATGTTTATCGAGGCAGCCAGAAACTGAGGATGGAGCACATATTGTAATTAAAGGATGCACTAACATTAGCAGGCAAAATTTTTTTTCTCTCACTATGGTGTTTACTTGCATTTTCCATGCTTTGCAAAATCATATTACCTTGTTCCCTAACAAAGATAATAATTAATTGTTAGTGTTCTAAATACTCGGAGCCTCAAACTCATGAATAACACCAAGAAAAATAAATTAGTGTGACAGTTTAAATTCAGTTCCAGATAAGGAGAAGCCCAGTCTATTTACATGATATTTTAACCAATTTTAAAATCTCAGTGGAGTTGCACCTTTGTAAACCAGGAGTGACTGTATTAATTTACTGAAGTTATCTAGGGATTTTACAATATAGCACAGTAAGGCTGACCTGTAAAATATGCAGTCTGTAAAGAAACAAACAAAAAAAACCATTTATGTAACCTGAGATTCAAAAAAAAGTCAATATTTTGTCCCTTGAAAAATTATTTGGATTGATAAAAGCTATTTACCTATTTATGATGAAGTAGTCAGATGGTTTCATTCAAAAATATTTTTTTTTAAAAGGGGAAAGGCTAGGTGTTTCCCATAAATTCCAGGACAACAGAGATATGGAGCCATCAGAGAGAATCCAGCAAAGGGCCACTAAGATGATGAAGGGACTAGAGCATGTCTCCTATGAGGAAAGACTGGGACAGCTAGGACTGAAGGCTCAGGGGATCTTATTAATGTATGTAAATATCTGAGGAGAGTGTTTAAAGATGATGGAGTCAGGCTCTTTCCAGTGGTGCAGAGTGACAGGACCGGAGGCAACGGCACAAACTGAAATGCAGGAGATTCCCTCTGAACATCAGGAAACACTGTTTTACTGTGAGGGTGACCAAGCGCCAATACGGGTTGCCTGGAGAGGTGATGGTGTCTCTATCTTTGGAGATATTCAAAAGCCTTCTGGGCATGGTCCTGGGAAGCTTGTTCTAGAGGACCCTGCTTAAGCAGAGGAGCTGGACTAGATGACCTTCAGAGATCCCTTCCAATCTCAACCAGTTAGTGATTGTGTGATTCACCATTTGGTTTGATCCAAATTATTTCTCCCTCTTTCCTCCATTCATCCAACAAACTGAAAAATCAAACTGCCCTACTCTCAGTACCATTGTAATCTGGTGTCATTCCTAGTCCAGTTTTCCTTTTGAGAAATTCCTTAAAATAATTTGCACTAGCGAACTCCCTATTTGACCCATTCTCCACATTTCTGTCTCTACTTCCGTGTCTTCATCCTTGGATATATACCAAAACCAAATAATTTAATTGATCTTGTATGCTCGGTTTGAGTATACATGAACTTCGCAGCACAGAGTGGCCTAAAATAAATGAAAGGAACCCATGACTGCTGTGGCACCCTGTTCCTCACACCTTACAGTCCTCAGGCTCATTGGAAATTTTTTGCCAGGAATCTTTGCGTGTAATGTTGT
>Ga0181612_125584_pt1 | contig 10231 bp, 4 predicted proteins | sample HoacroProtozoa21_FD_119630 | JGI IMG/M metagenome (GOLD analysis project Ga0181612, IMG submission 119630) | Hoatzin crop microbial communities from Cojedes, Venezuel. Combined Assembly of Gp0051906, Gp0051904, Gp0051908 | reverse complement strand
GTAACGGCCGCCGAGCGGGGCGCGGCGTCGGGGAGTCCCGGGGCTCGGGTGCGGCCTCTCCGGCCATTGAACTCGGTGCTAGCTCTGCTGGAGGCAGGTGCTTAACGGCCACTTCTGTTACCAGCGTCTGAAACAAAAGTGGGGGTTCTGCCGTTTTGGGTTTGTTTTGAAGTAGACTACAACATTGTTACAACTAAACTGTCACTACATTGAATCTGCTGACACAGACCCCTGCTATCTCGGCAGCTTTTGGGTGTCAGGTACAATATTCCATGTTTTCTCGAAGACTTAAAAGCAGCTGACTAAGCAAAAATATTTCCCCTTGTCCTCTTTGGTGGTGGAGGGGGAGAAGCTGGGAAGGAGGGGTTGCTGCGCCCGGAGCTGAGGTCTGTGGTGCTGAGGGCCCCTGGAAGCACCAAGTGACCTCTGCAGTTAGCTTCAGCTCTGTGGGGAGCCGACGGAGCCGCTCCCGGTCTCAGTATTTTGAAGGATAAGGCTGTACGTTCTGAGTGTCCATCAAGCTAAAATTCCAGCTCTCAAAATACGCTTGATGAATGGAGCATTAAAAATAAAGTGGGTTTCTGTTGACTTATTTTTGAAATACTGTTTTCATGAGATGAACAGTTAGTAGGAAGTTGAAAGCACGTGTAGCAGAGAAAATGTCTCCGAGCAGTCACAAATTGAAATTGTTTTGCTTGTGTTTCATAGTCCTTTTATATTGAGTTCTTGAGAGCATTCAGCATACGAGTGACAGATGTGATGTTGAAAATAGGGTGTTTCAAAAGAATAATATAAGATATTCATTGCAAGTGAATTCTGAACTCAATGAAACATAGTTTTTAGGCTTGAAATTTGAATCTAAGAGCTATTTTAAGAACCATATGCCAAAACTGATAGGTAGCTTGGATTTTAGATAGAGTACTTGCACCTAGTTGCTCAAGAGCAATCTAAAAACAAAATGCAATGAAGGTGACATTACAAAGTTGGCTGAGACGAGTGGATTTCCTTTAAACTACAACTTAAAAGCCATTTGATAATTTTATAGCGGTACAAACCCAAACAATTTACTGCTGCAAATTAATCTTTAATCAAGTATCAGGCTTGGATGTTAAACATACAGTTTTCTTTATTTCCAGGATAGTATGAACAATGTTTTTAGCTGAGGCTAGTAATGCAAGCTTAGGGAACAATCCTAAAATGTTTTACGTGTTCCTTGACGTAGTAAGTTATGCCCTGATCTCCCAAAGATAATAATCGTCTGTAGGAGTTGAGCGTAAGTACCAAGAAAACACTCTTGCAGTGGCAGCTTGGACTGTACTGTGTAGGCCTTCTAAACTGAGCTATGCTGCCTGGAACCAAAGGAGAGCAGGAATTCCTGTAACAGGCACAGAACATCCAGCTACTGCACTACTTTGTTCTTTGGAAGATGGAAACTGCTGCTGCATCTGCACCTATATGCACATACAGCAAAACAGTTCAGAGATCTCACTGCCCAGATTTGCATGCAATTTGTGTGCACAGTAGAAACTCAGTTCATTATGAACGCCTTCTTTCTTCACTGGAGCATGTTTTTGGAGCTATTAAAACAGAAGGCTGGGACAGGATGGGACAGAATCCTTCCAGTTGTTGCCTTGTTAATACTTGTAGGGAATTACTAATTAATAAATAGGCAGGGTCACTCTCGTGAACTGACATTCAGCCTGTGAATGCTGCACTACACAAATATCGAGCCTCATCCAGCAATCTACAACAGCACATCACAAATTGTGCCCTCAACAAGTATTCCAGTCTCGGAATGCATTTAAGCAGAGCCTAATGATTACAGCTGTTCTGAAAGCACAGCTGGATTTTGCTAAGCTCTGCCCACCCTCAGCAAAAATCTTTCCATCCATTGGAGGGCTTGTGCTCTGTTCAAGAACTCTTTTTTTTACCCTCTCTGAATTAACCAGAACTTGGCTTTGGCCCTTTAAATCCTCCTCCCTATCAGCTCAGCAACCACAGAGGCAGTTTATTACTGCAAAGAAATCTAAGAATCAGTTTTGGCCAGCATTGTCTTGGAAAGTTCATTTTATTAACATGGGTTTGGTTTTATTTCAAAAATACTTTGACAAGCACTGACATTTTTGGAACCAGTAAAGCACAAGAGACTTACTCCTAAAGGCCTAAGCTTTGCATTTTTCTGCAGCGAACAATGTGGTGTGCTACTATGGTAAATTCAATTCAAGCCACTGACTGAAAGGAAGTAAGTACTGAGTGTTGTCTTTTTTCCTTCATTTTCTAAAATACATTTTGTGTGAATGCTAGTGCTTGGGGGATATACTTGCTTTTTATCTATAGTGCAGGTGACAGATATGTCAGTGCTGGCAACATAAACTTTCCTCACAAGCCTGCTTTTATTGCTCAACTTTGACTTAAAGTAACTACCTCTTGACTTTTTGCTAAGATTTGCCAACAAGGGTCCCAGCTGTGTGTTTTATATAAATGTCCATCAACTGAGTTGGACTACAATAACCTAACTCACAAAGAAATACTGGGAAATATCTGAACATTTTCTTTTTCTTTTCTTTTTTTTTTTAAAAAGCAAGCTGAAAGAGAAATCCTGGTCTCTGAGCCACTTAAAAGACCCGTGTTCTGATACTCTGCATTCACTTGGGCTCTGCATGTGGTGGAAAGAATGGAAGGGCAGAAGAGAGGTAAGTCATGTGCTGGCATAAGCAGACTTGACTGCTAGATTTCTTCAGTGGTAAGTTGATTGTATTTGGTTTCAGTGTCCCTGGGGCTGTGCCATCTTCCATTCTGTCCCTTTGAAAATTGAAGAGTAAATGTGAGGCAACGTAAACATCTCCATTTCAGGGACTGTAGTGTATTATATATATGTGTTGTTGCTTCACCTCTTAACATTTGGTTTTGTTAGAAACTTGCTTTGCTCTCTGGAATTTCAATTGCAAAAATGGTCGGATGCTTCGCTTGAAGTCCCTGTGCAAGTCTATGATGTGCTGCTGTCCACTTCTTGCTTTCCTTTCAGAGAGAAGAATGCAGCAGCGTGTTGGTCTGGAAAGAGTGGCTGCTTTTTTAGTTAGCAGGAAACACATGCTGCAGATGTTTCAAAAATCTGGCTTTTAATATACCTTTGATATCTAATATGTCAAGCTGTTGGTTTTGACTCGTTCTCCCTTTAATAGGATAGGTTATGCATATCCTATATGTTGCTGTGATAGATTCCTAGGAGCTCAAGTGAACTGGCATACCTGACCCAGAAGTTCATGGTTTTAGTGCTATGGATATTTATTTAAAATAGAAACTCTTTCTTAAGTTTGCTGTGTATTTTTTTTTTTTTCATCTCAACTTCATTTCAGAGTGATTGCATAAATTGTATGACCTGTTTCTCCAGTTGCATAACCAGGTTATATAGGCCTTTCCCTACAAGAATGGAAAAGAACTGGTTAGGTTCTTTTTCTGTTTTGTTTTGGTTTGTGGGGGTTTTTTTTTAGGTTGGAGTGTTCTTGTTGGTACCATTTATTTAGTTTTTGCAAACGTGGAGTTCTCAGAAGCTGACATTCTAAAGTGTTACAATTTGGGATTGCCAAGAATATTTGTGATAACTGGCCAGATGTCTCTAAACTGAGCATAATGAACACACACCCACTTTTCTTGAAGAGGGGGGAAAAAACAAGGTGTGCGTATGATGTGTAACAGAAGGATGCTCTAGCTGCATAGCATTATTAATGGCATACGTGCTCAAATCCTAACTGGAAAGTTTCTTACCTTCCAGGAACCCCATATTGTCTTTGAGTGCCCTCATGTTGAACTCAGTTTAGTTGTTGATGAAACCCTATAAAGAATGATGTCCACATACATGCACAGACACCACAGTCATCGGTTTACTGCATGCACACAGCACTGGGAATAGAACTTAAGACCTTCGCCTCCGCAAACACAGCTGCTCATCTGGCTGTGGGCTTTGTAGCCAGCAGAGGGAACTGATAAACACTCTCACAGGGCTGCTTTATGTTTGTTTTCGTTTTTTTTTTTCCTAACCAAGAGAAGGCACTGATTCTCACTCCCTTCTGAAGAGAATCCATTACATGTCACCCCTCAACAGTTTCACCTGCCATTCAAGAAGCAACGAACTGCTATTCATCATGCTTTTTCTATAAAATATGGACTTGCATGAAGAAGTTTTTAATCATCAAAAGATGTCCCTAGGCTGCATAGTGGTATTAATCCCCTGCAGTGCAATTATGAGACATTAAATTCATTACACATCAAGACAATTACAGAAACATATCCAACATTTCAGGAGTACAAGGAGACCAAGCACAATTGTTTACTGATGTGTACAGAGAATAGGCGTAGTTATTGCACAAGACCCACAAAAGGCTTCAGAACCAGGACTTATCGTTTTAAACAGAGAGAGCTCCCCAACTTTTGCTGAAGGAGAATTCTGTTAGCGCAAAGAATAGATCTCACTTTCTGGAGGGAAAGCCACAAAAAGGCAACATCAGTTGCACAAAATTCTAGAAAGTGTAAGTGGCAAATTAAGAAACTTTTGTACAGTTAAATACAAATATTTGTTGTTTTTAATCAGATAGAACAAGCCACCTCTAATGTTTTTGTCTTTTCTTGTTCCTCACTACAATAATTCCATTGATCCATTGCTCTTTTAGAAATATGACACTAATGAAAATTAAAAATTATCTCCCTGTAGAAGCAAAGAACCCACAGCTTACAATAACTGGAAGGCCAAAGAAGTAAGGGAAAGTATACGGATATATTTAAGCTTCAGGGATTAAACTTAATTTTACCTCCCCTGAGATATATAGCAAGACGTAGAATAAGTGGGCAGAAAATTCGGCCTTGTAGATGTGCTCACAGACATATGAAAATTGTCCTACCGTCTACAGCAGATAGTGACACAACCATTAATACAACCACAACTTTTTCTAGTCCTTATCACTCCTGCTAGTTGTCAAGTTGCGTCTCACACATTCACTATTTTATCTGTGAGCAATACATGCTTAGTGGTAATTTTCTATTTAAAAGAATAAGAGAGAAGGCCTCCGTTGCTAGGGCAATTACTCTAGAAATCAAGCACTGGAATGTGGTAATTTTTTTTATTTTTTTTTGAAAATGCAGTATTTGCAAGGCCACAGGAGCAATGAGTCTGTACCCTCATAAATTAGTTCTAGGGATAAAAACTAAGGGATAGGGCCAAGCCGGTGGGTTTTTTGGGGGTTTTTGTTTGTTTTAATGAGTATGAAGTGACATCCTGTATGTTTATAGAGATGGCAAATGATAGTGAATGTGGAAAAGAAAGGAAGAATATATTCTATGTGCCATACAAGATCCACGTGAATAACTTTGCTTAAGCACCACGTGTTTCTCTTTGAGCTCTTTACTGCTACTGAGTTACCAAGACTGAGTTCTTATAGTTAGATGTTGCCCATCATTTGTGGTCCATGGCAGTGGATCTCTGCTTGCTCATCCTGCCAAGAGTGGGCTGGTCTCCTTTAACCGCAGAGGGTAAGAAAGACGTGGTTATTTATTTATTTATTTACCCCCTCCAAGAATGATTTGCAAATCCTGTTAGGGGATTTGTAAAGGATTTCACAGAAGTTCAAAAGCGTTAGGAGTAAATTACCTCTCTCAGGATTTGTCACTGGAATTCTCCCTGCTGTTCAGCCCTAAAGAGTCATGCAAAGACAGATCAGCTACAAAGGGGTAGACTTTATAAGGCTGAATACAAAATGAAGCATGCGATCAAAGTGCTTGACTGGCACTCAGAAGAGCTAAATCTGACTTTCTACCACGAATTTTCACTGTGATTCTAAGCAAAACAGTCCATATACTCAGTATCAGCATGGCCAGAGGAAAACATCTCTGCATTATAGGAAGGTGGGTGAAAATAAATTTATGAAGATCAGAAAGTCTCACAAGCAGTGGCAGTGGCAGGCCTATGCACAGATAAGCAGACAGTGATGTGTTTATCCTGTGTTTCTAGGTCTAACACTTTTGACAGCAGTGGGAATTATACTAGTGGCTTAAGTAGGCATTAATGCCCTAAAGGAACACCTGAAAAACCTAAGTGCAGCTGCCAGGAGAAACGGCTGAGCATGCCTGCTTAACACTTAACTGGTCCATGGCTGAAAAATTAATATAGTCTCTTTACCTTTATTTTGTTATTTTAAAATGTTATGGTCATTACTTAAAAATTCTGAATCCCTTATTCTCCCACTGATTCACTTTTTTTTTAAATTGTGGTTGTAGCACTATTTTAAAATGACAGTATTTTTATCTTAATATCAGTATGCTTTGATCTTATAAAAAGGAGTTTCAGATCAGCACAGAAGTTAATAAATGCATTCCTAGACATCTATGTTCTCTTGGAGACCTGCTGGGTGCAGTTTCCCTTCATCCCCTTCTGCAAAGTGATGCTAAGCTGAATTATCTACTCAGCCTAAGAGAGAAACTGGTCAGAGGAGATTCTGATCTAAAATAGACACATTCCTTTGAACAGAGTTTTCTTAGTATGTCCTGCAATCCCTTTTTCAAATGCCAAAACATTACATTTCACAGCAGGCTTTAATAAAAGGTATTTTGCTATATACACATTTCCAGTGGTAGATGCATTTTAAAATGTTTTTTTCCTTGAAAATTACTGTTAGAAATTTTGATTTATCTGAAAGAGTAAAACTCTGTGTGAACTGGCTTTACTGCCAGATTGTACACCTAAATTCTGTGTGCATTAAATCATATATCTATGTTTTACCAGAGGAGTGTTTTTGGAGAGGGAAGTTTGCTATAAAAATCAGATGTTAACTAAGGAATAAAATTTTGTAGCTCACAGATAGAATGCCAGTCATGAGGAAAACCATTGGGCTCTATTCCTGTCTTCTATGGGCACTTTACATGGATTACCTGGATGCAAAAATAGTTTTACTGTAAGCCTGCTATAGAAAGCACTGTACTTTGTTTTTTAATAGTTCCATTTGTTTGGGTTTTGTTTGTTGTTGTTTTTTTTTTTTAAAGATACTTATGTAATCTTCCAGGAAAATAGCTGAAGGCAGTGTTTTCTTTGTTAGTTTCCATTAGTTACAATAGATAACATGTCAAATATAGAAAAAAATCTTAGCTACAGTATGCATAAAAGGGCACTTTGAGGAGAGTTCTGCTGTTGTTATACAGTGCTATAGCTTAAAATATTGCAGCTAATGTCAGCTACATGTGGACATAATTCTCTTTTCTAAAAGACTTTTTAGTGGGGAAAAAACCAAAAAAGTAAATTTAGAATTGTTTGGCTATCAAGAAAAAAGTATCACTCTTTCACTGCTGGATGTATTACATAAACTACAAACAAACAATTTACAGACAGCACTCACTGCTTGCTTTGGTAGTTCATGCTTTCCCTCCTCTCTGAGCACTACAGAGAGGCATTCTAGGATTAGGATTTCTATGATGGAATTTCATTAAACAGGTGACTGTGTTAAAAGTGCACTGACTCACAGAACATGAGAAACTGGTACTAGTCACTAGTAGATTTATCGCTGTGAGGATGGATAGATGAATAGAGGGGAATGCAAATATAGTTTTGAAACCACTTTTTAATGTTTCAGCTGTTCAGTAGCTGTCTCTGAGGCACTTAACTATTCCTTCCTCTAGCATTAGAAATGCCTGCGTAGGCAAACTGTAGATAAAATATAATTCAAGTTGATCTAGAAATTTCATAGAGACACAAGGTCTCTTGTTCCAAGAAACAGAACTTTGCTTGTGAAATGTGTACTTCAAGCACATTTGGTATCAGATAGTGAATTCCATCAGCCTTATCACTGTGCTTCTGTGAGGGCTTAAGTTCCATCACACTTTTTTTGAAGGCAGTGAAACCTGTGAAGATGCACTTCAGTCCAAAGATTGGCTCAATCTGGCTAGTAAATAGTAACAGTAATAAAACACAATTCTTTCCTTAAATTAGCACTAAGTTGGTTTTTTTTTTTTTCCCCAAACAGAATTTAAGGAAGCTTTAGAGTGTAGGTTTTTTGATAACTTTGACTGGACTGAGAGGGACACTACTACAAGGGCTAATACATTGTTAGAATTGGTCTGGGTATACCAATATTTTCAAAATCAGTCAGGAAGGGAGAGAAGACCTTTTCCCAGCCACACTGTGTTTCCCAGCAAGATTTGTTTTTATTTCATTGCTAACACAACAGACTGTTACTAACTTAAATGTCAGATGACACTACATTTGAAAAAAAAAAAAAGGCAGAGGGGGAGGGAAGGCAGCACCACCCAGCAAGGCAGTGCTAGAGTTCATATTAAGACTTTCTCACAAAAGCTTGTTAGAACAGAAACCTGAAGTAGCAGTAATCTTACCTTCAGTATACAAGATCCAAGGAGAGAAGATCACTGGCTCAAAACTGTGGAGAACTGAGAAAGTGCTCTGATCTGCTGCTGGTAGCATGCACTTGGCTTTTATGTGCAGGTGGGAGGAGCTGCTCCCTACAGTAGGTGGGCAGTGAGGATAGCGGGCAGACAGCCTTCAGAAGGCATTGTAAAGTAGGTTTTTGCTCTTTGGGGACAGAGAGAGGAAGAAAAAGGAAGCTGGATGGCATTTACAGGAGAAATAGTGTTGGATTTATTTGTGGTTGTTTTAAGTATTTAGTTAACTAAAGATTTTTCTACTGTATTTGTTTCTCTGAATCTGAATCTCTGATTTATTTCAGTTACCATTATAATGCTGCTAGGTCTCACTTTGTCTTTTGGAAGGATTTTTACAGCAGTGAGATAATAATGCAAACTAGTTATCAGAAAGGCGGGTGTTTCCCTTTCTAAGAAGGAATAGCTTTGAAGAAGCAGCCGCTTGATTCTTAAGTTTTCTGCTTACTCAGGGATTGAACTTCCTTTATATTCCAAATGTCTACTAGATCTCTGCTCCGGAATCATCCTAAGTTTCTGCAGTGCTGAGCTACTCAGCTTTTCCTTGATGCAGCTGTAACATGTTCCATCTACACACTGACTTTCTAGCAGTTTAGAGCAGTTTCATTGTTCCTTGTGTCTGAGCTCTAAACAGTTTTCCCAACTGGTACTCTCAAAAGGCAAATGTAGCCAAAGAATCAAACCAGTAGGAATACGCATTCCTGGTGGTTGCTGTGTAAAATTTATTCATTGTTCATTTTAACTCACTCATTGCTTTCAGGGCACAGAAGAGTGCATGGCACAGTGTCCAGACACTGGCTCTTGCAGGTGAAACAGTTGTACCCACCTGGAATACACTAATTCTGTATTTGCCCATGTCCCTGCATGAGGCATATGGGCCTGTATTATTTACCGTAATACCTGAGTAAAACCTATGTCGTATTTGAAAGTGAGTGGAGAAAGCTGGAAAGATGGATCAGCAAGGGCAGGACAGCGATGTAAAATCAAGGGAGAGGCTGGAGTCACATCCTGATATAAAATCCAGGGAGGACCAGGCAGAAAAATGAATGAGAAGTGGAGTTTACAGAGTTGAGATAAGCAAGTTTGTAGCAAAGGTGATGGAGATGAGATATGATATATACTGCTCCTTGCACTGAAGGGCCAAATTGGTCACTGGGTAAGGAGGTATGTGTATAGAACCTGGGAACTTCCATCAATATCCTGAATTTGCTCTTGGTGTTAGACTCTTCAAATGTAGATGACTAGCTGTATGTTGATTTATTTTTTTATTTGTTTTTTTTAGCTCTTGACCCTAAACTTCAGGTGCTAAGCACCACTTCACTTCTCAGAAGTGAGTCAATACTCAGTGTAACTCCTCCGTACTCCATTGCTTGTGTCCTACTGTCCTGTTGACTCAAGAGTAGCCTTACCATTTTATACTGCTAAAAGCGAATTAAAGAAGTCTTTCTTCTTCTTTCCTTCAGGGAATTTTAAAGCACTTTACAAGTGTTAAATAAACCTACCAACCCATAAAACAGATAAAAAGTATTAGACCTATATTAACGATTATGAAAGCACCACCATGATGCAATTACATGGAAGATTACTTGATGAGACTAGAACATTAGGCACAGACTTGTGATTTTCTAGTTATGGCATCTCTTATCATTCCTAATGAGATATTTAGTAGATTCAAACTTTACCAAAATATCCATGGGAAATTTGAGTTAGGTCATCACATAGTTGAGTGGATTTCAGGGCACACTGCCAGGCTGGACAGTAAATTCAATGTCAACATACGGCAGGAAGGGTTGTCATG
>Ga0181612_180054_pt1 | contig 10232 bp, 2 predicted proteins | sample HoacroProtozoa21_FD_119630 | JGI IMG/M metagenome (GOLD analysis project Ga0181612, IMG submission 119630) | Hoatzin crop microbial communities from Cojedes, Venezuel. Combined Assembly of Gp0051906, Gp0051904, Gp0051908 | reverse complement strand
TTCTGCCCAAATTTCCAGACTGCTGAGGTTATGCTGAATGGCAGCACAGCCTTCTGGTGTATCTACCACTCCTCCCTGTTTTCTGTCGTCAGCAAACTTGCTGAGGGTACATTCTAACTCTTCATCCAGGTCGTTGATGAAGAAGTTAAACAAGGCTGGGCCCAGTACTGACCCCTGAGGGACACCACTAGTTACCAGCCTCCAACTAGGCTCAGCGCCGCTGACAACAGCCCTCTGAGCTCTGCCATTCAGCCAGTTCCCAAGCCACCTCACTGACCACTCATCCAGCCCACACTTCCGGAGTTCCCCATGGACGATGTTATGGGAGACAGTGTTGAAAGCCTTGCTGAAGTCTAGGCAGACAACATCCACTGCTCTCCCCTCATCTACCCAGCCAGTCATGCCATCATTGAAAGCTATATCAGATTATTATTATACAGCCAGTCTGGTTTTACGACTGGGATGAAACAGTGCTCTTCCTCCCATATATTTCATTGTAAGCAGTACTGATTTTGTCACTGCAAATTGCAAAACAGATGCTGAAGAGAAAAAAATAAGAGTCTGGCTTTTAATATCTGTGTTGACTCTGCAGGGAAATGAACGAAGCATGCATTTTTTCAAAAAGTAAATTAATGTAACCAAATCACAGGCAGCAAAATTCACAGCTCAAACAGTTTGAAGTCCTTAAAAATTATTTCTGTGTATTCTTTGCTCTCTAAGGAGAAGAACAGGATGATGAAAGTCTTGTGCAATGGATATTTGAATGTAGTCCAGGTTGCTTGTTCTTTATACACAGAATGAAAATTATTCCTGGGGCTATGAAAACAGATAATATTTTGGGTGTATTGACATTTCTAGACAGCTTGTGAGTCTCTTTCTCATAGATGGCAATTCATTGTACTCTCAGAAAGACAAGCAATGCTCTTTATGACACATTCTGGGAGAAACAGTATTGTTTGGATGCAGGGACAACCATGATGCAATGGGCTGCTGAAGAATGTATGTGCCAGTGCAAAACAAAACATTACAATAGCTATACTGAGATCTGATGGTTCTTTAGTTTAGTATTATAAGGCATGGCAAAGACTTAAATGCATTAGAGCTGCTTTGTTTTCTTTTCCTCCACTGCATGTCTTAAATTATCATGGAGCAGTAAAATGTATTTATGTATCTTAATAGCTAATGGGAAAAACCTTCATTAGTCTCCCTGTGACACAAATTCTTTCCAAATAGAGCAGAAGAATTACGCCTTGGCTGGGACTTGTTTATGCAAAGCATCTGATATGATTTTAGACTCCCTAGGGAATCCTCCCTGAAAGCTTCAGAGAGAACTGGATCTCCTTCATATCCTGTAACATTTCTTCCAGCCCTGACCACATGTCTCAAGAACCTGAAGATTTCTAAATGACCCTAGCCACCTATTTTTGGGCCGTTAAATCCTATGTCTGATGTTCATACGCTGAGACAAGGTGGATACTAAGCATCTGGTGTCCTTTTTTATTTGTCCTGTAATTGTTTGTTAACAACAGTGCTGAAGAGCTCTCAAGACTTGTATCAACCTGTCCAATGAAGAAGTTTTTGAACCCGCCATTTGATATGTTACTGCACCACAGGTACTCCAGTGCTGAGACTCAGTAACAGCTCTGAATTTGTCATATGCAAAAATGAAGAAAAAGTCTCTTCCTTTTCCACCAAACCAGACCCTGTGAAAATCCTGCCTAAAGCTGACTGTCAAGTATGAGAAACCTCTATAACAGAATGGTTCTTTGCTGACTCTTTTCTTCTGTCTGCATACCATCTGGAGGAGAAAATCATCCTCATGCTTGGCAGTCACTGTGATGGCTGTTAGGTAAGTTCCAGAACATGGAGACTTACAAGAACCACATACTGCTGTCTGAAAGGCATTCACAGTCCAAAGCCCGCCTATGAGGAATCTCTGCCTCCCACAAGTCAGTTTGATGTTTTCATGACCTATGGGAGGTTCTAAGAGAAAACTGGAAGTATGACAATTAAAAATGCAGGAAATCAGTGAAAATGTTGAAAGCACAAAAGACCTAGAACAATACAACCTCTATGAGAGCGAGAAATAGGTGTGAGATTTGGTTGCATAGGGAACAGGATGTTTTGAACGGGTGCTTCAGCTGTTTTTATTGTAGAATGCACTGAAACACAGAGCATGCTGAAAGAGCAGATCAAACCATCAGTTTGGCTGCTCATCAGAGCATTAGTTTACAGTAATTTATAATGGTTTATATTTATTTTTGATTCTTAAAATTCAATATAATTTTAATGTAGCACTTCTAATCTCGTATTTCAAATGTGCATACTGCTTTCCAGGAGAGGGCAGTCCGTTCCCAGGATCAGCTGGTTCCCAGTGTGTTCTTAATCCAAGAAGTGTAACTAGAAACTCAGACTAAGAAAGTTTCTTAGGCAAGGTACAAGCAAGAGGTGAGTGCATATTGGACAAAACTATCTTGGGCAAGACAAACTAGGGGTCTTCCACTGTCTTCCTGAAGAAGAAACAATGTCAATATGCTAGTGATAGTACATCAGTAATCAGTAATGTGCAAAAAGGAGGCACAGAAGTGGATTAAATATATCACCACAGCTGTACAAGGGCAAATAAACAACATAACCTGAACTGTGCCTAGGGAAGTCTTCTCCCTATCTATTACACAAATATCGTAAATCTGTATGCTATACAGACATAAAAGCTCTAGAGGCAGCCAGGAGCTAAAATTGGTCTTTTATTTCATGTCATTTCATTCTTCAATTACTTTTGTTTCATTACTTTCATATTTTTGTTTCATATTTTTACAGAACAATGTGAGGGGTTATTTCTGCAAACGGCATGTAATGAGTCAGACTGCTGTTCTTCACTTACAGTCATTCTTGCACTCCCTCTACCTGTCTCTGCCAGGTATGTGATTCACCCAAGACAGCTTTGAACTCTGGTCTGGAGTAAAAAGCAGAGTAGCCACATCAACGAGACATAGCAGCTGAAGTAATTCGCCTTAACACCATCTGGCACAGACTCTCCCGAGCTTGTCTGAGATAGTATGTTCATGTATTATATCTCATGGTTACTCAAATCCAGAGAAGATTCAGGCTCCTCTCCTGAGGTGATGCAGCAGCACCACTGTGGTGCTCAGCAGGAGTTAGCAAGTCCAATGCAGCAGCTCAGGTGCTGACATGAGCGTATCTGCAGCTATTGTTGCACTGCATTGTCATCTGCACCGAAGGAGATTAATGTAACAAAACTCACAGAAGGAGGTGATTTCTTTTACTAAATGTCTAAAGCAGTTGACTATACCCATTCAAACTCATTCCCTCATAAACTCTATTTGCTCACACTCCTACATCCACAGGCACAGCTAGCACCTCTTGGCACTGGACCTCTAGGCATCCAAGCAGTCTGCCCAGGATCACTGGTGAGGCACAAGGGGTGCTGGCTCCTGAGTCTTCATCATGTCTCTGGGGTTATTTTTTATTAGCAATGGCTAATTAGTTTTTGGACAGATCTTTTACATTATTTAGGAGTCAAGAGCTGTAATGGGGTAGTCCTTTTCTACAGCCTATCTTCCTGATTGATTAACAGAAAGAAGAATGGCATAAGGTTGTGTGCAGTCATGTAGTTTGAACACTAGAAAAGGGAGGACAAGGCATGATGTGTATCTTTCATGTCCTACATTTTAGACAGAAGATAAAGCATATATCACCTAATAATCTAATACAATAGTAACCTAAGTACTGAATAACCTGAGAACTGAACTACACAGAATAATAATCTAAGTAATAAACTAAGAACTGAACTACAAAGACTGACAGAGAATTTTGATTTGCTTAGAGTATCCAGCAGAAACTTGAAATACAGTCATAAACAATAATACAGGAAATTGGTGAATATATTGACAGGACCAAAGAACTAGAAAAATAAACTTCTAAGATCAAGGTACTTTCTACAGGCTTGCAATAAGGATAGAGAAAGATAAGCGCAGTCATTGGGTTAGAATTAAGAACTTCACGCTACAGAGTTGAAGGACAGAGGAGATCATTGCAAGGGAAGCATACCAGCTGTTTATAGTAGGAAGGCAGCATTAGGTTAGGAGTAGGTATGAAACTTTGAATTTAATCCCAGTTCACTATATTAGCTGGAAATTGGACCTAGATCTTTCCTAAATTATTTTTAGTACTTTTCCTATCTCACCATCTACCCACACTACAGTCAAATCCACTTTCTGCAAGTTCCTTCAGAGTCTCAGACAAGTGCTGAAGGTGGGTGCGTTTGATAGGCAGGGGTATGTATCCTCCAAAGGGTAACAATGACCATAGCGTAGTCTGTGTTCCCTCCTACTTCTCAATAGTGCAATGTATTGTCAAGGTGGACAATCATAAACAATCACTTACATAAATACACGTGTATAGCGAAGACTAAGTTTCAGAACTTTTTTCTATTGCAGTACTCAAAGACAGTGTTTTCTTAGCCTATTGCCCTTTTTCAGATAATTTCACCTTCCTCTTCCCCATCCCTTTCATTGAGAGTTTTGCTCCTGAGACCTTGAGGAAGGGCAAGGGTTTCTGTTTGTCTCTGGATTTGCTTCCGTTATATTAAGCTGTTGTTGTGCCATGTGACACCTCCCCTCCCCTGGTGCAGTCCCCAATACTAAATCAACTGCCACTCTTGTCAGGCCTTTAGTGTGACCTGCCATGGTGCCAGGATCACACTTCCTCTTCTGACCTAGAAGTACACACAAAAGACTGAGTTCACCTTAACAACCACATCTACCACCCATCACAGAGGGTGATCTGTGTCCATGCCCAGAGCTTCGTGTACTACTAGCTCCCTGGACAAATACCTGTAGTCTTCCTTGTCCCCCACTCATCCCAGTGCTGGAATGTTCTTGCAGTAATCCTAGTACTTGCAGCCTCACCGTTAATGATTTCAGTATCAAGATGTCCCTTGTCTGTTGAAGAGAGGACAAAGACTATGCCTATGCTAGTAAAACAAACATGTCCAGAGCCTGGGCTTGCACAGTATCCCATGATGCTGCAAGCTGTTTAACTTTTAGCAGATTCCCTGGCATGGCTCTGGCCCATGCTGGCTACCATGGTCTCACACAGTGCCCAGACATAGTTTGGGGGCTGACAGAGTCTAGGAACTTTCCCAGCAAGCAGTGTAACTGTCCATTTCATTCCTAATAAAATTTAACAATGTTTGGAGAGTCTTAACTGTAGACTGTACAAATGTTCTGACTGGCTAAGTAATGGACTATGACGTAGTATTCCTCTTTACTGACATTCACTAGAACAAATATGCAACTGCAGAAAATACCCGATTTGTTTTAATTCACATTTGAACTAACTATATTTTTCAGAAGTAGGAGCTAACCATAAAGTTAAAAAGATTTTCTTTTTCATTGTGACAAATTCAGAAAACAACAGATCAGTCCCTCATAATTTTTAGGTCCAAGGACCCATGAATGCATATGCATGTGAATTTGAGTAGGGATTCCTAGCTACCTATAGTTCTATTGAATTCAGTGAGCATTTCCCCACATAAATGTTTGCACAGTGAAGGCTGGATGGGACAATGAGGGGAATGGTCTTCCTCTCCCCAGGAATTTTGAAGAGCTCAATTAATTTCTCTGTCTTGAATCAGAACACTCACAAAATTTCCAGCAGTTTCACAAGCAGAAACTTTTCGCATACAAAAAAAATTGTTGATCAAAAAAGTGTAATTTGGGATGGAGTAGAAAATAAGAGATGAGCTGTTGATGGGTTTGAAAAGAGATTTATGTGGGAAGAAGTAATACATTGGAAGGATTTGTAGAAAAATGACAGATGAGAAAGCTGAAAAGGACAGGAGTCAGTTGAACTAATTATGTTAGTCTTACCATTTCCATTCCAGTTTACAACTAAGGGTAGACTTGCTAGCCATTGTGATTGCTTTGCCGTATAAAACACAGTCCAGGCCACTGATAAATGTCAAGCCGTTCAATTCTTCCATCTATTACTCTTTAAAGTACTTTAAAGGCTATTGCAGTTCTCTCAAATATTTATAAAGAGACTGTTTTGGAAAGCAGACAGCTATTTTGCCATATGTTTGAATGGCTGTTCTTCAATATGTTCTTGAAGAGTAATGACAACTCATAAATGTTTTAAGGGCAATTTAAGGGGACCCTCTTCATTTACATTTAGTCCACAATTTAAGTTTTGTGCAAAAATGACTAATGTTTGGACACATGATTTTTTTAATCAAGTACATTCCCTTCTACTTCTAAGTACTGTAAGGCAACTGTGTGGAAAACAAGAGAAACTGGCTAACGTAACACAAAAAATGCAAAAGAAACATACACATTTGGGAAATCCCTTGCTGTTCTGTTGTGACGACGTGGCATCACCAAGTTGCAGGCTTGGAATTTCTTTCTCATGACAGGAAAAATAAATTGTTCCACGTAATCCAAGCCTCTCTCTCTTGATAGCACTCTTCTGGACTTCAAGACTGCATTGACATATCAGCGTCTGTAATGAACAGCGCAAATTGGTCCTTTGATTTTATTTATGTGTTTGAACTTCAAAAATGGAAAAACCTCACAACCTTCAGGAAACAGACAAAAATGAGTTAGAAAAATCAGACAGATTAGTAAGCTGTCACAGGAATGTTTGAGAATAAAGACCAGAAGGCATTTGTAAGGGTGTCTGGAATGACTTCATGCAACAGATGGTACTCAGTAGGAGCTCTTGCATTTCAATTTCACTTCTGCATGCCACATTTGTTTTTATTAGGGAAGCAAAACCTTCACATACGGCTCTAAAATTTATTCAAATGCAGTTTTTCATGAGTTAGATTCAAGAGATTAACGTTCAGGATTTTTAAAAATTCATTGTTATCCTTTTTTTTTCCTCTTTCATCCTCATTTTCACTTTCCCCCTGCCCTGCCAATACAAGCAATAAGTGATGTGGTACCCAGTGTTTTTGATTTTTACAATATATCTTTTCTTGTGTTCGTTTCTGATATGTTCTTATACTTACTTACATATATAAGTAAAACTAGAACTCTCTAATCTTGTTAATCGGCAGACTTCAAACCTTCAGTGTCAGTTCCCCTGTGATCAAAAGGCCCTGCCTTCTACTTACGACTGAGAAACCTTTGCAGCATGCACACAAGATCAATAATCAATCAATGGTACTGAGCAGAGTTTTAGTAGAGATTTTTACAACACAAATGACTGCTTGCCATTGTATTTTATGCTTCTGTAGCACTGCTATATTCTCCCCACCATCTTCCCAGGGGTTTTTGATGCTGTCTGTGGACCCCAAGGAATGCCATAATATTGCTATCTTGTCATGTTGTTGGTGGTATAGCACCAGGGCCTCTTCTTACCGTCTGGGTTCCTACGATAACTTATATCTAAACTCCTGAAACAGAAACACAGAGTGAAAGTAACAGCATTCTGGAAATCCGAAAGCCGCTGTTCTATGAAAGTACAAAGTGTTTTCCTGACCTGTTTAACATTAGTTTTATTTACTGGAAGACCATCCCCACAGATAAAACATCGTCCCATATTGCTGCTAGAGACATTTCAATAAACTACTGTTTTGGAAGTGATCAACAAACACTGTAACAAATGTTCTTTTTCTGGCCATTATAGAGTAAGTTTTTCTTACTTCAAGTTGTCTTCTTTACGCTTGCAGTAAAATATGCCTACTGTAAGGCATGTGTACTGGCAGCTGATTAGTCCACTAAGACTGGCTCATATTCAAAATGCTGACTAGTCTGAGGTGGCTTTTGCACCGGCCCAGTTATGGAGAGACTTACTCTGAGTTTTGAGGGGAGGATTTTAGCCAGTAATACATTTTCAAATGTAATTAGACTTCTGAAGTGTGTTCTGCACTTTCTTTAACAGCAATCAGTCAGAAACACAACCAAGATGAGCATGATCCCACTCCACCAGGCCCAAGAGTGTAGCACTGGTAGGTGAATGAGCAATAAAAAGAACCCTACCCTAAGTAGAAGCCAAACCAAAGCTCATTCTTCTATGCACAGTAACTGGACTTCATCAAACTACAACAGCTTAGTGGCTGGGTTATGCCACAAGTCCATATAAACAAATTCACCCTTATCAATAAAAATGCTCTAAATTCACGTATGAAGCAAATCCCTGGTTAAAAATTAAAGAAACACAGAAGAATCTGAATATTCATTCATACTTCAATATATCTTACAAAAGAAAATAAAATGGTAGAGAACTTTGCGAGGAGAATGGAAGGAAGAGACATACCTACTCTGGCCTTTACAATCTGGGACGCTGCAGTAATCTAATTCAGTAGCAGGATTGGTTGTGAAGCACTGTAGTCTACTTTCATTTCCATCAGGATTCTTGCAGCAGTTTTCTTCAAATCCCACATGAGCAGAAATTTCAGGTGTAAAGCCATAATAGAAAGAAAAATACCATTACAGAAGTGAATTTTTCTTTTTCTTCAAATGTTTGTGTCTCAGTTCATGCAACCTGAAAGCCAAGAAAATGGATACTCCTGGATCTGATGTCTTTGCCTGAATATTTTTGCATAAGATAAGCTGTCATAAAAACTCTATCACCACTGGAAAGATCCAACGAACCACCAGCCTCATGTTCACAGTTTACAGGATATTCAACAGCCTCAAAGGGCAACAATATTCCTCTATATTTTCATGCAGCTGATCTATTTGACTTTTATTTTCATATCTATTGTTTATAACCTACAAGGTTTAAAAGAGGTTCACGTAAAGAACTGCGACATTTTCTTTGGAAGATACAGAGAGAGGACACTGACTAAACAACAGAGAGTTTCCAGTAACATGAATGTCATACCTGTGTGAATTTACCTGAAGAGCAGATAGACCTTGCATGCTTCTCATATAGTAACAATAATATATTAGCAGTGAAAAGTCTCATCAATATAATGATACTATTTCAGTTTCACTTTTTACATACTATCTTTTACCCAAACAACAAAATCCTGGCCCCATTCAAGTTCAGGAATAAATTTTCATTGTGTTCTTTTTCAACAAGTGAGTGTTATTGTTTCCAAGTGAGTGCTTTACTTGAACAAGGACCACAAAAACTGGAAGCATAAGATACCATTTTAATCAAAATTGAACAAATTACACAGTGTCTTAAAAGCATATTTGTCTTCCCTATTTTTGTGGTAAGAGATAAAAGTCAGAGCGAGAGATATGTGGAGGAGACTATTCATTATAAATTAGCCTCAGCAATAAGTAACTGTCTTTGATAATCTATGCTGTAGAATTGCTTAAAGCACACTATTAATGGCTAGTTCAGAAAGGATCATTCATAATATTTAGACAAATATGAGAAGACCAATCTTTGATGTGTGGAGTGTGCCACCCGCCCTTTTCTGGCACAGCACCCCCTTCTGAGTTCTGTCTTTTATTCCTCTGTAATCCTCCCCCTTTCTTTTCTTGCACTCTAGAAGATAAACTGAAACAAAATACACTGCTGATGAATAAATATCACTTTACATATGTCTCACCTAACTGATGTTCTGCACTCGTTATAATATATTTAGCAAACTTCAAACCTCAGTCCTACACAAACATGCGTGTTATTCCACTATCCTCAATAAAAGAAAATTAGAGATATTAACAAAGTGCTTATACAAGAAAAGTAATTAAAGGTGTCCTGTTTTCAACAGGAAGGCCCTGTCAAAGCTGAGAGGGGACAGCATATGAACAGCAATATGTCATTTTGTTCAAGCTGCTCTCCTGATAACAGTTTCTGACAGCATGTGACTTTATCCCCAACTCCCATGTAGCATTTGCACTAAAAGGTTATTTATTTCATTTGTATTAATGGTGGCAACCTGAATAAAGCTCATTCTCCTAGGAGTGGTATAGGATAGTGCTGCTGGAATAGGTAGAGAGCAACACAAGAGAAGGCAGGGCAAAGACAGAGCCTTCAGCAGTACAGAATATTATTCCTGAAGACAAATGTTAGCTTAGTGCACGGCACAGGGTTTTTCACAGTGCCCTGAGACTTTGCACTATTCCTTTTTACGTCTCACTTGTAGCTTCTTTGCATGTTAGCTCCTTCTCTTGTAAATGCCTCGTTCACAGAGGAATCATGAGGATAAACATATGCAAAGTTATGTAATAATCAAATGTGATAGCAAGAAGGACCTTGGAAGTACGTAGACAGTGAGACAGAATACTTCACTTCTCTGACACCCC
>Ga0181612_131975_pt1 | contig 10232 bp, 4 predicted proteins | sample HoacroProtozoa21_FD_119630 | JGI IMG/M metagenome (GOLD analysis project Ga0181612, IMG submission 119630) | Hoatzin crop microbial communities from Cojedes, Venezuel. Combined Assembly of Gp0051906, Gp0051904, Gp0051908 | reverse complement strand
TCCCCTTTTCTGTGTTGTTGTTGTTCCCGTTCCGTTAAACTGTCCTTATCCCGACCCACCAGTTTCTGCCTCTTTCTTTTCCTTCTCCTCTGCACGCCGGCGGGGGGACGGGCGGCCGCGTGGCACTTTTATTGCTGGCGGCAGCCGAAACCAAAACTGTCTGAAAATGAGTCTGTCCTGGGCTAAAAGTTTCCAGAATGCAGTCACTAAGAATTCTCTTTCAGTAAAAGGCTGTTTCTCTTACTCAAATTCTTGATCTATTTTGTATCCAAAGCATGTAGAAATAAATTTTATAAAGTGACCCTGCACCACATGTAAAAAAAACTGCTCATTTTCTTTAAAATAGATATTTGGTAATTCAATTTGTAGGTTCCATAAGAAAAGAGATAATTCCCTACTTTCATCTGCGTGTCATTCATGATTTTGTATTGAGCACATTTATTTAAGTTCAAAATCTTATTTGGTTTTCTACACCTCTGATCTCTTGTAGTGAGAACATTTTCTGCTTCCAGTATTGCTTGATCTTCTTGAGATGGTTTAACCGGAACTATGAACAATGTTCATGCAACACCATGGATTCATGTACTGGCATAATTATATGTTCTCTTTTGTTTCCATTTTCATTTCTAATATTTCTTAGGTGATCTTTTTGTCACATATTGACAGACTTTATATTCTTTTTGGCAAAGGCATGCCATTTCTGCTATATTCAGGGAAGTACACATTGCACAGTGTATCTAAAGCATGAGTAGCTTTCCAAAGTAGCAGCTTATTCTCACATCATAATACTCAAGTCCCAGTAACATCTGCTGTACACACTCAGGTGCACTTGGCTGTGATTTCTTCACCATGCTTTTTAATGACCTGTGATCAGCTTGCACAAATATCCTGTGTCCAAAGGTGAGGAAAGCAGATTTATTCCATTTTGAAGAATGTAACCAGGACCTATTTTTCTGAATGTATCTGTCCTTGTTTATATCTAGAAAATGCTATCATCTCTGTTTTTCTAAGTGCTGCTCTTCAGTCCTTAAAAAGTGGTATAGTGTGATTACATTGTAGGCTACTACACTAGGCTATAGTACTTCAGAATCAGTGACTCACATATGTATTTCATCACTTTATTAAACATTAGTTCCTGCTTCCCAGTTATTCCTACATGAATATTCTCAGGCTTTTGATTGGTTTTTGTAAAATAGATTGCGGGCCTCCCTTCATATACTATGGCCTGGATATATTTGTAATGGTTTTCTGGCCCTTGGTAACTTAAGACAGCTTTTCAGAATCAAAAGATGTCTCAGGAAGAACGCAATATGTCTTTTCAGCTTCAGTTTGACCTACAATGCTCTCTGAAAAGCTGTTTATTACAATTGCATCTCCATACCACTATTATGGGTTGCTGCTTCTTTAATTTATTTAAGTAAGAATATAACCTTTTATAATCAAGAAGCTTGTACTTCCCTTCAAAGGCTAGTTTACTTTATGTCAGTAATGACTTGCAGGCTCTGTTCATACCCAAAGCCATTTGTACCCAAAAATACTTGCTAAGAGGCATATGAAACATTGCCAGGTTGTTCCGATAGCAACGATACTTTGCATGTAAATATAGATGCAGTCAGCAGTTTAATCTAGTAAATCATATAGAACGTCCTCAATAGTTGGCAAAGATTAGTAATTCTTTTTCTTTGTTTTGTTGAGAGGTTTTGTATTAATCTATCCGAACGTTTTCTCACACTACTAAATTTCTGGTTTTTTCTATGCTAATTGCAGTAGAGATATTGAAGAATTTTTTTTTTTTTTTCGCAGGTTTTTCTGTTCATTTTGCTTAATAAAAATATTCATTTTGGATATGCCGTTATGCATGTGGATACTTCATATTTTGCTACAATTCTGTCTACAATCCCTAATGAGTGTTTTCCTCCCTTTCCCGTTCTGAGGATACCTTCAGATTATCCTCTCGTCTTATCCATATGATTGCTTTGCTACCCAGCAACTATATCTCAGATTAAAACATTCTTGTGTGTGTTTCTTCTTGGACATCTTATATTTACCCACTGTCCTTGCTATCAGAGTCATTATGAGACATCACAAACATTTTTCCTCCATTTGGTTCAAATTAATATTGCTATTTTGCAGCATTGCTAGAATTAGAGCTATAACTGATTTAGTCACCACCCTGATATCCTAGCTGCAAATAAGGCATTTGAGTGGTCTTTGCAATATGTGTTCATTAGGGATCTCTGGATATGTTATTTATAAGCTATAATCTCTTCTCCACTGGAGCTCTGAATCTATTCAGGCAACACCTGGACTGCAGATTATTTATTGACAGTGGACACAGATAAGGCTGAGGTCACTAAAGACCTTCTTTGTCTCAGTCTTCACCAACGGGCGCTATAAGGCCCCTGTGATCAGTGAAACTGTTCAAGGTTGAGAACTACCAGCGGTGGATAAGGGTTGAGTCAAGGATTACTTGAGAGAGCTCAACCTATATACGTATCCAAAAATCAACAGGCTGCATTTAGTGGTGCTGACAGATTTGGCTGCTCTCATCTTTGAAAGGTCTTGGAGATGGAGGGAGAATTGCCAATGACTGGAGAAATGCAAATAGTGCACCCGTTTTCCAAAAAGGCCAAAAGAACAGTCCAGGGAATTACAGGCCATTCAGCTTCAGTTTGCTCTATGTGGAGATCATGGAGCAAGACATGTTGGAACAAACCTATAACAATACGAAGAAGCAGATGATTTGGAGTAGTCAGCATGGATTTCTAAAGGCTAAGTCATACCTGACCAACCTGCTTGCTTCCTAGGATCAAATAACCAAGTCTACAGACAGTGGGAGAACATTAGATGTCATCTACTCTGACCAATAAGGCTTTCAACATTGTTTCCCACAATATCTGTTATTTCAGGTAGGGACATTATGATCCAGATGGATGGAAAACCAGATGGATAAATACTTGGTTGCACGTTCAGGCTCAGAAGTTAATGGTTAGTGGGTCATACTCTGCCTCAAGATAGGCAACATGTAGAATAGCACAAGGGTCTATCCTGGATCCTGTCTTGTTTGACATCCTTGTCAGTGACCAAGAAAAGGCACTCTCATCATTTCTGCAGATGACACCAAACTGGGAGAAACATTCAATCCCACTCCAGGCACGGCTGCTATGCAGAGGGACCTGGAGGAACAGGCCAACAGGAATCTCATTAAATTCAATGTGGCAAATGCAAATTCCTGCACCTGGGAAAAGACAACCCCTTGCAACAAAGTTTAGGCACTCATTGGCTGGGGAGCAGCTCTGCTGAAAAGACCTGGAGATTTTGGCGGGTAGCAGGCGGAGCATGAGTCAGCAGTGTGCCTTGACAGCAAAGGTGGCCAGTGCATCCTGGGCTGTATTGACAGGAGCATTCCTGGTAGATTATGCCCCTCTACCCGGCATTAGACCAAGTCTGGAATACTTCATCCTGTTCTGGACCTTCTGCATGGGAAAGATTCCAGCAAGTTCAGCTGAGAGGGAGTGAGTTGGTGGGGAAGTACAGCTCTTGCCCTGTGAGGAAAGGCTGAGGGAAAGCAACTTGTTCAACCTGGGGAAGTTTTGGCTTCAGGGTAGCCTTCCCTCATTAATAAGACAGCTAGCCTTCTGCGGTCTCCTCCAACTTGAATTTTCCTACAGTCTTACGAAACTCATGTGGTAGGTGCAATGCTAAGACGTGAGATGGTTTAGGTTCATCTTACCTAATGACTGGACTATTGCTTTTTCTCAGTCTGTGGTATCTACTTTTACACATAGACACTAGACCAGAAAGCTCCTGTTCTTTAGCCTTTCTGTGGTCTTCTTTTGCATAAACCTTGAATATGCTGCTGTAGTAGTAAAAATTGTTGTAGTCTATCCTTAAACAAATGTGATGTATTTATATGTTGAATGACTTTCTCTGTGAAACCTTCACATAATTTCTTTCAGATAAATCTGTTTACATCATCTGTTCTACCTCGATAATTGCCCACAAACATACCTTCAGTTTTAGTTCCCCACATATATCTGTTTGCTCCATTACCAGATGTTGCTTTTGTTTTCCCCTATGTTCTAAACTTAGTCTTTTCCTTTCTGTGGGCCCTGGTAGTCGGAGTGCTACCACTACTTCTCATTAATCACATGACATTCCATGGATACATCCACAAGATAAAAGCTAGCTCCAAACATTCAGTTATCTCTGCATGAAATAATGTAACAGCTGTGGAAATATTACTTCAGATTACCTCTTATCCGAAAACTGTTGCCTGGTTTCTCAGCAAGATTACTGGTTACTCATTTGAAGTAGAGCACTGCACTGACTCAGCTGTAGCATGTACAGTTACAGAACTAGCTCATGTATAGCTCATTTAGATGTCTTTGTATAGCACTGTATTACCTGGAGCAGATATTGCCTACTTTTCTAAAAGTAAACAGGTTTTTATTTAAAAATAAAAAACCAATCTTTTTTAGTAAGTAAAAGTAAAGAAGTAAAGTAAAGCAAGAAGTGAAATAACCATACACTTTCACTCATAGTAAAAAAATATCAGCACATCACTTGAGACCAAGAAAAATGGACCTATTATTTCCTCTATTTGAACATAATCTTTCATTAGGCATATGGCTGGAATTTTCAAAAATCATTTTGTTATGATCACATTAATTAAAATACATTTAATAGATCACTATTCAATGAGAAATCATTTAAAAAGTGCTACATTCTGTCCCATATTCTATGCCTTCATTCCCATGCCAGACCTATCTTACTGTTTACCAATAAAGTCATAAATCTTGACTACTGAATTGAAAAAATAAGCAGAATCAGATATATAAAAATATAGAAATTGCTGTGTACAGTAACTCAAAATATCTAGCTCACAGTATGGGGTATTTTCTTTCTATTTCCTCATGCCTACCACCACCTTTTTCCAAAGAATTGTTTAAATAAAATGTAGCAGAACAGCAAGAAGTTTTCCAAAATGTACAGTACTCAATTAAGAGCAGGCAACTCCGGCAGCATTTAGGCTGAGAGTCAAGACAATTCCACCTTACAGTTTCAGTCGTGGCACTGACTGACTTTGGACAACTTTGCTGACTTTTTCTTCTTGTTCCTTATTCAGCTCAGCTGCGCAGCTGAGTAAAAAGCAAGTCACAATGACAGCCAGCTGCTCTGCCTAACCCATACTCTCTGGGAAGATAAATTGAAAAGGAATAGGGATGGATCAGAACACACAAAGCCACCTGCCATTTCAAAATAGACAATTGCAGGCAGCAAAGAAGTGTCCAAATAATGTGCACAGCCTTAAAGTCCTGAGTGGGCATCAACAAGTTTTTTCTTCTTGAACAGGTTTTTAATCCCAGGAAAAAACACTGTTGCTGACCTTTACTTGTGAGGCAACTAAGCACTTTAATACCTGGCACTTGGATTCTGCCTTCTGTATGTCTTATTTTCTGCTTGTGATAATAAATGTGTTTTATTTAAAATTGTGTCAGGGCAATATTAAAAATACTGCTAGTGCTCGGCAGCGTGTATGTAGTAAATGAGCTATGAGCAGTAGAAGTCTGTAACAACACAAATTTTTGCCAAATTTCCCACTGTCTCTCTAATCAGAATGAATTTAAACACTGTGAGAGGTGTTTCAGTGCTCCATCACTGAGCAATGTCAGGATTGAGGCACACTGGCACAGAAGTATGGAGAGCACAGTACTTCTGATATCCCTTTTACAGCAGACACCATTTCAACTGTGATAACACATTCATCATCAGATTGGCCCTGTGAACAGTGATAGCTTGTGTGTTTGAAAATGGGATAAATACCACCTATTCCGGGTTTTGTGCAGAATGAGGAGGAAGTGTAGCCTGCTGTTGCAGATTTTGTCAATATGTAGGACTTCAAGCAAATAAACAAATTCAGAGTTAAGTGCCTAAAATTAGGTATCTGAATTAGTGGTTAATAAATGACTATGCAGTGTGCTGTTGAATTGCTCTAAGAGAAGGCAAAAACCCTAAATTTTTTACAAAAAGCTAGAAATCTATTTTTTTACTGGTTTACCTGGTGCAGTTTATTTTCCAGTCCATGATGAGTCTGTTTAGCAAGGAGAACAACCATAAGGTCCCCATGAATGAAAGGCAGTAGGCAGTCTCCCTCATAGTGTGCCTTGCAAATGTCCACAGATTTCATGCTCCTCTTAAGTCTTCAGCTTAGCCACCAATGGCAGGTCACAACTGTAAGGATAGCTATAAGTCACCTTGGTCCTTAGATCAATCCTCAATTTCTTTTCACTGCCATGGGTGCTAGCAGCGTAATTCTGGGACTGTGCATAACTACAAAATATTTGTTTTAAAAGTAGTTTTTGGGGTGACTGCAACTAAGTAACAGAGTTGCCCTTAATCTTAACCTTCTTAGTAGTACTAAGCATAATTGTGAACAGTTTATTGCAGAATTATTAGTCTTACACATTCAAGACAGCAGAAGACAACATACTGCTGTGAGGCATCTTGCCAGAGACTGATGATTTAATGCTTTGATGCCAACATATTTTAAAGCACATGGTTTAAGTGCCATTGTTATCTAACCCTTATTCATATCTTATAACTGGCAAACACTGGGGTACAGAACAAAACTCTGCACCATACAGACACTGATGAAATATAACACAGCCCAAGTACTGTCATTTCAGAATGAGCTATAAACTTGGTTTATTAAATGTACTCTATCAATGTTACACCAGGGATGGAGTGGTTACAGAACCCTTTACATTGAAAGAATGTATAATTATGATTCCTCCTTAATTAGAAAGAGGATTTTTTACAAAATTCTTAGTATTTTTCAACATGCTGGGCTGTGTAGAACTGATAATGAGTTGAAAATTAGGACTGTCAGCAGTACATTTTACAAATGAGCACACAAGCCAGTCAAATCCAGAAGCTACAATGAAATTTTTGTTTGGATTCTTCTGGGGTGGAGAAGGGCTGAGCTATGTCTTTTGGGTTTAGGGTTTTGTTCACCGGCTTGGGAGGAGGGGCAAGAAAGACAAGCTCATGGGGGAAGAGAATCAACCAGTTCACTACAGCTTTAGAAATCATCCCTAGAAGCACTGTGACCGAAGTAAAAATATGCTTTACCATTATCTTGCAGTTTAAACTAGTATAGCATAATTATTCGATAGACAGAAATCTAAAGCCTTTCATCAGAACAAATTCCCAATGAACTCAATGGTGATTCTGCCTGTGTGAGGACACAGTTGAACAAGTACGGCCTCTCTGGAGGAGGCCAACACAAAGTTATTCAGAACTAAACTCTGGCTTATATTCTGTTTTGAAGGCTTATGTCTGATTTCGGTGATGATATTTTTTTAAATCTCAACTCAAAAACTGCAGTATTTTCTCAGAAATTATACTTACCTGTCTTGTCGTAGTAATCATCACTTTTTTCAAGATTTTTAGTTAGTATTGCAAGCATTGCACCACAAATGTGTCACTGTACTGGTGATAGCAGTCTCCTTAGACACAACTGGCTAATTTAGCTTTTAAATCACTTGGGCTATGTTAATGTAAAACAGGTAGGAGAACACTAATTTTGATAGCATAGTTATATGAATGAACAGCAAAAGATTTCATGCATTCATGAATTAATAATAATAAAATGCAAATAAGTTTTACAGAGACAACTGCAACAAGATAAATGTTCTTGACATTAAACACAGATGTCCAACTACTTTACGAGAAAAAATCTTTAGGATTTTTTAGATCCATCTGCAAATGTAAATTATATTATCACTCATTTTAATTATTTTCAGGTTTTAGCTACTCAAACACATATTTATCACATATTTTCTTTGATGGTTGACTGCATGTTCTACTGAGGCCATATTCTGGCTCCCTTGTTCACAGTTGCTGGATATATTCTCATGCGTACTTGCACAGAGCTTGACATCTTGAGGAGTAAGATTCTATTCAATGAAAGATCACAGAATATGTCTCCAAATGTCCATGTTATTGGGTGTTTGGTCATGGTTTAGCACAAAACATTTTCAGACAGATGCTAAATAATCATGCAACTCACATTTTTCACTGGTTTGGTTATCTCAGATACAGAGCATTATTTTGAGTGATGGTGGGGAATTAGTAGGAGACGACAACTAAACACCTAAGACACAGAAAAAAAAAATCATCTACCTACAAAGGATAAGAACATTAGGCCTGGACTAATGAATAGACAATACCTGCCTTTTGGTTCAACCTGTAAATGATTAATAGATATTATCAGGTAGATAGGAAGAACTGATGTGGTAACAAACACAAACAGGAAATCTGAACTGAATCTGAACTGAATCTGAACTGGAGAGATGAACACACAAGAAACTTATGATAGAAATAACATGTGAAGATTTTTTTCTTTTAAAGATATGGCATGAATCATGTAGTCTGCTGTGTAAGGGGGGCAATTAAACAAGAAACTTCAAAGAACACTGAATCATCACGGGAGGGTCACTATGGTGAGGAAAACACAGAAAAAGAATGTCAACAGGAAAATATTTGTACCCTAATGTCAGGCAAACTATGTAGCAAAGATCTTCACTGACGTTCTACCCTATTTTTGGAATATTCATCTGCAGGGAAAAAAAAAAATCCAGAAAAAATTATCTTTGTGAGCATCTGCAAAAAAAATGCTCACTCTTACCTACTTAATAATTCTAAATGCACAAAGTAGAAAGATTTCGAACTTGAGTGTACAACAGATTTACAAGTGCATCTGGGAATCAATACATTATGTTCACAGAATCACCATTTTACATCTCACAATAACATTTTTTAATCTGCTCTTATTTAGTGCTTCAGCTGCTCTCATATATGTTGTAATCATAGTGTGAGAGATACCCAAATGCAGTGACCATCTTTAATTAAGTTTGTTAAAATGTGTAGGGGGGTACCTAATCTTTTGTATCAGTGTACATCTTTGTAGAAAGGACAAATCAAAAAACTACATCAGAAATAAAGACATTAGAATAAATAAATTAGCAAGAAGACAGGAAAAATAAACAATGTTTGGAGAGAAATTTAAAACATTCAGAATTAAAGACTGAAATGGATGAAAGTAATATCTGGATGTTAGATTCTCATGAGGCTTTCATTGCTTTGACGAAAACACGATCCTTCAGTCCCTTGTAGCTTTAGCACTTTACCATGGAGGATGATGTTCATATTTTGTTCTTCAGTCCACTATAAATTGGATAATCTCTGAAAACTTGATTTTGTCTCTAAGGTAGTATCTATAATAAGATGCAAATAAAATAATCTAAAGATTAACTAGATAAACACATATGACAAACCGTACTGTTGGTATAATGTATGTGTATAGCACCAAAATATCACACCATGGAAAATATGACTCACTGCATTCAATAACCCAAATAATTTATGATGGAACATTCTGTTGCTGATTCAGCCAGAACAGCATATTCATGTTTTTCTTATTGAACACATTCTTAAATTGACTTTGTTTACAAGTGTAAAGAATTCATGGAATGGAGATAATTGACAAAAAATGTTGCCAATTTTCCAGTAAAGTATGTAAAAATAAGCATTATGCTGGTGCTCACCAGCAACTTCATACACTTATTTTGAGGCAATCGCCACAACAGAGTTCAAAGCTGTGCAGAGGTCACAATTTTCATCTCAGGCCCTGACTCCACAGCTCAAAGCAGTGAGCACTTCATGTGGTTATCTTTCTGAACTCAAATGGAATTTGTGAATCAGGTACATTTCCAGCTTTTATTTTAATGTACTTAAGATGAGTTCTTTTGAGATTCTGCTTCTGAGTTCCTTAAATATGCATTTACAGCGTACCATGATTTAGAGGAGCTACAAAATATGAAATAAAGCTGCTTATGGCATGTAAGTCACTCTGCAAGCATATAAGATATTGGAATTTATAACCTTTCAATCTTTTCTCAATTTATTAATTTATTTATTTCTGGGCTCAAAACGAGAAGGATTCTGAGGTGCTGGAGCATGTGCAAATAAGAAAAATGAGGCTGGTGAAGGGTCTAGAGAACAAGTCTTATGAGGAGCGGCTGAGGGAAACGGGGCTGTTTAGTCTGGAGAAGAGGAGGCTGAGGGGAGACCTTAACTGCTCTCTACAACTACCTGAAAGGAGGTTGTAGTGAGGTGGGTGTTGGTCTCTTCTCCCAACTAACTAGTGATAGGACCAGAGGAAACAG
>Ga0181612_124507_pt1 | contig 10232 bp, 8 predicted proteins | sample HoacroProtozoa21_FD_119630 | JGI IMG/M metagenome (GOLD analysis project Ga0181612, IMG submission 119630) | Hoatzin crop microbial communities from Cojedes, Venezuel. Combined Assembly of Gp0051906, Gp0051904, Gp0051908 | reverse complement strand
TTCTTTTTTTAAGAAGTGTTTGAAGGTGCCCTTGCAATTGTGCATGGTCTCATACAACCACTGTTTCAAGATTACTGTGGTTTCGTATTACCATTAATCAATACAACACATATTAACTAAGTACTTCATTCTACTCTTGCATGATCTATTAGGTCTTCCTTCATTTATGTGTTTGATCAGAAAACTAATTAAGCAATGAACTGTGACAGCAACACATACTTTGCATCAATTATTAAAAGCAGGTTTTTTTGAAAAAAATGTGGTAATGAATATTGAGTTACCATGAGTTACACTTTATTTCAAATTATCTGAACTGTTGTTAACACTAATACTTGGTTTTCCCATTTATGATCAAACTACATATAACAGTGTTAAAGAGAAATATACTAAGTTTGTTTCCAACACAGATACTTTAAATATCAGCAAATAAGGAGTGAGTTCCTAAACTTGAACTACTGCACAGGTATGTTCTGTGTATTAACATATGCTTTTTGAAACACTGTGAGGCCTCATTTGTCATCTTCATTACCAGTCACTCAGTATACTCAATAACGTATCTGGAATTTGCTATGTTGAACACCGAAGATATTAGTAATGTCTCCATGAATAAAGCAAGATTCAGTTCCCCTAGACAGAATTTTAACCTAACAAATTTCAAAGCTATTTGCTCACTTCTTCAAAATGGATTCTTCTTGCACTATTGTGGTTCATTTCCCATGGTTTATTAAGCTTGGTTTATGCCAGTCAGATTACCCATGCTGTTAGTTATTCAGATCTTACAGGCAGCAGAGCCGCTTACCTACCTGAGACTCATTCCACTCACATTTCTCCTTCGTATACCGAGAATTACTTTCACGAGGCATAGTCCATATTTGTTTCCCTCACGATTATTTCTGAGGAGAGTCTCTCATATATCTGTGTAATGGAAGAATAAAAAAAAAACCACTGAGTAAAGATCCCATATCCCTAAAAAGAGAAGCACTCAGTATCACTCTTCATTAAATGCCATACCGCTGTTTAAGGCTCCTGCTCCCTAATCATAATTGGGGATTGAGACAATAATCCAGCAACCACTTTATTTCGTAATCTTTATGGATTCCTCAAACCTGGGAGCCAGACGGTTTTGAGAAATACTGCATCCCTAGAACCATATATTCATACTGGCCTTATTAAAATGTACAGTTTCAAGAAGCCGTTTCCCCTTTATTCCCAGTTCATCACACTCTGGCTTCAGCCTTCTGCAACATCATAAAGCACTTGGAGTGAATGTCCTCAGCGGCAGTTTCAGATATTGCTCAGATCATCTCCCAGATGTGGCTGGCCATGAGCTAATTAGCTTTTTGACCAGCTGGACATTTGGAAGAATACATTTCTGTAATGGGCTTTAGCTTGTTCCTGGGGAAGTGAATATTTCTGTGAGTGGGAGTTTACCACCTTTCCTGAAATCGGCTTACAGAGTACTGTTGCCATCTGACTTACAAAAGGCACGCTCCCTTCCATCTGGATGAGTTAGAAAGTTATCTGCCTGCACCTCTCCTTCACTTTGAGCTGACAACCACACATTATGCAAATCCCTGTGCTCTGATGGAGAACAAAGGTAAGCAATAAGAAATCAGAGGTTTTCATAATCAGTGTACATTTCTTCTAAGTTCTGTGTTCCCGAACAGACCTTCAGCTTTCCCACTTCAGTCAGCTGAGCATAGCAATGATCCTCCTCTAAATAACTACTTACACTCTTACTCTTACCAGCTCCTACTTTCCTTTCTTAAATTGGTGTCTCACTAACAGAGAGGTGCATCTGTCTTCCTTCTGCCTTATGCAGAAGCCAGAGCACATGAATTCCATACGTGCAAGAAGTAATAAGAGCCCATACCTGGTTCTGTAAGTGCTAAAAAGAAATGGGCTGTCATTTCGAATAAGGGAAGGATTTTGAACTGAAATTGTTTTGAAATATGTTGATTTGTTTTGGTTCTGGTCCCATAACCTTTAAGTTTTGTCCATTATGAATTCACAAACATGCATATTCTACACATATTTTTAGCATTATATGAAAATTTTAACAAGGTGCAATCAATAACAGAGCACAGCGCAATATTCATTACATTAGAAACAGGCTTTTATGCAGGATTCTCTAACAGATTTCACTGCATTAGACTATGGAGTGAAAGTACCAGGATCTTTTGGAACATTTTAATGTTATACTATAACATGCTTTCAGACACAAAGATTAATTTTAAAAACAGCATAACTGAGAGAATCGTCAACCTGCGGTATGGTAAATATATTATACAAGATTTTCAGGCTGACCAGAGCTTGACAGAGCCTCACAGCTCCCTGATTTTGCATATTTTAGGAGTTATCATTAGTTTTGATATGGATAAAAGGACACTATTATTTGTAGGTGGAAAAAAATACCAGACAACCCCCAAAACTGCTAACCTTTCTGCATGCAAAATGCACAATCCTTTTACTGAAAGATAATTTAAGGACAGCCTTAGCCTTTATCTGAGATAGACTTAAATGGCAAGCTGCTATGAAAAATTAACTGTGATAAGTAGGCAGACATGCCTCTACCTGACCCACAGCACTCTCACTTGTTTCACCTTCCCCGCGACTTGCTGTGACGCTAACTCCTATGTTCTGCGTTATCAGCTCCCAACCTTGGGCTGAGCTTTCAGGCTCTGGGGCCGTTTGAACACCGTTGGCGTCATACTTCAGAAAGTTGCCTGCTGTTATCTCAGGCCCTTTGTGAAAGTCCGATTGTGGATGTTTTTCCCAAGTGGGTGCTGGAAATAGCATGTTTTGTTTTATTGTGTGCCAGCTTAGCTACAGCACGTGCTCTCTGTGCAGCACTCGGAGAGGGGTTTTAGCTTGTTATGTGCTTTAGAGCTCATTCGGAGCTCAAAGGCCACAGATCTGCTCACTGTCCTACAGTTTGTGCTTCTGCGAGGGGCAATGCTGGAGTCACCTTTAGGTGACATTCATGTATTTATGCCTTTACTGCAATGCCCACTTTGCCTTTACCGCAATCCAAGGCACGGACCTCCAGAGCCAAAGCGATTTCACATTGTTCTGACATTGTCCACCCTTCATGAGATTGAAACTTGCAGAGTACATCTAATTGCCTTGGGATACAGTAGAACAAGGTGAAAAATGTTTCAAAGGAAATTCCTAATACTGAACATTTAGTCCCCGTTTAAGGTTTTGGCACCAAATTCCCAAGCTACAAATGGGATGAAGAATGACATCATATGGAAAAAAATAGCCACTTCAGAGAAGACCACATGTAGATGTCAGGTTATGACAGAATGCTTCTGCCATGCCAGTTGCCCCAGGAGAACATCTGCTCCAGAAGCCCTTCTCCATGGCAGCATTTTCCTCTTCAAGTTGTTTTAACTCAGTAGGTTTTTGTCCTAGATTTTTCATCTCTGCCAGTATTCAAGCTGACCGTGCAAGAGCTGAGCACCCAAAGCCACTAGAATCAGTGATTTATCCTGCTGTTATCTCACAGGAAAGTCTCCAAATTGCTGATAGAAAAACACAAGTGGAATGTGGTTTACATTTCTAATTGCATTTTGCTAATTACTGCAGCAATTGAAGCTGTAAGGCTGCTGAAACAGAGGAAACACAAGTTTTAAGACCCATACGCTATGAAGAGTGGTTGGAGAGAGACCTCTTAAAATGAAAGAGCAGAAGCTGCTAGTTTGCTAGGCATTGCTTTCAGACAACTGCTTGACAAGCCTTTTTTTCCCCATAGCATTTGATGAGGTTTTAAACTATGGTGCTTCTGGCAGTGATAACTCTAAATCTATAACCCATCTCCTCACCTGTGAGGGAGGCTACTCGGTGTCTCTCTGGGTATGCGGTATCACTCCAGGGCGCCAATTATCTGTGCAGCTGAAGATGCGTGGATCTCATAGATCTCCCATACCCTTTCTCTGCTATAAGTAACGGGAAGAAAGGGAAGTGTCCTCTCACTGTTTACTGCTTACCTGTCAGGCTAATCCCTTGACTCTGAAGACAGGCAGCTCAAAAGCACAGTAGATTTGTTCCTTCTCAGAGTTACTCATGTAGCAGCCTGGCCCTCGATTTGCATCAGGGTGGCAGAGCAAATGTCTGTACTTTTTATTCCCCTCTGATACAAAGTATTTCTTGTGCACAAAGACAGCCAGCCTTCTGTCACTACACAGAAGACATCCAGGCTCACTTCAGAACAAAAAAAAAGCCCAATTTCACGTGGCACAGAGTTATTTGCAGGAACACGAAGATCCCATAGATATAACCCAGCTGCTGTACATCGATATTTCAGCCTTCAAAGAGCTCTTCTCCTTTCTGTATTGAGCCACTGTGATTACGAAATCCCATGCTGGGAAGCTTTAGATGGATTACTTACGCCTTTCCAATGTCCCTTGAGTTCCCATACCGTTGCGTACTACAGGAAAGAAAAATTGTGCCAGTTTGGGGGTTTGATTATGTTTTTTTTAAAGGACTGAAAAAATAATGTTTTCCAAGAGAAACATTTTCTCACACACTGAATTATCCTGAAACATTTGTACTGCAAACATGACTCTAATTAGATCTCATACTTTTCAAGTCATTACCTCTCCCTTGGCTCCCCAAGCATCATTGAAAGCAAAAGGCAGATGTTGCTGGGTAGTGCCTGCGTTCTTGAACCCTGACTTGGTAACATCCTTCTTACCACAGTGCAATCAAGAGTAATGTATTCTTTTGTCTCTCAAGTAAAAGTTCGATGAAAATAAAGCCTAGTACTCAAAAGTGAGTGTTACTGAAAGACCTATTAGACTAGAAGCAAACTCAGAAACCCAGAATAGTTGCTAAAGCCAAATGTACTTTATTTGACCCAAACCAGCCAAACCCACTTTCCCTGTCATTTCTGTGCACTTCTGTAACAAGCTCGGATGGGTGTATCCTAAAACACATGTGAGTAAAATGCATATAATGCCATCACACCGCTGTTGGAATTATTTAGAGAACAGAGATTGAAAGACCAGACTGAAGAGGACACTTTCTAGCCTGTGGAAACTTAGATAGAAACCTGGCCCCTGAAAACTGCTCTTTCAGCCTGTTGTTAATTTCTGAGGCTGGCAACACTAAAAAGACACTTGTGTATTTTCTGGATCCGTAGGTCTGACTGGAGTACCCTCTAGTCTGCCTGGTCCTAGGCAGGGTGATCCTGTTTCTGTCCAGATTTACTGGCTACACGTGAAACAACAGAGAAAGCGGACCAGTGAACTGCAGTTAGTGCCACCAGCAGCTGAGAAGCAGAGGCCCATAAGGAAGACAGAGATATTTTGCCAGGAGGTATTTTAGGCCTGAGTAAGATGAACACGTGAATGCAGAACGCCTGTGCCTGAAAGCGGCGCAGCAGCCTGCCAGCCTCCTGGCACGGCATGTGAGGGCTGGTCCAGCACTCCTCCTCCCACTCCTCATCACCATCAGCCAACCATAGACCTCTGTAGCCCTACACACACCTGCGGCATGCCAGATGTGCGCAGGCTGCTCACCCAGAAGGCAGTGATGCAAAAGTCAGAAATGAACCAGCAAATCGCACACAGCAAAAATATTTCTTTCATGTTGCTATCAAATGGGCTCTGCTGAGTAATAGTTGAAAGGACAAGCCTGATGAAATAGGCAACTGATCCCAAGCTTGCTGCTCGAAATGTTTTATTATGTGCCTCCTTTTAAATTCCTTCCCCTCATTTTGGAAGAATTTGTATCATCACAGAAAACCCCAGTATTTTCTTTCTAAGTGAAGTGTAATTTTTCTTGGGTATATGGGAGGGTATAGCCTTGTCTCTGCTCCGGTATTTTACTGAGTTTGAATGACTAAAAATTTCAAAGCAAATGTAAATTGTCTGAAGGCATTTGACCAAATTTTTTTCTGTACATTATTCTCATACTTCAAGAAAAAATACTGCTTATCTAAAATTTGCTGAGACAATTAACTTCAGTTCTCCTCTCCAGGTACTTCTAATAGGTACTTCAAATTGTCTTTAAAATCTCAAACTCGGAGAATTAATTGCAAATATTCCAGGCATCTCTTCACTTTCAAAGTTCTGGAAATCTGTATTTCCTGTGAGCGTTGTACTGCAGATATACCCCTCGAAGGGAGAAAGGAGTTCTTACAGGTCTGCGGGTGCTCTACGGTATTGTCAGTTCTACAAGATTAAGTTCTGAAGTCTGAACATAAGCAAGACCAGGAAAACAGAAAAAAATTGAATATTTTCCTCACTATTTTCTTCCTTTGTACCTCTACAATTTTCGCAGCCCGTCATAAATTATTCCTTTTGGTTCTCTGTCCATTCCTTTTGTAACTATACCACAGTTACCGTAACTATAACTACTTTTATAACGCACCAAAGAGCAATGCAAACACAAATTAAGAATAAAAGTTTCCAATTAATTGCAGCATCAAGACTTTCTCATGCAGGCTACTGCAAAGGTAATTCTGAGACTTTTTTGTCAGTAAATGCTTCACAGCGTAATAAAATGAAATTGTTTAAGGCAGGCAGTCACAGGCTGTAAAGGATATCACATGTAACACAATGACATTTAAAAAGGCTTCAGAAGTTCTGTAAGTGCAACCTGTATCTAAGTCAAGGCATTATATCTCAAACTTGCAGCTGTACATTTTACTATTTTGCTTCAATATGACATTAACTCCCTTTGTCATCTTTCGAAATCATAAATCCATACAAATCAAAAGTTTAAATATTGTCAAGATAAATAAAAGTGTAATGATGTGCCTGGAGGGACTCTTTAGGTCTTTGATTCCTTTTAGAAACTGTCACCAAGTAGAGGAGAGGTTGGCACGATTTTCCTGCTTCTTATGGAGACAGCTCAGTGATGAATACTGCAAGAACTGAATCTACAGGAATGGGAAATGCACCGCTGAGTTTACTGCCCTGTTTAGCTCAGTGTATGTCACGCTTCCACCCCACTCATCTCATCAGCTTTATAGTATTTTAACATGAGCAGTTCTGCACAAGACAACAGGAAAACAATGAAAAACCTAAGGAGGATATCTCCATATTGTCCCCAGTCTTGATTTCGCCTGTACCAAGTAACCATCTGGTAACACTCAACAGGCTCAGACTTTCCTACCTCGTTACTGTTTAGCAACAAGGTGGAGGAGCTTCCTGCAGAAATGGGACCACTGCCTACTACTCGGCCTACAGGATTTCCTTGGTCAGTGGATCAAAAATCTAGATTCAGAATTGCAACTGTTCCTTCACTCAAATGTCTTTTTGTTGTTGTTTTAATTTATTTGTATGAAAAGGTGGGGCATCTAAAGAAAACATCTTCATAAAGAGAAAAAAAAAGGAGTGGGGAGGGGTTACTAACCAGCTCTAAAGTCAGGCTCTTGCACTAAATGTGGTGTTATGCTGTGGGAAGAAAGCTGTCTTCTTACTCAAGTGTAAAATACTTCATCAACTTTTCATGCTATATTGTCAATTAATTAATACAATTAAAAAGGACACAGTGACAAGTCTACTGCTTTTGTTATGTCTTAAATAGGTTGCAGCTTCATTCACGTGTCACTGTACTCAATGGACACCAAAGAGATTTGTATCAGGCCGTCAAATATTGTTGATTTTAAATGTAGATCAAATAGAGCTGTCTTGCTTTGAAATAAAAACTTCTAGGGTCTTGAAGGAGATACAGCATTTCATGTCTTGTTTGGACCCCCTCACAGTATTAAAAGGGCTGGAGAAGCACACATGTGCGCACACACGCATGTACATCCGTATATAATTGCATGCATATTTTCTTCTGAATGTGAGAACCGAATTAAGAGAGAGGGAACTGTGAGTGAGAGTGAGAGCAAGTGAGAGTCTGCATCCTTGGAGATGTTCAAAAGCCATCTGGACACGGTCCTGGGCTGTAGCTGGCTCTGCTTGAGCAGGGAGGTTGGACCAGATGACCTCAAGAGGTCCCTTGCTGTCTCAGCCATCCTATGACTCTGTGGTTCTGTGAATTCTACAACTAGGAATAAAAATAGTAGAAAAATAACAACAAAAATCCTTGCATCCCACTCTGTTAAAATACGAGTTAAAAATCAATTCTTGTTTCCCTCTGAGCAGTATTATTAATTCAGGAGTGTTAAGAAGAATAAATGACACACACAGAAGAAGTCCTTCTCTCCAGCCATCCATCAGGAAAGCACTCTGACATCACTTGTCTCAGAACATGGGGGGGATGTAAGGATGTTGAGAAGATTACTTTTTTTGTATTGTCTTTCCAGCCTCCACCCCCAGCCCTGACCACAATTTAATGCATTAGTTTTCTTTCTGCTCTGCTTTTGTGCATGTAGGATTTCAGTCCTTTGTCCCAAGCTGAAATGTCAGCCTTCCTGTAGCTGCTGTGCACGTCAGAGGAGTCTGCTGACTGCCAGTCACTGCCTTCAGTTATGCTTTATTTTGATGCCATAATTATCTCATGAAATACTAAGGTCCACAGTGCAAAAGTAAAAATATTGTTTTTCAAGAGTGCCTACGTTTCTTCCAGTGAGTTTAAAATATACTTAGTATCTATCCACACGTTCAGTAACCAAAAGTTCAAGTGGCAACTTACCAACTCCAAGAAGAAAAGGATCTTAAACTGAAATAGGAAGATCCTCTGAGAGTGGCCTTGCAAATACACAGCCATTAGACCTGAAGGCTATGTAAACTGTAAGTGAACTCACCTGTAAACAAGGACTTTATTAGCATGTTTCTTGGGCATGAGGGCTAAATATTCATGCTTTACTGATCCCTGCCCCACAAAAAGAAAGGAAAAAAAGCATCTGCAGAAAAAGCAGCTGAGCAACAATAAGCAAAGGGCAGAACGGTGCACCAGTGATGCAGACAGCTGCTTGTGTTAAAGCATCACAGAGAAAAGGTCATGAGTAAGAATGAGGTCCATCAGCCCTGCCACCAAACTCAGCCTTATGCACCAGTGTTTCAGAAATGTTTGCTCTATCTTGCCTGTGGTACCTAAAGGTTAAGAGGCTAATAAAGACTGTATAGCAGAAGTGGCTGGTTGAATACAGCGTGTAGGGATGGCCAAGCCTACCAGAGGTGTTATTCATCAATTTCAACACCCTATTTCCAAGAGCGATGAGTGCCATCTGTTTCAGAGAACACTACAAAAACAGTCTGTCATGGACAATTAAGGATATTACTTCTTCATGGAGGGAATCATCTTTCAGGCCCTGGGTTTTAATCAACAGAACCAAGGATTGATCAGTGATTCTAGTCCCCTGCTATTTTAAGCAGCCACATCTTGTGGTTCCCTTCAGGAACTGATCAAAAAGAATTGGTTAAACCCTGAAGTGTGAAAGTTTATCTCATTACTCTAAGTGGATCTGTCTCCAATGTAACTATGATACATCTACACATCTCTTTTTCAGTCTTGAATTCTTTGCATCGCTGACGTTTTACGACAAAATGCAACACAGGCTAGGATCTTGTATTTGTTAGAAGGCTTTATTTTACAGCCTTTCACAGGAGCAGGAGTGGAGTTCAGTTCACATTCAGACACCTAAGCTCGTATGACCAAATGTAGATGCTGTAGATGCCGTAGATGCCTAAAATTTGGGGGTTGAGCGCCTACTGACCCCAACAGTAAATTTAAAAATTCTGAAAATACAATGTAAAGTAGTGAGAAGGACAGAAGCTGTATTTGAAGGGCCTATTTTGAACCTGGTCGAAGCTAAGACGTTTGTCTTCAGAACTGAGAAAGGCCAAATCCACCCACACAGTCAAGACACCCTAGCTGGGCTGAGAGGGGTTAACTCGTAAAGCCACTGCAACTGGTATAGTCCTGATTTTTCTCAAACGCTATGTATTGAGTTTGCATGGCAAGGTTTTAGCAGCAGATGGGCTACAGAAGTGGCTTCTGTGAGCAGCTGCTAGAAGCTTCCCCCATGTCTGATGGAGCTAATGCCAGCCAGCTCCAAGATGTAGCCCCTGCCAGCCAAGGCCAAGCCCATCAGTGATGGTGGCAGCACTTCTGGGATAACATATTTAAGAAGGGGAAAAATAAACCGAAATGCTATGAAGCAACAGTCAGAGAGAGGAGTGAGAATATGTGAGAAGAACAACTCTGCAGACACCAAGGCCAGTGAAGAAGGAGGGGAGGAGGTGCTCCAGGCACTGGAGCAAAGATTCCCCTGCAGCCCATGGAAAAGATCATTGTGAGGCAGGATGTTCCCCTGCAGCCCATGGATG
>Ga0181612_114913_pt1 | contig 10232 bp, 3 predicted proteins | sample HoacroProtozoa21_FD_119630 | JGI IMG/M metagenome (GOLD analysis project Ga0181612, IMG submission 119630) | Hoatzin crop microbial communities from Cojedes, Venezuel. Combined Assembly of Gp0051906, Gp0051904, Gp0051908 | reverse complement strand
CACCAAATCAATATTTCTTACATGTTTCCATTTTGCCATACCTCGTGATTTGTTTAAGAAGCTTCTTGTTTTTTTCTGTGTAACCATAACATTAATTAAACACCCATACTATACAAAACAGTGCCCTGAAGGAGGATCCAACCAGGCTTCAAATAAACCATCTAGTGAGGCACTTTGGCTGCACTGGCTGCCGAGAAAGCCGAGCTTCTTTACTTCAGCTGTTAACTCTGTAGATGTAACTCCAGGAGTCTGGGACATAGCCTGGCATCTCTGCCTTGCATCTCTGATTTTCAGATCAACTGATATGAAGCTTGCTGTAGGGTCTCTACATTCCTAATCCTGTCCTGAAATAAATTATATGTTTTTTCTCTGTTTAAAACAAATGGAAACAAATTTTTTTGCAGGCATTTCCTGCACGTCTGGATTCACTGCATACCTGGAAACTGGTTGAAGAGAGTATGTGTGCATACATGTGTGTGTGTTTAGAACAGAGATACATTAAAATGATGTTATAACTAGAAAGTTCAACTTTGACTTCAACCTTGTATTAGAAAGTCCTGCAATTTTTGTTTGTTTATCATATCTCATAATATATCCTTTCTTATTTCAATGTGTCATGGGAGAACAGCTTAGCTGACCACAATCAATTTATGTAAATACTGATGTGATATTTTATCTGTCAGCTCTCTGTAGAAGACAAAGCTATCTAGTCTCTAATGTGGAATCGTGCTACAGTTTCACTGTGGTACCTCATCTGGTTCAAAGGGCTGACGCATGTTAGCCAGCACAAAAGGCTGGGATTGAAAGAAGCCCATGTTCATTCCAGCATTTACCAGCGTGACCTGGATTAGTTCATTTGTTGTTCACAACCTTAGTTTCTCCATCTGTGAAATTAATACGGTCCTGCTTTTGCAACACAGGTGCTTAGGATATGTGATCATTTCCTCTGATAACTTTAGATTTCCAGAAAAAAACCCCACTGGGTATGCAAATAATTAAATCTTCAGGATTTTAGGTTTTGCTTGTCTTGCTTTTTTTTTTTTAATTGGTCCTCTGTCTTTCAGTCACAAGTCCTCAATTAATTTTACTTTGCTGCCTTTTGGAAGGGGCTACAGATGGAGTGAAAAGAAGAGCTTACACACATAACAACAAATGTTTTTGACCTGGCAATTAGAAAAGAAAGCCCAAGAATGTGAAAGCTCTGAAAGAGGTTGTGCTAAGCTGTTCTTTTATTTCATATTTCAGACTCTCAGAGGATTGGAGGAGGCGGTGGCTATTGGGCTATTGTGGTTCTCTTTGTTATCTGTCTAGTCGCAGTTGGGGCTTTCATCCTCTACAAGTTCAAAAGGCAAGTAACCTTAATCAACAACATGTACAGTTTAAGAATTAGATTAGCAGAAATCAGCAAAACAGAGTTTGTTATTTGAAAAGGAGATTTCTTGAAGAATTGCAAAGAGTTCACTGCTTTGAAAATCGTGTTTTTCCGAACTTTTCAGACATCAAGATACTGCACTGATGCTAGCTTTCACTTGCTGTGTTCCAAGATAAATAGCAGCAATATGGGAACTATGGAGAGTTTGTTCAGCTTATCCAAATAATATCATCAGGAAACAGAGCTGAGCTGAAATATTGTTCCTGATTAATTCCTACCTTATTACTTCTAGTAGTTATGAATAAACTAAAGCTATTGGGACAAGGAGTGCATCTGCAATGCTGATTTGCTTAAAAAGTAGTTTTATCAAAATGCATAGTGCTCTAGAGTTTCTCTTTGCAGACGTTACATTTTGATTGCTGGGGCAATGCCACATAGAACGAGTGATGGAAATAGATTAGTGTGAATTTGACACAAGAGTTTGTTGAGGGGAGCAATTATTCTGGAAGTGGTCCTTATGTGAGACATATTTTCAAAATTGACAAGGGATGCCATGCCCGCCTTTGACAGTCCAAAGTATCTTTAGTCTGCAGTTGATTTTAATCAGAGCTACTAGGGTGCTGCACAATTTAAAGAATTTTGTTCTTCATGAGTCCGTGTTATCATTGGCTATGCTCCTTGTATTTTTGTATTTCTGGGGCATTTAGAAGATATTGGGTTTGAGCATACTGGAAAATAGCCTTCATCATCATCAAATACTGATGTCCTTACTCAGTGATGATTCCCATTGTTTTGTCTCATTTTTTCAAGATTTATTTTTATTTGAAATAAGCATAAGTTTATAGGAATGGGTGTGGCACTGAGTTTGTGATGGCATTAACCACAGATATAATTTCAGTAAGATTTTGGTCAGATAAAGAGATTTTAAGTCAATACAGAAACCCCCTTTCTTCCAAAAATCTCTTCATTTTCTCACTGCAGCACCGAAGTTTCTTAGAGCTCATAGTGGCTAATTGTTCCAAAGGACAAAGCACAGAATGTTGTATCAGACCGTCTACAACTGAACAAAAATCCATTTCACTATTTTAGGTGCCTGCAGCAAGGAAAAGCATAAAAATGGTTGATGTGATGTAATTATACTATTTCAGTAGCAATACATGGAGAATTTGCTGTTTATAGTGTGGGATCATAAAACTTGCTTGTGATATCTTTCGAAAGCTGTATGATTTATATCTTTTATTATCTCTTAAATGAGAGCAATTAAATAACAGACACAACTACTGCATGGCAAAATAAGTATAAAGTATTCAAGAAAGGGAGAAAAAAATATTTTTCTTGAGTTCTTTCTAAAATGCCCAACGAACCATTGTATTATAAATAGAGCTATTATTAAGGAGGAAACTATAGTACAATTTGCAATTTGCGAGCTTTAATGTCTCTCACACTTCTATATGTAATCTGTGAAAATCATTTGCATTTAAATTTTGTGGGGGTTTAATTTAGATGCGAGTGAGGAGACTTGTGAGATGTATTCAAATGTTTCTCAGCAGCCTGAAAACTGCTTTTGGCACTGATGAATGACCGTGCAGTGGTTTTCAGTTTTAGTCCATATCATATCTGTTTATGAGATATTGGACAGAATTATTTTTGAATATTCCTGATAAGCTTTTCGAGGATGACAAATTTTTTTGGTTGCATCCTTCATTTGCAATTTGATCTTCAAAGAATACTCAGTGCCTAATCAGTGCTATTTTTGAAAAATCACTTTTTCCCCATGTGCTCCCTGTGAACTCCTGTCCCACCCAAATCTTTAATTGCTTAAGAAAAGTCTTTCTTGTGCTTATAAAGACAGATGTTGAATTTCTGGATCCCCATGGAGTACTTCCTTGCAAGTATAGTCCCTTTAAAGTCAGTACAGTGAGTACGTAAGTTTACAAACTGGTCCATAGCGTGTGAGACTGTGAAAGGGAGTGTCCCTTATATATGAAGGTTGCAGGTTGTAATGCACAAAGACAGCTTGTTGATATTTCATGCCTGTATATTAAAATTTAATTTGCTGAAAGAATGCCATAGGCAACAAAAATTGTTCAATTTTAGGAGATAATTTCAGCAGAATACTTTCTGGGACCTGTGTAACTCAGATAACACATGCAAATATAAATATGAATTATCTCCACATAGAAATTACAGGCATGTATAAAGTGCTGAAATGTTAACACTGTCCATAATTTTTATGTATGATTCACAAAATTAAGGAGGAGATGGAAGACATTTGGTGGTGCTTTCCTTTCATTTATATAAGTTGATAGTCAGATATTCCCTTGAGAAAAGAGCTAAAACTCTGTTCCCCCCGAGTCAGACAAAAGGTTACTAATCTCAGTTTTATCACAACACTAATTGGGTCTATAGGACTTGCAGTTGGCATTTGGGGCACAGCTAAAGCAGGTGGTCTGTAAAAGATTGTGTGGACATGCCTTGGACTACTCACTCTGACTTTCTCTCTGCTGGCCCAAAGGACAGTTCTTTACTTAAGTTTGATACCTGGAAAGATGCAAGATGGAAAGACTGGCTTGCAGATCATATGGTGACTGGACTGACTAGCAGGTTATAGTTTCCTACGTAGGAGTATTTCATCCATTTGCAACAAGCAGAGGCACTGTTCAGAACTTGTGATGAAAAGTAAAGAGAAAATGGACTTCTGTGTAGAACATAGTGCAGGTTCAACAGAAAATGGAGAAACCTGCCCAAACTGTCTGATAGTTCATGAGTGCCGAGGCCCCTTGTCCCCAGGCATGGTCACCTGCCCTCGCTGCCCAGACTATTTCTGAAGTTCAGGTTGTAAGAACTTTGGTCTTAATTTACACTGATTTCTGCCAGGCAGAATTGCGAGATGAAAGGCGGTGTTGACAAGACATCGAGGTTAATCTAATACATCTTTTTAACAAATCTTTCAGGCCAAACAGGACAGCTATGATGAAACTTGCAGCTCCTGTTTCATTTCTCATTTTTTGAAAACTGCAATACCCAGTGCTAAAAATTGGTGTCCCTTGAAGGAAGTAAATCTCACAAAATTAGTTTGAGGGAGAGAACTAATCTAAAAATAACAATCCTGCATAAATTTCTGTGTCAGATGCCTCGTGCAGAAAATGAAGAGAGTATTTTACCTAATTAAGTAGGGGGGTAGGGGAAAAACGGAGGCTGATTCATAGAGAGGTAGTGGGATTTTGGCTGATTAGTTATACGCACAGTAAAATCCAGCACTGCCTCATCACTCCTGAAGGCATGGCCATTAAAAAGAAAAGATTAAAACTATATAATTTTATAATAATAATTTGCTAGTATAATCAAAACTAAAATTGTAGGGTCCGCTTGCATACTCAGAGCTGTCATGGCTGTCTAGTTAATGATTAGATGACTGTAGGTTACATCGTTTCTGATACACCCTGATCCTAAATACTTCAGTACTGACTAGGAAGACTGCTGCCCTCTCTTCTTTTATACAGTAAAGTTGCAAGCTTTTATCATTTCGCCCCCCCGCCACTCTTTCCCCCACTTTATCTAATGGCCTGCTTGTGCATCCAGCAAATTCTCGCCAGAAATATGTGCTCGAAAAACTGGTGCTGGAGTCCCTGGAGCTCGTGGAGCAACTCCAGGCAATCCCGAGAGTGATTAGTTGCTTTAGATAAAAAGAGTAAAAAGCCAAAAAGTCTTCAGACACGCAGGGTTTTGATCTTTTGTGATCAGAGTAGGTAAGCAATTCAGATGAGGGCTATTTTTACCAAGGAAATGAAAAGTAAATTTTAAATGAAAATGCTGATGGCTTTAAAAACTAATTATAGTCATATCCCACAAATGAACAAAGATTTGTTTAGATAGGTTGGGGGCGAACTTTTCAGCATGGCAGCAAGGAGTGAGAGGTAATCTCCCAGCTGCTAAATCTGGCTTTGGCTGTGGCACAAGAGGCAGTGAAGACACTGAACGTGGATGTCGGGCAAGTCAAGAATAATTTGCCTTTTCTTTGCTCTTGCTTTCTGAGTGTGGAAATCACCGATCTGATGCCTCAAGCAAGCAATACGTTACAATACTCGCTAGTACGCTTCAGTTGTTTAAGCATCCAGGTAAAATGGACTACAGCTGCTTCTTTTGACCAGAACAATATGAAGCAGCTGGAACATATTTTTGAGCAGGTCTGTATTTTTAACATGGATCTGGGACCTGCATATATTTTTTTCTATACCATACCATCTTAACTAAATTTTGGCTGGGTAAAAGAATGCTTCTTCCACTCCCTTTTGAAACAATGCTTTTATTTTTTTTGTGTTTTTTGAGTTGCCATCCACAAAAGATTTCTTTATCCTGTCAGAGCAGATTTCTGTGGTGTGGGGTCCTGGGCAACAGTATAGAGAAGGCAAATAGTACTATCTGCACTAGGCAAAGTGGACAAAAGGCAAATTATATTTTAGCCACATCAGAGCTGCCATCTAATCATTATGTTACTAGTGGAAGATCTGGAATCAGCCTTTTCTTATTTTGGACTTCTGTATAACAACAGGATACTAGAGCAGCCTAACCAGAGAAAATAGTTGGCTTTTCTGCTTTAGTATTTTACCTGGTTAATAGTAGCAAATTCGATTCTTTAGAAGAGTATGAAAATCCTCATCTTTTAATTAGTATGCAAAATACTGCCAATGTTGTTAAAGCTGCATACATTGTTTTCACGAATCTCCGTGAATCTACGTCCGCCAAATTTGTACCATTTTGTGCATATTCCTTTTCTCCTGGGTACTGTCAAGTGCCACTTTTGGTAAACGAACCTCCTCCTGGGTCATTTCCACAGTGTGGAGCAGAACTGTGTTATCTTTCTGCCTCATTGACTTATTCTCTCATTTTCAGTCTCTGAAGAAGAGCTATCTTTTTTTCTCACCTTGCTTATACTACTTTTATGTTCCGTGAGACCAAGTTTAGTCCCAATCCATACCATTTAGTTTAAAAAACAGGCACTAATTTAATGATCCATAGTATTTCATAAAAACTTCCTCAGAAATTAAAATAATAGCATGTATAAAAGAGTTTCAAAATGAGAGAGGCAAGTAAATCAGAAGTGCCTTAAAGCACGATGAAGTTAGTCATCTGAGCATTAATCCAAACATAATGGAGCCAACACCACAATAAAGTATTCTTTTTAATGGATTATTATTGTTGTTAGTTTTATTTAAGTTCCAAGAGAATGCTACATTATTTCATATCCTTTGCCATGTGAATATGTTCCTATTTTTTCTACTAAACAGAAACTTAATCAAACCTTTGCCATATGAATGAAGTTGCGTAGAGGCCAATGAATGTTGGCTCCACAAGGAAGGAATTGAAAGCCAAATAAACTAGAGAGTTTAAATGAGTGGGAATCAATATCTCATTCCTCTCCTGCTGTTCCTTACTGCTGAATATTTTTAAGTGTGAACAGTTTTGAGTATGAACTGAGTAGAGTTTCTGAATATAGGGAGGAAAAAAAAATACTTTCTGGAATACTTGCTAAAAGGTGTAGGACCTGGAGAGCTTGGTGAAAGCCATGTACTGTGATGTTCTTTAGTAGTTCTGTGCAGAATTAAGTCTCCAGTTCATATTTTTATGGTCCTCAATGCAGGCATGAATATTTCTTCTTCATGACTGAAATAAAATGCTACAGAGAAAACAAAAGAAACTAAAAATGTAAAGCATAGAGTGCTGCTCAGCAGAGGTAATTGTCTCCAGTGATGAATGCGAAGCACATGCATTTTGCAGATGAAGAGTAAAGCCCCAAAAGAAACTATAGTGTGATCATTTTCTCTGTTCTTAAAAATGTGCTTTCACTTTTCGTACTGCTGATACAAATCTCTTGGGTCAAATTTCATGTCTTGTCATGTTTTCACAGTAGTCTTTTATGTAGACCCAAGCATTTCAGCTCTGCCTACTTCAAACTGTTACATTGGACTCAACATAAATTGCTTCCTTAAGAAGAGCAAAGCACATCAGGGTACACAAGCATTTCTCTCTGTATAATTAGGGGTAGCAACTTCCTACATGTTAGAGCAGTTAGGATTGACTGGAAAATTGCCAGAATCATGCCCATCTTTAGCAAGGATTTGGTATCCACATCCTGTTTCATCCCACAGTGCGGTTGTCCCTTATAAACAGAACATCTGGCACATGTGTTAAAAATGCCTCTTGAAAAGGCTTGGACAATTGTTTTCTTCAGGCTGGTTGAATCTCTTCCTTGTAAAACTGAACCAATGTGAAACACGTAGAGAACTCTATAATGTATAAAAGGTCAAACGCCTACAGTATCTGCCTTCACAAGACCTGTAATATTCTCCTGCCTCCCATCTATACTCCATGTTACAATCTAAGATGCTTTCCTCTGTAAGTGTGAGGAGCAAAGGAAAGTGTGGAAGAGTCACTGAGTATCTCAACTTTATGCCTTCCATGAAGGATCTGCATGTAGCAGGATTGCGCTCATCAGGTTTAGGTGAGTGAGGAATAACAGCTTATGCCTTTTCTCCTTTTTTCCATAACCCATAAAAAAGTGCTCATAACAAGAATATATTTAATGGTTATTTGTGAACTTGTGAGGTTTCTTCAGTGAGGAACCTCTTAACATGTTTACTAGTATGTGTTGTGATTGTGGCGATCTCTAACTAGTAAGTCTTACCAGAGACATGAGTTGAAGCCATACCATTTACACCAAAGGGCACACCTTGTTGACCTGGTTTCAGACAACCTTCAGCCTGGGCAGACAACAATTATACTAGTAGGTCTGCTCTCTTTACTTAACTGCAAAGGTCTGATGTGCCGTATGGGTTTGAGATGGATACCACTTTTATTGTCAAAAATATTTTGATAATGCCATTGGTGCTTCTGCAATGCCAGAAATACAGTTTTGAGAAGGTCCCCTAATTATTGCAGAAACATACATGCTGATTCTGCAGATGAGTTTCAAAGATGTTTGTCTGGGTTTTGTTTTCCTTAGGCATTTGGCCGTGGACTGAAAGTGAGCAATTTGACAGGTTTGATGCAGGTCTGATTGAGAGGGATGTTGTTTTCCACGTGACCAGTTTCATTCGCAGACGCATTAAAAACAGGCCGGAGTTACTGGCCCTAGAGAAAAAAGTCAAAATTAATTACCTAATGTATTTGTTCTAGTAATGAGCAATGTCCTTCCCCCTTTCAACATGGCTTTTTTCCATCCAGTTAATGGGAGGAGTGATGCAGGGCTTGGCGCTGTGTGTGTGTTTGTGTTGGAGGAGCCTTCAAACCTGTCAAAGTGGTCATAATAGCACAATGTTGTGCTTTCAGACCTTCTTTCTGTCCTTGTCCTTTGCATTTGGTTAGTCCTGTGCTTTATTTAATCCATGCTCACTGAGATACAGAAAAAAGCAAGAGCGATCAGATTCCTTGCTTTGTGCTGCTTATAAATAATGAGATAAAATACCTGATTTCCATATAGAAGTAATTTTATGTGTATGTGTATATACGCATACCTGTACAGGGGTGTCTCTGTGTGTGTACATATATAGGTATATAGGACGCAATTCATCTCCTGGATAGCTCAAATTAAATCACCTGCAGTCACCTTTCATTGTTTAGTGATTTCTATTTATTCTAGTTACTTTGATGCAATGGAAAGTGCTGTTCAAAATAGTTCACTGCAGCAACTTTTATCTCAAACTAAGATGGTGCCACCTGGTAAAGAACCTTTCTTCTGAAATAAGATTTAAAGACAGGTCATCTTCAAAAGCCTAGAGAAAACAGAGCAATCTATCTTGGTTGTACCAATTTGTTGTATAAATTTCTCCAGGTTTCAAACTGCTGCCAGAATATGGAGCAGAAGATGGTCGTTTTTAGAGAGAAGCCTAAAAAAATTAGTGTCATTTTTTCTGTCTTCCCACTATCTAAAGCAGCTCAGCAGAAACCACAGCTTAACCTAAGCAGTTCAGCCCCATTTTTCTCTTTTCTTCTTGTTGTCTCCTCGTTGCAATTATCTGTGTTTAAGATTCTTTGACAGCCATGATCTGCTGTCACGGTGATCAAGCTGTCAAGCTGCTTCTTGCAGTGTAGGAAAGAGAGCTCACAACCTGTAACTCCCTAATCGGAAGCATCTGCTTGGTGCCTAGGGCAGGACGTCCTTATGTGCCCAGGCAGATTGCAGGTGAATGCAGCTACAACAAATGATATGGCTTTCTAGAAATGTTCAAACTGTAATTTCTTTACAAAGTTAGAAGTTCCTCATTATTCCCTTTGATTTTACAAAGTCTAATTAAAGTTGACCCAGTTAAGAACTCTTTATCAGTACCCACTTTTAAACTTCCCAGGCTCAGCCATGGTGCTAATTGTCCGTTAGAGCTGATAGAGATAGTGACATGCTTTTTGTTTTTCTAGATTCAAATCAGAATCAATGAATAAAATGCTGTCTGCTATAGAAAGTTTTGTCTAATTCATCAATTTCCAGTAGTCTCAGGCCAAGCCTTTTACTCTGTCTCCTGCAGTGCTGCCTGCTTAAATTCACTAACCTTCCCTGTCTTTGATTTGCCCTTATCAATGCCTCTTTACCTCCTTACTCCTTACCCCTTGCTCCTGGCCTCCTGGATCTTCACTGTTTGCTCTCTTTCCATTCCCTGTCTCCTGGATTTCTGCTGCTTCTTTCTCCTCAACCCTGATGGAGTATGAGAGTGCTATTTGATGCTGTCACCCACCTTCAGTGCCAGCCCACCTCACCAGGGAGATATGATCATAGAATCATAGAATGATTTGAGTTGGAAGGGCCCTTAAAGACCATCCTGTTTCAACCTCCCTGCCATGGGCAGGGACACCTTCCACTAGACCAGGT
>Ga0181612_101856_pt1 | contig 10232 bp, 4 predicted proteins | sample HoacroProtozoa21_FD_119630 | JGI IMG/M metagenome (GOLD analysis project Ga0181612, IMG submission 119630) | Hoatzin crop microbial communities from Cojedes, Venezuel. Combined Assembly of Gp0051906, Gp0051904, Gp0051908 | reverse complement strand
TTAAAGAAAAGATTTTTTATAAAAAATTATCAAAATGTTGCAGAGGGGGGGGGGGGGGGGGGGGGGCGGGGAGGGGATTGCAGATCATACCTTACAGAACTGTTAAAGGATATGCAAACTCTTTGATGGCCTCCTGAATAAGATCAGTTATACTTGCATTTTAATTAGAGTAACAGTTTACTCCTGACCAAGACAGAAAGCAATTTGTGTCCTAAGGAAAGGTACAGGACAGAAGTCTATGTTCTTAGAAAGCAACCATAAGCAGTGCCAGCAATATCCGGTAGATCAAATGTTTCTAGGATCTCATGTTACTTGTCTGTGAAATCAAATTGAACCGCTGGCTCCCAAGGAACTTACAATGTGAGTAACGTTCCCAGCTAAGACGCTGCTTTGTAAACCAAACAGCACTAAATGCGTATTACGTCTCCATTGCTACCGCTAGGCATCTCAGCATGCTATTGTTCATTCCAGCTGCATTTATTAGTGGGCTGTTAGGCAATGAAACATTGATTCTCCAATGTTATTTGCTATGCCAGCTGCAAAGTCGATGCAGAATTAATCACATTTCTCTCAATGTTTGGTTGCTCTACCCAAAGAGATTCTCTTGAGCTCAATATCCTTGTTGTCTTTACTAATTAAATCAAAAAGCAAAATAAATTTGTCTTTCAGCCAAAGTCTACGCTGGCATAGAGAGGATGTCTTCCTTCTGACTAGTAAGAGTATGCAGAAGGAAGAGCATGCATGTTTCTGGACCTGTGTACACCTTCAACTCAAGGTGTATACATAGTATTGCCTTGAAATTTGACCTTTGCTTCCAATTCATTCATGGTCCATGGTTGGGTCAGCAGAGGAGTCAAAATGAGTTGCAGCTGGATGATACAGAGGCTAGAGTAAAGGGCCCAAGTGGTTGTGCCCAGAGGTATAGCATGAGAAACAGAAAGGGATTCGGAGTATACTCAGGAGACTGGCATTAGAACATCGAAACTTACAGGCTGTAGGCACTAACTAGAACATGGGCTTTTGCTAGGCTTGTAGTATTATTATGTTAGTAGTATGAAGACGTTTTGGACTACAGACAATGTGTTAGTGATAATAATTGTGATGTTAATTCTGCAAAGAGCTCATTATTCACACTTCATGCACATCTGGCATCATCTCAAAGGTAATTTTGTAACTTGCTGCAGAGATCTGCATGATGCTGAGTTTACTGAAACCAAGTCTGCTGTAAAACCCAGCAGGTTCTGCAACAGGAAGACATGGAATCAATACGACAAATCGAGCAATTTCAGATTGTTGTTGTTGTTTCTGTTTTCCTGAAGGATGACATTTCAGCCTTATGTGGAGAACCTGACTAAAGCCTAGGCAATGCTTATGGACCATCTAAGCTTTAGCCCTGTAACTTACCTGGAACACTATCAGAGGTAGTGTGTTTTTGGACTACTTACTCTGGTATGGAATTTCACCCTTTGGGTTTATATTATCATACTTCATTGCAAAAACCTGGTGAAATCTGAGTCTGAATATGACTACACTCTCCAAATATGCCTCGCTGAAGCTGACCTCTTTGCATTTTTTATCTGGCTACATTTAAAGCTGCTGACACTTTTATGTAGAACTTAGTCCCATCTACCTGAAAGAAAAGACCAAATCTAGCAGTGTTCCACAGAAAATAAGCACAACTACTGTAACCTGTTTGCCCAGGTGGTCATACAATAGCCCGTGATATTATGTTAGTTGTTGAGCTTTTCCAATTAGCATCCTAGAGCAAAAAGATTATATTGAAATATATGTTTAAGTACTGAGGATCAGAATCTCCTATTTAATGCCTTGGGAGGGAAAGCTCTGTCTGGCAATTTCTTATTTTGCAAATAGTATCACTGCCAATACTGGAGCTTGTGACGGAGTAAAGTATTTAGGGTGTCAGCAACTGATGTTCCACAACACAGACTATATTTCTTTTGGATTCGTATCGTATTTATGGTTCAGCCCGTGAAGATCAGAGTGAGCAGAGGTAATGGTGACATTGCAAACCATCGGACCAAACATGTGTAGAACTTCATGTTTAGCAAAAACAGCATAGGGATTCACCCCATGGTATGTAGAACTGAAGGGATTATCTGCTCTGCTAAATCCCATCCCTGCAATCACCTGACCAAACCAGGCTCATCTCACGCACCAGAACCTACAAAACATCTCCCTGCACCTTGTAGCAACTGTAAGGTCTGTAGGGAAAGATGAAACATCACAGAACGTACACTAGCTGAGGGCCTGTCCCTTTCCCTCTGCCTGCCTCTCTTTTTTCTGAGTATTTTAAGATCTATCTAAGATTTTGTTCTTACTGAGTCTGGATATGATGAGCGTTTGCCACATTGTGGCACCAGTGCCCAAAGTAGCAATAGTCTGTGCTGCACACTGAAAAACGGTGTGAAGCGGACTAAGCTTAACTATCTCTAAATAAAATTCTAGTGCACAATAATAGTCTTCATCATCTATAAAGTGCTGAACATAAATAGGGTAATATTGTCCTTGATCCAAAAGTCACAAGGTGCTTTAATTACACTGCTTAATGTTCCTGCCGAATTTTCTACATCAGATGTCTGTATGGCAGTGTTAAGTCAACCAAGCTAAAGGTGTTATTCTAAGTACAGAGTGAAAAAATAACCATGACCTGGATTATAAAACATTGACATTAAAGGTCTGCTGCTCCTTGTAAAGAGCGTGGTTTTGTAATTTGAAGAAATCTGATCTCCTGAAAGTGCCCTGCTGGGCCTGCAGCTGACATCATGTTTGCCTGAGCTTTAACAGATTCAACAGGACTAGTATGATTAAAGCAACTTTCAGCTCCCTGTATGTTTGGAACAGAGCTGTGGAAAAGACACTTCGAGTTAAAGATGACAGCTCCCTGGAGATCTTGACTTCACCAGCTTCATTAGAAATTAACTTACAAAACTCAAAGCTGTAGCTGGAAAGGATCCAGAGTTTATTTGCGATTCCTTGGTTACCTGTGAAAAATCGGTTATTTTTTTAGCTATGGTCATTTAGGGTCAGTGTGAAAGGTATGTGCCCAGGAGCAAGTAAACTAAGATTGCATTCATAGCCTCTAATTTAACCTGCTGTAACTGGCTGTGCATGCATTCTTACCTAGCTATAAATTCATGGCAGCTACCTCTCGGCAACAAATTCATGGCAAGGCAGGGTAATAGGACATTGTCCTTGCTCTGTACCGATTAAACAGAGCAGACTTTCAACGCTGTAACTGCACTGTTGACATTTTATCACAGCCCTCATCAAGAAGACTATCTTGGAAAGTCCAGAGGGAAACAAGTGCATATAATTACCACATATGCAAATAGAACAATTGTGTGTATCATTGAGATACTTCTTATCTACAAAGGTCGGCAGGTGGGTGCCAGCTGCACTACGTGTGTACACAGAGTGTTATCTAGAATGTAGACAGGTATATTTCTGCACGCAGGCCTTGAATCTTGCTTTAAAGCAATTTCCTTTTTCTTCTGTTTTTTTAACAATACTGTTTTTGAATTATGTTAGGGGATTTCTGTATCTCTGACTTTCACCTCAGCTGCTTATCTTGATCTGCTTGAACTCCTTATCTTGATCATCACAGCTCCCATCACTATTATTACGTTTTGGCAAGAAAACCTTCTGGAAAACTACTCTGTTACCTTACAAAAGAGCATTGGATGCAATTCACCTCTGAGGCGCCCGGTGTTGCCTACGTTATTGACCAACGACATCTCAGCTCCACCTGGAAATTTGAGAGGTGTTCTAATTTTCCAGTGATCTCTTCATTTAGCAGTGATTTGCTCTTGTTAGAAATCCCTTCAAATGTGCAAAATCAAAATTTAATATAATCAGCAAGCCCCTGGCATAAAAAACAGATTATACTTACAGAAGTTAAAATAAGAGCAATACAGCCAAAAAGATGCAATGACCAAAGCACTGTCCACTATAAACCTTCAGGAATAGGCAACATTTCCAAATGAAAGATGCTTTAACTTTGCCTTAACCCAGGAACAGTTACTCTAGATTTTAGGATCCTCCGCATGTTTTTAGGTGCGGCTGGAGGGAGTGGGTTGCCTCTAAACATGTAGATGCAGAAAAGCTGGGAGTCATAGGTTCAGAAAGTGTTCTGCATGGCTATGGAGACTTGCAGGGAGGGCTCCACCCCGAAGGAAGGCAAGCAGCAACGCTAAGGTACATCTTCAGTGCACACCCTAGCCTGGGCAAGCCTTGCAGTTAGCAAATTTCCAGCACTGTTCTACGCAGACTGGAAAGGAGGGTGGGTGAAGGTGGGGCAGCCGTAGTCTTGGGCAACCCTCCAGAGAAGCTCCGACACAGGTGGCTGCTGGTGGATGGCGTTGAATGGTTGCACCCTGGCGGCACAGCTCTCTCGAGCCAGTGCCGTCCCGTTGCTGAGCAGCGCTGGTTTCCTTTGGTGGCCCTGGCTGGAGGAAGGTTGCAGCCGCTCGCTCCAGCTTCCTCCCCAGGCAGACAGTCTGTCTGGAAGGCTCCGCGCCAGGGTTCGTGCTGGCACGGGGGTTCAGCCCCGAATTAGGAGGATTTTGTTACTAACGCATCTGTAATACTGATGATCTTAGTACTTGCAGTACCGTCGTGCTTTTGACAGAAGCTGCGTTAGTTTGCTCCTACATGAACAAGCAGAAACAGAGGGGCTGTTTTTTTCATGCTATGTAGCGAGAAGTGGAAACCAACGCTGAAAACCTTTTCCCTAACGTCGCGACCCACTGTGCTGCTTTACCCGTAGAGGCTGACAGAAACAGAGAACTTGGACCAACATGCGTTTCTCCTCGTGTTACAGGCTGACCAAGTTCCTCTTTCAGATGCGAGGTAGTACGCTTATACACGCTGTAAGACCAAACTGTTAGCTAATCCTCTGTTCTGGAATCTGTCTGACAAAGGGGCAAACTTATGACACATTTTCCTTTTGTAATCTGTTTAAGTAAACGAAATTAAATCTCCTCTCGGCCAGTTTTAAAGATCAAGTCAGAAAAGCCTGGAATAGTTCTGTTGTACACATTTCCCTTGGAAAGTATCTGCTTTAGCTTTTCTCTTTGTTAATCAGGTTTGAGACCTCCATTAGAGAATAATCTATTCCCCAACTTCAGTTAATATTTTTCAAATGTGCTGTGTTTGTATAGATTAATTCTTGCAACTCTCACAGATTATCTGAGGACAGGACAGCTATTGTCTACTTGAAACCAGTCAGATTCTTTTCCTGATATCAGCGTAGGGACAGGAAAATTATCTGTAGAAAACAACTTCTAAAATTAGTGTGGTCCTTGCCCTTTTGTAAGACTCTTCTTCATTTTGTGGGTTGTTTTCTGGAGTAGTGGATTGTTTAAAAGCAGGTTCTTTATTCAGTGTACGTTACAAGGAAACCTGTTTAAATTCTGATGTCTTTGGAAAGCTTCTTTACCTTATGTATTCATTTTGTGTTATCATTTCTGTGATGACTGCTGCCTGAATGCGCTAATTCTACTGTACTGTTTCTATTCCTTACCAAGCAAGCAGAAAGTGAGGAGAATGTTTGTGAGATGGTCTTTATCATCTCATCAGGACCTGAAATATTTTTAGGGCAGGGCCATAGCAACTGGTTCAGTCAAAAGCTAACATCCGGTAAGCTGGGAGTACTGCCATTACATTCTTTGCCACTTTGGGTCAGATCCTGCCTTTCCTACCAGTGATAAGTTTGTATTACCTTCTTTTTCTTCCACTGTTGCCACACGTGAAGACTTAGGACATGCTTGTAATCAGATCTATCTACAAAAGTTTTAAGAGAATGCTGCTACCTTAACTACTTGTTGCTTCCCTCTCCTGCAGGCACGTTAGTTAGAAAGCACACTTCCCATCCTCAGCTGACCTTTTTGCCCTGTTCTTAAGACTACTGGGTATCGTGACAGCCCACTTGGAAGGGACAGGAAGAGTGCTTCTGGACAGGGTGTTAAATACTGGCTCAACCAAGTACTTCACTCCCCCCCCTCCCCGCCCCCTTAGTTTTTTTAATCAGCTAGAGCTTACAAATCTAGTAAATCAAATATTTCTCCTACCAGTGGTATTAAATTGCATGCAGAGCACTGTGGGCAGGTAGCCAGAACAACAACAAAGCCACCTTGAAAGTATTTATCTCTGCCGATACTTTATACTTCTCACTGCTGTCTCTGAATCTTTCAGCGTATTTTAAACAGTCAGTGAATTAAACCTCGCAGGTAAGGTTATCTCTCTTTTCCAGTCAGAGAAACCAAAAACCAAGGGGTTTACAAATAGAATTTGGAGACCTCTTTGTGTTCTGAGTACTACCCAAGCCCTGGGACCCGCTGACAAGAGGGCTATTCACTGAGCATGACACTCTCTAACGTGAATCTGTCTGTGTCACTTGCCTGTCAACAGGAGGTTAGACTGGAGAGAGGTGCCGGCTCTCCTCATGCTTGGTTGTGCACTTCAGTTAGACTGCTGGCTCCTTCCTCCCTTTAGAAGCAGTGTTACTGAAGGGTCGGGCAGTACTGAAGACGGTACAAATAAACATTCCCAAGAAACACCTTGGGGTGTGATTGGATGATACGCGCAGAATTTGCCGAAGTATCAAGGCCTGGTCTAAAAGAAATGCAAGACTCCGACTATTTACTGCTGTAACAGTTACAACTACCCACTGTTCTGTATGAATTTGATTTTCTTTTGGTCAGAGCAGTGGGATCCCCTGGCTGTAGGCATGAGCAGCTGATTTTTTGCCTTTTTGTCTGCCCTGAGTTGTTTTGCTCGGGAATGCAAAGGTGGATCCTTTTGGAAAGCATAGTTGTTTGTGTGGCGTATTTATATGGTCGGCTTGAGCTATGAACTAGGAGAGGAAAATCTAAAAGGGGATGACAGGAATTCAGAGACTTGTTAAAACAGCTTGAAAATTCCAGGAATTCAAATGGGAACCTCGCAACAGTCTGAACTCACATATGCTTGTGGTGGTGCCAAAATTTCAAATTAACCAGTAAATTAAAATCAAGACAGGAGTCAGGTTTTGAATTTCATGGGATGGTGGTAGGGCTGGTGGAACCAGGGGAGATTAAGTGATGGCAACCCCGTTGTATTTTTTAAAAAAGGGGCAGGAAATGCACTCAAAGGTCTTATCTGAAGCAGGCTCTATCGATAAAATGGACAAGTAGGTTACATAAATCAGCACTGCAAAGATGTTGGGGCAACCAAGAACTGGGTAAGGCTGGATAAAACTGGCCTGTGCTAGACGGGGGGGGGGAAACACATGTACCAGTGGCCCTTACTGGGGCAAAGAGACTGTTTCTTCCCTGGGGCAACTGAATCTCTAGAAACACCTGTAAGGGTTCTACTAGACCTAATTCTATCTATCAGATGAAAAGAAGGTAGGGTAAGATCAGATAATTCTACCACTCAGAACTGAATGTGAGGTCCACTGAAATCAATCGAATGTTTCCCAGTTACTCCAGTGTGCTGGCTCAGTGGGGGAAGGACCTGCTTGGGAACTGGCATAGCACAGCTGCCTGGGGGGAAACTCGGGGTTTTGAGGAAACGTCCCGCTTTGAGATGCGGATGTGTCACCTCCTGTCCTCCCAGGAGTGCATCGACTGAGGAGCAAACAAGGGGAGAGGTGAAGCTTGGTGTAAGGGTGCTACAGAGCATAAATACACACGCATGGGTAGCGCTTCAGCTGTGCGGGTTGCAGGTATTTCAACAAAATTTAGGTATTTTGAAGACGATTTTTCCTGAGTCATAGAAGAAATGCAAACATGTAGTGGAAATTGGATATCCCAGTGCTGAAGATTCTACATATAAGCTATGCATAGAAGCCTGTATACTGTCTGGACAGTAACATGCTTATGTGAGGGTTAAATAAAAATTAATTTAATGAAGCAACAGATTTCTCTACCAAACTTACAGTGACTTCAAAACAAATAATTTAAAAATAGGATATTTCAAAACAAATAAATTGACAATGTGCTTGCTAGGTAATGACCTAAGCATACGAGAAACCTGATGTGGCTATCATGCATCAAGTCGTTGACATGGATCTTGAGAGTCTGTTACATTATTTAAAAAATCATTCGGGGAAAGGGGGGTAGGGGGTATTGTAAACGAAATAGGTCTTGCAGCAAGCCAGCTTTTTCCATTTTAGCCAAACCACCTTTCTGAATGTGGCACGGAAAAGAACAAAGGAGTAAGGGTTGTTACCCACTTTTGCTTTATTCTTAACTCATGAGGAAACAGTGAAATTAGTTTCATGCATGGTTTGAAAGATGGTTGTTTCCATTTCCCTATTCTGAATGGTTTCTAATGGCAATTTTCACAGTTAGTTGCCTGCTTTCCACCAGCTCAAAAGGGGAAACAGAAATGAAAATTCAGACTTCACGTGACCCCTGATAATATTCTTAATTATGAGAAAATACTCCTTTAGAGGTGTTCATACAGAGTAAAAAAATCCTTTTATAAGTAGCAACATAGTTGTTATTAACAGTAGTCCTGACTTGAAACTGCTGCATGTGTACGAGTGCACGCTCGGCAGGAGAAAGCCTTATTTTTGAGTGGCGATCTTGTTAAAAACGTGGCGTGGTCTTTGAAGCAGTGCAGACATAAATGCTAAAAGTCAGCTGCCAGTTTAGGCAGGAGTTTATTTACGACAGCTCTTCACAAGTATTTCAAGAGTAGTCTGTGGGACTTTTTTATGTATTTCACAGTGGGAAAAATCTTAAAAGTTGTAATACGTACAAATTTGGCTAAAAGCATCTTTTACAGAGGGATATTCTGACACGCTGAAGCAGACTTTTTCTTTCAAAGCTTTAATTTAAAAAAAAAAAAAAAAGATAAATTCTATCTGCGGATCCCAAGTATCCACAGGTTTTGTGTTGAAATAAGATTGCGGACAGAGCGGGGCAGCGGGCGGGCGGTGCCACCCATAGCTGCGAAGCCCTGCCCGCGGGGTGTCCCCAGCTGTGTGGCGCGATGTGCGGGTACCATGGCACTTCATCTACCGGTGCCCAGGGGAAGGGTCCCGCGCGCCCCCGCCTCCCCCTGTAGTCTTGGCGGCCAGCTCCGAGCCACGGCTGGTGGCTTCCATCAACCCACCAGGCTGCTGTCACGCTGGGGAGAGCCGCGATGTTTAGCTCGTGATATCCCCTTGCCTCCTTCTTCTCCTGCATCGCTGTCAAGGCGTCTTCATCCACCACGGAGGGGAGGAGCCGAGATTCAGCCCGTGAGGAGCCCATATTACCAGGCCAAGGATCTCTGCATGATCCGGTTCCCAAACCACAACTCTAGGTGCGGCTGCCAGTTCTCCTGACTGAGTAGTAACTGCTGTGCTTGCAATGGTGGTCTAGGAGGAGGGCAAGTACACCGAAATCTGTTGCTAATGTCTGAGGTATTCATTCACTGTCTGCACTTGGTCATGTCTTGACAGCGACTGGAATCACAGGCTAAAAAAAACCCCTTTGAAGTGGGGGAAAACATGTCTGGATATCTGAACAGTGCTGGGGTTATCCATTCAGTAAAACCAGATCTGGAACAGGCCCGTAACGGCAGTGCCAGCCCAGCTGCGTGGCTAGCGCTGGCTAGAAAAACACCAGTGGAAGTTATTTTCCTCAAGGGGTCTAAAAGATGTTGTTCGGATTTTGACTTTTTACCTTGACAAAAAGCTGACTTCATGATGCAAAAATTAAATATTTATTTTGGAACAGGAGAGTACGGGATGCTCAGTGTTGTTCGCTTCCCTAAAAAGATGTGACTTGAGCACTTGGTTCGTTTTGAACAGCATTACCTTTCCAAGTAAGGGCCTTCAGCAGAGGGCTCCCCGATCAAATTTATCATTATTTCTTCAGCTTCTGAAAGCCACACCAGAAGTTAACAACAGCTGATGTACACACATTCTAATCTTTCGTGGTGCAGAGAAACTAAGCTGACGCTGCTCTTCCACCTGCAAAACTAAACTTCCTTCGACCGACCGCGGGGCTCACAGCCGGCTCCTTGCGCTGCCGCTCGGGGAGGCTTCCCAGCCGCCGTGAGGGAGACGGGGAGCGGGACTCAGGCGCGAAGGACGCCGAGGCTGTCCGGGACAGCGTTGAGTCCGCGCGTTCGTCCTCAGGCGCTGCTCGCGCCCTCCTCCCGGCGGCGTTCCCGCTGGGAATGGCGGTCCGGAGCCCGTCGGGGTTTACTCGCCGCTCGGCGCCCCGGGCCGCGTT
>Ga0181612_131312_pt1 | contig 10233 bp, 4 predicted proteins | sample HoacroProtozoa21_FD_119630 | JGI IMG/M metagenome (GOLD analysis project Ga0181612, IMG submission 119630) | Hoatzin crop microbial communities from Cojedes, Venezuel. Combined Assembly of Gp0051906, Gp0051904, Gp0051908 | reverse complement strand
TAAACTTTGCCTCGCTTTTACCACAAGTTGAGTCCGTGCCGTAATATGCCACATACGTCCTTCAAGTCACCAATTTATTCGGCTATCAGAGCTCAAACTTCTAACTCTAAATGTATTAAGTGCATATGAAATACTGTCTGCTTTACTGTATAATGTTCTATCAAGCTATACCAACTAACTCAGAAAGCATTAGACATTTAAGTTCTATTATAAACCTGAATTTGCTTTCTTCAGAACTGAGTTAGAAACGTTTTCACGTATGCCTGGACCTTCACTTTTCAAATGAATGTCTGAATGCCTTTAAATGCCTACAAATATCTTACGGGTGGGTGTCAAGAGGATGGGGCCAGGCTCTTTCCAGTGGTGCCCAGCAATAGGACAAGGGGCAACAGGCACAAACTGAAGCATAGGAAGTCCCAGCTGAACACAAGGAAGAACTTCTTCCCTCTGAGGGTGATGGAGCACTGGAATAGGTTTCCCAGAGAGGTTGTGGAGTCTCCTTCTCTGGAGATATTCAAGACCCACCTGGACAAGGTCTTGTGCAGCCTGCTCTATGTGACCCTGCTTCGGCAGGGGGGTTCGACCAGATGACCCACAGAGGTCCCTTGCAACCCCTGCCATTCAGTGATTCTGTGAAAGAGAGCTGTATTTCAATTAATTAATGGAATTATACTTTTGAGTGTTGGCACTGAATACCTAATGCCTAAGGTTACCAGAATGAGCACAGAAATGTGCAGTTTCCTTAGCATTTTGTTTTCTTTTAAGTCTTCTGGGCAACAGGCCATCTCGTGTTAACGTTTGCGAAGTTAACTCTTAAAAACACACGAGTTCATTTCAGTTGTTAAGGCACATCCTTTCTTCCACCCAAGCTAATTTTACATATTGTAACAATACACTAAACTCAAGGTATTTCAATATACCGTACTCTTTGCAGATACACCGTTACTGTAGTATTTAAAAAAGCTAACAAGTATTTACAGCAAATACAATTCCAATACACGTATGACAATTTATTGTACCACCATTCATATAAAGCATTTCAATCCAAAATGGTCAGAAACAATCTTAAATATCTGCATGAGAACTTACAAACATTTGTAAAGAGATACCACAGACTACAGCTTCCTAAGTTTTCAAATGTAAGCTCTGGTAGATATCCATGTTTAAACAAAATGGACAATACCAGTAGAGATGCATACCTCTTATTGTCTTTATTTATAAAGAAGTGACAACACTAGAAAACACATTGATAACCAGTGCTTCGAACAGTGAAGGTGGCATCTAAAAAAGTCTGATTAAACTAAACAACCTTAGGTCTTTATCAAGTTGCATATCTGCCAGGAATGCTGAAATGCAAGAGTTTACACCTGCAATATTCCATAATGGAACAGCCACATAATATCAAATATAATCTCCAATTTTCAAACCGGTACATAAAAAAGCCATCACTAAGTATCAGAAGACCACTGCAAGTTCTTATTGCTTTTTGAGTTAAATAATAATCTTCAAATAAATCAAATCCCAAACAACCTCTACAATATCTTGCTCATCCTCCTGTTCATTCATAAACACTGGAAGCAATCAGTTATTATATGATGCAGCAGAGGCATTTAAAAAACCCAAACAAAACCTATTTAAGTACATGAACACCCCCACCCTCCTTGCCCACCCTCTCCCTGAAACCCACTACAACCACTTAGTGCCAGCAGAGGAGCAGAACTCGATAGACAAAACCAGAAATGTGACTACAGTAAGAAGGAAACATAAAGGGAGACATAGCTTCCTTAAATATTCAAAATCTGATGTCTTCCAAAACAAAGCACGTCATCCTCACCATCTAAAAAAGGAAGTTGCTTAATATGTATCTAATCCTTGCACATGCCGAGTAGTTCTCAAGTCCACCGAATTCCACTGTGCAGCAGTTGATTTTGAATTCAACAATCCTTCAAGAACTACAGTAATATTCAATGTGCTTTTTACTAAGGAGAGGAAAAAACCAAAATGCATGTTGATGTTGTTCTTGCAAGTTCAGCATTTCTGCAGCAATTCCATTTGTCTCTTGCAGTACCGAAGTTCTACCAGTATCAGTCTTCAGAATCATCCTCAGAAGCTGTTGGAACAACACAGTATAATCAAAAGCCCTGACAAAGGTCTGTGAAATTTGAGTACTTTAAGATGAGTAGTGGAAATAAAGGTAATTTTATAATATTAAATAGCAGATTGTAATACCCGCCCAAACCTTGTGTAATTACATAGCTTAATTTTTAACTGCATCTCATGTCTGAAAAATATACCATTTTCAAATCAAAGCTTGACATTACAAAATGCAGTGTCCTCCTGCTGTTCTTCCTCAAAATAAAAGGAAGAAAACTTAATTACGCCAGAGATTCAACTTTTATGTAGTGTTTACAGGGGCTAATTCCAACAGTAGACAGTGGAGAATATATTCAATCCATGACAGCAACACCCAACACAAGGGAAAGAAATCACTCAAAGTTAACAATTTAATATCTAAAACAGCTAGAAAGGTTCAGCAGTCTAAGCAAACAAAAAGACTATTAAAATTTTTTTTTATATATATATGTTGCTTAACGCAATTAAGTTCAGCCTACTTGGAATCAAATCCTCTTTCCACCCCCATTCTTTCAGCATATGCAAAATGAACACAAAGCCCACATATGCATAGGATTTTGTTGTTGCAAGGTGAATTAAAAGACAAATGCACACCCGTCAACTATGATAAAAAAGTCAGTACGCACATCTTCAGTAAGTTTACAAAGTGTTAGCTTGTCCGTAACAGAAATTTTATCTGTCCTCCTAAGCAAACTCCGCAGTCAAGAAAGTATGTATACTCAAGCAACTTGTTTCATCTCTGAACACAGCAAGAAGCAAGGTCTGTCTCCTCACTTCTCCAGTTCTAAGAAGAGAAATGTAACTAACGTAGCATCAGTAATAAATCTAAAACTCAGTATTCCTCACCTACAAGTTAGATAAAGCCAAAATCAAATATAGATTAAATTACTGGGTAAAATGACACTCATTCATTTTTACTGTAATAAGGATGCACATAACTTAGGAATAAATTCTGAAGTCCGCCTTTATCTGCTCTGAATGCAGAAATAATCCTCTGCTCCTTGAACTAAAAATTACACACACACACACCCCCATTCCTTATTGCACTCCAAATATATCCTATGCACTGAAAATTCATAGACAAACTTTGAATGTTGACATTTGCATGCACACTAGGCAAAAAAGGTACATCTACTACCCTTCTACTGCCTATTCATCATGCCCAGGAATAATACTTAGATTCAGTATGCATTTACCAGAAGTCAACATTTAGTTTTGAATTTAACCACACTGAAGAAGCCATTAGGTGAAAAGGAGGCTAGTGCTTTGCCAAAATTGGCAACTGTTTTCATTCCTGCATTAGATAGGTCTGATCAAGGAATACACACAACAGAAAAGTGCACACGAACAGAAAAAAAGAAAGGTGAGAAAAGTGCAAAAAAGAAAGGGGAAAAGAGGACATGGCAAGAGAAGTGTGGTAACTTAAGTGCAGCGAAATTCAACTTCAAATGTTTGTTTTCTACTAGGACTTCAGCAAAAGGCTACAACCTGAAGGTCACAACCAATTCCGTAACTAAGTACTACTAGAATTACAAGCACTAAACTGTAACTAGTGAGGAATCTTGTTATCACTTGCAGAAAACACTTCTGTGGTCTAAACGCCTCTATGCTGTTGAGAAATTAATCATGGAGAATTAAAACCAGTTCCCCCTTGGAATAATTCTACTGATTCTGAAAAAAAGCACTGCTGGGTAAAGTCAAATTTTCAGTAATTAAATTCAGTATTATGAATCTTGGCAAGGAGGATTGTACTCATTTAACTTTATCTAATGGGAGGGGAGGGGAAGAGGGGAAGCACCTACTTTCAATATCTTCCATATGTGCCTGAAGAGTTCTTGCAAGGTTAATAAACTAGAAACAAGGCAGAGAGAAAGTAGTTTAAAAGTTGCAAAGTTATCTGCAGAAATTTGCAACAAGTTAGCAAAGTTTTCTTCACTTTTTGTATCCAAAGCTTCATCCCAGATGTTGGTTATCCTGACCCGTTTGCCCAACTTAAAAAAATCAAAGCAAAATTTAACATAAATCCCCATACATTAGCCTTCAAATTGCCATTGCAGAGTTATTTCGGCTTCCACTCTATGCCAAATGTTTCTGGTAGCAGTTAGTGGCATCATCTTCACGTTCTACAGTCTGTAAAACACACTAATTTTTAAAGTAGCACACATAAACAAGTGCCGGTTTTATGAAAACCCTTCTAGAAATTGTAATGCACAAAAACATAATCTGTAAGGATTGCATTAGTTGGATCCATTTCATTTACTTCACTATTAATATGGCAAAACAGAGCCCTCTGACTGAGTTAATGAAAAATGCATAAATACACTTAAGACTGTAACAGTAACTAAAAAGTTTAAGAGCAGGATTAAGTTATGATGGCATTTTAATGTTAGGAGTACATCGTATCAAAACCTAAAGCCAAAATCCCTAGGAATACAAGTTCATTCGACAACTTTGAAAGTCTCAGCCAAGTGTTTTTTTGTCAGTGACAATCTACATCACTGTTTCAGTGACAGTCCAGATGCTGAGACACAGCAAATAAAATAAAACAAGAATATAGCGCTACAGTTCTCATAGCTCTGTTGTATGGTCAGTATCAAACACGCATCGGTGCTCTCACCGGTTTAAAATGCAGTGTCACACAACTGTGTAATGCCGCCTCTAATGAAAAACCAGTACAAACATCTTATTCCTGCAATACACTCAGGCTAATAAGTTGTACTGGATGCTGGCTATTAGATTATGTGTCTTTCATGTCTCTATGCTTGTAGCAGAGAAAACTGGACATTTTGTTTGTGGATCATGGAATACCAGCTCTACGTTAGATGTGTACAGAAAAGAGGACCACTGTTTTAATACATTAAGAGACTAGAGCACAGTCCTGCTTCTATCCCAAAGGCCTAGTACCTGCTAGCAACCATTCAAATAAGCATTGTACAAGCTTAATACTGTCAATTCTCTGAACGTAATTATAAAAAAAAGAAAAACACAAAACAGCTTTTCAGGAGCTCAGTTGACGAAGAGCTGATTCATTATCAAATAAACATGTAGAATACAGGATTCCTCAATGAGTCACTATGCAGAAATAGCTTTGTATTATGATCTCATACTGGTAAAGTGTGTACTTACTGCATTTCTAAGCCAAGCCATTTAAGTGACAAGAATACATTCCAATACCACTAAAGAGTTTTGACTAATGCCAGAAAATCACACTATATCTAGTGAGTTTCAGAATGTACTATTAAGTACATATTTAGGCACAATCCAGCAGGCAAGCATTGCAAGGTCTAAACTTCTGCAATGTAGACTAGCAAAATGATAGAAATTGATCAAATACAGTAGTCCAACATTCTCAACTGTATGTTTTGTACTGAGGGAGGTTAACCTTCCAGTTTTGCATAAATTCACAATCATTCACGACAACACACATGCAAAGCAATGAATTACCAACAACTTCGACAAAAACTATTCTGCCACACTGTAACTGCAATAAAATAGTACCTTCACTTTCGAAACAAACACGGTGTTACTGCATTGACAAACCCAGACCATTTCAGACGTAAATTTGTCAAAAACTCTTGGGTGTCTAGCTCCTGAGTCACTCAAGGTAACAATCCAGTTTCAAGTTCTCTGTATGAGCAATTCCTGCCATAAAATCACTGTGTACTTACTCTGACACGTGTGCTGGCCTCACTTGCGGTTCCTAGCATGTCAGAAAAACGCTGCTCGCATAAGTGTAACAACACTACAAGGTAGAGACCAGAGCTGATAAATTCATAGTCTGCCTTAAAGGAGATCAAAAGAAACATTCAGAATGTCAGTGATATGTCTGCATATACAATTCAAGAAGTAGAACAAAAATTACATTTTACTGGAAACATTATATGATCTCTAGTTGTTCCAAGAAAATTAGGGAAATGTAATACTAAAAAATTTTCATTACTGAAAAGCTATTTATATTTCTGGTTCTTCCCACACACTCCAGATCTAATCCCTGAAGTTAAATAGAAAGAGTTCTACAAATAAAATCTCAGTCAGCAATATTAGTTCACAGGAAGGAATTGGAGTATTATACCACTGGGGAAAATAAAAACAACCAACTGACGGTTTCTTTTCAGTGGTCCCAACACTTTACAAAAAGCCAAAACAAAAGGAAGTACTCTAAGAACTTTATGATGTTATAAATATTTTGAGAAATTATTTTCCCTAACATAAAGAAAACATTCAAAACGCTACTGCTGAACTGAGCATTTAGAGCAATTTCTTCAGGAAAAGGTTTCAAAGCTCTTATTTCTATCAAAGTACAGTGACAGTAACCAACAATCAGCAATGCAAAAACGTAAGATGATGGCACTCTCAAGAAAGACTTTTCAGTGTCTGGCCCAAGTGACAGGAACTAGACTACTATGGGAACAGCTTAGTCTAAATAATAAGAAAATTAGAGGATCATGTTTGGCCCCAAAACTGGTGTCACTCTTTTCTTCCAACTTCTGAGGTAGGCAGATTTCATTAGTCTTTCTTTAGCCACAGAACACAATCCAGAGAATAAGGAAAACTCTCTGAATAAAGTTCATTAAAATAATGCCTTTTTTTTGTTATTTATCCATTTTTAAATACTACACATCCCAGTAGTTCTAAGATAATCTATTTTATATCATGACAGTAACACTCATGGGCCTTTGATTAATTTTAATTTAGGAGAGGACTTGAAGGAGCAGCGGAAAGCTGTCAGAAAAGAGCTTAGTTTCTACCACTCCAATGAAACAAAGTTTGTAATGGTATGTTTAAAACAGCTGCTTAAGGGTGTTAAAAAACAACTAAAAGCAAAGACAATTCATGACTTAATGTGAAATTGAATCTACTCATACTAGTATAAGTAGACTACTACCAATGTGGCAGAGACACTGGACTGCAAAAGCTAGATGACAGATCCGCAACTCAGGCAAGGGTAAGAGGTACATTACACTTACTGAAAGGTCAGCTACAGGAAGCACAGCAGGGAGATAGAATTTGTCTCAATACTGAGGAGAAAAATCTGTTCCATGCTGATATTACTTTATGTGCATAACAGTGCTTCTGAAAAGGAGATGCATTTTCCTTCTCTAAGGAAGGGCACCTTCCCAGCACTAAATCAACACTTATCAAATCAGGCAAAATATACTAACTTGTTCATTTGCATGTGCCCTATAGAGTTCATGAATGTCAAAGTCTTCCAGATCCAGATGCAACTTCTCCTTGCAGAGTTCACAAGTTGTCACTGCTTCCAAAGAAGAACCTGGGGTGGAAGAAAACAAAGTAAGTATCAAGTTGTGACAATCTATAATACAGGACACAATTATACAAGCATTACAAACTAAGTATTTCTTGGCTTTATCTTGCAGAGCAAAGTTAGAAGAAAAGAAAGCCTCTAATACAAACGTAATGACTATCTGCTACTGTCAGAATTGAAATGCTATACAATGTTTCTTCTCTATCCAGCTCCACATATTTTGCCTCATTCATTCTCTGGCATCATACGTCTGTTACTGAAAGTCCGGCATAAAATTGCTGTTTGATCTCTTTGAATGCTACAGTCTAATCCAAACATACAGAAAAGTAATAATATAAATATTGGAATAGCTTAAAGTTATTGCCAGAGTAACATTTTGTCTTCAAGTATCATGTTTAAAACAAGCTGTTCCATAAGCAACAACATGAACAAAGAGAGTTTATGCTAGATTTATGTCTTCTATAGTTAAACTCTTCAAATTAATTTCTCCTACAGGCTGAGGCTTCCAACACATCCATACTCTGCTGTGAGTCCTCTGACACTGAGTAAAAAAGGAAACAGATGCTAACATCTTTACTTTGGCAAAAAGCATTCCACGATCTTCTTGTCTTCTACCACGCCATCGACTTTTAAGTCTTAAAAATACTACAGATATACTACTTAGTTATAAACTCGTCAATTTATTACAAAAACATTTGTAACAGTATGCAATTTCTGAAGTGTTTCTTTAAAAAATTCTGTATACACTTTGAAGTAACTTTTTGAACACGCAGTTTTAACTGCCTTGAACAGCAGTTAGTGTCCTTAAAAAAAACAAAGATTTAAGTATAGTCACAATAGAAAAACATTTCGGGTTTTCGAATTCCTATCACTCTGCTACAGTCAGCTTGACTACAAGAGTCTTAAAAACTAGAATCGTATGCACGAGGAAGGGTGTGGAACCAACTCACCCAAAATGGTAGAGTAGCTCTAAAGGCATACTTCCGTAATGTTATATTTTGTCTAATATCTTAGTAGACAATCCCAAAAATGTAATTCTCAATGACAAATATAGTTCCTTGAACGACTCACATGAGAAGCTGCACAGACACACAATAAGCCTGAAAGTGCCACACTGTTGTTTATTCCCAAATGCTTGTTTTTCAAATAAATACCTTACTATCAGTAAGAGTAATCCTCCTGATAAGCCTCCCAACGTAACTGGAAATCTGCCTTGGTCTAGATTCTGCTTTACCTGAATTAATCTTGGACTGCAGCCATTTTTTCATGCACTCCTGGTGAACATACTGCAGACTTCCAGTGCATTTGCATGGCTCTATTAAACGGTTCTCAGAACTTGCAGAGGACATCTGACAGATTCTGCATAAGTCACCCTCTTCATCTTCGGAATCTTCTAAAAGCAGGCTGAATAGGAAGGAATATCAACAAATGTTGTGACTCATTTTATGTAAGACTTTTTATAATGACAATTCCATTCATCAAACTGCTCTCAAACCCATGAGTATTAAAGCAAGCTTCTCTAAAGACAAAAAGGGAAAACACAGGTAAGAGAGGACTGAGTTGCCTCCTTCTCTGAAGGAAAGTTTCCTTTTAACATCATGGTTACAGAAAACCCTCTCATGCTAAGTCAGGTACCTTTTATTATCTCAAAAGAACATACTAATTTACCTCTCTTTAATTTTTTGGAGTCTTTCCGGATCTCTTGAAGGTGGTATTTTAGACTTGGCACTTTCTTGTCCATCAGACTGATTCCAGCCAGAGGGAATAATATCTACAGTTATCATAAGATTGTCAGACAGACTGCTTCCTAATGTTGGAGGCACTGCAAAGCGAAAGAGAGAACCAGGCAGAATTCCAGAACTTCTCCTATTCTGGGCTGAATCTGGTGGGGAGGCAGTAGCTGTAGGAATACCAGATACTGCAGGTGTTGGTGGTCTGCTAACAGAAGCCCGAGGAGGGCTAACTGATGCTTCAAGAGAGGTCTCCTCACCTGACTCTCTTCTTCTGAAGACATGCTGTGATCTAGCAGTTGTATCAGAGGTAGAGATCCTTGCAGATTCATCTCTTCCTTCTCTTCTTCTTCTGGAAAAGAGAGGTGTACATCTGTTCCTCAAAGACGATGATAACCAGGATCCTGTGCTCCTACTTTCACAGTCTGGTCTGTAACTTTCCCCGTCTGAATCAGAGTTATGATTTTGTGAAACTCCTGATAAACCCCATCTTCGTCTAAGAAAACTAAATCCCTGAGAAGCTTCAGATGTCTGAAGTCCTGGAACTTCCGGAGTTGCAGCTCCATTACTGCTTGACAGAGTAGAAGCTTGAACTCTTGGGACCACCGTTGACTCTTCAGAGCCTAAAGATCTGGTATGCAGTGAGTCTTGGCTAGACCGTCGAGAGAAAAATGTGGATGACATACTAGATGCTAAACGAGACAGCAGCTGTCTGGTTGTGCGTCTCCCTTCACCATCAGCTGCAGGCTCATTCAATGACCTCTGAGAAGATAAAACCCTTTCAGAACCACTTGAGGAAGGAGTTTCATCTCTAATGGCAGTAAGAGAAAATGCTGGCTGCATGCTCCTCTGAGGAGATTCCAATTCATTTCTCCTTTGTCTTGAAGAATAGCTGGATCTTGAAGAGCTCATGTTAGAGTCTCTGTTGAAGAAAGATGGCTGATGATCAGAAGGCAACTGGCGGTTCATGGATGCATTCAGCCTCAAAGTGCTTAACGAGTTCTCTTTTGGTCTTGCTCCCTCTGCATATGAAGAGGCAGGCCTCTCTTGAAGATCTGTTGTAGAAAAGCAGAGGAAAATATTATGACAAGACGTGCTCTGATT
>Ga0181612_180527_pt1 | contig 10234 bp, 5 predicted proteins | sample HoacroProtozoa21_FD_119630 | JGI IMG/M metagenome (GOLD analysis project Ga0181612, IMG submission 119630) | Hoatzin crop microbial communities from Cojedes, Venezuel. Combined Assembly of Gp0051906, Gp0051904, Gp0051908 | reverse complement strand
CTCTTTGCATCATGAGGAATCCTCAGGAGCCAAATAACATAGCTCCCTACAAGCATTAACTTCTGTGCTCCTAAGTCGTGATTTTAGAAGATTGCATCTTGCAGAACCGCCAGACCATGAAGCTTGCCATTCTACACGTTTCCAAAATGACATGAAAAATAAAATTGACTGAATTAACCACTGAACCCACTTTCCCCTTTCCTACATCTTCAGTAATAGCAGTAAATATCATTAAGACCATTCACTTTGAGTCACACAGTATTTGACTAAAGAAATACTTTACACCAAAAAAAAGTTCTGATAAATGAAATTCCAGGCTGGATGCATATAATGTAGTAGTTCAGAGACTCACTGCCCTTCATTTCAACCCCGTGTTGTACAAAGCAAATTGCGAATGTAGGTGCCAGCCATCTGATGGGGAGAGCTTGACTGGCTCCTCCTCCTGTGTCTTAGGGGATATAGGAAATGAATATATGTTATTTTTATTACTTTTTGAAAATACCGTTTTTTTGAATGCCTTGCAAAAAGTGCTTCATCAATTTTCATCTTAAATCAGTTATCATGGGGCCTTTTCTCTTTCTGCAGACAGTTAAGCTTTTGTCTCTCTGAGTTTATCTTAATAATCACAAAACCAAAAAACCCAATGACCCGTAACAGGATTCACTTTGTTCCTTTTTAAATTTTACTCTGTGTACAATTTGGAAATGCCTGATTCTGAACGGAGCTGTGATTGTGAGAGTCTTTTAGGATGGTCAGGGCATGCAGAATGTGAGCAGAAAGCTGGTGGTACCTCTTAATTTCCAGCAAGGTCAGCATTTTTCCTTGCATCTGGACCCTAGGCTGCAGTTTCACTTCAGGTTTCCTTTGGCGGCTGTACTGTTTGGACTTTTGTTGTAAAAACAAGTAAATAAGTAGAACATTGTTATTTTGAACTTGGACTGGGCCCTTACCTGGGTGATAATGCACCACTTCAGGCTGTTACTGCTAGGGAGAGAGGGGCGGTGGGTGGTGGTGGGCAGGGGAAGGTGGGTGCTGTGGGCACTGGCTGCAGCCCTGAGGCATGGAGTGCTAAATGACGGCTTTTGTGCCTCCACGTATTCTTGCTTTTCATGCTTTTAGGCTCAAAAAAATTGTCCGAGTTGGAAGTCAACATTGTTCATACTGCATTGATTTCTGTGCAGTGTTAATGAATGTGAATTAGCACAAGGATGAAACAGCTATGTAGTTTTTCTCATATGTTTGTTAAATTTTTACTCAGTTTGTATCAGGAAGAGTGCTTTTTTGGTAAAACTCCCTTAATTTGTTATTTTTTATAATTTTAGAACTAAATATGTTTCCATAAATGGATAGTTACACTAATTATTAGATGTTTGCTTAGTGTTTAGAGTTTTCTCAAAGTGTGTGCCTGCCATATGCTAACAGCAAGCTGGTTAATATTATTTGTTCCAGCCTACATGTTTTCTAGCAATGTGAATTTGTAGAAAGAATTTTGTGTGTGTGTGAATAGTGATGAGTATTCACAGCAAGTAATTTTTCAGTTTCCCATCATCTGTTGGAACCTGGTTCGAAGAGCTGTGTTTCCTTATTGTGCCTGTAACCCCAGTGTACTGAGTTTATTACCCTGACTGCAGAAGCCTGGGTTATGTGCAGGTTCATGGATGAAACCTTCAGTCATCAGAGCTTGGTCCTTTAGGTATTTTACACCATGCTTTCCTGCACGAGGAGTCAAGTCAGAAGGGTACACAGCAAGCAAGAGTACCTTACAGCAGAACTACAGGACAGGATGCCTCCAATGATTATCATTATTATCAAAGTGTAGTTTATCCAATTAGCTGATTCCATTAAACAGGTTCAAGTGACTCTTTTTCTCCTGCCACAATTTAATGTGTTTATATCTTGAACGAGTGAAGGATGTGTTGTTTGACATGACAGCTTGCTTTGTGTGTAACTGCCTCTTTATTTCAATCCAATGACTGACAAAAGAGAGAAGTGAGTCTTTTTGATGTTGCATAGGGAATCATTTGCTGATTTGACATCCTAATTGATTAGGGAATTCTTATTATATTAAGGAATCTCTATCCTGAATTGCTCAGCAAAGCAGCATTGGTGCATTGTAACAGGAGGATAAAAATGAAGATGTCTGCATGGATCAAAAAAGGAGAACTATTAAGCATACTTTTTTGCGCTGTGATTATTACACATGGTTAATAATCTTTTTTCCTCTTATTACCTTCAACCTGATGTTTCTGGTCTCTGAAGTGGCTTCAGAGCTTCTTTTTAAAGATAGTGGCTCCTTTTTAAAGAGTTTTTAAATAATGCCAGTTGAAAATTATGAAGCATGTTCAAGTAAAAAGTGGACAATATGCATATTTTCACTACAAAACTAAAAACATGTTTTGAATTTTGAATTTTCCCCTTTTCAGTGGAAAATGGCAAAGAAAAGAATTAGGATGGTAAATGATGGGGGGCAGAAGAATGAGAAGGGAAGGATGCTGGAGAAGGTCTTTAATAGCAAAGGAAAGATGCTGTGCAAAGAAAATTTCACCCTACTCAGCTGAGCAAAATCTGGTATAGTGGCATTACTGTAGGTCTAAGCTCTCGTTTATGTGACTTGGGCAATTCTGAACATCAGCTTTTGCTAAAAACTGTGAGAAGTCTTAGCAGCCTTCAGTCAGACCAGAAAGTACTTGGCTGACGGGGTGCGATGTGCTGCCACGGTGGGCTTCTGCAGGCCTGGTGTTGGCGTTGGGGCCCGCTGCGGTGCCGGGCTGGCTGCGGAGACTGGCTGGGGGAAAAGCAGCTCGGCTAAAGAATAAGCTGTTTGCATCAGCGCTCCCTTCTTGCCCGGCCACTTGAACTTCGGTGGTGTTTGCACTGACATTGGCATCAGAAGAAATATTTGGGAAACTATGTACTTAATCTAGAAGTGAGGATGCAGCCAATGTATTTTTATTGTTGGGCGGAGATAGTAACATCAAGGAGCACTACAGCTGGTGAGGCGTGGGCAGAGGGCAAGCACAAGCTCAGCACAGTGACATCTTGAAAATTTGAACAAATGAAGTGAATTGGTTCTTTTTACAGAGATCTTTCTTTAGGGGGAAGGTTGCTCTGACTTCTAGAAGGAGCTGGATATTCCATCTCATTCCTGTGTTTTGAGAAATGGAAAATGCAGTGATGAAGATGCTGATTGTTTTTTAAAATGAAACTGTCTGTAGTTATCTCTGGAGATAATAATCCCCTGCTGGTTTAGTGCTTCCTTGATTTCGTTTGTATAAATCTGGAGAATGAGGTGTTGCAAAGCTGTGTCGGCTCCCCCATGCCACCTCCAAGTCACAGCATCTCATCTCAACCACCTTTCAAAATATAATTCCTAAATGGATTCTGTAAGGTTGTGCTGGGATGCTTTTGCTCTCTTGTTTTTTAATACTGGACCAAAAGTTTGAATATAGCAATTTTTTTCCCCCCACTGATTTGGCCTTTTTATTGGAAGCGAATTAACGTCAACACTCCGGTTTGCATCACACTCGAGACCCCGTGGCATGTCTGTATGCTGGAGTGTTTTAGGTCTTCAGAGGACAGAACCGATGCTGCCTGGCACCCAGGTTTTCAGCTACCACTGTGCAGAGTGGGTGTGAGTGGACGGATGGTGCTGATTTCAGCATTTTTTTCATTTGCCTGAGTGCAGATGGCCACATGTGAAGGAGAGGAGTCAGGAGCTGTAGGCTTGTGTTGGTTTTGCGTATAGGAACCTGGGCAAAGCAGCTTTTGAGAATGATTTGACAGTTGCTCTTTCTTAGGGGCAGTTTGGTCTACCAAACTAAAACCTCTTAGTTTTTTTTTATCCAAAGATCTGAAACTACTTTTCAATCGTTTAATTTGTTATTTACATTTTAACAACATAGAAAATAGAAGAGAAGGTGGAGAGAGGCGAAACGTGCATGTCTCTGTTTATAAAGAAACCAGGATCCAACCCAAGTTTGCCTGATTCCCACTCTTGCATAGTTACTTTCAGACAACTGTTTGACGTGAGATTTTTGTGTATTTGTTTCAGGCATGGCTCATGGTGACCCCGGTTTGTGGTTTTTTGAAATCACTATCAGCTGAATGTGCTTTTAAAAAATAATGTATAGAGCTGTTTTTCAAAAGAAAGATTTTGCTTTGATCCCCCCAATTTCATGTAAAAAAGTCTCTGTGCTTGTTCACAGATTGGACATACGTTTCTGATGTTGGCAGTAGGAGACATAACGCAGTGTGGTGGGCATTATATGAGCAAAATGTGTGTTGTTACCCCTGTTAGAGGCTGGGCCACCAGAGGATGACAATTTGCCGCTGCCACCAGCTGATGGAGTTGGTCCTTCAGCTGAAGTGATGGACGTCAGCAAAGCTGCGCTCGAGCTCCGTGCGTTCACAGATTTCTGTGGAGGCAAGATGTGTGTGAAAGTGGAAATTATCTGTATAAACGCAGCCACGCATAGGACAGGTGAGCAGACCTCTGGAAAGAGATTTGCAGAGTCCAGTTAGACCTCTTTTCTCCAAATTATGTCAGTATAACACAGCTGATTTCGGAGCCTAAATATAACAGTACTTCATTGGAAGAAGCATTTTTTCCAAATATCACCTAAAAAGAGTTTGAAGTGTAATGTGGGGGACAGTCACGAGGAGGGAACCCCCCGGGAGTCTGACATGTGATCTTCCCAGGGTATGAAAAGTCACCGAGGGGTTAATCATCCCCTACTGCACATGAAATGACAACAAGCCCTTGGCAGCTTTCCCCGTGCTTTATATAACACTTCCAAGCGCTGAAGCTTGTATCCTCCTAGTAATGCTTTTAATTTGTGCTCTGTTGGGGAGAGGCCAAGATTTAATCGAAATCATTAGAATGTCTTTGCTTGAAGTAGCTGAGGGCTTGTAGTGAGCTGGAGGAGGTTACTTCAGAATAATTAAAAGAAATACATAAGGTCGTCATTGGTGTCTGAGCTGTTCCAGACACCAGGTTCAAGGGGGAAAGGTTGAGTTTAATGACAACTCCTCTTAAGTAGGATGCTTGCACGGCCGCATAGTTTTAATAATTAAACTTTGCCTTTTTCTCTTCCCACACACCTACCAGTAATCTCAGTACAGTAAAGATGGGCTTGAACCAAAGCCTGGGAGCCAGATTTCTCAGAGATTCAGGGCTTTGGGGTCTCTACCACCTAGATACAAATCTAAATTTTGTGGTTTACCTTTCATCTCTAAAATGGGAGGACTCCAAATGTGCCTATAAGCGAGCAAGTGTGTGTGGGAATGTGGTTAGAAGTGTGTAGGAACAAGTGTGTGTGTTTGTTTACAGTCTCAGCTGAGCTTTGGTCTTGAATTTTGACTCTGTTTATTTAAATGGGACTATCAGAATGCTGGTGCTGTTGCTTTCAGTGAGATATTGATGTCGATGTATGGATTTTAGTCCATTATGTGCCTGAAAGGCAAAGCTGTGGTCTGGGGGTGTGCACAGGAAAATAAACTGCTGAGGTAATTTGGAGGCATGATACATATGTTAATTGCTTAGTGTAAATTAGAACATGCATTTTCTTTCTTTGCTGGTTGTATATTAAACAAAAAGGTACTTAAAGGAAAGTTTAAAAAAAAAATACATTTCCTATCTCTTGCACTGTGCAGTCCCACTGTTTTATAGACAGTGATGGAGCAGGCTGGCACGCGATGCATTTGTGTGAGAAACTATCTGTCTTGAATGACTTTTCATGCTTACATTCGAATACAGCCTCTTACAGCAGAGTAGGTTCAAATAATGAACTAATAGCAAACGTTAAAGATTTAGGGAATTGGCTGTGAACTTTTGACCCTGGGAATATAAGGAGGTTTGCTTTTCAGGAGAATTAGTCTAGCTGGGCTAATGGGTGCCAATAAGGGCTGTAAGCAGTGTGTCAGGGACCAAATCTTTTAATTAACCGCTGAGTGAAAAGTAGTTTGGGAAATGCAGTAAGTCAGATTCAGGTCAGATCAAGCAGAACAATATGTGGGCAGTGATGAAATTAACATACTAGGAAATGCAAGCTGAAAATCTCCAAACTTTGCTCATTAGACTGATAGAAAATGGGATTTACTTTGATTGCTTCAAGAAAACATTGCACCTACTTCTACTGACTCATTCTAGCAAGGTTTAGACTGTCCTGGCCAACATCATCTACAGATGAAAAAGATTAAACTGGAGACATACCATGGCTTTGAAAAACACTGTGACCTGTAGCACAGCTGGCTCAGAAGCATTGGTTGTGCTCCAGTGGTTTTGTTCAAGGCAACGATGCCCACAAAGTTACATCAAGGATTAAATTGCTAGTGTGCTAGTGTCTCTTGTCTTCCTTAACATATAATATTGTCTCTGAGTTTCTTTGTGCTCGGAATATTTTTGAGTCTACTTTTGTCTGTTGCTCTGACAGTGGTATTGTAACTTCTTAGGGAACAGAATTTCTCTTTTTGTCCTGTGCTTGTATTGTACCTGTCCCAGTTGCGTCCTGGTCTGAAAGGTGAGTACTGCTAAACATGAACACAACATGGATAATTACAGTCAGTGTTGGCCTGCCGATGTAAGGATCTCGGTTTTAATTATACTTCATTAACAAGATAAGTAGGATCAGAACTATGTCTAGAGAGTTTAGAAGGTATACTGGTGTCTGTCAATGTATCATTTTAGAGTAAGGTTTAATTTATTAGTTTAGATCATGTCTAATAGGATTTTAATCTTGTTCTGATTGTTTTCTGTGTACATCAAGAAGCGTGATTTTAAAAAAGGCCCATGCCTTAAAGTTTAGTCCAGAGGGCTTTCAAATTAATGGAAAAACTCCAACTGAGCTTAGTGGGCTTTCAGTCAATCAGTTTTGAGTCATTTGCATCAATACTAAAACGTAAATATGCTTCGAAAACTTTGATTATGGGTCCCTAATTTCCTAAGAATCATTATCAGTGATGACGATGTGGTATCTGATCTGTCAAATAACTTATTCAAACCTCACTAACGTCTCAGCTGTTGCTAACTACGCAACTTATTACCTGATTGGAAGTCAAAAGCACACTAACTTCGGTGTTACATGCAATGCAGAGTAGTGATGGATTCCATAAGATCAGAAACAACTTCCCAGCACCCCATTGCATTTCTTCCTTGCTTTCTGACTGGCTTGGTACTTGCAATGCTTAGCTGGAATAATATTTTTTTTCCTTCATCATTGTTGCAAGGTGCACTTCTTGCCAAAAACCAAAGGGCTAAATTCTATTCACTGACTTAAAATCAGTCCTGCTGTCAACTGCGATGCATGTTTAATTGTTCTGCCTGTATGTTGTTGGACTGGAAGAGTTTCAAACAATCTACCAATTGTGAGCAGAAAAAAAATCATTAGAAAATCAATTTTTGCTTAATTGAAGATCCTTCTTCCAAATGAGAGTGAAGCAAGATTTATAACCTCAGATTCACTGACTGTATAATGATGGCACTTGAGCTTGTCAAGGCTTTCGTTTGGTAGCTGTGGCGTGGACAGCTTTTACTTTTTCCACTTGCTGTGTGTCAAGACAGCGCAGGCCCTGGGGAGCAAAGGACTACAGTATGTACTAGGTGGAGCACAAAGGTCACATTTACAAATCAAGGGTGGAAAAAAAGGCATTATATAGGAGGGAACAAAGTAGTAGAAGGGAATTTTGAATGCATTGTTTATTTGTACATTTGTTCTGAATGCTGCGAATGGAAATTCCAGGGATTGACTCATGGAGACATCCCTCTGGCATCTGACTGCTGATGCTGACATTGATCAAACCCTGTATCCCAGAGCCTCTCAGGCAGTTTGCACTCTGCTCCCAGAACAAGGGTTCTCAAAGGTAAAATCCTGTCTCTACTCAACAGAATGAGAACTTTGCCATTGATTTCAATAGGGTTACAGTTCTGTTTCAGGTCTTTTAAAAGCTTGTAGCCTAATTTTCTTCTATTGAAAACTGAGCAAATCTGCTGAATCATGGTGTGGTTAAATGGCAGCAGGCAAGGAAAGCATAGGAAAATGGATAACTGATAAGAAAATCAGACTGTTTTGGTTATAGTCATGTGTGTCCCTGTCCCACCCTTCCTGGTTTCCCCAGCTGTGCTGAGAAAATGCGGCACCATTCTCCTTGAAGTTCAAAATGAGTAGAAGAGGGAGTCGTGGTGTAAATATAAGGCAATAGCTAAAAGTGAATTTACCAAAGTTCAATAAACATAAAAATGATGAATTTAGATGTCATGTAATTAACTCAGAATTACACGAGCAATAACCAAGTAATTACACCTTTAATAATGCATTAAACTTGTCAGGAATACTTAGTCATTCAACTAGAATTTAACAAGATAGCCTATAGCAAGTTACAGTAATTAGATATCACTACTGAAAACATTGACAGTTCCTAATTGATACCTTTATAATAGAAGTTAAATGCCAAACATTTCTTTTGAGTGGATAAAGGAATAATATTAGCTATGTTTAAGACCATACTGCCTATTCTTATAAATTCCATGCAGATATTAAAAAGTACTGACAACAAACCCCTAAGAAAAAAAATGTATACCAGCTAAACCCGTCAATCACTTTACACAAACTTGGTTCAAGTTCTCACTCCTGTGATTTAAATTACAACCTAAGAGAGTCTGCTCCCTCTCAGGTCTGTCAGCAGCGAAGGAGGAGGGGAGGTGGAAGAGAAAACTTTGTAGAACAGGTAGAGGGAATGACAGTTGCATCATCCAGAGGCTGCAACTCTGCACTGTGAATGAGGCACACTGCGGCCTGTGCAAGAGAAACAAGCTCAGGAGTTGGTAAATTAGATATTAAGGCAGGACTTGGGCTTGCTAACAACTAAATCAGATTGTTTAGACTACAGGAGAAAGGGTTTCTTGAGCACGAGATGGAACAGAATTGAAACTATATGTTTACTTGCTGTTTCTAAATGTGGAAGGTATTTCTGCTCGTTTTGTGTTCAGTCTATGCTTTTGGCAAATAATTTCTTTTTTTTTTTTACCAAAAAGTAAACCTTATTCCAGGGGGAACTGAAAGAATAATGTTAAAAATAAATAAAATAAAAAGGTCTTTTTGGTCAACTCAAAATACACTTTTTTTCTGAAATAAAAATGTTTTGTTTGATTCTGTTTTTTAAAAGCTTTTGAACCATTTTCTTATTTACAACAATAATTCCCATATTTGGCCTGAATTCACTAATATTTTTGTTTTTCTAAAGTTTACCTGTTTTGCAAATTTCTTGGGGAAGAAAGTATGCAATCCTATTCTGGATATGTAGTGGAATCTCTGATGCTTAGTGGAACCATCTGTACTTTAAACCAAACTAAACAGGGATTAATGCTGTCTATGTGACACAGTAGAAATCAGCTGCAATGATCACATACATCTTTTGTCATTTTTTTTAATCTGTATAATTACAAGTCTTATGAGGCTGCATGCTGAGCTATGTCTGATTGTCAGTAAGACCTCTCTTGATTGCATCTTATATAAATATTCCACATCAATCTGTAGGATGCAATTCCAGGGTCCAAACAACTATACCATAGTCCATAGATGCAAGGTCCTGGCCTTTTTTGCTGTACCAAAAATCAGATTAATTCCTAGAATGTAGACTCCCAGCTACCAAGTGGTTAATTCCCCTGCACCTTTAATGCTACTCCTCTGCTCTGATGGATGGTCGCTCTGCTGAGCCCTTCTCTCCACATACAGAAGATTATTCATGAAAATGAAACTACTGCGTTTATGTTTACATGATTCTCAGCCAGTTGCATGGCAACTGGAATTGTCTTTACTTTTATGCATATTAAAACACTCAATAGGTACCCTTTCAATAATTAATTGGTAATGAATGTAGAGGCTGTAGAATGCTTTATCCGTGTGTTTAGGCTTTATCCAATGGTTAAACTGGCTAAAAGAGCCTTGTTTTTCTGTGTTAGGACTCCTTTAACAGGAGATGCCATGCACTGTTCTCAAAAGTAACAGGCAGTAAGAAAAACGTGAGAGGAGCTGACTGACCTGAGCAGCAGCAAGGCCAGCCAAGTGCGCGTATCTGCCGTGCACAGCACGGGAACTGCGTGTGTTGCAGAGCAGACTGCAAAATCTATGCTGTGAGGAAGACAGCAGCGATTTTCAGTCCATTTTCAACACCTCTGATGCTCTTGACGCTCACCCAGGGCGCTGCATCTCTCTTCGGACTCGCCCGCTTCGCTCCTCCG
>Ga0181612_173335_pt1 | contig 10234 bp, 9 predicted proteins | sample HoacroProtozoa21_FD_119630 | JGI IMG/M metagenome (GOLD analysis project Ga0181612, IMG submission 119630) | Hoatzin crop microbial communities from Cojedes, Venezuel. Combined Assembly of Gp0051906, Gp0051904, Gp0051908 | reverse complement strand
GCTCCCCTCCGCGTCAGCTTGCCCTTCCCCGCCTTCCCCCGGTGCTGCAGGCTGGGAATGGTACGGTCCTCCCTCCAGCGCCCGTTTCTCCGTGGACGTTGCTAGAAGGTGACAGCATCAGCGGAGGCCGGGGAAGCCGCAGCCAGCTCCGAGACATCCCGGAAAAGCGGGTAGCAGGGACCTGGCAAGGAGGTTCCTGCTCGGCTTCGGCCCTCTCCCTCCTGCTGCTGCGCCCAGGGTCCGGCAGCATCAGCAGCGAGGAGCCATGACCCAGGGGAAGGTAGGTGGGAGGCCAGCGCTGGCCCGATGAGTCCCGCTTGCATAACTGCTGCATGTTTAGAGGGGGGAAGGTGGGTTGAGGGGAGGTGATGTAAGGAACGCAACGGTTGCTGTGGAGGGGGGAGCTGGGTACCTGCGCGCAGCCTGGTGCCTTGGCCCCTGCGATGGGGGTGTCTTCGGCAGAGGAACGGGGTGGAGGGCTGTGTCACTGCGGGGCTGGTTTTCCTGGTGCTGGATGTGGAGCTCAACCCTGCTGCTGGACCTGTGGCCATTTCCTCCAGCCATCCTGGATGTCAGGGAGCTTTCCCACCCATGTCCCCCGCTGTCAGCACCTGGCACCTGCCCTGAGCACCTCCGTCGTGGCCCAGGGAGCTCTGGGTTTTTGGGGTTCCCCGATGCTCTGAGATGGGGCGGGGGGGGTGTGTGTGTGTGTTTGTGCATCTTCTGCCAGCACAGTGCACCATCGCCATGACAACAAAGCTGCAGGCTGCCTGGATGCAGGCAGCACCATCTCTCTTGCGTCTCCGTGGGTATCTCTGGGGGTCTTTTGTGATGTTGGCCACCCTGTACCCAAGGGCTGTGTAACGAAGGACAGGGTGAGGACAGTCCCTAGCAGCTGGGAGAGGAGGTAGCACAGTTACCCTGATGCAGCTGCATCTGCTCGGGGTGCACATCCCATCCTGGTACCCTGGCTTTATTTTCAAGGGCCTGTTACACCGTTACTCTAAGACCACCTTACAGGGGCTGTGCTGTCTGCTGCACTGCTAGTTCGTCTATCGGCTTCATTGTGGATTTTCTGTGGTTCTAGCCCTGCATCCCTATGATCCGTGGGGATGCTAACCCTGACGCGGAGCTGGCAGCAAGGGCAGGATACCAGCCTCATCGCTTATCCCAAGATGACAAAGATCTAGAAGGTTAAATGGACAATGTTTGCAAGGAGAAGCAAGTTCTCAGGTGGCCTGAGGCTGACTCGTTGCTGGGATTTCACAGTTGGAAGACATGGGATCCCAGGTCCCCCAGCTGCACCTTGAAATTATGGGAAGCAGCAAGGCTGAGCGTCTAGATGGGCAGAGAGGAACGAGCTAGAAGAAAATGTTGGAGGGCCAAACCAGAGCACTTCCTGGGGGCTAGGAGAAACACCCCAAAATCTGGGTGTAAGTGGAAATGAAGGAGTTGAGGATTTTCTGCCCAGTAACTGAAAGCTCTTTTTTAAGGGGAAATATAGAAAGAAGTAGGCTGAAAAGCAGAGAATTATTTGGATGCTTTCCAGTGTTACGTATGAGCCTGAGGCATCACGGAGGACCCTGGGCAAGGCTGTGTCTCCACTCAGGCCCGGTTGCCTATAATTTTTCATCCCTTTTAGCATGTCAGGTGTTTTCCCATCTCCTCCCTCAATCACATCAGAGGATGCTCCTTCTTCGGGGTGCAGGGATGGCTCCATTGGAGCCCATGGGAGCTAACGGGTGTCCTTCCAGTTCCTGATCCCTTCCTCGACTGGAGGGATGCCCAGACCTGTGTTCGTGCCCTGTCAAGTTCCCATTGCAGGGCGGTTTCCATGCTGGTTTTACATTCTAATCTCTCTCCCCTAACCTCCTTCTGTGCAGCTCTCTGTGAACAACAAACCTCACAGCACCGAGGGGCAAGGGGAGAAGAAAGACAATGCCACGGCTCCACCAGCTCCTCCGAGCTATGAGGAGGCAACAGCAGGAGAAGGGATGAAGTCTGGTGCTTACCCTCCTCCCCCATCGGTCCCGCTCCACCCCAGCTGGGCTTACGTCGACCCCAGTAAGTCCTTCTGAGGCTGCATGCGGGATGAGCCCTGGGCAGAGAGTTCCCTTACAGGCTTGTACAGAAGAGGTGAACCAGGGATGTGGTGCCCAGTTTGGTCCACGGTAGGGCTGACCCTAGAGCTGTAGCTATAAGCCATATAAGTCTATATCTATGCATAAAAGCCACTTCACCCAACCACTAGACCACACTGCCTTCCAGAGGTGGGACTAAACTCCAGTGCCCTGTCCCTGCTCTCCTTCCCAGTACCAGGATAGGGAAAAAAAAACAAAACCCTCTCCCATCTTGCTGCGCCAGGCAATGCCACCTCCAGGGCTGGGGAGATTCCTAGTGCAGTGCTCCTGGCTCTGCAGGCAGCAGCCCCCCCTCTACCTCCTGCTCAACCCCGGCTTTCAAGGAAGCTGCTGAACTGGCAAAAGCAGTGTCGCGGCATCAGTGATGTCTGGCTGCTGTGAGCCGGTGTTCAGAGCCAGCAGAGGGTAAAACATGGCTGGAGTCGAAGGCTGAATTGTTCCAGCATGGGTCTGTGTGGCCGACTCCTCAGCAAACAAACAGCTTTTCTTCCCCGGGTGCTGCGTTCACCTTCCGCTCGGTTGTGACAGCGGACAAAGGCTTGACTGTGCACAGTGCAGGGGAACAGCTGTGTACAGGCACGCTGGGATGGATGCAGGACGCAGTGGCTGGCAAGTGAGTCTGCCGGGGTGGCCAGCTGCTCAGTCAGCACAGCTTGAACTGGAGAGAGTGCTGGAGGGACTGGATTTAATGGCTCCTGAGTCTTCTCTCTGTTCAGTCATCTTCCTCTGCTGGGCTTTGACCGGTTCCATCCAGCGGGGATGGTCGCAGCTGCAGGGATGGAGATGTTTAGGGAAGGGGAAAGAGCAAACTAAACCCCTGAGACGCGTGTGCCTGCACACGCCGGTGGTGTGTGACTTCTCCCATTCTCATTTGCCTTCAGGAGTCAGAAACGGAGGGGATGAACATCCTCACAGCTTGCTTCAACAACCATCTGGGTCGTGCTACTGTCATGATGAATTAGGATGGGTGAAGCCCAAACGGGTTAGGACGTTGGTATTTTGGGTATCCTGGAGGACTTGTTTAGGTGATGTGTCATCCCTTATCCCCTCCCTGACAAGCCTGGCAGGATTTCCTCTCTGCAGCTGTGTCCTGTGCCCTGATCCCTGCTGGTGCTTTCCGATCCCGTGTCCTTCTCCCCTTTCCCTGCCCTCTGCCATGCTGCAAGCTGTGGCTCCTGTGCCAGGGTCTGGGGGGAGGCATGCTGGGGCTGCGTCTAACAGCTTATGGGAGACTGGTGGTAGCTGGAGAGAACTGGTGTGTATTTTGGCTTGCTTTCTCTCCTAATGAGCTTGGGACGCACTGTCTTCCTGCCTCAGATGTGGCCATGGGTGAGAGGTGGCCGGTGCTGGGGACACTAGCCAGGGAGGAGGAAACCCCCTCCATTCCTCCGAGGCTTTTAGGTGCCTAATTTGGTGTTTAGATGCCTTGATTGCTTTGACGCAGGAGGCACTGAAGTGTCCCAGGGACGTGGGCCTCAGGTGCTCTCGGCCCTGCGTAGGCGATGACAGATCTCGCAGAGGACGTACTGCGGGAGTTTCATCTCCACTGGGGCATAGAAGAGGGCACAAGAGATTTATTAGGCAGCAGAGCACAAGAGATTTGTTTCCTGCCGGGGGCATCTTTAGGATGAGGCTTCTGCGATAAGAGCAAGCAACCTTTGCCCAGTGAAACAGAAGCAGTCCAGGACCAGGGCCTTGAGTTTGGCTTTCCTGGTGTCGGCAGCCTGTCCTCTGCGTTTGAGAGGGTCTTTCCTCCATTTGCCTGAAAGATCTGAGTATCACTGAGCTAAAAAGCTTTGCAAAGGAGGGCAGGCATCTGTCAAACAGGCAAGAACATGAATCTATAGCTGGTGTAATCGCATAAGCCTTCATGCTATGGGAAACCCAGGCAGGGAGACTGTTAGTAACATGGAAGGTGACATTTGCAGGAGAAGCAAATAGCACAGGGAAATGATGTGCTAAGACAGCTGAAGTTTCAGTATTTGTTTTATTTTTTTCTTGAGTGTGAGGCTCAGGAGGTGGAGCAGGATGCTTCTTATACCTCACTTGTGCAGCTGACCTCAGCAGGGAGAAGCTGCTGCTCTGGGTTTCTCCTTGCAGCCCCCTGCCCTGCGATATCCTCGCTGCTACCTTCATCCTTGGCTGTCGGCAGTCGCCTACCCGGCAGGCAGAGGTTTTCCGACATTTCCCTCCATCTCCCTTCAGGCTGCAGAGCAAACTGATGCTTTATGGCCCAGCCTTCCTCCTTGCCCATCTGCAGGGAAACTCCAGCAACAAGAGCTTGTACTACAGAGCCTTCAGCAAAGCAGAGCTGGGTTGTGCAGTGCGATGATTTCTGGGGAAGGTACTCTCAGCAACAGCACTGGAGTCGTTTCCCCTTGCTCAGGCTTGCTGCTAAACTGTTTCCCTGCATGGAAATCAGATTCAGGGATGGACCTTCTGGAAAAGCTGGCTCTAACGAGCTTCTCTCAGAGGAAAGTGCACACCACTGACGTGAGACACGATGCGGACACAGCTTAGCTCAGGCAATTACAGAGCAGCGAGGGAATCCTCCTGCACCAGAGCTCCCGATGGGAATGACTGAGGTGCTGAGTCACAGCTCCTCTGGGGGATGCTTTAATACACAGTGGAAGGTGAGCAAGGATCTGATATGAGCCCTCTGACTGACGTTCAAGATACAATGCTGCCACAGACAGGACTTAACCCTGGTGTCCTTGTCGTGCTGGCGTTTGCAGAAGTGGTTTCCCCACTTTGCTCTTGGAGATGGTCCTACCGAGGAGCGGGAGCGGCAGAGTGTGTCCCAGCAAGACAAGGTGGGGTCAGCTGTCCCAGCTGTGTCCCCTCCCAACTTCTTCTGTATCCCCAGCCTACTCGCTGGTGGGCTGGGGTGAGCGGCAAAAAAGGCCTTGACTCCTTAGCAACAACACTGTATTATCAACATTCTTCTACTAAACTCAAAACATAGCACTATACTAGCTAATAAAAAGAAAATTAACTCTATCCCAGCCGAAACCAGGACAGCAATGCAATGAGAAAACCTCGAAATCTGGGCCTCCTGAGCTGTAGTCAATCACTGGGGTCAGATTATTGTGGCTGGGGAGGCAACTGGGTGACGGGAGCTGATCTGTCTGGCTTCTGCTTCAGGCATGAGCCCCAGCTATGGCAGTGGCGGCTACCCGGGTGACACGGAGATGCTCACGACCTTCAGCTGGGATGACACGAATGTGCGCAGAGTGTTCATCAGGAAGGTAAGGGGTAAGTCTCTCCAGGCTCAGCCTTCCCCTGTGAAGGCAGGAGACCAGCTCTGAGGCCTCGGAGGGACCTGGCTGCAGTGGCTTTGCTGGCTTCCCTGGGTGGCTGGGAAGCAGTGAGTCTGCGGGTCACCCATGCGCTGCCTCTCATTGCAGGTTTATGCCATCCTGATGGTCCAGCTCTTGGTCACTGTTGCCATTGTGGCTTTCTTCACCTTCTGGTAGGTCTCTTTTGTAGAAGTAATGGTTGATTTGTCCTGCGTGTGACCTGCTCCTGAACTGCCCATTACTTGAGGGTGTTGCCTGTTACGTAGATACCCGAATTTTTTTCCCCGTACGCTCCAATAGAAAAACAAAACTGAGGGAACCCTGAGAGGTCCTTCAGCACTGCTGCTGTCATGCCCACGAGTCCTCTGGATGGTGCATCGTCCCTTCTGGGTGCTGTCCCCAGCCAAGAGGCCTGGGCTGCTTGCCCTTGACTGACTGCTGTACTTTTCCTCTGGGAGTTATCAAGGCTATCGGGTCCCAGCCTACACCGCCTTCGGGGACTGGGTTACCTCCCCTTGCAGAAGCAGATACCCCGCGCTTGAGCAGCGGCTGCCTCTAGCTCGGATGACTGAGCATTTTGGGCATGTGTGGCTCACGTTGCCTCCAGAACAAATAATGAATTGCTGTCACCCTGAGAATTTCAGCTCCTTAATCACTTCTCGGAGAAGGCAGTGGCCGTTCTCTGAGCAAGCCCGACTGTGTAACTGATAACAGCAGGGCCGTCCTTCCGACTTGACAGGTTGAATTTCTTTCCAGTTGGTCAGTCTGCTGGGTAGATTCAGCTGTGTTTTTTTTCACATACCCTATGTTGCATCACCCTGTGCATGTTCCTAGGTTTAATTTAGCAGCAACCTGTGAAGTGATTGGCTTTTTTTATGCTTTCTGCTCAGCATCCATTTTCTCTGTCTTGCAGCGAGCCGGTCAAGGGGTACATTCAGACACACTCTGCCTGGTACTGGGCTTCCTAGTGAGTATTTCTGTCTTCTCCTATGGCCATGCATACTCCAAACAGCTCTGGATCTGGCTGTGGTGATGTGGAGACGCTTTCCAAACACATTTTTGTCTTGCATATGAAGAATTGCTGGGGAAATTAATGGATAACTCTGAGGTGAGAAAACAGAAAATCTCACCTAAATGAGTATGAGACATGAGAGATGCTGGATACCTCCAAATACTCTCAAAACAAAGGCTCTACAAACCAGGGTCAAAGTAAATACATGAATCTTGCTTGCAGAGCAAACCAGGTAAAACTGGGGAACTTCCAGGAAAACAGTGCAGAAACACAAATGTGAGGTCTGAAAGGGTGCCTAGGGTGGCTTAGAGGCTTAATTTTGGGATTTTCCCTTTGAAAGCAAGAGGGTTGCCTGGGTTTTCATCACATGCCTTGATATGCAATAGATGTGAAGAAGGGTGAAGGCAGGTGGGCAGGTGCCTTTGGAAGTATTGGATGCTTTTGGCCATGTCTGAGTGGGCTGTCATGCCTGCTTCCTCACGGAGCTGCTCTCGGTGCCCAGAATTTGGGATGCCATCCATTAGTCAAGCCTGGTCCGAAAGGTCAGCTCAGAGGTAGTGCAGGCTGTGCCTCCCTGCGTTAGTATATTTGCAGTTGTGCTGGTTTCCTGGATGCCGCTTATATTAGTGCTGCTAATTAAGCAGGCAGAGTGTGCGATGCAATTGTCTGTGAACAAGACTCTGTGAACTTATCTTTAATTAGTTCACACCCAAATCATGAAATGTGTCCATGCCCGGAGATGAGACACCAGCTTATATAACTTAGAAAAAAAGACCCAAAATAGCAGTAAAAGAGGGGAACTGGCATCAGCATGCCCTCTTCATAAGGGAAAATACGTGCTCCTCCTTGGCCAGGTGGTAGATTGAGGCAGCAGCGCTGCCTTGTAGGGAGACAAGACCAAGCTCTGCTCAGGTCTACAATTTGACCTTTGGGTTCATCTGTCAGCTCATCAGCCAGCTAGCATTTATTCCTTCCTAACTTTCAGTAGGAGCAAATGTGTCTTGGGCAAGCTGGGGGCAGGCTCTATACCTGAGGGACTTAAAATTTTGTCTGTCCTTTCACCTCCCAGTGAGCCAGCCCTTCCCTCCATCCCAGCATCTCCAATTGCTTCTCCTGATCTGGGTCTGGATCTCCTTTGAACAGAGGCCCCGACTCTGTATGCACCTCTGTAAAACTGTAGTTGGTGCCCTAGTGTGTTTTCCTACTGCTGGGTTGATGGTTCAGAGGGAATAAAGCAAGAGCAGATGTGCAACAAGAGACGCCAAGGAGATGGACAACTGCAATGGCGCGCTCTGCTCCCTATGTGCTTTCTTTCCATCTGTTCAGCTGTGCCCACTCCAGCTTTCCTGGTTTCCCCGTGGGAGAGCAATGCTCAGGTTTATCTCTGGTGCATTTATCATGGCCCGTGGGTTTTGCCGTCACGTTCATTTATTAGACCTAAGGTGACTGGCTATCGTGCAGCCATCGGCATGCTTGGAAGCTGCTTTCCCCCCCAGGCGCTGGGTGAAAGCAGGTAAGCAGGTTCCCACTGTGCCATAACCCATCAGCACTGTGGAAAAACACCCAGGCTGCGTGAGGTCCAGGGCAGAGGGAGACCATCCTGCAGCTGTCGGATTTTTTTTTCTTTTCTTTGCTGAAGGGTCAAGTTATGTGAGATAAATAACTCCCCCGTGACCTGGGGATGGCTTGTGCAACAGCATGTTAGGCTTGGGTCTGCGAGCCTCATGACCTTAGAGGATCCTTCTGCTGTTGAACTCTTCCTTGAATGCTGGTGCAGTACCATGGGAGCAGTTCCCTTCTCCAACACAGACTCTCCGTCTGGCCTTAAGCAAGTCACTTCTGCCAGCCCTGTGGATCTCGGTTCAAGTACTGCTGAAATCCCAGTCAAGATCCCACCAAGCCAGGAAGCGCCTGGAAACGGGCAGAGCCTGGCCACCTGCATATGAGCAATTCATGCACTAACCAGGTGTCACCAACAAATGCGCCTGGGTGCTCCATCTGTCCTGGACCTGAGCGCTACCTTTGCTCTGCTCAAAAACCATCCTTTGGGTTTTGCAGGGATGTTTGTGCTGTCCCACCTTGAGGACTGGCATACGCGAAGCAGGCAGCTGTGGGCAGAGAACGGCCTCAGTGAGGGGTAGCAGCTGCCTTGCCTCCCACCCAGCCTCAACTCCCGGCATGGTGCTTGCATTTTAACAAGTGCAGCAGAGCACTGAGACTTGTCAGCTGGAGACTTTTCACCTGCATGGACACACAATGCTTGGATTTTTCCTCCCTAAACTACTCTCTCTTCTTTGCAGCGCTGTTTTCTTTGTTACCTACTTGATTCTTGCTTGCTGCTCCAGAGCCAGGTAAAATATTTCCTTTTTGGATTTGAAACATCCCTGTAAAATGAAGGATGAATGTTTTCCTCTCGTTTCAAGCATGACAGCAATGTTGCAGAAATGGGATGGGGTCATGCTGACGCAGGGATGTAAGGACTGAGGTGGCAGCTGTATTTTCAGGCCTGATGCAGTTGTGGGTTGCTGCAACAGAGCATTAAAATTGCAACTGGAAAAGAATCTGGGTTGCAGCAAAAATTACATTACTGTGTAGCTCCAAATTCTCCTCATTAAATAACTGCAGAGGATGGTCATCTTTGCTCTCAGTGGAGCTGGGCGCTGCTGGAATATCACAAGGATGTTTGCTCTCTTGGTTTAGGAGCGCCCCAAATGCCCTCTCATTCCCAACAGGATGACTGTCCCCTTGCACCACCCCTGCCACTTGCTGCACAGGCTATTAATTATATGGCAGATCTTACGCAACCTGTTGTACAGCGCTGCTGCCTCCCTCTGCCCTCCGCATGGCATGGCTGACCAGCCCCTGTTTCTTCACTTGCAGGAGGTATTTCCCATGGAATCTGATCCTGCTGAGCATCTTTGTAAGTAGCACATCTGGACAGCGTCTGCCCTGCCCCTGCAGCCAGCGGGGGTTTCATGATTGCTCCAAGCAGGAGAGAGGTCTGGTCTGGATTCCTGCAGAAAGCAGGAATTTCATCCTTTAATTGCCCTGCACTTGGGCTGAGGAGCTGTAATTGAATGAGAATGTGATAAGCAGGAAAGAAGTGAGCCTCTGTTTAAAACAAAACACCTGCAGAGGCTGGTTGGTGGTGGGAGCTGGGGTAGAGTGCTGGAGTCCTGTACAGGCGGGGTGGAGGGCTGGAGAAGGGGGAGCTGCTCGCAGGGTGGTGGCCTGCCCTCATTTTAACCTGCCTTGTGGATATTAATCACTGGAGGATTAGAAACTATGCAAAAATTGCTTCTCTTGAGCATTGGTTTAAGAGGCTTCACTGCCCTTATCACTGTAACTGCAATGTTTTAATCTGTCTCTCCTTGGGACATGAATGCAGGAGTAATGTGGTTCTCCTTCCCTCCCAGACACTCTCCATGGCTTATCTCACTGCGATGCTCTCCAGGTAGGTTGAGCATGTGGTCTCTGGAGGTTTTCTGGTCCTATGTCCTGCCTCTTCCTGCAAAAAAACCTTCCCTGCTTCTGAAACGTATGTGCCAGCTGATCTCTTTGGAGCTTTTCCAGTAGCCACACAAAGCCTGACCTTCTTTTTTGAAGATACTTTATAAAGAAGCTCTCCGAGACCTTTGGTGGTCTCTGTCACAGCTGAGGCAGCACAGGGCAGCTCCTGGCTATGCTGGATCCTGTAGGAGAGCACTGGAGAGCCAGGGACAAGGCAGTACCCACAAGCATGGGCTGTAGGGGATGACCATACACTGTGATCTCACCTTTTC
>Ga0181612_171435_pt1 | contig 10234 bp, 6 predicted proteins | sample HoacroProtozoa21_FD_119630 | JGI IMG/M metagenome (GOLD analysis project Ga0181612, IMG submission 119630) | Hoatzin crop microbial communities from Cojedes, Venezuel. Combined Assembly of Gp0051906, Gp0051904, Gp0051908 | reverse complement strand
TAATGCATTTAATCTGTGTTTCAAAGCAGTATGTAATTTTTGGCAATGTTCTGGGCACCGATTTAGATGTGCTGTCTGTGAGTAGTGCATTTTTAGTAACATACAGTTCTGCATCTGGAAAGTGAAAAGCTGTGTGTTACTTTTTCTCAGTGCCTACTGATTGCAGAAACAAAGGATATACCACCAGCTGCCACGTTTTGTGCAGGCACCTCCAAATGAATCCTGGCTAAAACTGCTTAAGAAGTTACTGCCTCTCTGCCAAAAGCTTCTACATCCACAACAGAGCTGGCAGAACATAACTTTCATCCATACCTGTTGATCATTTACTGCAAAGCTCAGCTGTTTAAAATGCTGGCATAGGTGAGTGCAGGATAACATCCCAGGCTCTCCACTGAAGTGGCAGAGGCCTCAAAGGGTGTGCTGTGTAGAGTCACTTGTGCAAGGAAGGTTGAATGGGCAGCAGGTGAGCTGCCAACAGCTGTGTCAGTTTAATAAGGAAGTGTGGACTTAAGCAATGCAGCTGAGCACTTTCATTCAATTAGTATAAAAATCACTGATGCATGCAGTGCACTTGTGCCTGGAGAGCTGAGCTTCATCACTAGTGCAAAAGCACAGTGCTTCCTTGCTCTTGCTGAGATTCAGAATGATTCAGTTCACTGACTGCCACTTCGGTTTCTCCCAAAGGGCGGTTTTGGAAAGGACAGAACTGTTGTGATAGCAAACTTCTGTTTACGCTACCTGACTGCCACCTGTCAGCAGCTGGCACATGGTTCAGATCCAGTGCACGGCTCACATCTCAAAATCAGAGGGGTTACTCTATGTCATACCTTTTCTTACAAGTACGGTCTCACTAGAGTAATACAGAAGAACATGATCTGTCTCCTGAATAAACTGGTTGAGTCTGCCTGGAGAGCACTGTGTAGGTGGGTTTGTTCTTTGATGTGCAGCTGGCAAGTATGGTGTTGCCTATGCTAGACTATTGGACACAAAGCTTAATGGTACTGTAATAGTTCTTGAATGCTTTCTGGTGTGCTGGAGTTTCTTTTTTAGCTTCAGTCACAGCCAACATTCTCCTACTTGTTACCTCCTAGAAAGTAAACTGATCACCAAGGCAATGTATTAGTTACCACAGCTTAAGGACATATAGGAGCTATCCTGCTAGTAACTGTGAAGAAGCAGTCTTGTTTGCTGACTGTTGCAAAAATTGGTATCTGAGAATATCACAAGGCCAGGAGAGTATCCATGAACTTTTGAAATCCTGTGCCATCTCTGAAACCAGCTTAAATGAATTCAGGTATCTCAGTCTAATGTTTCTAGACATTTCATTTTTGGAGTACAGAAGATAGCCAAGTACTGAACGTCCTTCAGCAACACTGAAGGAAAGAAGTGCAGTGCAGCAGAACAGCTGCTCCGCCCTAACATGGGATGGGAGAACGGGTAAACTGTATGAGTAAGCTGGCTGGGTAAAAATCAGCCCTCTTCAGCAATAAATCCGTGCTAAGATAGCTGGTTCTGATTTGCAGCACTATCTTAATAAAAGAGGTTAAGAAAATAATTTTGTGGTTACTTCTTCTTCTAAAGAAAGTCAACAGTTTGAACACCTAGATACTTTAAACCCAGAATCATCATATTTGGCAAGTTATTTTATTAAAACTAGTTTTGTTCGGAAAAAACTAAGCTGCAAAACTTTTTTTTTCTTTTGAGTTTTGCATAGGAGAACTGACAACCTTTCATCCTTTAAATTTTGCAGAAAAAGTGTGTTTTGAAGTTGTGTGTCTCACTCATTTAAAATGAACTGTCAACAAGCAGTGATAAGCACAAGTTAGTAGGTTCCTGAAGACCAAAGACGAAGCGAAGCAGTCAGAGTTTTCAGCACAGTGACTGCAGGAGCATGACTGGGCAGCCAGCTCCCCACTGAACCCAGGACTGTGCGGAAGAGCAGAGAGCTGTAAACCGAACAAAGAAAAGTCTCATGCAGCCTGTATTTGTGGAAGTGCAGCCCTAACTCCACACTTGGAAAATTATGCAAGTGCAAACTTCAATAAAAGGAGGAGCTTGAGTAAGATTACTGTAAATTCAAACCATTAATATAGAAATAATTATTAAATACTTCCCATGTTCCTTATAAAACAATTTGAATTGGTTTTGGAAAATAGTATTAAGTGTGATTTACCATTAACATAGATGCAAACCGAAAAAATAAGATGCAGGTCTACCTGTGAAGATGTGGGACTTGCAAAAAATAAGCTTAAGTTTACATCAGGAAAATATTTTCTAACACCTCCACTACAGTCTGTATTTATTTTGCTTTACCTATGAGATGCTGCATCTGAAATTGATTCTGGGAATATCAAAAAGTTTCTTAATATTGACTTATTTTTAATGACAGCTGGGAACACGTCAGTGGAAAGTTATGAATAGGAGTCAGAGACTATGACTTCTTTCAGCTCTCGGAGAGAAGTAAACATTTCTTAGTCTGAATCTACTGTGTTGAATTTGCAGACTACCTGGGACGCAGTATGGCCTGACTTGAGAATTACAGATGTATTTATTTTTAATTCCTAATAATTGTATTCTTCAAGTGTGCTGTGGCATTCTTTGAACACTGGAGTTGATGAAATAGCTAAGTGTGACTACGCTTCTACATATGTTCATATAACACACTCTAAAACCACTCACCAAGGGATGACTCCATCTCTTTAGGCCTATATTTTAATTTGGACTAGGATAGTGTGATCTGGTATGTGTTCTTAAAAAAAATATTCAAATGCTCATCTTTAATAAGTTGAGAAGAATATGACAAATGCGGAAAGCATGTTAACTAAAATAAGTTACTTCAGTCCTCCACCGTGACACAATGTTTTTATAATTAAACTACAAATATGCAATCATGAGTCACTCTGATGGTACATCATGTTGTTCTGTAGATATGACTAAAAAAAAATAAGTTTTGGTGTTAGTAGTGTGTACAGGGTTATAAACTGCTGAGGTTTTATGCACTGGAAACAACTCTGAAGTATTTCCATGGGGGAGGGTAGTATGCAAGCATGCTGACAATGCTGTACAATAAGTCATTTATGAAATTCACATGTTAAGAATCCATTGTAATGAAAAGTCTCAATGATTTTTCTGAAGCATTCAAACAGATCCCATATTGTATATAGCTTTGAATTTTGTCTGGTTTCTTTAATGGCATTATATTGTAACCTATAGTAGCTGATCTGGTTCTCCCTCCCTCCCTTTCTTTGTGTGTGGAGATTTGCACTAGAGCTCTTTGAAAAACCTGTTTAATTCAGGACCTTTTACATGTTGCAAGAGACTGATAAAGCAGTATTTCATTGGCCGCAAATCTTTCATTCTGATACTGACTTGTTCTTCCTGCATTTTCTGTCACAAAGACTGCAGACAAAGGCATCCAATGCTACAAAGAATGATTTGCTTAGATTCAGTTCAGTATAGTTCTTTTTAAGTTGTCCCTCAAAGTCAAAGACATTTTTGCAACTGATTAATACAGAATCCAAACATAAGTGGGTTTTTTCCCTAGGCCTGTTTCTTTGCACTGAAAAATCTGTTCATTACATTTTGGGGTTTTTTTTAATTGAACATGTGAACTTTACACTTGTCTCCTGGTTCATAAGTAGCAGCTTTGCTATGGTTATATATTCAAAAGTCTTGCTAACTTGTCAGTAAAGATCAATAGCTTTACACTCAGTCAACTTGTAAGTATCTTTGGTTTGGTTTTCTTCTCCTTCCCTCTCACTTCTCTTTTTCTTTAATTACAGTAAGTAATTTATCTTTTTGCTTCAGATTTTGTGCGTCCAAGCTAAAATTCATAGTTTTCTGACAGTTTCTGTATTAATTCTCACTTCAGTGACACATGCTAATAAAACCATAGTTGATAAGCTCCAGAATTTCCTGCCACTGACTACAGCTAACAAACTACTTTTGACTCCTGGTTATCATAGAATCATAGAATTATTTGGGTTAGGAAGGGCATCTAGTCCAGTCCCCCCTGCAATGTATATGGACGTCTTTCACTAGATCAAGTTGCTCAGAGCCTCGTCCAACCTGACCTTGAATGTTTCCAGAGATGGGGCATCTACCACCTCTCTGGGAAACCTATTCCAGTGTTTCACCACCCTCAGTGTAAAAAAATTCTTCCTTGTATCTAGTCTGAATCCGCCCTCTCAGTTTAAAACCATTGCCCGTTGTCCTGTTGCACCAGGCTCTGCTGAAAAGTCTGTCCCTGTCTTCCTCATAAGCCCCCTTCAGGCACTGAAAGGCCGCAGTCAGGCCTCCCCAGAGCCTTCTGTTCTCCAGACTGAACAGCCCCAACTCTCTCAGCCTTTCCTCATACTGACGTGGTCCTTCAGACATTGGCAGCTTCTGCTTCCTTTATGTGGGCTGAATGTACTGGCTCCCCAGAGTGTTCTCTGAGTGTGAAAATGTCCTCTGAGTGCCTAATTTTTATGAGAAATGTCTTTTTTATGTTTCCTGATAATATTTCTGAATGTTCTTTTTATGTTAATACCTTGAGATACTGCACAAGCAAATACAGTTAAGGTCTTGAAAAAGACCTCATTTTAGCAGCGAAATGTCCAAGAAGGCCTTTCCAAGGCCTTTTTTTCGTCCCCCACAAAAGTGAATGAAGAGTTTCAGTAAGGGCAAGAAAGTTCTGCTAGCAACCAAAGCATCCTGCAGTACTATAAATCAGAACCATTTACTGACAACAGCCATATTAGTCTTACAGTACAAAAACCCCATGCATGAATGAGTTCCTCTGGAGATAAAGAAAGTGTATTCTCAGTTCAGAGAGTTTTCATCATTACTGTATGCCTAAAGGCAGCTTGCTTTATATTTTTAAAGTTCAATAAACACATCCCACAGTTCCCTACTTAACGTCAGTTCTGCAAGTTTTACCCAGGTAATCTACAACTTCAACACTGTAATAGCAATTGATACTGCAGTTAGTAAGAGATTCTTTGGAATTTATGTATTAGAAAACCCCAGCCAACCCCTAGATAATCACTTGCTGTTTTCAGATCTATAGTCTTCCTGCTCATAAACACGAGAAAATTTTGCGAGTCTATTTCCTTTTTTTTTCTTTTAATGTGGAAGTAGGAATGTTCCTCTTAAATACAGAGTTCCTTAGAATTTACTCATTTTTCGTTACCCACCACTAGCAGTGCCTTCAACAAAATGTGATCTGTTGCGACAATCAGAAAATTCTATTCCCTTTCTGAAAAAGCATTCTGCGATATTTAAATGTAGTACAAATGAAAACTGTGCACAAATCCTACATATGTGTATTATAATCAGATACATTCAACATACTAGAATGCCTTCGTGCTGTTTCAGGAGCACAAGGAACTGCAGCAAGCAGACACATACTAGTTTTTCACCATTAGTCCTCACTCCTTTCATCTTGGATGTAGACAAGGGGCAGAATCTCATTCTGTCGGAGAGACATCTCTTCAGGTGCTCTTGGGAAGCCAATTATAATTTCCAACAGTGTGTTGCTGTTTTGATTCAAAATTCATTATATGATATAAATATTATCATGAGAGGAAAGAAAATCCAGAATTGCTTTCTTCTTGGATGATGCTTTTCGCTCTTCCATGAATTTTAACTTGTTGAAACGTGCTACAGTTTTATGAAGTATGTACTGCACCTTCAAATAAATCATCCTGCTGAGTATTGAAGGCAGCCTGGGGAGGCTAACACTGTTGATTGTCACTGCCATTTGGCATTAGTTCCCTTCATTCCGTGCTGTCAGGGAGTCTATCCAAAATACAACTTTGTTTCATAATAAGTTTTATAAGCGGTAGGCTCAATGCTCTTACTCTAGTAAAATGACATCCCGGTATAAAAATTCTTGTTTTGGGGTGGGCAGAGGAGAGGACTTCTTCCATGAGAAGTTGTGACTATTGTATAGATATAGTTCTAGATATAGATGCATGATATATATATGGTTGCACTTCATTAAAAACCAAAAATTTACAACTTTGAAAACATCAAAGACAGAACCTTCCCTGCCCACCAGTAATAGATTGACTAATAAGTTTTTAACTTAAAACTGAGTTTATTATCATTTTTGCTAGTTGCAGTTCTTTCTGGGAACAAATACTGTGTGAGAGGTCTTGGCTGTCTTGAAGTCAATGATTTGAGCATACTACTGTCCCACAGAAGTGAAAGATGTCAGTTTTCAACCAGCGCTGAGATTGCCTTATTATACACTAGTTATTCATTCCAGTACAATCTTTCCCAGCTACAGATCTGAAGTATCTCCAAACCAGAGATCCTTGTGTAGTGAATTTAAGCTTGTTTGACAGCGTACTAGCTATTGGGAGAAAAGTTGAAAGCTGTTGCCATAGCTTTTTCTTTGTTCCTGCATTCCTGCTTAAGATGTGGAGAAGAGCAATCAGAAGGGTATTGATGTAGTTTCTGAATCTGTGGTGCAGAGAGCAGTTCACCATTGGATCTGCAGAAATCTTGCGTATGCTCTGATGCAGCTGGTGCCCATCTGAAATATAGTCCCTCTGAATTGTTTGGTTTGATGTGGCAGATGTCTGAGGCTATTTGCTGCCATTCTAGTAAAAAAGGGAGTCATTACAAATCCAGAGTCCATATCGACACATCTACACCAAAGCACCGTCTGGAACCCATATATTTGCCACTGCGTAGTAGAGATTGCCATCCTTAAAGCTAGCAGTAACTTCAAGAGAAGCTCAAGGGACTCATTTCTCCACAGTGTCCATGTAACTAAGCAAAACCCTCCATTTAATAGACTCTGGTGGAAAGAGTAAACATCCATAAATAATTCTGGTGTTGAAGGCTTGGCTCTTGTTCTAGATTAAAAGCTTGAATCTAGTTAAAGATTAGTTATTACAACTGAACAGATGCAAGTAATTTTACATAAAATGCATTTCAGCTATAGCAAACTACCTAGTTTTGGATAATCTCTTTATTCTGGTTTACCTTTATTACAGAAACTATCCTAGCACTTTTTGTGGCACTAAAATAGTACCTGGGCATAACTCAAACAAAGTGCAAACCAGCTGATTTATTTCAGAACAAAGTGCAAACCAGCTGATTTATTTCAGATTGTGACTTTAAAAAGCTCTTTTCCTTTCCTGTCTCATTTAAATTCTTTATTAATCTTAATAATGGTCACCTATGCTTATGAGCAAGTAGTCTAAGAGTACTTTAAAATAATATTAATTGGATGGCTTTTTATCTTCCTGACTTAATTAAAGTTTGAGTGTGTCTTGATAAGTTTCCATAGTTTAGCTTGAATCAATTTTAACTTTAATTTTAAATCTCTAAATGGTAAGTCATTGTGTATGCACCTTCATTTTCAGGGAATGCCTTGGTGAGGCACATGAACCTTGTGATTGCCAAACCTGGAAGGACTGGCTACAGAAAATATCTGAAATGAAACCAGAAGAACGTAAGAGTCTCGGGGTGGGGGGAATTAAGTTTTTTTGCTATTGTTGTTTTCTTTCAGTTTTAGAGGGATTTTTTAGTTACATTAAGTAAAATCTCTACATTGGTTGAAAAATAGGGTAAAACGGAAAGAAAATTATACCCATGAATCAGGGGCTGCTTCGCAATTTAACTGCATATTAGGCAGCACTGTGGTAGACTGTTCTTCATAAACTATTCCTCCCCATAAATCCGCGTGTGGTTCAGTCAGAGCATACAATACCCTTTTCCCTTCCTCTTACAGCTTTATTTCATTAATTAATTGATTTATTCCTGAATATACCTTTATTTGTCCTGGGAAATTTTAAATCTTTTAGCCCAGTCTGCACTTCTGTTTGGGTTGTGTTCCATGCAGTTGTTTGTGTACTTTAAAACTAATACAAGCCAACAGGTGATAGTAAGGTTGAGGGTGAATTGCAAGGGAATTGTGGGGAATGGCTTAATGATAAATAACTTTTACTGAAAAAAATAATAAAGGTTGAGTTTACACAGGACAGACGTTTTTCTTGGTCAACATTAACAAAAAAAATAAAGATTAACAGTAATTTAAATAAATGCTAACTTAACTTGGTCACCACAGTTCAGAGCCTTTCCATAATATCTTATAAATATTCTGGAAAGCACAGAAAATTTTATAAAGTGGCAAAATACACCATACTTTGTCAAACTATGCCAATTTTTCTCATGTATGTATTTGCTCATTTATGTATTATAAATATCATGTATAATATATAAAAATTTGTATAGAAATATATGTTTGGAAATATATAGAAAGAATATGTGTGATAATATTACATATAATATGTATAAATTAGGAAATGTATATATTTATCTATGTGAGAAGTATATACAGCGAAGAATTACGATACTCTGTCAAGAAGCAGGTAAAGATATATCTTTCCTAATCAGTTTTCAAAAAAGATTCTACAAATACAATTTCACCTTCTCTGTTTTTGCATGCTCCATATCCTCCTGTCACGCTCAAAAAGTTGTGGGAGTGAGTGAGGCATATGAAGATGCTGCCAACTGCCTGTGGTTACTAACGAACTCCAAACCATGCGCCAACTGCAAATCTCCAATTCAGAAGAATGAGGGCTGCAACCACATGCAATGTGCAAAGGTAAGAAAGACCCTTCATACAATTTGTTGTGAAACCACAATTCAGGTTCTGTATGTCATCTATATGTTTTAGGAGCACAGATGTCCAAAATCTCTGAAATGTCATGCCTGAGATCTAATGGAACCTGTTGGCAAGAATTAGATAATTTGCAAATGGCGGGTTACGTGTATTTAGAAAATGTTAAATATTTAGTGAAATCTGTTTGGCTGGCAGGTGAACACTATAATGATCAAAATTTCATAAACACCTAAGAAGTACTGGCAGTACACTATGAAACTTCAGGAAGCAGAAATAATTGATGGTTTAATCATCATTAATAATGTAGAAGAGAAAGAACATTTTTAGTTGGCAGAAGATGAAACATTTTAAGGAATAGTAAGCTCTAATGAAGATTTTGCCTTACTACATTTTTCTTTTGCACTATTTCTCTAACATCGCAACAAAACAGAGAAGTTTAAATGGAAAACTATAAACGGGAATTAATCAGTAGGAATGAAAAGACAGCAGAGAGTAATACCGAAAGAAACTTATTGATGACAGCAGCCAAAAAATTAGTCATGAGTTTGCACTATGCTACTGAAATAGAAAAAAATATTTTTTGCCATAAGTTCAGTATCATTTGAGAATGCTTTTTCTCTCAAATTAGTTAAAAGCCAGCATATTTAGAATACTGATTCTTTATGTCAGAAACAACTTACATAACTACAGTGAATACCTCTTTGAGGAGCATCATTAATAATAAGAACGTAGCACACACTTGACATAGTTGGCCTCCAATAAAAAGCTAAGAGATTTAGAAAGTAATTCTCTTTCTTTTTTTTTCTGGAAATGCATTGGTCTCTCTCCATTGCTATGCAGATCCAATTTTCTTTATGTTATCATCACATATTCTGTCTTTCTGTGATATGAATTGAAGACTGGGCCTTTTTTTGGTGCCATTTCTTTGGGTTTGTCTGTGGCCGCAGAGAACAGATTCTCCTCCACTTGATTTATGCCAAGTTTTCTGGTTTGTTTTTTTTTTTCTTAAATGATTTTTAAAAGAGCTCAAAATCCCATGGGGCTAAAAACTGTAAAAGGTATGTTAGTTGCAGCTTCTGCCACTGAGCTCATCTCAGTTGAACAAAAATATGGCTTCAGGCTGGAGAAGACTTTGGCCGTTAAACACTGTTGAATGCAGATAATTATTTCAGTACCATTCAGAGGCACTGGCTGGCATCCACGGTTCTCTTTTCTTCTTTGATGCTGTACCTTACAAACAACTTCAAGTGTCCTTAAAACAGTCTGATTCCTTTTGTGGTGGAGAAATCTCTGCAAACAGAAGCTGCCTTCCCTCAGCCTAGTGAGGAAGGAAAAGAAGGGTATCCTCAAGCTAACTGCAGGGCTCAGACACAAAGTATAGGGGTCACCTTGCTTGTCTCTTCCTCCACTGAAGTAAGGGTCTGTGACGGAGCTTCTGCCTTTGCTGCAGTGAGGTCTGCTCAAGCCTACTACATGATCACAGAATCACAGAACGTTCGGGGTTGGAAGGGACCTCTGTGGGTCATCTAGTCCAAACCTCCTGCCAAAGCAGGGTCACCTACAGCAGGCTGCACAGGACCTTGTCCAGGCGGGTCTTGAATATCTCCAGAG
>Ga0181612_137426_pt1 | contig 10234 bp, 8 predicted proteins | sample HoacroProtozoa21_FD_119630 | JGI IMG/M metagenome (GOLD analysis project Ga0181612, IMG submission 119630) | Hoatzin crop microbial communities from Cojedes, Venezuel. Combined Assembly of Gp0051906, Gp0051904, Gp0051908 | reverse complement strand
CCTGACACCCACCCTTCAGATATTTGTAAGTATATATTAGGTCCCCTCGCAGCCTTCTCTTCTTCAGGCTGAACAAGCCCAGCTCCCTCAGCCTCCCCTCATAGGACAGGTGCTCCAGTCCCCTCATCATCCTCGTAGCCCTCTGCTGGACTCTCTCCAGTAGCAATATTTTCAAAGCTTACATTATCACACCTCACAAACATGTAAGGGTTTAATTAGGCAAGAAGAGATAAAAATCATAAAAAAATTAGGGCTTTGAAAAAGAAAGGCCTCATCTCATCCATCCCCCTTACTCTGGGGGAGGACACTGTACCCTTAGACTGTTCTTGATACAGATTTGCCTCACATATTTAAGACTCATATGCTCTACAGTTTTTTCAAGTACTTAGCTGTGTCATACATAAAAAGAGTTTTCTTGTCCCAAATCCTCAGTGTTATAAAGTATGCTGATCATTTATGTTCTGTTTTTTATGATTTTGGAAACAGAACCATCATGGCTCATAATAATCTTTCATATGATAAAAGACAAATTTTTTGCAATATTATTGACATATATATCTCTCAACCTTTCTACTCAAAACTAACAAACCTTCTTTTGTCCTTATATTATCTGGTGCTGGTTATTGTTTGTCTTCCCTGGACGTCATCCATTTAATCTATTTCTTTCTTTAAGCCCAATGTCCAAGACCAGACAAAATACTTCTGTGACACTCCACCCACTGAAGGAAGCTCAGCAGCAACTCCCATCTGTTGCAGATGACATTCCCATCTCCACGCTATCCACAGAACTATAAAAATGCCTTCTATTCCAAAGGATCTTTTTACCTTCTTCCCTAGGTACATCTAATTATACTAGCGGTTCAAATGGAATATACAGTCCTCTTAATTTAATGAATTTTGTGATTATGGTTGAGTTCATGGAATGTATAGTTTCTAAATATGGTACATATGTTGTAATACACATATTCAATTTCTTACCAAAAGCGCTGACATAGCTATGGAACAAGAACTGCTATTAAATACTTCAAAAAACAAAGATAATTCAGTGTACAAAGAAAAAAAGCATTTATAAAGGAGAAGAAAGTAAACTAATTCAGAAAGCACAATTATGGCAAAGAAAATAAACAGCTATGACTTTCTACAACATGGAAACACACTGCAAAACAAAAAGTGGCAAATAATTCCAGAGAAAGACAAAATGCCAAAATAATTTAAAAACAAAACAAAACACAAAATGCTTTCTTCACTGTTACTTCCTTGAACATTAAGGAATACATACTGTCTACAGGAAATTCTACAAATCTATCACCATATCAACAATTAGATGTCAAAACAATCTCCAAAGTAGATTTTTAAAGAACTTTCTATTACTTTCAGATTTGCAAATAGATAATTAAAAATACATAGATGTGAACTGGTTAGCATAAAATTTCTAGAAAAAAAAATCTATTGAACTAGATAACTTTTTCCTGTTAAAGAAAAACAAATTTTCAAAATAAAAAAAGTACATGCTAATTTTACACAACCTTGAGTTCCTTTCATAACTGTACAGCTCTAGGAAGTGGAGGGATAAAAGAGAAGATAGGGACAGAAGCCAAGCTGTCGTGAGGGACAACTGTCAACCACATTACCTCTAAGAAATGGAATGTTGAACCAAGAAGGTCATCAGGAAAAAGTGGAAGTGTAACAATTGGAGACAGAAATCTAGCAGAATAAAAGTTTCAAAAAGCTTTTGAACTGCACAGGGCAAGGACGGAGAGCAGATAAGTAGATCTAATATCAAAAGAATGCATATGAATACCCCAAAAATGTCTTCCCAGTGAGTGAAGCATACTGCAAAACATTCCTCCACCTTAAACCCTATTAAACACTTACAGTAAAATACAGTATCTTTGGTACAAATTCCCCAAAACAGCATTTAAATATGATTCTTTTATTTTTACTAAATCTCTACAAGGTAACTACAGTTTATACTGCTTTACAAATGGATTGATAGAGACAGTGTTACTTGTTCACAGTCTCACACAAGAAATGTGGCAGGATGAAACTATTTCAAATCCCAGCCCTCTTCATCACGTATAATATCGTCCTTCCTCTCCACTTTTCCAAGTATTTTCTTAAGATTGGCATCAACAACTACACCGACAGCAGAAAATTCTTTTTTCATGATGTGCCTTCAACTGTCCCACTAGATACGCAAACAGAGTAATACAATCCACCTCTTTTGGCATAAAAGACCTGCTGATAAAATTCATTTATAGGTGCATAACTGAAGCTTGGCAGTATCGAAAATAGATGCATATACATTCTGCCAGTTTTACTATGCATAAGCCAAATGGATTCTGAACACCTCAGCTCATATTCATGGCAAAAAAATAAGTTAACTCAATCAACAGTAGAATTAATTGCTTAAGAACAGTTCATTGACACTGATCTTTGGCAGTCACCTTCAAACCCTTCCTCCAATAGCAAATTTATTTACTTGATAAATTGAAGAACCGGAGAGCTCAAAGGTTTCTATGTTAAGCATTTCAAAATTATTATAAATGATGCATTCTGTAACCACTGAATGAAACAGTAGTTTTAGAATTAACAGTTCAAGCATTTCACAAGTTAAGAAGCAAAAAATCTGTTCCACCACGGGGAGCCATAAAGCAGTTAATATATAGAAATACATCAATATAGAAAAAGCTATAAGTATAAAGAAATAGTAAGTAAACTAACAGTTTTCTAGAAAACTCACGTCCTACATTTGGTGGATCATTGATTCTTAATACTTCTCCATAAAGCCCCGTCTATTGCCTTTAGAACTGGAAACTGGCTTAATAGGCTGACACATGTTTACACCCACACAAACACACAGATTTTTCCATTGCCACCATGCACTGAGCAGGGTGCAGTGATCAGGTGTGGCTGGGAAAGAGCTGGGACTGCACTGCAGTGCAGCAAACAAAAGCTGCCATTTTCATGTTTTGAAGCTGTTGCTTCTTAGGTTAAGGATGGATAGAGATACGCTACACCTCTCAAACCCAGTCTGGGATTCTGGTGAGTTTCCCTAGCTCCCTTGGTTGGTAAAAGAAAGAAAGAAAAAAAAAAATGTGTACATAGTCTAACTGGTAAAATACCTTTTCTGTCTGCCTGCAGACAGCACGACAGAATACTTCCAGAAGAATGTTTCTCAATATTAATTTACCCTTGGAAACTCAGACTGAGTGAATCACTGCTGTTGTCCAGTGCAGAAGTAAAGATAACTTAGGGAGAGATTTCCCAGTTTTGAAAATTTCTGAGATTTCAATATTATTCTCATTTTGATACAAAATTCAAACCAAAGCTACCTCTTTACAAACAAGATGTAGGGGCTACATAAGCATTGGAAAACTGCGGAAAACAGCATAGTTCAAAGAACATATGCGCTTTGGCTTAAAATTCAGCTTCAAGCCATCAAGTACATTAAGGAAATATTTTTTACATACTAGTTACTTCACACAATGCTACAATCAAGTATTTTTTTAAGATAGTATATCTGATTCTACTTGTCTCTTGAGATACAGTAATAATGCAAGTCACATCAAGAGTCATAAGGGTCAACAAGAATCTTGTTTCCTGAACCCAGAAAAGTATTTCAGAATACAGTACTTAAGGAAAATAACATTGGTATTTCAAGAACCCCAAAAAAAGTCACATATTGCCCCCTACTCCCCCAAAAGACTGACCCCCAACTCATGACACTTTTCCTTTACATGATAAAATTATTCTAAGAGAAGGGTTACTCTATCTCCGGACTTTTTAGCTCTGCTCATCTTCTCCACAACTACGTATGTAAAATAACTTGAAGTTGAAAAATCAAATTTTAATGCACTCTAATATGCACATATCTCTGTCTGCTCCGCAGGAGACTCCACCGACCCACTCTTCACCCTTAAGTTCAGAGAAATGCCATTCATTTCCTATTACTGTCCTCACTCTTTGCCATCCTGCATTAGAGCAATTAAACAGAGCTATCAGATGATTAAGCAATAAAAAAACCCAACTGTGGAACTTACCTAGAGAAGGAAGCTCATGGGGCATCAACAGGCAGGCAAGCTGCGCTGCTGCACCTGAAGCTACAGCTTTTACCCAGTGTTCTTTCCATTTCCACACATCTGGAAACAGCACGAGGACTGCTGCTAGTCAGCTCTGTTGCAGATTCCCTACACTCACACGCATGCACGCATCAAATCCTGATTCAGTACCAACAGCCTGCACCTCACCCATCCCCAAATACTCATTCCCTTCATTGCTTCGGCAAGGATCAATTGCTATCCAACTTCTTTCAGCCTGTACCCATATCACTGACCTCCGTTCCTCTCTTTCGCATACCTAAATCCATGTCCTCTCAGCCACCTACACATCGCTGTTCTCATTTGCCATGCAACTTTCAGAAGGATTTCAGTATTCCTTGCAGTTCTCATCTTTTGTTTCATGTTTCTTATGCTGCAGGTAGTGCTTATAGGCAGCTCTTGCACCTGGGTTCTGCAGGAAATAAGCTGCTGACATAAATTAAAACTACTCAGCTGATTTCAGGAAAAAGAGCTTGTACTTGGAGGGAATGATGAGACAGACCATGACACAAACTGGAACAAAAAACCCACAATGTCTTGGAAATATAAACCTAGCTCTCAGAACAAGTGAGGCAGATATTTTGCTTGAAGATGTAGTTCCATCCTCACCAAAATCAATGTGGCTGACTCTATCCAAAAGCACTTTTAAAAAAAAAAGTCAATAAGTAATGACAATTTCTGCCATTCCTACTTAATGGCCACAAGCCGTGCCCTGAGCTGAGAGCAGCCAAAAGGCAGCAGCCCAGGGCAAGGAAACACATAAAAATAAACCCAACCAGGTCCAAGGACTCAGGAGGTGGGGACTCCCACCATGAACATCACACCCCACCCAGCAAAGACCTCCGGATGGTGATGGTGCAGCAGTACCCACTGCGGGCTGGGAGAAGCCATCAGTCATTGACCCGTAGACTCAAAAGAAGCCTGGAAAGGTGAGCACAGCACCAGAGAAAAGACGCTAGGCTAGGCTTTGTCTCAAACCTTTTCTATAACCATTTTAAGGGTGTTATTAATGAGATAAGTGTTTGTACTTTTGTAACTGGACTAATAACTATTTCTTGCATTTTGTTTAGATACAAACATGGTTGTGAAGATATTAATCAGACTAAGAATAAGTTCTTGTACCTCTACATGCAGTACGTTCTCTTTTGACCATACGGGATTGTATTTTGAACAAATTCCACTACCACAGGTAGGTAGAATGATTTTCATCTCATTGACTTTAGCAGGTGAAGTACTGGTTAATGTAAGTATAAGAAACACTACATGATGGCATCTTTTCATTATGTTTCCAGGCGACATGTTTAAAAAAGAGGGAAGTGGAAAAATAACAATAGTATATATTTACCCAAACTATGTAGTTGTAAGATAGTAATACAGAAAAAAAATCTACAATGTGACAGAGGTTTTAAAAAAGGAATACAAATAATGAAAATGTAGAAAATATTCATGTTTACAAAGTGGCAGAAATTAACAGAGACTCAATTCTTGAGTGTTTCTGTCTTGACAACTGCTTGGAAGGGGGAACACGTTTGGGTAAATTAGTCTAGCTGAAGGAAAAAAAAAACACAGAAAAGAAAAAAATCCTAAATCAGGCTAATAAAGAACGTGAAGAGAACTAAATTAGCGCCTTCTTCAATATATCGAGGTCTAAGTTCAAGCTCCATATAGCTAAGGAGTCTTAAAGAAGTCTTATTTCTGGACCTCTAACGATCTAGCAATTTATTCCTTGGTGTAATGATTCCAGTAGGAAGTGTCCCAATGCCTTCATAAGACAAAATCATCCTCCAGATTACAACTTTATTTCAGGACAGAATGAGTGCTTTTTGGTCCTCACCTCTGCAAGCTCATTAGAAGACTAAAATAAAATAAGAATGGTACTAGCTCCTTCTAAGGTTTGACACTCATCAATTTTACCTTTGGATTTCCCGCAACACCGAAGGTCTGATATCACAAATATCAATTGTTTGATATTCCATTCCCTCATATTTTTTGTAGTCTTTGTCATATAAGCATGCCAGGGATGAAATTACTGTAAATCATGGTAGTATTACATATCTTGTCACTTCGCTATAAATGACCATGAAAGGTGGCAGGCAACAGATAATTGGGCCCATAGTGACTACCAAGTCCAAATGAGGACACTTACTTGTTTGAAGTCAGCAGGCAGGTTAGATCTAGACTTTATCAGCATATATGCCTCCTCTGTACACTACAAAGAACATGAGCCAGCTTATAAGTGATAGGTAAAGGGCTAGTGAGTCTGTTGACTCCAGGTAGCAGAACTTTAGAATACTGCAAGAATATGAGACATCTGATGGACTTAAATTCATCCTTCAGTGAGATGAAGGCAGTAGCAAGTACAAGTGTATAAACCCTTACTAGGAAAATTATGGGCAACTAAGACAGTACCTGTGCTTTTTTATTGCCATGCCACAGACTATTTCGCAAAAAATTAGATGTCTCCCTACCAAACAAACTCCAGAGAAGGAAGAAGAGATTTCACCTTCTACAGTGCAAATGACTTGCATGTGTACTTAACTCACTTTTTTTTTCTTTTTTTTCTTTTCTTTTTTTCTTACTTAAATTTCTGAATATATTCTGTTGATCAGAAAGCTCTGTCACCAACATTCAGTCAGAATGCAGGGAAAATTACTTGCTGAGCCAGATGGTATAAAGTATTCCTTTAGGTAAGTCTTAAAAATAAAGGGGCTTCATAAGACTGTTATATGGACACACACAAACTGTCAGAGTTTTTCAAACATAGGATTCTGGCTTGAGCTCTCCTTTGATATTAAAATGAAAGTTAACCAACAGAAATTACTTCCTTATAGTGAACGGGGTTTTCCTGGCAGTCATAGGCTATTGTTGCAGGCAGCAGTTACTGCCAGGGACAGCAGCTACACTGTGCCAGCGCTGTGCTCAATTTTATCATCTTTACTTCATTGTGTTGCTTGTTTTCACACTTCTAAAGGTGTCTTTCTATGCCAGCTACTTTCACAATAAAAGCCTGACTGTGATCAAAATGTTGAGGCAATTTCTTCATGAATTGCTCGCAGTGGGCATAGCTTGACATTTGATGCATTTTAGAGGTTGCACCAGAACCAAGTGAATACATTTTGGGGCTTCGTTTCCTATTTCATCTCCTCTACGTGACGGGAGACCAGTGCGGAAAATGTGGGGAAAAAAAAAAGATTCAGGAAGTCCTCCTTCCCAACAAATGCTGAATTTAGACAGAAAGACAAACACCCTTATCCCAAAGAAAGTCACAAACTACGAATTTCAGAAGTTTAAAGAACAGAAGCTCACAATCTTCTCTTTGCCCTTATTGCTTAATATATTTTACCTTATGGATTTTAGACAGTGAGAGAAAGCAAGAATAATTTTTAAAATTGCTGCTATTAACCCCACAGAACTCAGCACATTTTCTTTCATACAAGGAGGTATATCCTCACACAGATTAAAAATGTTAAGAAAAGACAGAAGGCTGAGGTTCACAATGACATACAGAAGAGAAAATATTACCCAGCAGGCTATTATATGAATAACATAGTCCAGAAACACCTGGGGCATGCTTTTCTAAAAAAGCAAATGCATATTTTCAGTCCACAATCACAAGCAATATAAAAGACAGACACTGGAATATGTGCCAAGTATTACACAAAACCCTACAAGTTCTGCAATTTAACACATTAAAAACAACATATGCTTTATACAGCAACAAGCAACTGACTTACCTAACATTTGTAGCATTTTTTATTACACTTTTGTCCAATAATCTATCTGTGATCCTCCTAATGCTCTGAGTACTATCACATAATGCTCTACAAATTTGCCTTTTAAAATTAATTTATAACTCAGGAAGAGTTCTCAAACTCTCATTTAGAAAAAAAATTCTATGAAACAAAAATGAAGGGGGAGAAGCTGGTAAGTTTTCTGGCTAGAATTTAGTGAATTAAAAAAAATCAGAAAAAAGGCTGTAACAAAAGTAAGCAAACCATTTATTTCAACTAAGTATGTTTCATATATATGTATTATATGTTTATGCATATATATAGAGAATATACTTGTACAGGCTTAAACTAGTATGAGATTAGTTAAAAAACTGAGCTCAATTATACTGTAAAAACAGAATCCACATAATAACTTTTGATTAAAAGACCAACTGTAAATTTACCCCTGCTCTTTCTCCCTTATGTTACCCAGTTGTGTTTCCATGGTTACTCAATTTTAGAAATCACGGAGTCTTACTGGAACGTGAATAATGAACATACTTCTTTATCAATATATTTTACGCAAAGATCAACCAGGCTAGATTTCTGAGCAGTACAAAGTAATGTTCCCTTTTTCTATTTCTTTAATTATGATTTAAATACTAATTAGGCATACACATAAACAAAGCAAACAAGTGGAATAAAATGTCAAAGATATAATTAAAATTGAGTTTGAATATTTAATTCTAATTCAAAATTTGAGTAATAACTTTCTCAATTCCTTTTTAATGCATGTGTATATTTATTAAAGTAAAGATGTTCTTCTTGGTTTCTAGCGCTGACATTAGAAAGGGAAAGGAAAGGGAGAGAGAAGTGTTATATGTTAAATAGCAGCATGGCTTTGCAGTTTACAGAAATTAATACAAGTAACTACACTTGACTGAAACTTCCCTCTAAAGGCAAGTTATTATCTTCATTCTGTTGCTAAACAGATCTCAGTAAAAGTAGATTCATTCAACTTCTTAGCTAAAATCTATATGTTGGAGGATGTGCACGGATACCAAGCTTTCCACAAATTTGGGTTCTCGTGATACAGATACATGGAGAGAATCCCTTTTTTCTGAGCCACCATTTTCAAAGCATTACTCATTTAAAAAATTCCTTTCATGCTGAAGGGTAGTAGGGGTAAAGAAAGAGGGAGAGACTACAGAATCGCTTGAAGTAGCTAAAAGACCAGGGTTAATTGTTTCCTCCTTTTCTTTCCCAAAGATACCACCTAAATGAGCGCACTTATTTATACATTATTTTGCAGGCACAAAAAAACTACCTTTTAAGTATAGTCTTTCAATGCAAGCCATCTACATTTTAAAGAGACAGGCTTATTTAGAACTCCAGTGATTGCAATTCATGTATTATTCCCTCACCATGGTTACCAAAATAGATAAATAAGAAGAAAATTATTGATAACTGATTAGATAAAAATAAAGGAAGAAAAAAGTATTTTTTTCAGTATTATGCCAGCAACTTAAATACTGGAAAAAATAGGCCAAATGGCATACAACTATTCAAAAATTATATATATATATATATAGTTTACTGAGTCTTCTAATTTACACTTTCTCTCAAAGGTACTCTCTTACCATATCTTTCACATCTACCACAATTACATTTAAGTACTAAAATAATATGACTTGTCAGTAGTTCAGCCATAGTTATAAAAAAGTGGTGGTTAAATCACAGAATCGTGGAATCAGAGAATAGTTTAGTTTGGTAGGGACCTTTGAGGATCCTCTAGTCAAACCCCACTGCCATGCGCAGGAACATCTTCCACTAGATCTATCCAAGCTGACCTTGAACACTTCCAGGGAGGGGGAATCCACAACTCCTCTAGGCATCCCGTTCCAATGCTTCACAACCCACATCATAAAGAATTTCTTCCTCATGTCCAATCTAAACCTAACCTCTTTCAGCTTAAAACCATTGTCCCTTGTCCTATCACTACAGACACTGGTAAAATGTCTCTTTCCATCTTTCTTGTGAGCCCCTTTTAAGTACTGAAAGGCCACAGTAAGGTCTTCCTAGAGCCTTCTTTCCTCCAGGCTGAAAAACCCCAACTTTCTCAGCCTTTCCTCATAGGGAAAGTGTTCCTCTGGCCATATTCATGGTCCCCCTCTGGACCCACTCTAACAGATCCATGTCTCACTAGAGCAGAGTAGAGGGACAGAATCGCCTGCCTTGAACTGCTAGCCACATTTCTTTTTATGCAGTCTAGGATATGGTTCGCTTTCTGGGCTGCAAGCGCATGTTGCTGGCTCATGTGCAATTTTGCATCCACCAATATCCCCAAGTCCTTCTCCATATGGCTGCTCTCAATTTGTTCATCCCCCAGCCGATATGGATATTGGGGATTGCCCCAACCCAGTT
>Ga0181612_130963_pt1 | contig 10234 bp, 5 predicted proteins | sample HoacroProtozoa21_FD_119630 | JGI IMG/M metagenome (GOLD analysis project Ga0181612, IMG submission 119630) | Hoatzin crop microbial communities from Cojedes, Venezuel. Combined Assembly of Gp0051906, Gp0051904, Gp0051908 | reverse complement strand
TTTATCCCCCATACAATCTTTTGCAGTGGGTCAGTTTCTTTTTCAGCTGTGCACAGCCTTTCCAGACTGAAAAAAGAGGAAGACGATAAATACAGGTATTATTTTGATAGTGTCTCTGCATATATCCCCTACGGGCATAGAGGGGATGGAGTGGAAAAAGTAGGAACTACGCAGCTACTGTTATTTTCTCTGGAAGGGTGATTTGGAAAGAATAAAGAATTGGCTTTTCCTTTAGGACTAGCCACAAAACTGAGCCAGTGTGGGTGAGAGGCTGGAAAATAGAAGTAAATTACTTTTCTTCCAACAAATGAAGGAAATAAAGGCAGTTCCTTCCTTGGAGCAATCACATTTATCCAAATCGGTGTCTAGAGACACAGCCTAACCCTACAGAAACAAAGCTCACGGTAATGAGTCTGGCTGCCTGTCCAGGGGGAGTTCTCCTGGGTTGATGTGACAAAGACAACATTCATATGGGCTATCACAGAAGAAGTCATATGAAAATTACTCTGAACTCCTGCCTAGTGGTTCCTACCACAGAAGACAGGAAAGGGACAACTCTTTCACTTTGGACAGGAAAATGACTTTGGTCCTGCAGGCAGGCTGCATGTCTGAAACAATAATTTCATTAGGGCCCAGGATCCATTTTGTGAACCACAGATACCTGCACTGATCACCAAGGCCTTACAATCTCATTCAAGTGCGACGTTCTCATTTACCAACTCTAGTTACTGCAACAAGATTAAAGTTCCGGACTACTGCCCCGACCTGTCCAACTCTGGGTAACTAAAATACTGTTTTCATTAGAATTGCTTTGTATTGGGCAAAGGATCATCAGCAACTTCACTGTATGCATGAGGATTTTATTGCTTAGGTGAGAGGCTGGGAGTTGCCTGTTCTGCCACCAACAAACTGCATAAGCAACTTTGAGAAGGCTAATCTCCTCAGTTTATCCATAGGCTCTCAGACAGATAGCGTGAGATTTGAAATGATCACTTCAAAGACTATAGTAAGAGATAGATTCACCATTGTAGTGAAGTTCTGCAGAGGGAGGGGTGCCAGAGCTCTTACAGCTTCCAGAGTTTGAAGGACACCCTGAACCAGTATTGCCAGTCCCCTAATTTTGGTAATAAAGGGTAGCTCTAAGTTTATGCTTTGTCATCGACTATTGATCATTTGTCATTGACTCGTCAATGCCTATTGATCACCCCCTTTATCCCTACACCATAAAACCGTAACATGAAGAATAAAGAAGTTTACCAAAGAACTGGCTCCACAAATACGAACAAGTGCTTGCACAGCCCTGCCAGGAAGAGATCTCCTGCAGTACATTCTGATTTGCCCTACTTACCTTCGTCTTTTTCATACTGGAAATCATTCCTACCAAAATCATATTCCTTGTGATATACACATCTGGTACACATTACTCTTTCATTTAGGTTTTCCACTAACCATGTTACAGAGTGTAACCATTGATATTACTTCAGTATTTCTTCTCTTCCTCTACATATTGCACAGCTTCTATGTTTTGTAATAACTATCTGTCCTCCCAATAACTTTTCTACATGTGATCCATAGAAAATACTAACCAAATCAATGACTGACCAAACAAAATTGCAAAATTATTTTCAAAAATCCCACAAAACCAAAAATCCCAGAACTGAATCCCCAATGTTGCACCCAAAGTGCAACAGCTATCCATGGTGTGGCTTTACCACCAGCAAGGGACATGGAATGTTCTTTTATTTTCCGTTTCAAGTACATTACTGGTAAGAGAAGAATAAGGAAAGAATTTATCCCCTCGCTGAGAACCAAAACTGTTTGATGAAGCTGAAGAAAAGTGAGCACTATTCTAGTTTCTTCCAGCAATCTCTCTATAAATACACAGTGGAGTAGCTGCAGTTGCTTTCAGTTCACAGGTCACAAGATTATGACCAAACTATCAGACACAACTTGGGTGTAAGTGACAAATTCTACTTTGTAATCAACGTCAGAGATTTTCATTTTGATCTGGAAAACAAGCACCATCCTTTTGGCTTTTTTTTAAGATATTTTGTTCCAAGTTGTTTGTGCTCTGAACATCACTCTGAACTCCCTCGTAACTCTCAAGTCTCAAAAGACGTCTCTGCTACCATGTTGCACATTGCTGCAGTGATATTTATCTGGCTAGCACTGATCAATAGAAGGCTCAAAACAATACAGTGTTTTGCATGGAACACACCCAAACCAGCCCATGTGGAACCATGCAAGTACCTTTCAAGATTCTTTAGAGAGTATCAGCCCAACAGGTCCCATCAGAACTTTCCATGACCCTGGAATGGTCATTGAAATTTAATGTTTACCATGCTTATTAGAAAAGGTTATCACTATGTTTACCAATTACTCTGAAATTAATGGAATCTGAGTGTCATGAGACTAAGGGTAAAATGAAGAATTCAGTTGCAAAATTCAGAATACAGGCAACATAATTCCGTTTAACAGAAATGAACACAAAAATCAAGCATATAGCTGCTTATTTCTTTTATCATTCTGACCCTGCATAATCCACCAATGGCCTGTTAGATATTTACAGTTGAAGATCTATTTTCTGCAGAAATATTTGTGTTCTTACACTGCATTCATGGAAAAGGATCTAGACTTGAGGATCTCACTTCCCTTTACTCTCAGCTGCTCTTTGAAAAAGCCACAATCACGTTTACAACCTCTTCTCTCCTGCTTCCCCCAAGATTTCCTCATCCTTATCTGACTTGGGAATAGGGTTTGATCCTTCCCAGGCACCAGTTCTGTCACCAGCATGGCCCCAGGTGTGCTTATCAGTTGGTCAGAGAGCAGTGTCAGCTCAAGAGCATTCCAGTGTTTGGCAAATCCCTATAAAGGCCGTTAGACCATTGCCCATTGAGGGACAACATGCTAACATTCAAACATTAAAATCCAGGCCAACGTGAGCAGTACCTTACTGCCTCACATTTGAGGACAGACCAAGCATTCTGGAGTGATAATAAGTTTAGGAAGGAACTGTGAAAGATGCACCAAATGTACTCCAAGCTAAGATACTCATCCCCAGTCTCCCATTGTATACAGCCTCTTTCTGTCCTTGTGCTCCTGTGCTGGGAGGACTGTGGACCTCAGGACGAGCTCCGATGAAGTAGGGAAGCATGGGTCATGCAGCTCCTGTCACAAAAACCAGTGGCAAACATCAAAGTTATCAGGGCTGACACAGGGCAACAGCTCCCTTAGGATAAGACCTTCACTTGCACCTGAACATCATACATGAGTCATTATCCAGGATTTGAATGCAGCACAACATAAATAGAAGGGACCTCTAATCCTCACAGCTACTGGAGAATACCACACACTTAGGAAAAATCCCCTTCTTCCCAGGCAGAAGGAGTTTTGCTACTAACTAGGCTCCAGGTTGGGTGAGACTTTCATCTTTATCCACTATTAGCTTGAAATCCGTCTGTTGCTGTACCACTTCCCTTAATTATGGAGCCAGGTTCTGTCCTCCAGAGTTCTCTAGAGAACCAACAACATTATAAGAGAACAACTAGTAAATCATACCTAAAATTAATAGATGTTTTAATGTAGAAACCAAAGAGCACTTTGCCTTTCAGGAAATCAGCAGAATAGCCATTCTCTAGTCCTATGGGCAGTATAACCATTACAGACTCCATGCGAGTCTTTTAATAATGGAGGGTATATATTCAGATACCCAAAGTTTTCAAAGTTCGACCTGCCAAAGACATGAAGTAGTAGTGGCTTTTACTGTAGCAGGATAATACCACCCAGGGGAAAACTCCAGGAAAGTTCTCATCTGTTTGCCATTATAAATTATGCTGACCCTCCAGTTGGACTTATGTAATTTTCCCTGTGGAGACACACCGAAGTTGTACAACTTTTCAGCAAGTCATTCTGGGGAAAAGCCCAATAGAAACCTGCCCATGTTTTGGCAAAATTTAAGGGCTAATATCCAAGGAAACAATCCAGAAAGCCAACTTTCCAAAGAATATTTAACCATGGGGACATGTAAAAATTTTTAGGTATTCCCAAACTATTTCCTCAACACCTGTGCAGAAGTGCACTGCAGTTTGGAAAGTTTCATACCTAGCTCTGCTTAAGCTCCACCAAGCTCCAGAGACCAGGCAGCGGTGTGCCTACGGGTCAGCGAGCTCCCTGAAGAGACACTTGCTCACTGTTTAACTGTGCAGCAAAGGAGGCTCTGATGTGCAAGCAGCTAAACCCCAGCCAAAGGCTGGTACAATGTGATCAAGAAGGAAATACAGAAGTGCTAATACATCCTATTCACCTGTTTGTTTGTATACTTTCTGAGGATCTCTCTCGCTTTCCTTAAGGTAACTGGTATATTAGATGAATCACTGGACCTAGGAGATACATCCATCATGGCACATGTGCATAAAGGAAAAGTAAATGACATGAAAAATGTTATTATGCAGGAGGACCTAGACTCATCTTTTGATTTATACTGAGTGAATCAAGCCTGTTCAAGACACAGACTTAGTTTGAAACAATTTTTGTTATTGTTAGCCCTGAGTTTCCATGAAAAAAACCCAACTAAGCGCCTGCTTTCTGGTGGGTCTACACTCAGTTATCAGCTTCCTCGTTTACGAGTTTTAGAAAAGGGCAATTTCGTGTTTTGTAATAAAAAATTACTTATAATGCACTGTTCTTCCACAGATCTCAAAAATACCCTAAAATGGCAGTTTATTAGGAGTCAGGTAACATACAAAAGTAACATCTATTGGTATTAGCAAACTGTCACAGTCTTAGCTGTTTGGGTCTATCCCAGTTCCTTAGGATCAGCTAACTATCCTTTGCGCTCTTCTGTACTCCTGCTGCCTTTGGGCTTGTATCAAGTCTTTAATGCTGTTACAGACAAGGTGCTGCTAAAATTTATGTACATTATTTTTTATTATTTTATGTATACTATATATTTCATAAACATATAGACATGACTATTTCCATAATACTTCTTGCAATTAAATACACATCGACCCTAATTTTCTAACAGTGGCTGGTGATGAGTAGGACTTACCCAGACAAAGTAGTTTCAATCTGTTGAATAGATCTCCCTCTGTGAATAATTGCCAGTCAATAAGGGTATTTGAAAAAGAAAACCATCCCCTCAATTTAGAGACTTTTAGTGTTGATTCTCTTGAATTTCCTTGGTTTTAACTGCATTACAGTTATTTTCATAGTATATGTGTACTCAAGTTTATGTTTCTTGACAAATGCCTTTAAAACTTGATTTTATAATTTACTTGACATTTGTTTTGGCAATAAGCTTATTTCTTATGAGCCTCCCTTTGGCACGTGCTCTGTGCTACTTACACATTGACAATTAACAAGGCACAGTTAACTGAACCCCTACTGCTGCAATATGATCTGTCGCTATGAAATTTGCAGGGGTCTTTACTCACAGTGAACAAAAGTGAAGCCCAAACCAACTGACTGACCATGATATGCTGGAAAAGGAAGCCATCAGGAATTTCAAATGATTTCATAAAAATTTCAGATGAAAAGATATAACAGCAGGTAGAAACTCATACTTGTTAGTTCTGGAAAACATTTTTCCAATTTCATTTATTACTTCTTGATATAATTAAGAAAAATCTGGGGTGACATAGGAAACACTTTTCATTCACCTAATTTCAACTGTTTGTTTAATACCAAATGAGTAAAGACAGTATTCTCAGATAAAATATTACATAGAAAAAAATCACTCTGAACTGTCTATAAAAATCTTTGTTTCCATTTCTCAAATCAGCACAATGATCTACCAAACAGCTTAAGACTAAGAGAAAATTTTACAAAGGCATATTAAAAGCAGAAAAATCTGAAATCTCACTTCTAGGCAGACGCAGGCATGACCGTAGCCTGTCTGGAAAGTACCAACATTCAAATATCACTGTGTGTTACAACGTCTGTACGGGTTTGCGCATCTGTCGGACACGGTATCAGCAGCGACTGCACGCAGCTACTTCCTGGGTAACGACTTTCACCGATTTACACAGTCTGTTTCGTCAGCTAAGCTTTTTCCCCAAACATAGGGTTAAATCAAAAGTGTTAATGGCATCTTTCAGCGCTACTAACTGCAAACCTCTTTTATAATAACATTAAAAGCATTAAACAAAAAATCTGTCCTTACTTACAAGGCAAAGCAGAAAAGGAAGGTCATTCATTACACCCCATTCACTATTTTCTGTTTCATTCTGTAAATATTAGAGTGCTACTGAGAAAAAATATAATGTCTGAGGTTCTCAGATCTTCCTTCAGAGTTTTAATCGCTCCCTTCCCAAGAAGGGGTTTAACAAATACCGCACTGTTCTGTCAATATTTGTATGCAGCACCACATAGGGCAGGCTGCCAAACTTGCACGGTTTAAAGAGCCAAGGGTAGAAAACTGACACCCTAACAAACACACTCCCCGCTTTGTCTCTTTTAAGGTGGTGGTAAAAGTGTCATCTTTGCTCCTGACTGCAGTTTCGGAGAGCTCTTTGTTTGATTGCTCTGCTTCTCCAGAAATGCATTATTTAATAATCACCGTTCACCAAACTTCAGGGATTTGTTTCATGCCCAAACATTTCTTACGCAATTATAAGCCTTTTGCTCTCCACCAGCTGCACTTTAAATGTATTTTAATTGGCTGGAATTTAGAAGGAATCCATTTGGCAGTCATTTACATTTGAAGCACGCCCCTAGCAGCTGAAACAGGCCCCAGAAGCAGCCCGATTACTTCATCAAAAGAAACTGCTTGAATACCGTTGACTCCTACATAACTACAGTGAACTCTATTATATAGGTGTGGGGATGTAATTAATAATTCTCTGCTAAATTTTTGCTTATCCTGGGAGCAGAATGTATTACCAACGGATAAATTTACAGAGTGGTCTCCGGTTTTACAGTGCTCAGCATTAGTTTTCAAACATCATTGTGTTTCCAGAGAGAGGCCTTTCTTGTGCTTTTGCTCTATCTGATCTGAACAGTGTTGTGGCTCTAACACTGGTATTATTGTTTCTATACTTGCAGCACATCAAGAATGTTACCAGCTGGATTTTTGTATATAATATTATGTTAAAAGCTTAAAATGTGCTAGTTATTCAAGGACCAAAGTATAAACTAAGTTTAGTACATTACATTAGGAATGGCTCATTTTTCCATTCTCTTTATTTTTTGAGTTTCTAATGTGTATTGTAAGCCAACTTTGCAGAGCCTTAATTTAATGTAGTAAATTCACCCCACTCTGCAGTTTGTAATGCAGAGGTTTAAGAGTTGACAGCAGTAGGGAATGCTACCAACAGCTGCTCAGAAATAAAGAATGAGAAGACATTAAGGAGAGAACCACAAGAATTCACACTGTAAAATGCAATATTGAGGATGAATGTAACAACATTAACAAGTCAGATTTAAAAACAGAGAGACATTCCAAGTGATGCTGATTGAACGTGTGGTATCTGAAAAACCCAGAGCTCTGCAGTCCATGAAAGCTCCTGTGAAATTGTAACTGCTTGAGAGTTCACTTATCATCAGTGTACCACGGAGGATGAAGGAGCGAAAGAAAAGGGATTATTCTCTAGCTGAAGTACGAGAACTGTTTTCTACATTTAAAAGGTGAATAGTTCTTGAAGTGAAGTTATGACAATACTTGCCTCCTACAGAGAAAAGCAGCATTTCGAGTGCATTGTATGAAAAAGAGAAGGATTAATGCCACAGAGAGAGACCATTACACTATAGAAGAGCTGCATATTTTAATAATTTTACTCTATCCAGCTCTGGAAATTTCCATAGCTAACTGGCTTATACTCCTAAAAGTGGAAACCCTCAGTGTACTGAGGTCTTACTGGATGTACCACTCAAAAAACCCCAAACAAAACCACACAGAAATGTCCAGAGCAAATGATAAATTATGAGAAGTGCAACCACTTGTTACCTTTTAACTACCTTATGATACTTCACTGAGAGAGGGACAAGCAGCTGTCCAGACTCTGTCTGCGTTGTTACGGTCACCCAGTGTGTCAGACTCACTTCATGTATTTAATCCTCAAATATATTCATGACATACAGAAATATTCTTGCCTCCTCCTTTTTGAAGGCACAATGCCTCTGCCCAAGCTGGGACATGAACCCAGCTCCTCAACGCCTTCCTTCCTCTGTTAGGTCATGCGTTTATAATTGTGCCACGTAGAGACTTTTGCAGCTACAACCCAGATCAGAGCTGACTCAGGTTAATAGCTGAAAAGTACAAGGATGCATCTTAGATCTTTGCAAGCCAAAGGAAACAGAAATGGAGGCTTAAATCCAGACTCCTTTCACCCTCGTTCAAGCAGAAATGGAAGATTAGAGAGCCGCTCATCTTTATCTCATCTGTAGCCTAGCAAAACAGATGACAAAAATCCCACCGAGTTCAAAAGGTGATATGGATGGAAGAAGAAGAGAAGAATTGCAGAACTATTTGTGACCTCAGCTATAAATGAAAAGCAAATCCTAGATCATTACAAACAACAAAATACACCATATTTGAATCCTTACTCACGCACCATTGAAAACTTTACACTGATAAAACATCTTCCTGACAGAAGTGGTACAGTGCAAATATCCGGGGAGGTATCAGTATGAACTGCGTGGTGGATGAAGCGGAGTTCTAGACAGGAGGGCAAACGGCAGCATGGATGACAGCCTGCTCCTGTCCTCCTGTCGCTGCCAAGTGGCAAGCAGCAAACTCTGGAAAGAGAAAGGTCAGCACTCTATTCATGCTGTCACTCTGGGAATCCCCTGCGTTGTCATGGGCTGCGGGATGACAGCCATGAAGCCTTGATGTGCCATTGATTGTTATAGGACATTGAAGACAATTGGCCATTATTTAGCTTCAATATCTATCTTCACAATTATTTAAATGTGAGACGCTGGCAAATGTTTCCAAAGAAACGGTACCGGTGTGATTTTCAAAAGAGGAGGACTGATTTATTTTCAAGCCTCATGCAAGATTCGAGTCACAGCCACAATAAGCCTCAGAAAAGCTGTACACTAAACTGATTTTCTGGTAACAGTTCCGCAAGAAAACCCTCGCATTGACAAAACTTAAGGATATGAAACATTTACTATTAAGACAGTTAATAGCCCCAAGCCCAGTGAAAAGGAAAAGCATTACTTTGAAATTTCAGAAGCTATTTAAAAAAGAAGGCAGAGAGAGAAATATGGGTGCTATCAAAGGAAAGATAATCAATCCTTCAAAAGCAGAGACATCAAGCAGTAAAGAATACTTCCACCATGCCTAATGGTAATTCTTTGCTGCCTTCCTTCCCTAACTGCTGTTGGCATTCAGCTGGACGAAAGAAAAAAAAAAACCATTACAGTAGTACACACAAGCAAAACCAATCTATCGCAAAGGAGAAACCCTACAGTGAATGAAAAGCTGGGTTTCTCTTATGCAAATGCCATGCACCAATGAACCAGTTTCCAGTCTAACAGAACGATCTCCAGGAGATATAGAAGTTATTAGTGTAACAGATACCTGGTTAAAAACGAAGGAGGTGAGGGGGAATGAGAATGCAAGCGTGTAGGATTTATTAAAAGAGCATCCCAGCAGAGTCCTAGTGATACATATGACAAAAGACAAGAAGAACGATGTCTTGGACGAGGACACTTGAAAGAATATGTCGTCTAGTTGGTATGCGGGAAACCAGGAGGTGGAAGTATTAAAATAAGGTTTATTGCAGGCTTTTAAAAACTAGCTGAGAACACTGACCACTCAATTATTTTCCTTTAATCCCAAGACTGCTCATGTGAAACGCTGTGAAGGCAAGTAATTGGATGATCAGACTCTCCCTGGTCATAACTGAGGTGGGCAGGCAGAAGGAAAGCAGAGGACAAATTGCAGACTTTGTGCTTGCAAAGTGGGGTTACCTCTGTACGGTTTATATCACTTTCTGCTTCCTGAGCTTCCTTCCACACATTTCAAAATTTTCATATCCAGGCAGACAAGTGTAGGAAAAGAGCAGATTTAAGCTCCACTGCCCTGTAATATTTTCCTAAGCATCACCCAAAAGGTGCCATAGCAGATGCACAACTCCACCATGCTATGGTGTATGGGAAAGGACGTATATGTATGAAAATACATTTCCTTCTCTGACCTTCTTTTAAAATCTGGTTCTGCATCCCCTGCTATCTTCCTTGAAGGAACTACATCCAATTCAGCCCTACATATATATAGGGTGTTTAT
>Ga0181612_116243_pt1 | contig 10234 bp, 7 predicted proteins | sample HoacroProtozoa21_FD_119630 | JGI IMG/M metagenome (GOLD analysis project Ga0181612, IMG submission 119630) | Hoatzin crop microbial communities from Cojedes, Venezuel. Combined Assembly of Gp0051906, Gp0051904, Gp0051908 | reverse complement strand
TTTCACACATACCCCAAGCAAACCATTACCAGCAGAGAGACAGGTTTGCTCTTTGTCTCCCACTGCTCGCTTGTCAGTTAAGCTCCAGCACCAAGATTTGCTTTGATTGTGGGTTGGCCTTTTCTGGTTTTGTTTGTTTATTTGTTTGCTTGTGAGGGTTTTTTTTGGTTTGGGAGGAGTTTGGTTGGGATTTTTTGCTTCTTTTTTTTTTTTTTTTTTAAGTTTGGGGTTTTTTGTTTTGTTTTGTTTTTTTTTGGTTTTTGTTTTTTTTGTTTTTGTGTTTTTTTTTTAAAAAAGGCCACCTATGCAGTTTTGTCTCCTGAAGCATATGAAGAACTCTGGTGCAGGATCTTTCAAGGCACCTATGAAAGTGAAGAGGCTCAATCCATCACAGTTCACATTTTATTCTATATTAATAACTGAACCACTTGTAGTATCATTAGTAACTTCTAACACCCACTGTTAGATTGACACGTGCAGCTTATAGACCTACCATCAGCAGGGAAGTGTTAAAGCCCAGGTGCTAAACTAGCTACTGTTCAAAGCTCAAAATTGGAAGTTACCTGAGCATAATGTAGAAGTTTCTCTGTTGCATCAGGATCTTTGTTCCAGATTAGATTCTCACACAGCTGCAGCAACTCCTTGTGGATATCATCATACACCGGCAGATTCCCAGCATTCACAATGCCCATGTCCATGCCATACTGAAAAAAAACATACAGAATCCCCCAACCAGGGCTGTCAGACATAGCACTGCACATCTGCCAAGTGCAAATATACGGAAACCAAAAGCACATCATACCTTAATTGCATGATAAAGGAACACCCCATGCATTGCTTCACGAATGGCATCCATTCCTCGAAAGGAGAAAGACAGATTGGAAAGACCTCCACTTATCCTGGCTCCCGGCAGTGTTTCCTGTAGGAATTGCATATAGATTTTTAGAAAAGTGCTTTCCAGAAAGGAAACCCAAGCAAAGCATTCAGTCCATAAAAGAGTTGGCCCCTGAGCTGCAGTGCACTGGCTACACACCCTTTCTCTCTTCCCTGTTCCAGATCCTTCTAGTTACTGATATTCATAAAAAACAATTCAGAACTCTGTAGAAGAAAATACAAGTAAAAAGAGAGATCCAGCCTAGTTACGTGTAAGCAACTACCATGGTTTCCATAGTTATAGGTGCTATTCTAAACGTATCAGTCCTCCCACAGCAGAATTCCAGATTTTCCCCGCGCAGACCTATTTATGGTTCTTCCATTCCCCACTCCTCTGGAAACAGGAGTGGCCAACCTGCCTGCCTGCACGGCTCAGGAGCGGGCTGTAGCCGAGCAGCGAACCCCAAGGGCGCAGCCTCCCTTCTGGAAGCCCTGTGGCGCCCAGCTAGCCTGTGGGGTGTTGAAGCCCCAGACTGCTACTGGCAGAGCATCTCCAGACCAGTCAAGCTGCCTTGTGAACTACAGCAGTTCAGCTTCCTTGGCTGTATTCAGATGATGCTCTTCACTGCTGTACTTCCTTACTCACGGTTTGGCTAAATAAAAAGTCAGGTTACTGCACAAATCCCTTCCACAGTAATATAAATTTCATTAATTTAAAAAGTCAGCTTTCACATACCTTCAAAGAGGTCCTTTCAGCTAGAACATAAGTGTGATTGTTACCTCATTTAATTAATATATTTACAGTACAGATAATGGATTGAAATACACTTATAGAAATATTTGAAGTTCTTCTACCGGAAATACTGGGGGATGGCTGCACTTCAGAGCAACCGTCTCCCTTGCTAATTGAAAACGCATATAATTTTGCAGCAGTACTTTGTTGTTGTTGTTTAGGGGTGGGGGATGTTTTTCTGGTTTGTGGTGGTTTGGGTTTTTAAGTAATCTCAACAAAATACTTCAAGTTAAAATAAGTTTACAACTCACTTTTATGGTTTTAGTAGCATTGATAAAATTAATGGCATACAGGTTATGTTCTTCCATTCCAGTACCTATGGTTAAAATATTAGGGTCAAATATTATATCATTTGGATTGAAGTGCAATTTTTCCACAAGGAGGTGATAAGCTCTGGAACAGATTGCAATCTTGGTTTCTGTTTCTGTTGCCTAGTGGAGAAAAAGAATTCTGATATGAAACCTACAGACAACACAAAAAATAAACTCCCCAGAAAACATTTATGGTTCCAGTGACTCAAGACTGAGAATCTGAACATCACGAATATTAGAAAAGGACTACATATAAGAATTTTGTATTTAAAATATCACCACACCTGTACCTGGAGTTTTGACTCAACTCATTAAAAACAATATTGTTCCCCAACATTTCATCATCCTATGCAAAGTTTAATATGTGTTTTTTTACGTAACTAAGGTAATTCACAAGGATTCCACTCTCACGCAAAACTCAGCTTCTGAACTAACAAAAGATCTTCTGTGAAGGAAGGAAGAGCTCAGCATGGCTGAACAGCAAGAGATACGCTCTTGTGCTAGCAGCACTACACTTAGAGCAGTACTTGGATACTTCAAACGTGTGAGCAGCATAAGAAATGCTTATGTATCAGGGTGAGAACTATTGCTAAGGCTATAGAGACCTCTCTGCATCACCTGTGTCAATGAAACGAAACAATTGCTCTTCTTGTACAAAAGCAAGCCCTGCGCTCCAGCAGAAAAACTCCTCTAAAGTGACACTCACCTGCCCCGTTTCATCAAAAGCCATGACAACCACAGCTGCTCCATACAACTTAATTTTCTTTGCTTTCTCCAAAAAGTCTTCCTCACCTTCCTTCAGACTGATGCTGTTTACAATGCATTTCCCTTGGCAACATTTCAAACCTGCTTCAATCACTGAAAAATTTGAGGAGTCAATGCATAACGGCACCTGTAAATAACAGCGAAGTAAGCAGGGGAATACACTCAAGTTATTAATTAGAGTTCCCCATGCTGTTTGCCCATTTGGACATAAAAATGCACACAACATTAATCAGCATTTATGAATAAAAAGTTTCCAGATGGTATTGGTAGATTCGCTTTTTGAAATGCAAAACTCAAGAGCAAATTTAACTCAAGAGCTTCTAAGGCAACTTTATCACCTATCATATAGATATGTGAACCTCTGCTTCTCCTTGTATTGTCTTTTGTTTCTGAATTAGATACTCATTTTAGAAAAAGCACACTGCAGAAGTACCTTTTAAAACCATCCTACATCCATGGCAATTTTAAGTTTTGTGGAAAGCAATACCGGTACGCACTGCCAACACATAGATTCTGGCTCATAACTGCTGCAAAAGGAACCTGCATTTGGCTTTTCTAACCAATGAAAAGGACTGGCATGTGTTTAGCTGAAATCAGGTAGAGAATGTTAAAACCTCTGTTTCCCCCAAACACGTTCCCTGTAACAGTACATTTTCCTCCTGGGGTACACCTACATCTGCTCATTAAGCACCTAAACTGGTTACTAAATAAATCAGTATTAAAATTTTCTGAAAGGCAATTTCCAACCCAATAAAATGTTTTTTACTGTGCTTTGGAATGACTCAATTACAACCTTTGCAATATCAGGTTCTGAAGAAATAAAGTTACAAAATCTGGTCATTGCAGAAGGGCCATCCAGCATCCCATCATCCATATTGATGTCAAGAACCTGGGCCCCCATCTCAACTTGCAATTTGGCTACACCCAGGGCTTCCTAAAGAAGAAAATCAAAAAACCAGAACAGCAGTCAGTAGAAAAAAGCCTCGTCATTCTCAGGATTACATTTCATTTCTCCAAAATAAACACGCAGCAAAAAATTTAAAAATTTATAAGACATTCCATAAGAGAATAAGGAAATGGTCTGTGACGTACAACAACATACAAAACTTGTTAGTATGGCAAAAATATGACAACGGAGACCCAATGTGCTGGTAGTGTCATTGATTTTAGACAGCTGGTCATACGCTTAACTGAATGAGTTACGATTTGCATGGTAACAAGGACTTTGGACTGCACAAGATCACAGGAAAACAGATTCTGTGATGGTATGAAATAAGGGTCTTGCACCACAAGCTCTGCTGTTTTATAACACAGAGTACTTAATTTTTGGAGGTTGTTCGACACTTTTTCCAGCTGCAGAATGATCACCAAGCACTAAGCGGGAAATACCAAAGCTTTCCCTCTGGCCCACATAATTATCTGAACAGCCATGACTGTTCAATTTCTTTTTTCTCACTCTGCACACCAAGGAGACAAAAAAGAAAAACATTTTTAGTTGCTCACAGTCCCTAACAACCTGTGTTTAAAGCTCTCTTTATTTAATCGGTCTAACCTGCTTCATGACTTTTAAGAGCTTCAGAGTCAGGCTTCCTAAAAAACAAAGGCTTTAATTTTGATTGCATCAACTAGATCAGGAGAGCATACCCTGGGGCAGTCTCAGCTCTCAAGAAATGTCACTTTACTATTTGTTTGAATGTTACAGTAACAATTTACACCAGTACAGAATGAGCCCTCCAGCTTTTTCATTTCTGCTCTGCAGCTGTTTCAAGAAAGCAATTACCTTCTAAGCATCTTTTTCTGTAGCAGCTCTCACGTAGCATGCTGGAGACATTGATCGAAGCACATAAAAATTAGATGCAACCATAATCACAGAACTATAGGGGTTGGAAGGGCCCTCTGTGGATCATCTAGCCCAACCCCCCTGCCAAAGCAGGGTCACCCAGAGCAGGCGGCACAGGACCACACCCAGGCAGATTTGAGTATCTCCAGAGGAGACTCCACAGCCCCTCTGGGCAGCCTGGTCCAGGGCTCTGTCAGTATAGACGAAAATGTGTTTCCTGCTGACCAGGACTGGAGATGGGAGGGAGTCTGGGGGGGGGCTGCACAGTGCCATAATCTATCCAGAGTCAGATGCACGCCACGTGTTGAAAGAAGGGATTACACCTGCTTTCCTTCCTCCCTCCTTTGCAAATTCATCCCTAGCTGTATCAGACCAGGACATTTTCTAAACCATCATCAGTTTTATAACTTCATTCAAAATGGAAAGATATGGTTCCTGTAACACTTGTCAAAAAAAAAAAAAAAAACCCCCGTAAAAAATGAAAAGATAGGTTCCTGTAACCTTTTTAAAAAAAAAAAAAAAAAGCCCCTGTAAAATCTTTCTCACAGATTTATTAGGAGCTGGTAAGCACAGAAACAAAGGACAGCGAGAAGGCAAATTCTCCTTGATTTCTTACTCTTGTAACTGGTGTAAAATAGCGCTTCGTGCCAGCAAAACAAACAACTAATAACAGTGCAATGCAGCAATGAAAAATCAGAGCATCAGCTATCAAGATTATTTTTGAAATATATACTTCATAGTTGCCTGCCATGATGAGTTTAGCAAACTTCCGTGATCCTGCAACATTGCAGCGTTCACCAATATTAACGAAGTTGGTGTACGGCCCAATCCTGAATGGCTCCAGACCTTAAAAAGATATTTTTGAACATATTTGTAAAAACAGAAAAGAAAAAAAACTGTAAGAGAAACAAAATCCCTCTTCTAACTGTGCAGTAGAAGTGTCTCTTTAAGAGCAGTGATTTCTCAGCACATCAGGATGTGCACGAGTCTAATGAGTAACTAGCAAAGAAATGCAATGAAGCAACTTCCAACACATATGCCAAAGGTTTCTGTCCTTCCTCAACAACAGTCAATAATTTACCTGACCCACAAAAAATAACAGCCAATTTGTCCAACATAAAATCACGTGAAGATTCTTTGGGCATCTATATGTATGCACATACACACCTTCTCTCAACTTCAAACTATGTTATCTCATGACTCTACCACCACCAGAGAAGGAGCCCACTGAACTGACTGGCAAACAAGGACACACATAACCAAGTTCAGAGAAACAAGTCAAGTGGGACCCTTTGGTAGCAGGCAACTTGAGGCAATCACACTTTACAGCAGAACAGAATAAGCTAATGCATGAAACCACAGGCCAACTATGATTTATTTAATTTATGCTAAACTGATTTGACTTTGAGATTAAAACACCAGCCCAAAAAGAAGGTACTGTTTTACTCAGATAGATGTCCGAAAAGCTTAAAAGCAGGCCTGGCTGAGGAACACGCAGGTCTAGACCTTGCTAAAACAAAACACATTCTAGACCTGGATGTATTGCTGGATCGCCATCTACGGCAACACAGGGCAGCTGTCTCACAGCAGGTGAACAAGGATCTGGTCCCACCTCTGCCATCAACTGCAGTCAAATCACCTGATTTCTCTGTGCTTAACCCTCTCCTGTTGTAAAGTGAGGCTAAAGATACTCACTGACCATTACAAAGATTCAGGTAGAACCAGAAACTCATAGTGCCATGCTGATCAGCAGAAAACTGCCAATAAATTTATAAAGGAATGATGCATGAGTTATAAAACTCAAACTGTTACACTACACTTTACCTGACAGCAGCATGTATCCTTGAGAGAGAGAAGGTGGAATGCGAGGCTTACAGAATTTCACAGCTTCGGCAATTTTCCTGAGTTACAGAAAGCAGAAAGTAAGGAGTAAAGTTTTCGATTAAAATTAAACCACTCCAGACAACACCCACACAGAACATATCAAAATTACACCTCCATCTCCAATTTAGCCCTGTAGCAGACAAGACTAATTAGCCTGTTTCACTTTGTGTGGCCAAAGGCAAAGACATACTCCCAGAAAATCCTATCGTAGCTATTTGCAGGGAATGTACAAAGCTGAAGATTTATAAATATACAGAACGTGTATATTTATAATACAATAATAATACTATGCCAATGAGACACTTGATGGGTATCAGAAACAGCCCTCAACCTCACTGACTCTTACTGTATTCATAATCTGCTGAGCTGAGCAATTGCTGATTGCAGAAAAAAAACCCAAGGGACAAACATTGTTCTGTGCTGAGCTGTGTTTCTCAGATGCCGGAATGACTCTAGGTGTCCTCTACATGTTCACATACCACCTCTTCCCAGTTTGTATCAGGGTAAAAATGAATCACAAGGGCCCCCTCTCTTTCCAACCTGGGTGAAAAAGGGAAGCTTTCCCACTGACCTACTTCCAGTGAGAAAGATAGGAAACACTTCTTCCCACAGGCCAGGACTAGCACCAGCTGTACAACGTTCACAGATCTCCAGCTCAGACATTTCCCCCCCACACCCACACACTCTCCTTCTTCCTACCATCAAAGGAAACTGCAAGTTTCACCTTGTGGCTAAGAGGGACAGAAACAGAAAGAACATACAACGTAAGGGAGCAGAGATGGGAAGTCTATTCTATCTAATGGTAAAGAGGGAGGAATAACTCAGAAACAATTTTAGATGACAAAACAGCAGAGGTATAATCCTTGTTTGAACCATGCCTCTACTCATTCTTCATGATACAGATGGCTATGAAAGATAGCTTATTTCTACTCCATATATTGCTGCCGTTGGCATTCGAGTGATCCGTCTTTTCAGGGAACTCTAAGACAAGCCATGGAATATTGCTCCTCAGAAGCAGCACTTTATATACTACCCAGTGCACCTAAAGTTGTAGCTCATGAGGTACCTGATATGCGCTGGTGTAGTACCACAGCAACCTCCAACTATGTTGACCAAACCATCTAAAGCAAAACTCTGTGGAAGCGAAGGAAAGAGAATTTTGTTTAAAGTTAATAAAGGTATCTTAGATATATCTTTTTTTTAAGATATATTTATATGTATTTTTTTTCCTCCATATGTTAAGCAATTCAGGGGGATCACAAGAAAAAAATTAAATTAAAAACATCAATACTGTTTGTTCTCTTTGGGATTTGTTTTGAGATATGGATTCCCAAGGCTAAGCAGCAATTTCAACACCTAATTTTAGGAAACTGCAGTTGAAACTGGCCTATTTTATACTGAAGCCCCAGATAAAAACTTGGATGAGTATCAAAGACTAGTCATACTGTATTACAACAGGCAATTAACATGCAGCAGATAACTGTGTTCTCGCTGACACACTGCAGCTCCAATCACACAGTTGTCTTGCACAGATCAAGTCACACATGGAAGGACACGTTGCACTGCAACACCACCAACATCAGCGGTTTCTACGCACACAACTGGCAGTAAAATGCTGCCAATTCATAAAAACTGCTCAGCTTTTTCAACAATTCTGAAATGTAAAAGTACAAACATGAGAGTACATCCACAGATCAAGCTGCAGGAAAGCTACTTAGTGTAGGACATGAAAGTAACTAGTTTTCAGCGTTTCCTAAGTAGTTTTTCCTAACCTTGTATGTCAAAAGCACTACCATTCAGCAAATATTCTATAAACAATCCAAATGAAATAGAGCCACCTGAGGGGGAGGAGGGAAACACACACACAACAAACCACCACACACCACAGTACTGTAACAAAGCCACATAAAATACAAGCAAAGGATTCTTGTCTACTAGTATGTCAGATATGACACACCCACGAGAAATATTTCATACCTTTATATGCTTGGCAGTCACTTCTGGAGTTTCATCATAACCACCAAAAGTATTAGGAAGACCTTGAAACATAGTTTTTCTAGTATTACAATTTGTCTGAAGCACACAAGAACAGAACTAAATTCCAGAAAAGACATATTTGAAGTAGCTACACTCACTTGAGGACTAAAATGCTTCATCACCCTTGCAATCATTACTGAATAGATTACTAATCATGCAAGAAAGCATTCTGGGTTCACTGTCACAGAACTCATAACAGTTACTTTCAGCAGTTTAAAATATTCTTAATCTCTTTTTAATAGTAAAAACAATAATATTTTCAAGCTAATTCAACTCCATTATTGCTAATGAGATAGACTGTTTTAGTTATATTTGGTCTGCCTGTAAGCATAGGAACATGTGCACCAACACACCTGCGTTGGGGTAACAGATGATGTAGGCCGTTGTACATTTTCCAATTGTTTCAATGAACGGTCGCATTTCAACTGCCCCTAAAGCACAATTTAAGCCGATACTGGAATATAAATTTTCAAAAATTATTTTGAGTTAAAAATGCCTTTCACACACAAAACAGACAAGTGTTATTGTTGGTAACTGCCACAATCATCTATAACAAATCCAACCTGATCTCTGATTTCTTTAAGCATCAGCAGCAATGCAGCAAGACTGCGCAAAAGGAGGACTCGAGTGGAAGAAAAGTGCAACGGGGAAAGGGGCTGGACTGAATTGAACTGGGAACAGTAAATCAAGATTTCATTTCAAAATCCAGGAGGAAAGTAGCAGCATTTTGACAGCAACTGCAGCAGCACAATGGCTCTGTACTGTCTAGGTGAGAGCGAGAACAACTGGAATGAGAATGACAGACTGGAAAGGCGCTTTGCACTACAGGAAGAAGTATGAAAAAGGTTGAAAGAGCAAGACCTGCTTCGAGCTGCTAACTCATCATTTTCTTTAAAGATTTTAAAATTTTACATAAATTATGTCAACCTTGGAAGAAACCAAGTGCCTCCCCCAAGATGCCTCATGGCACTAAGCTTGGGCAACTGAATACGCTACATCTTAGCAACCCAGACAGTACTATGACAGAAGTATTTTTGCATTAATAAGCTTCTCAGACAATTTTACCAGTATATGAGGTACAGTCATGTTTTCTTTCACTCAGTGACAGATACATAAATGTGACTTGCACTCAAACTGTCTACATCGATATTAAAAATGGAAATTTTCTCTTTCAGATAGTATACAAGGGATCTTTTACATCTGTTTCCTGATCTCTGCTCCATTCTAAAAACCACCCTATGAGCACTGCAAAACTCGGAAGGTACTCACAGAGTTGCTCTAAGAGGAAGATGTAAAAAAGCTTTCTGCTTTCCTGGAGTAACAGTCTCAGTGAGGATGCAAGCTAACCCACTGAAACAGGAATGGATAACAGCCACACCTCCCAACTAACACTGCCACAGAGGCTGCCTCAGAGGGAGCCAAGTTAATGAAGTGCACGTATGTCTACTTTTTGTTTCCCGGAGGTCAAAAGCAATAAAGCCCTGCACAGAAATGGGAGCACAAAATGGTTTTTGACTTTTCTCCTCCTTCCAAGGAGTAGGCAGGGGCTTGGTAACTGCACAAGCAGTAGCAGTAAATGCTTGCCGCAAGATTCACTTGTTGGACAGAATGACCAGTCCTTGAGATCCGAGGGGCTCACAGCAACAGCCAAACCCAGGGCCTTGAATAGCACACAGTCACCTACCAAGACCAGACAATACACAAACCACTTCTTCCACAGTTTAGGGGTGG
>Ga0181612_100316_pt1 | contig 10234 bp, 6 predicted proteins | sample HoacroProtozoa21_FD_119630 | JGI IMG/M metagenome (GOLD analysis project Ga0181612, IMG submission 119630) | Hoatzin crop microbial communities from Cojedes, Venezuel. Combined Assembly of Gp0051906, Gp0051904, Gp0051908 | reverse complement strand
TGGCACTTCAGGATACGGTTTAGTAGGCATGGTGGTGTTGGGTTGACAGTTGGACATGATGAGCTTGGAGATCTTTTCCAACTTATGATTCTTTGATTCTATGTTTTGTCCATTCTCCTCCCCATCCTGCTGGAGGGCAGGGGAAGAGGAAGGGGAGGGGTGAGTGAGCAGCTGTCTGGTGCTTAGTTGCTGACTGCCGGCTTAAAAGACGACAATAGTATGTTTCCTTCAACAACAGCAACGAAGATTGTCTTTTAGAAATGCTTGTGTGGCTCATTTTCCTTCCTATTCCAGACATGGATGCACTGTAGAGAATATGCTTGATGAACTACCTTCCTCCTGGATCTGTTGAGGTGATTATTTCCCGGCATTTCTTGATTAAACTAGTACTGAGCAATTACATAACTCCATTAATGTCTTGTATTCTAAAGTAACTTAAACTGGAATTGGGTTTTGGACATGTTCTGACTCTAGATATGACTTCTACACAGCAACCTGAATGCAGACTTACCCAGGTAGGAAGGTAAGTTTATTTAAACAACATAGCAGTTTATTTGCATGAAAACTACTTCAAACGAATTTTGACGGGTAGTTCTTGAAAAACCTTGAGGTGTTGGAAGATAAGCTCGTTCAGTGCCACCTTTTTGGTGCTAGCAGTAGCAAAAAATGGGAGAAAGTTACGCAATTATTTTTAGAGTTTGATCTAACGTGCACTTGTGTCAGCAGACTCTTAAAAGTATGATATAGCCAAAAGTCTATGTTGTTTTTCCTAACAACACTCTTTAAACAGATGTATCTGCAGTGATTGTCAGATGCTGCAATGACTACTGGAGTATACCTGTCCTGGACTTACAAAGATATCGTGGTGCTAATTGATCTCTCTTCTGTTTTGAGCTCTCTTCTTCTCCCCTTCCAAACAGTTTTACTTCTTCCACTGTATTTCCCCTTGTTTACTCTTTCTGGACTGTTCCATTGAATGGACGTTGGAGTGCTAAGCTTACTGTTAATAAAAAGAGCTTCACGCTGCTTCCTTCTGCTTCAGAATTTTTGTAAAGAACACTGGAAAAACAGGCTAGGTTTCTGAGACAGTATAAACCTAGACCTGGCATCTTCTTTTCTTATTTTATTCTGATTAGTTGAAACTTTCTTTATATATAAAAAGTTTAATATAGTTTATGCATATTTTTCTCTAATGGCTTGAAGATGGAGCAATATTGAACACATTTTCATGTAAGAATTCAGTGGTCATTTGAAAACCATCCCAAAAGGTCACGTAAAAAAAAAAACAAACGTCATTCACTCTTAAGCAGGCAGAGGGTAAAGAGCTGGAGGAGTAAAGCTAAATCTGCACTGTGGCAGCATTGGAAACAGTTGAAAGGCTGTTAAAGATGATCCTGGAGTCTGTGAGAGCAGCAGTGAATAATTTAGTAGAAGCAGTGATTAAATGTAGAAAGGAAATAGATATTGAGGGAGAATATTTACGAAAGTGTCCTGATCTTTTAGCAAGCTATGTTGCAAGCAAGGGAAAGCAGCTGCTGAAAACTGGCGTAAGTAAATAGCTGGACTAAACAATGAAGAGGAAATTAGATGTGCCTATATCCCATGAATTGGTCTTGTTATATGGGCACTCAGTGAGAGAAGTGGGTACTTCATTTCCATTAAATTAGTGGTCAGGCTGAAATGACAGGTTGAATTTGGGTAACTCATAGAAGTCCTTTGACTTTGGAATTTTTAGAGGAAAGGCATTATCAAGAGTGCAAATGCTGTGAGAAAACTGGGAAATAGTAACTTTTGTACAAAGTGTACACAAATTGTATTAAATGAAAACACAGCATCCTTTGTTTGTGTGTGTTGGAAAATAGTAACAAATAGACTCCTGGGCCTGTGCTTATTTGTTTGGGAGATGCTTTAAGAAAGCTTTCTCTTCCTGTCGTCTCAGAGGGCTGAGTATTGCATCTGATAGGTGCCAGCTAAATTGAAATATTCTGTATGAATATTTTACATAATGCTATTCAAACAATTTTGATGTGTGAGGCTAAGCAACAGTGTTGATATGTTTTTTTTATTACTACTTTTGTTCCTACTATGGAACAAAGTATATTTCCTTCCGATCAAATCAGATCAAGTTAATACTTCATGCGCTGATATTTTGGTGTTTAGTTTTGGATCGTTGGCTTTGGATTTGCCTTCCTCCTTTCCTTTCCCTACTTAGGATCTTAGTCAGGGTTGTCTTTTAATATGGCTCTCCATTAAAGTGGTTTTAATCAATTCTTCAACAGTATTTATTTTTGCTTATCCAACAGTAGTTGGTCTAAGACCATGATAACACAGCCAATTCAATTCCAAGTCTGCCTTCTTTCTGGGGTGTGACAGCCAAGCGTGTATTGACTTGATTTCTGCACACAAAAGCAAGTGCTAGCACAAGACAGGCAGTGACACTGGGCAGCTTTGGCTGCAGGGGCTGGCCCCTTCCTTTTGGTCTGGCATAGAAATTAAGGCATGTTGAAGAGGCTCATTACCTATGAGCTAAACTAAACACGAACCAGGCTCTCAAAGAACTGTTTCTTTTACACTGATATTTTTTCTTCATAAATTTGTCCCATCTCTGGACATGTCCGTCCACTTCTGCTCTTCTAGGTGTTGGCTTTCTGTACTATGGGCTTTTTGTTTGGTTGGTTTTTGTAGTTGCTTTCAGGGCTATCTCCTTCAGGTCCTGAGACACTTGCAGGACTCTGAACATGCTTGAGAGTTTCAAGCTCCTTGACACTGTGTTCTGCATGGATTTTAAAGGCACTAACGTCGGGTTTTTGAGAAGGCAGAAGTGTCCAACACCTAGAGGCAGGTGTGTTACATCAGCGTGCCTTACTGTTTCCTGCTACTACTACTTAGTGACTCCCAGAGTATAAAAATAAATCTCCACTCTTATAAAAGCTTACCGTCTGATGAGTTTGAAGTCTTAAGGTGAATGTGCATGCAGTATGTGAATTTTTGGGAGAAATAAAAGCTCTTTCTACTTTTGTAAAAGAATTGGTAAAAATGGCAGTGTATAACCCAACAGGAATTTAAACATCACATAGATTATTAGAAGGAAGAAATCCTCCACAGGAGATGTAGTGTTACAAATCATTTGCTGGTATCTTTGTGGACTCTTGAATACAGCTGGATACAACGTTCTGCTAGTAGAGGAGTTGAGATTTGAGATGGATTCTGATACTGCTCACAGAAGGAAACTAAAGATATATAAGGATATCATTAAATCTTGCGAGATGTACAATTACTACTTTAAACAAGCTGTTAAATTATTCTCCAATTAGCTTTAGATATATTGTGTTATAACCACAGACCAGTCACCATGGGAAAGTACACAATGTTGAACAGCATATGAGTTTTTAATTAGGAAAGCTAAATCATGAAGTGTGCAAGTATGCAACATGATTTCCTTCCAAAAATACTGTTAAAAGCTATAGAGAAGAATAGTTATACTCTGCTAGAGCTCCACAGCCTACAGAGTGGGCTTTTTGGGACTGTTTGAAAGTTGATGGTTGTTTTAAACAAAGGATTAATTTTTACTGGAATCAATACCATGTGAATGCCGAGATACCAACTTCTACAACCCCCTTTCAAAATGTCTTCAGAAGGGCAGGTCCTTCAAAGCGGCAGTCTGGATATTATTTCTTGCTTAGTCCATAAACGTGCTTGGAAGACACTTCGGAACACTTAACTTACCCATTTTATATCATTGTTCGGTACGTCAGTTTGCCAGGATATTACCTCTATAATCATTCACTGTTCCTCCAGAATGAACACATGGACCTCACTTTATCATTAAGCATTTGGTTTGTGAAGCCACTTCAGATGTTCTCTCCTTTTGTAGTATGAATCAAACCCATTAATCTGATGGGATCATCGTGAATGGCTTCTACGTTTGCCATGTTTTCAGCAGCCAGCTGCTCGCTGTTGAGGTAGATGCTAACCTTGGAAGCCATCGTGGTGGGGTTAGATGATCTTTCTTCTTCATCTTCCTTTAATGAAGGGTCTGTCTTTCTCCTTGGTTTTCTGCGTTTTCCCTTGACACTGTGATCAAGTGAGGCATAACACATCTGATTGGCAGACTCCACCTAGAAGGAAATTCACTGCATATTTCACATTCATTGTTATGCTTGCTCTAAAAATATGTCTGAGACTTTGTGTATGTCTGCACTGTAATCATAGTAGCAGCTGAAGTTTACCCAAATTAGCTGTAAATAAACTCATTAAAAGTACAAATGATTAAGCTGTGGCAGTACAGAAAACAGACCAACATAACCTAATGGTAAATGACCCTCATTCTTAGGGGAAGAGCAATAAGGAAAAATTCATCAAAGTATTACTGGAAAGATTCTCTATGGGAATGAGGGTAGCTGGTAGAATCACTCCAAGTTCTTTGAGATGCAAGACATTATTTGTTCTATTTTTGATCCCAGGTTTTTTTTTTAATTAGAATCCAGTTAGTAGCAACAACATTTTTTACAGGCTTTGTGCAGAAAACTAAAGATGGGTGATTCTTGTCTGTATGTGTAATCTCATTTCCAGTGCAAAATGTATAGTTTCTATGTCTCTCTCCTGCCTCTCTGTGTTTTTCAAGCCAAATTGTCAAACACTTTTGACACTGGAATTTTCATTTATTGTTCTGTTTCTGTGAAGTTAATGAAAACAAACGTCTAGATAGAGGGGGGAAGAAAAAGGGGGGGACATTTCCCCCCCTGGAAGTATCCTGAGAGAGGCTGGAAATTGCTACTTATGAAATACCTGGAAATCAACTGAGGAAATTGATGTGAGGAATACTTCAATTACAGACAAAATTCAGCTGAAGCTTGCATGCTTTTAGGCATCCAAGTATCTCAACAAAATACAAATCAATAGAAAAACAGTCGTCTGTCTTTTGTTAAGGCGTATGGATATTGTGTTGGGCAGGAGAGAGTCAGTCAAATTCATGATTATCATGTGATGCAGCTTGGCTTTTTTGCACTTGGTTGATGTCCAAAATAAGTAAAATTAATTATTTATGTAAGCCATAGCAGTAGACAACAGGCTTAATTCAGCCTGATCTGCATGTCTGTTACAGAGCCTTGTCATACCATGTGGATGGCAATGAGCTGTCTATAATTCTCCGGCTCCCTCATTAATCACTCAGAACGAAGGGTCAAGTCTGTGCTTAAAATCCCTGATGAATTGAGACACTAACATATGGTAATTTTCGTGATGCACAGTGTGAAGGTTTTTGTTATATGTTGTCATGGCATAAACACAAGAACTCTGAGCCCATGTTGCTGTAATTCAGAAATCCAAAATTAAAATTTAAAATACCTGTAATTGGTTAACTGGCCTTTGAGGCTGGGACTTCATCTGCTCGTAACAACATTCCTCTATAATTTATCAAAGTAGAAAAATATTTTAGTTAAGACACTACTGAGTCTTAAAAGATCAGATCAACAGATTCTCCCTGTTACAGAACTAACTCCCCCCAGTTTACTTTGGTAGAAGTTTGTTTTGTTTGAAATGACACACAGATCTCTTCCTCTATAGAAGGGCAAATAGCTGAGAAATTCAGACACACATACTGTGAAAATGGAAATAATTTTCTGTTCATATGGATGGGCAGTTTCTCTTTATTCGCTAAGTGGGCATCCTTTTACACTGCTGGGAGGACATCTTGCAGTTAGGGGGTGACCACATGCTGATGTATTTTTCAGCATAGGCAATCTTTGCTTTGGCTGAGAAGAGGCTGTGAGTTGCAGCAGCTGGTGATTAAATTCTGTTCCTGACTCTCAGTTTTCTGTAAATTTAGTGCAAGTTATTTTCTCGTTTTAGCCATCAGTAGAACAGATTACTTCCTTACAGCTTTCAGGCTTTTGTCGTGTCAATGTATTTGAGTGTTGGCTTTGTTGAATTTATGCAAACCCTATATGAAAAAGTTGGGTTTCTTTTTTTTTTTCCCCTGCAGTTCAAGTACTTCAGTTTTGCTTAACCTCAAATAAAGACAGAAAAAAGCTGTGTTCATCAAATACTGCTTGAACCCTGCAAGGGCTTTGAGAGACATAGCCTCAGCATATCTAGCTCTAGCTGCAGTTATACGATGGTGCCTTTAGCGTGATATCTCTCTGCCAAGGACTAACTTCAGCCCAGTAAAGCAGAGAAGCAGCTATGTCTGTCCACCGTCCAGCCACTGGGCTTGTTTCAGCATATTTATCAATGTCGCTGATGATCTGTGGATAGCCCCAGCAGAGAGCCGGTGTGTGCTTGTTTCTGCCAGCTTCTGTAGGAGCGTTGGCTTTGGACAGTGAGTAAGATGTGTTTTAGATTGCTTTAACATGCACGGATCAAGCTGTTATTTCAACTGGTGCAGCTTTGCATGTAAAAAGCTCTTGTTTTTTGAGATATTTGGCTGAACAGGACTACTTGGACTGTAAAAAATCAAATTCAGCATGAGATCTGGTTTTACAAACAGTAGTGCAGTGTGATGGTTTGCAGTTCTACCCCAAGTAGGTATTAATACAGCAATTGAAAAGGGGTAGATTCTCAAATTTGCTATTTCAGAAACACAGAAAGTGTTGCTCAGGGAGCTTTTAACCATATATTTATTATAACCTCTGAACAGACATGTTCTTAAAGTGAAGCTTACCTAAAATATCTTGACTGAGATTGCCATAAACTGGGTCATCTTCTCTGCAATAGTCATCATAGCTACAAAGGGAATGGAAAAATACTTTTAGTTCACAGAATATGCTTTATTTAGGACACCACGGTTCTGCTCTAAGCACTTTACACACATAGAGCAATAGCAGCTTGAATGTGATTGAATGTGATCTAAAAAACAAGACCAGGGGAGTGCGGAAATATGAGTTCTGCAGAAGGGGAAGAAATGGCGACGTCCATATTCTGAAGAGAGACTTGTTATCTAGCCAAGAATTGAACGCTTCTTTACTGTAACTTAGTTCAGTATAAAGCTAATCTCAAGACTACGAAGCTACTGTTTGATATAGTTCTGGAAATGTCAATGACCGTTGAAGGGAACCCAGTTCGTGTCCTCTGAGACCACTTTGCAATACAAACTAAAGCACTAAGTGAGTCTTTTGGGGAGGTATTCTTAAAAAGTTTACTCAATTCAACTAAAATACTTATGTCGACACAACTGGAGAAGGCAAAAGCAAAGTTCAGCTTTGGATATTTAATGGTATTCTGTGTTTGGTTACTTGGTGTTGCTTAAAAATGTTTTCCAGCATGTTTGTAAAGATGGGAATTGTTAGTGGGAAGCACTGTGTAACCTTGTTCCTATTGCATCCCTATATTGCGCTTTGTCAGGGGAACGAAGCTGTGCAAGCTAACGCCACTTTTTCAGGGGTATTTTTTAACTGAACAGGCAGCAATAGACAAACAGAGACTTCCCAACTTCAAGTAAACTTGTAACTGAGGCTTGATTGGGGGGAACAGGTGAAGGCTTTTGTATTTTTTTTTCAAGAGCCTTTTATATTTGGATTGAGATGAGACTCTTTCCATCTCTGTTTTGGTCGGGGAGGCGGTTATATGGAAGAAGAGAAACAGACTTGTAACAGATCATGAGCTACCCAGCAGCTGTAAACAGGCTCTGTTTTATTGCTTTTGAACATCGTGTAAAAGAAGGGTATGAAATGTAAATACATGTAAATTATTGCTCCACAAACATTAAATATCAGACTACAATTTATCATTGTTTTCTGAGAGCTCATTTTAATTATAGGTTTATTGAGTTTGAGTGGTAGTAAACAGTGGTTTAGCTCAATATCTTGCACTTCCTTCAGTATATAAAATTATCATATTGGCATGCAATTATTTCATTGTTGATAAGAAGACTGGAGTACATCTCTGCCATCTGAATTATTTTTCCTGTTTTCTTGGAAAACTTTTTTTTCCATAACCAACCTGCTCTCCAGCATTTCCAGGCAGGCTGCGTGAGATATTGGTTTTCCTCTATGCCATCCCTCCAAAGCCATCTGTTATTATTTATTGCTTATTTCACTGTTGCCAGAAAGAACCTTTTTTTATCCAGCTTACCTTCGACTGTTGTCTTCATAGTCTCTATACATTTTAGCTGGAAAATTTAAAAAAAAAAAAAAAAAGCGAAGAGAGAATGAAACGTGCTGGTTTAGAACACTTCAGATAGTTGTCTTAGCTGTCATGCTTTTGATTTCAGCGTAGAGAGTAAAATTGAAAACTCTTGGCTCTCAGGACCTTCAGTTGTCCCCCTGCTATTCTCAGATACTTTTGACTAATATAAGAGATTCTTCTGTTATGACTCTGTGCTGTGGCTTCAAAGTCTATGTTTGTTTCCAAGACACCAAAAATGTATTGTAACACATGGGTTTATTTGTTGTTTCCTCCTCCTTCTGTTTCTACCTCATTTTTTTCTCTGCCTAGGGAGGTGCATGTGTTTAATATTGCAACCTTATAAGGTGAAGGGTTCATTTATTTTACTAGTTCTGTTGCTTGTATCTCTGGAAGAGGGAGATCCTGTGATCCACACTGGTGAAGAAACTGAAGCAGCGAGGCGATGCTACAAAGACATTTATTGCTAGAGCTTGATTAGTAACTCAGGAATGCCTGACTTTCTATCCTCTGTCCCAGGACCTCAGAATTTGCCATGGTAAACTCTGATTCCGTGAACAAAGCAGCATCAGCTAATCTGACCAAAACTTTGCTCAAGGTTAGCTTTGTAAACGACTGTGATTTTTCATCATAGAAATATCAGCCTAGTAGCACTAAAAGATGAAATTAACCAAAAAGGTAACCCCCTTCCTGCAACACTCCAGCAGCTCTTTTAATAACCTGTAATAATCTAATTTTCTTATACTTGATGAGTTCAGTTTATAAGCATAGGCCTTCTGCTTGTGTAGATTATGTGTGTAAGTGTGTTTAACGTGACTGAATCCACCAGTGTTTTCCTGCCCACCCACACGCACATAGCACAGGTGCAGTTCTTCCTGTGTAAAGACTGGTTTTCCCTGAATGGGAGTGGTGGGGTTTGTACAATTTCATAACTATGGAATTGTATGTATAAGAGAGGTTTCACTGGCATAATGACTTCTATTAAAAAAGTCATAGTTAATTTTAACCAAAACCAGAGTATGACTGTAGTCACCCTCTAACATAAATTAAACAAATCAGTTCCTTATTGTGAGTGACACATTGGTTTAAGAGCTATATTAGGATCCCATGAAGAAAAGCAATTAGAACTTTTTTTCAAAATAAACCGATTAAGGATAAAATGTGTATGAAATTTGAAATTCAAATAAGCGTTCAGGAATTTTGGGAGGAGAAAATTTTCTCAAATCTTTTTTATATTAGTGCAGCTAGTTATAATAATTTTTAAATTAAAGTACAAATGATAATCAGTTACATGAAAAGTACACTTAAAAAAGGAAATTACAGATGTTAAAAATATACTTTAAAAATTAAAATTTATCCAGAACTAAATTCTTCACCTTGTGCATGTGGTTTGTCTTCAGAGAATGGATTTAGGTTGTTGTTTTTAGTAGCAGATTGAGCAGCTAGCAATCATTCTGTAGTCATACCTGACTCTTCTACAAAATTTCAAAAGTTATATCCTCTCAACCAGAAACATTCTTGCTAGAAGAGAACTTTTAAGATTCAAAAGAATTAATTTGTTGGCTTGAAATCTCCCAACAGTGATGGCTTGCTCTTAAGCACTCAAACTCCATTGTTTACAGAGAGTCAACATTACTTACCTTGCTTCTTTTTCCTATAGTGTGAAATATTCAGCATCAAAGAAACAACCAGAGCCAAACTCAGAAAGGCCAAAATTCCCCAGACAGAAAAATGGCAGTCCATTTCTGTAACTGAAAGAAAATAATCTTATAGTTTGTGCTGTCTAACAGTTTTACTGTGTTCTTTGTGGTTGGCTGATTTTTGCTTTCATAATTCAAGGTACTAGTTTGTTGTTTATTCTGTGATGGACTGTCGTAGTTTAACCCAGCAGCCAGCAACTAAGCACCAGACAGCCACTCGCTCACCCCTCCCCTTCCCCTCCAGTGGGATAAGGAGTAGCAATGGACAAAAGGGGAAACTGGTGGGTTGAGATAAAGACAGTTTAATACAACAACAAAGTAGATAAGAATATTGGTAATAATCAACATGCAAAACAAACTGTATACAACTCTTATCACCACCCAATGACCAATCTGTAGCCAGTCCCCGAGCA
>Ga0181612_154922_pt1 | contig 10235 bp, 8 predicted proteins | sample HoacroProtozoa21_FD_119630 | JGI IMG/M metagenome (GOLD analysis project Ga0181612, IMG submission 119630) | Hoatzin crop microbial communities from Cojedes, Venezuel. Combined Assembly of Gp0051906, Gp0051904, Gp0051908 | reverse complement strand
TCAGCTCGTGCGTTAGCCTGGCTTTTGCCCCCTGTCTCGAGTCCTTCGGGCCAGGCACCCCGCTCAGCCGTCCGGAGAACAGCGCTGTGCTGCTGCAGCCTGGGGGCCGGCGTCCCTGGGGTTTTGGGGTGGTGGCTGGGGGGTGTCGCTGGCTGCCTTGGTGTGGCACTCGGAAGGCGGGATGCGCAGCTGGGTGATGTGCTTTGGGTTCTAACAGTGGCGTGATGATGTGCTGCTTTCCTCCTGTTCCTCCTGGCAAGCTCCAGTGATGCTTTTGACTGGCTGTGTGCTTGCATCCCTGCCTTGCATTTTAATGAAAGACATCACTCTCTGTAGCCCCTCTCTGCCTGGACAGGATACTCTTTGTTTACTCTGGTTATTTCTGTCTGGCCTACTTGTAGATCCCGGGCTACCCTGGAGCGGCCCGTTTCTGCTGAATGGCCGTGGGGCTGTGTGGGTGCTTTGTCTTGCTTTCAGTGTGGGATCTGGCTGGGCTTTGCTGTTTTATGGCTGATGGGTCTGAGTGGAGAAGGGGGGAGTGCAGGGAGGAAGCAGAAAGCAAACATGATCTTTCTCCACTGCACATCTGCCAAAAGCATCCTTTGAGTTGGAGGTAAAGAAAAATAAAAGGCAGAGTCCTTGTAGGAATGAGATTAACCCCATGTCTAATTTTCAGCCTAGAAAGCAGCGTGTCAGTGCTTAGAGAGAGAAGCTGCAGTGTTTACTGTTCTGGAATTTAATGACACAGCATGTAAACCCAAACAAGGCTGGAGAGAGGCAAAGGGTGAGGGAACTAAGCTGGGGGGGAAGAGGGAAGGGAAGAAGAGGAGCTCTCAGACAGGCTGTGGACCTGGATTTAATTACAAGAATAATATGGCTTACACTGACAGCGAAAGCCTGCATATGGTTTTATGTCACTTCGTGCAGATAAACAAGAGAGGAATGGGATAGGGAGCGTGTGTTTTGCTGCTTGATAGCTATCTGTGGAACCAGAAAGGGTGGCCGTGGGCTTTATCTCCCACAGCTGGCTGTGTGCTTTCACCGTGGGCTGCTGACGGCCCGGACAGACCTCGTGGGGTGCCTCGGGTCTTCTCCTACATACTGGGAAACCTGCCTCGACTCGGAGGCCTGCGCGTGTGTGCGTTTCATGTGACACGAATACATGTAGTGAGGATCTAAACCCAGCTGTGTCACAGCCTGCAACATGACAAAACCTGGGGTTAGAAGTGTTTTTATGCATATATTCATACGTCTGTAAAGCCAGTCTCTCCCCTTCAAATACGTGATTTTCCTAGTTTCAGCTGAAGCTCTGTGCTACCTCCTTTGATCAGACGTTAGCGCTGTCAGATACCCTGACAAAGTCGGTGCAGCGTCGGTTTGTGGGAACCTAGCGCTGGAAATCAAGGCACCGCGGTTAGCTGTCTCCTACTTGACTAAATGCTGTTTGGACCCTTCAGCGAGACCTGAACCTCCGGTTTCTCAGAAGGGCGTTGGGCAGAGCTGTGCTGCGGCTCACCCCGGCTGCTCCCTGAGCTTGTGGGATCTCAGCGGGGTGAGCCCGCATTTGGGGGTGCAGTACGTATGCCTCAGAAACCCCGCCATAGAGGCACAGCGCCCTCGGCGCTTTTGCACTCGACGTTTCCGATAGCTGTGTTTGCAAGGTACCCCTGAATGTGATGTCAGCTTTAAATAGTGTTTATGGAAGCATGATACAGTAGCAGGACACGCAAAGCAACTGGCAGGTTTTACGTGACAGGAAAAGGGGGACGAATCATTGCTGCTTTGCTGGTGAGTAATGGTGACCCGAGTGATGAAGGTGGTAGTGGTCATGGCAGATGCTTTTGCTCTTTTGGACAGTACTGTTTTTCCTTTGAAGGAAAACACAGGTCCCTTCTGTGTTCCAGGGAATGGCGTGTTGACTGCGTGGCTTCTGCCTAGAGCAGCCCTCACATCGATTTCCTGTGCAGGGCTGGGTAAGTGTTTCTTGTAGACCTTGGCAGTTGCCCCTAGAAGGAGATTCAGGCTTTGTTGATGAGCAACGTCATGGTTTTGGTATTCTTTATGCCATTTCTTGGTGGTTCGTTTTGGCATACTTTCTTTATTAAACACTGCACGAAGTGAAGACACGATGGCTGAGGCAAATGCTAGATGTGTGTGAAAGGTGTTATCTGTTGAGTGGAAAGGGGATGATGTTCTCCATGACAGCACACCAAGTGAGAAGAGACACTGTTTGAACACGCTTCTGGCTTTCCCCAGACTCTCAATCTGATTTTGGGCAAGTCTGACTGGGGCAAAGCTTTCTTATTTTCTGGGTAAGCAAATCTTTCTTTCGCTTCACCTTGGGCCTCTCTTTACCCACCTGCAAAATGGCATAGATGGTGTTCTGGAATAGGTCTGCTTTTTCATCAGATTATGGTCAAACACTTGAAGCAACTTCTCTAGGGACTTTGTCTGGTAGGTTTGGGGAGGCTGGTATCGCTGCTGTCTTTGATGGTCTGGGCTGCTTGAAGGCTGGAAGGAAATTAAATGATTTGGCAATAGTCACAGAGCAAGGGGGGCTGTGAATCACTGCCAGACCTGAGTTCTGGTTTATAAACGCAGGTGTCCGAGTAAGGTGGGTCCCCAAGATAACAGTGCTGAAGGACACTTCTGTGCTGTACCAGTCCATCCTTGACCAAAACCGTTGCTTTTTGATGGCTTTTTGGGGTCAGCTGAGAAATGGCTACCCAAAATCCATCAGAGCAGAACTCTACATTATAAATGACACCTGGCCTTTGAGAGTGGTGTAGGGGAAGTTTGCTGTGTGTTGTGCCTTTTGGAGACTATATTTGCGTGCTCAGAACATAACCCTCTGGAAGTTGCTATGTGGCCTGCTCTTTAAGCAGCGTGTATGCTAAATTAAAGCCAGCTCTTTTATGACATGTAGCAACAGTGAACACAAAACAGCTATGCTACGCAGTAGCTGGGTTAAGAGAGTAAAGATAATGTATAGTTCCAATGGTTGTAGCATACAGATAAATCCAGTGTAATCACTTAAACTGGAATTACCTTGGACTCCAGGATCCATGTCATTGTGCAGAAGGAGTAGGATTCCCACAAGAAGTAGGAACCTTCACCTTGAATAGCAGCACAGAAGTGAGATGGCAGAGTAGGAGGACTCCTGTAGCTGTTGTAGTAAACATGGGCTTCTACACATACAGCAGAAGTATTTCTCAGGTGTGATTGTCATCTGTTCAATTTTGGCTGTAGTCTCATCAGTGTGGGACTGGTCTGGAGAGAATGAGATTGGACTAAATAAAATCTTTTATTCCTTGAAATCAAAAAAGAAAATATAGACTCAGGGCTACAATGAATAAGACCAATCTCTGTTGTTTTAAATTAAGTTGTAACTTGCTCACATTATCTGTAGGTCTGAAGTTCAGTGGCATCATATGCCGCTCACCACCTTATTGCAATGTGGAGAAATCCATATTCAGAAAACCAGTTCTTCTGTGTCAGCAGGATCAGTACATATAATAATGGCCAGGTATCAGTTGTAATGCTAAAATTATAGCAGGCTCAGATTGGTTGTTGAGAACAGTTGTTATCCATGAGCCAACACATTTAGCTGAGTCTTAACTTCATTAGCAGTGTCTAAATGCATTAGCCATATGTTCCTCAGCATATGGGTAAATACATAACAATTTATTTTCATTAGGGTTTTCTTACAAGTGCTGCTAACCCAAGCTCCACTAGAAATGTTTATAGCATGACATATCTCTTCAAACAAGAAGCTGGCCTTCTGTACGGCAAGTCATCCTGAAAGGGTGGCAGGCAAGATGCTTCCCCCGCCCCTTCTGAGAGCGGGAAGGTTCAGCTGCTGCGGGTCTGATCCGCTGCAGCTAGCCGGGCTTGGTTTCTGCAAGGCTTTATATTAAAATGAGTAATAGAAGGCTTTGGAGAACTGCCTGTTCAAACACGTGCCATTAAATCCCTGGTATTCATTGTGTGCCGTCTTCTGGCTGTCTACGGTGCCCCTTTTTGTGGCATCACCTCCTGGCAGCTTTATGTGGGTGTAAGGCTTGTGACCACTGGGTTCTCCCCCATTCCTCTCCTTCCCGGGCAGGACGTAGAGATGAAATATAACGTTTTCCTAAGAGGGGGCGAGTGTGAAATTGGGTCTTGGTCAGGGCCCGTAGTCAAGTGGATGCAGTGCTGGGAAGGGCAGGGTGGGTTTGTGGAATGGGCACTGGGTCAGGGCTCCGAGGGCTTCGGTAGCTGCGGACGTGGGACAGGCGTGAAGCAGCTGTTGCACACGCGGGTTTCTCTTAATTTGTAAGAAATAAATGAAAAGTTATTTTCTTGAGTGCTCTTTTTTGAAGAAGTATGTGTGCAATTTGATCCAGAAATGCAAGTTGCCTAGAAAGACATGGCAGTGTAAGGAAGGACCAGTGTTGTCGGAGAGGTGTAAAGTTCAAAAGTTAATCTAATTCTCCACATCCTTAGAGGCCTCAGCACATGTCTAAGTGTAGGCAATAATGTGAAACCAGAAACAACCAGAGTTGGATTCAAATCGGGTTTGTTTCACTGGCTTGCTTTTTTTTTCCTTTGGTTTGGGGGGGTGTGTGTATGTGTGTTTTTTAAAAGAAAAGAAAAAAAATTCAACACGAAGTCTAAACAAACCTCTGTGCTTTAAAAACATGTATTTCAAATTACTGGTTTTTGTTTTTGTTTTCACCATGCAATGAAGTGGATGATACAGTCTTGGGTTGTCCTTGTAATCTAACTTTTCATTTTGTTTCTTTGCTATTAACCTTTTTTCCTGGTTCCGTTTTGCAATTTTTAAATATTCTGTGAATTTTAGATAATTTCTAATAAGGCAGAGGGAAGAGTGAAATGGCCTTTGGACAGTTGCACTGGGGCACTTTTAAATATTCAGGTAGAAAAAACAACTTGCTGCATATTGGTGATTTTTATTTTACTGTGTGACAAGAAAAATGAAAATTATAAACAAGAGAAAAAGAAATTGAAACCTAGATATATGTTTAAAAATTCTCAGATAAGTATTTGCATAATAAACTATGCAAGAAACAAACATGAAAATAATTGCAGGTTAGTCTTTATTTATTAACTACCTTTTGTAGCTTTTGTGCATTATATCTGATGGCTTTTTTTCAATTCTTGGAGTATACGAAGCTGCTAACTTTTCATAGGTAACATGATCCTAGGGGTGATTCAGGTAGGATTAGTGAACGCTGGGCTGCAGGAGCCATAAGCAGTCACATGTGATGAAGAATTTAAGTATTCTCTGGGAAGTTGAGTGGGACTTTGAACACGGTGGTTATGTTCCACTCAAGAAAAGGCAAAAAGATACATGGCAAGAGCAGGGGCTAGAGGGAAGTCTCCCTTTGGAGATGCAGAAAAAGGGGATAGAGAACCCCAAAGTCTTCACTGGTTTGCCTCTATTTGCTTTTGTGTCTGTCTATTGAGAGGAGACAGCAGTGATAAGCCCTGGATAGGATGAGGCACCTCGTGGCTCTAGAAAATAGTCTAGGAGAGAAGTACAGAGAGATATGAATAAGAAATTGCTGATTGATACATGATTTTTGCAAAGGTTATGGCTTGCAAAGGGGTAAACAAATCTACCTTGATCTGTTAATGCTCTGCAACATATAATGTGTTGTGAAAAGAGCGTGGCAAGGCAGATGGAGGAAGGGTGGCCATTGAGTTATCGTTGTTTGTGTTCCCGGTCTGAGGAGAGTCTTGGACAGAAGCACCTTGCAGCCAAGGTGGAGCGGAGAAGGCGCTTTATCACATGCCGAGAGGGAGATGGGAGAGCTTTGGGGAAAAAAGCTACAGCTGGTGACCTTATACCAGAGGTCTCTATTTTAATAAAGAGTCTCATATAGTTCATGACAGATAGAATTAGGGACCATGCAAGTATCTTGTAGTTATATTTGTGTTTATATTTTTCACTACCTTTTTTGTTTTCCCCCCCCAATCCCCCTGGGAGCCATCTCGAAGACCTCATAAACATGAGATTTCATTTTCTAATGCTATTTCATTTCCTGGATGGAGGACCTGCCACGAGAAGACCAGACCTCAAATTATAATAGCCCTATAAATAACTCCCTAAGGCAAAAGGAAAAAAGAAAGCCTTTGAAAGACAACCGCAAATGCGAAAATGGCGGTGTCTGGGCGCTCGCAGAACCAGACTAAGCAGCTCTAGTTAGGGCATTGTGAATTTACTGTGAAGTTTTTTTAGGGGTTTCCCTGTGTATCTCGGCACACTGTTTACGTACAAACCTGTATCTCAAAAGTCCTCTGAGGTCTTTTGCTTGAGTTTAATTTTCTAGTGTTTTGGTGCCTTTTGGCCTGTCTTTAGAGCCTGCTAGCAAACAGAGTTTCCAGGTAGAATTAAAAACAATCCAACAAACGGACTAATCCAAATGCAATCATGAATTGAGCAAAAATAGTCTGAAAATGCAACTTTTTCTTCGGAGTGAAGTAGTTTTATTTCATCAGACCCAGACTGTCTGCCTCTTTCCACTGGAAATCTGTGCAGAATTGGCACATCGACTAGAATAAAAACATTCCCGAGGAATCGGCATGTTCTGTCAAAACATTTGAACAGCTCCCGTCTCCCGGAGCACAGCGCTGCTGCGCAGCCGGCACAGGGAGCTCTGCAGCGTGCAGTGCCGGCTTACCCTCCAGTCTACCGTCTTGAATTCACCTTTTCACAGAATCATGGACAAACTGCTTCTGGTTAAATTATATTTGGGAGAGAGAGGAGGTTTGTGAGAGGCATTTGCACCTATGGCAGTGTTGTCTTTTCTCTGTTCCCACCCGAGCTATGTTGTGTATGTGAGGAAAAATCAGAAATGTGAGGCTGTAGGACCCCAGTATCTTCCTGTAGCAGTCTGGGTCAATGTACTGGCCAGGGACAGCCGGGCTGGCAAAGCTGAGCTCCAGGAGAAGTCCTGCTGTGCAGATGCAGGATTCCCCCTTTTCAGATGCCTCTCTGCCATGCCTCTTGCCGCTGCACAGCTCTCTACTACGTGTGAGCTCGACCTTCAGCAGCAAAGTTCAGTCCCTGTATTGTGGAGTAATGATAATTTTTTTTTTTTTCAGGTACCTTTGAGGCTTGATTAATTTAAAAACAAAAAAATTGTAATCTTTGGCTAGAAGAAGATACACAGCAATTACAGAATGTAACTAAGCAAAGTGTGATTAGCCTCAACCTTTGCAGCAGGACTCTGATTACTTTACTTTTGCGAAGTAGTATCTTAGTCCTCTAGCACTGAAATGGAGGAGGTCTTGCTGGCAGGCAAGGTATGAATGAGAGTGGTAAATTCAAGCCTGTAGCCAATTTACCGGAGGTGCTGTCTGTCTGTTATTGAAACCAATTGCTTTGGAATGTAATTATATCATTCTTGTTACCAAAATTGATATCTACTGACTGACTGCAGCTAAATGGGTTTTTATTTTTACAGAATTTCTGGGCTGTCGCATGATAAGGTATTGTGGTGGACAGCGTGCAGTCAGTGGTTTGAAACAAATGAAGTTTTTCTTCATATTTGAAACAGTGGTGTGCATTAAGCAATGCTTTACTGTGCTGATGAACTAGCAGATGGTGTCCTTTAAGGCAGCACATGTGACAGTAGCCTGTTGGAATAAGTGTCATACCTACTTGTCTAAGCCCTGTTCAGGACAAAAATGTTTATAAAATAACATAAAAGCAAACAAGGTGGGAAGGCAAGCAACCCTATGTACATGGCTGTATTATATATACACTGTGGCACAGGCCCAGATAGCAGTTCAGAGCCATTTTGGTAAAAGTGGCCTCGCCGAGAAATGTGATGGAAGAGAACGATCCGTGCCATGCAGAGCAAGGAGGACGGAGGCGGGTTATAAACCAGCCCTAGCTCAGCTTGGGTTAGTGGCAGCGCAGCGGTCTCACAGGGGGTGGGCTGTGAATGTGCATTCCTAACGCTATTACTTATCCCCTGGGCCAGAAGGGCCAGATGTGTTGCATAGGCAGCGTATTCAATCTGTGAATGATCAGTCTTGATGGATCCCCTCCAGCCAGTCCAAAAGTTACCTTACTGGGCCCCAGCCCGCTTCACGTAGAAAGACAAGACCACCCAATCTGGTGCCTTTGGGGAAGGGAGAAGGTGGAATTGCTCTGATAATGTGGAATTATTAATCACCATATTGTTGCAAGCAGTTGTACACTCTGTGGCCAAAATTGTATACTGGTGTCTAACCCAAGGCAGCTAAAGCCACACTGTGGCACCTAAAAGCATAATCAGGAGTTAGCAGTAAAAGCGTACTTCTCACAGGAGTTAGCAGGCGCTGCTCCTTTCAAACGTTGCTATAACTCCTTTTATTTAGTTATGCAAAGTCTAGCATGCTGCACTTACAAATTTTGGCCTGAACATAAACCACGCTGACAAAGTATGGTCACCTCTGGGACTGAAATGAAGGCAGTTTACCACAGTATGGCCGTATGGGAGAGGAAAACCTTATATGGACACTTACAGCAAATATATGTTAAAAGGCTTTGAGACCTTGCATAATGATAAGCCCATCTCTTCCTAGGAGAGGTAACAGGCTGAAACGACAGTGTCAGAATTGAAGCCTCTTAATATATGGTATTACCGTGTTGCAAAGATCTGAGACTCAGGCTTGCGCCGACTTACCACTGTCCTAACACAGGAGAAGTCACTTCATTTGCCAAAAGCTTGTCATCTGCAGAGACAGACCTGGAAGAAAGGAAGTGTTCTCACAGTGTTGTGGGCAGGGAAACCAAGGGCTGTGGCTGTAACAGTTTTGTTTCTCCCCCACGGAGATGAAGTGCCCGCTGTCTTTGCTGGGCAGGGGAGCAGCTACCGAGGGACCCCTCTGAGCTTGCGCAGAAGGAGGTGGTGGCAAGGCTGCGAACTGCATTCGCATCCGGTGGGCTCTAGCTCAGCGCCGCAGTCGCTGCCGCCTTCTCGGAGCCTCCCGTTGCTGAAGGAGAAGTTTATATTACATGGAGGAGGAGGATAATGCCTCAACACATCCCCACTGGAATAAATAAGCACCATAAGTCAAGAGGTCAAACAGAACTTGCTTTTCTACTACTTTTGTAGTCAGTCTGGTAATTTTTGTTTGGCTTAGGGAAAAATAGGAGTAAGTGTTAAATTCTTGCTTAAAAGATTGCCTCTCTTCAGAGAAATTTGTTACCCTTTTTCTCATTTTCAGCATGGAGAACTTGCTTTTGCAGCAGAGATTTTGACATAAAGTGTCTTGATAGAATAATAGGCATGAGATGGATTGCAATCTATTGCCTCAAGACTTTGCCAATCATAAACTAAAATCAGTTAATGCCTTGAGTTAAATCTTGCTATATTGTGCAATGTGCTAGTAGTATTAAAAAAATCAATCCAGAAAATATATTGATTATATTATCTCCATAGCAACAAACAATAACGGGATAATGTTAGCTTAATAATTGTGCTTTGTGAAAACCTTTCAGAATAATTACTGCATTGTGGTCTTTTCACAATGTGGAATGCAATAACGCTTCTTCCTTGACTGCAGTCACCATCAGCACTGCGTCAAGAGATGCTGTTTTTGTGTGCATGCATATGTATTCATGGGTAATTTTGCTCTGGGTGAAACAATTTAGCAGACTATTTTGGGATCCATTTTTAAATGGTCAAGACCACAAATTGACAATTGTTTTCTATGTGGTTTGTTTTCTCCCACCTCCTCTGACAACTGCCTACTGTAAAAAGAGGCAGGTTCTTTATCCTGCGCCTTGCTTTACAAGGCACAAAGATTTTGACATGTAACAAAACTGTATGTCCAGCTACTGTATTAAGAATCTGGAGGAGAGAGGAACTCTGCTCTGAAGACAGTGCTTCAAAGCTGTTCCTTTAATTGAATTCCATCTGTCATCCTCTAGAAATGACCTGTTATACAGGAGCTGAGATACCGGCCTGTATTTTGGAGGACCTGATTTTCTTGTGCATCCTGCATTGTCACACAAAAAAAACTGAGGTTGTCGTGAATAAATGTGTATATATGCTTACCTCTAAGTAGAGGTGTATGTGTATAACATTTTTAGCTTGAAATTTTATCTGGAGAGTCAGAGGAATAGATGTGTACACTCTTCATCTGGGTCTTGCTTTTATTTTTACTTCCAGGTCAGCCTCATTAATTTGATCTTGAGTTAAAAAGAAGTGTAGACCTAAGTCTGTGATGGAGAG
>Ga0181612_124697_pt1 | contig 10235 bp, 10 predicted proteins | sample HoacroProtozoa21_FD_119630 | JGI IMG/M metagenome (GOLD analysis project Ga0181612, IMG submission 119630) | Hoatzin crop microbial communities from Cojedes, Venezuel. Combined Assembly of Gp0051906, Gp0051904, Gp0051908 | reverse complement strand
AACTGTAACAAGACAAAAAAGACAATACCGATTTTGACATCTAGGGTAGCAGGATTCTGTTTAATTTTGTATTTCAAATAAACTAAGGATTATCTGTCAGGGATTATTATTACAGGAATAATATCAACACAGACTTTACTTTTGCGTGTTAAAACAAGACTCTCTTTCAATATTTTCTCCTGCCATCAACATCCTTCCTATATTTTTAGAAATATGCGGTAACACTTTCTCCCACACAATTAAAAAAAGTATTTTCACATTTTAATGCAAACCTTGCCATCTAAAAACAGAGCTTTGAAACAAAATTAACAGCTGATTCATTTCTTATCTTTCACCTTTTAAAATCAGGATATAAATTAATCAGTATAACTTCAAAGCCATTCTGTCTTGCCTCTGCTGTTTGTCTCCAGCACTTTCTGCTGTAGGACTTTGACCTACCAGGACAACATCAAGAGTTGCATTGTGCATTAAGCCACCGCCATGGGCTGAGTTTGAGCTTTGATTTACCTTCCATTTAAATTATACAAGCCCTAACCATGACTACAGCTGAATTGGAGTATCTGAGGCCTTGAAACAACATGGGACCTGAGTGCTTGTGGTGAAACAGCTTACCCTACAAAGCTCTCTGCAATTTGAACGCGATGCAGCTAATGAGCAATGAGGAGCACCTCTTACTTGCCACCATTCTGCTGATACTCAGACCTGCTCTGGAGGAATGAAAGCTCCATGTTCTGGCTCCAGGCTCAGACAGGAGTGATGCTGCTGTCTACCACCTTCTAACTGAGAGGAGTGCCTGCCCTTGAAGGTAACACAGGGTGCAGCAAGCTTACTCTAAGGACTTGCCCTTTGCCTTGGACTTGTGACTATGTCTGGCTTTAGGCTCTGAGTCAAGTGCTTGGTAGGATATTAATATCTCTTCTGTCCCCATACGATCAATGCAGAGAGAAAAAGATGTAGGACAATAGAGGGTGCTTAGGAAAACTGCACTGGTGTAGAAACTAACCTGCTTAACTACATGTTTAGGAGATGGCACCCTGGAAGGGTATCCTGTTGAGTATCATGGCCCTACATGTCTGTGAGAAAAGATGAAATAGCTTCAAAAATATGTCACCTAAGTGTTCTGGAAGCTAGTCTGCATGGATGCCAAGTTCACTAGTGACCCCTTCTCATAACACAGCCATTATGTCTACATATTCAGATCCCTGTCTGCAAAATGTTCCATGCCCAAAAAAGATCATGATGTAGTCTGACAACAATTTCTAGTCAAAGACAGAAAATGGATCAAATCTCCCCAGCTGGCTTTGCTTAATGCAAGACCAGAGGGATAGACATAGGCAAAAAGTGCTATAGCTGTCTTTGTAACCCTGGGTCCAATGCTATCGCACACAGGCCCTGCATGAGCCAAAGCACCTTTAGCCATGTGTGATGTGTCTGCAGTGCCGGACAGAGGAATTTAAGGGGAAGGATCACACTGCCTTTAGCATTGTTTTATTTCATCAGAATGACCAAAAAGAAGCTAAAGAAAGCCCCAGACATTTTGTGCTACAGATTGTGCCCTTGGACCTCCCCTGATCTTTCCTTCAAGAAATGAACACTGTGCTATTTTAAAACTATTTTATAGTAATTTCAGTAGGTGATCATAAGGTACTATGACCAAAGGACAGGTCGGACTTCTCTGTACACTTACATTTTACTAAAGATACAATTACTTGCAAAAAAGGGTACCATGCATTCATTTTGGCAGAAACGTTCTTTTGGAATTGTGCTGAGTTCTTCTGGATTTTGTGGTGAAGCAAAATAGATTTTTTTTTTTTTTTAACCAGAACTACTTTTGTCACCATAGCAGCTTCGCAAATACAAGTAGCTGAAATGTCAGAGGATGTCAGTCCATTAAGGACTCTGAAAGAGCTTATCTTTTGACAGTTATGAGTTGGGGGTCAGTTTGTTCCCCTTACGTCAGCAGGAAATTGAAGATTTTTGAAGAGCAAAACATACAGTAAACATATTAAGCTTTATAGAAGGAATTTCTCCTCTATTCTTCAAAGGTGAAATATAAGAAATTGATGAATGAAGAAATACAATGTGGAGAAATATCATTACACCTGTTTGAAGAGAATTCATTCAGCCTTGTTTTGCAGACTTTTGCTCCAGAGCCTTACATCAATTTTTTGCTTAAGAATATAACCCCTTTCATTTTACTACAGCCAGACATGATTTTTCATTCTATGGACTATGAACCTGTGCATTCAAATGCTTCTCATTATCAAAGTAACCTATTTTATTCTTAGACTTTTTAGGCTGGTTTGCTTATGTCTCATCTTCTAATTATAAAGAATTTTTTTAAGCAACAAGATATCTTGTCCTTGATAATAATTCCAAAGGCTTATGTTTTGAAGTAGACTCTGTAGTGCAAAAACACAACTGACTGACTGTGAAAATCAGTCAAATGTATCCCCACCCAATCCCACATCAGTAGGAGCTTGGATTCAAAGAATATAATAGGCTTATCCCTGTTCTTTTAGACATATATTTCCACTAATGGCTTTTATAGATTTTGATTCCCACAGTTCTCCATCCATATAATTTAAAAATAAAAGATTTTGCTGTTCCTTGGATACATGACCTTTCAAATGAATGAGGCTTCTGATTAATCCAAAACACAAACCATTGTCCTTGTAAAGAACTTTAGCTTCAGGAAGATTGAAGACATGAAAAGACAAAGCTGATATTTGCAGTAAGCTCAATACCGCGCTTCTTGTTCAGTCTCAGTGACGTGGTGTATGTCAATAGTAATTTACCCTGTAAATCTTTCACATTCTAGTTGTATGGTAAGCAGGCAATCTGCAACATGCCTGAATTTTTATAATGTATAGACACCAGAGGGGCAGATTTATGCAGGAGTGCAATGATCCATTACTTTCAGTGATCAACACAAGACTTGTTCTCCCTGTACTGCAATTCTGCCATACTGCTTGTCAGAAAGGAGCACTTGCTGGATGCTAACTAAAGCAATGCTATGTGCTCATCTTAAAACAGTGCTGTATTTTCCACTACTGCATAAAAGTACTGCAAAGATACTTCAATAAATCTCCAGAAGATTTTTTGGCTATTATGACATAAGACTGTCAAAGATAATACAGAGGCTTTTTTCCTTTGTTTGATGGAACGAAATACTATGTGAAAAAATTGTTCAAAACACAGTTTTGTATTTTGAACACAAAAATCCTACTTTCTTTGAAATGGACCCTAAAGGAAATGCAAAATTAAACAGTTCACACTGGCATATGTCCATATGCACACTGCTTCAGCATTACTGTGCCATCTAGTTCTGCTCCTATAAAATGTCTTGTAACACTTTTCAGCTCACAGGATACTCCTCTGAAGATACTGCTTTTTAATTCAATAGAGTATAATGAGATTTTGTATTGCTGCTGCTTTTAACACTGTCATTTAGTGAAGGAAAGAATAAAACCATTGTTGCCTAGGAAAAGCTATCCTCTGTTATCTCATTGCTCATGAGCACACAGGTTTCAAAGTGAATATTACAATGCCTAAAATTGTGAACACACCATTACAAAGAGCAAAGACATTATTATCGTGCACTATCACCCTCTAGGTCTGCCAAAAAAATTAAATGTCACCTCTGGTCAAAACCAAGCATAATGAAATGCACCTTCATGACAGAGAGGAAGCAGTAGGTATAAGGTCTGTGTTGCAGCACATTATATTTTGGGAAAAGACAGGTACAAGCTTAAAGGGCTACGTCCACTCTCAGATAAGACTCTCCCTGAGGTCTGTGAAAGAATCAGTTTAACAAAGTACTTGGTTCTAGCAGGAAGATTGAAACCAGCCATGAAAGAACAAAATTTTCAAAGCAGCAGGAGACTAACTTTCATGCAGTAGTGTGACCCTGCACCTCTGAAAATGTAAAAGATTCAAATAATTGTCCAGACAACAATGGTGGGGTGTCTGTGTGTGCTCGTGTGACCAGCTTACAAGGAGTATTGCACAGCATGATGGAGAGGTGTTCAGAAATACGCAGCCCTAGCTGGCTGAGGTAGTTGGGTTGCTGGAAGCCAAGGTAGCTAGCAAAGGCCAATATGGGAGCACTGCTGTGACATTACCATTGTGCACTAGCTTGTTCACATTAAACTGTGTGATAAAAGATCATCTGCACATCCACAAAGGAGCACAGAAAGATGATGGCAGGTGGAAGAGCCCAGATAATATCCTGGCCTTGTCTGCATCCAGGCCTACTGCAGGAGCTATCAACCTGTCAAAGGCCCACATCCACAAGCCCAGACAAGCAGAGAGGCACAAAGGCAGGTGAGAACCAAAATTAAGGACTCAGAAGAAGGGACACCACATCCAAGCCCCTCCCAGGGCTGTCACAGGAAAGCCTCAGCCCCACTGTCCAAATGTGAAACCTGTCACCACGGGTCAACACTGGAGGCCTGTACATCCAGGTGCCAGCAACTGGGGAGAGTGGGATCCAGGGGCAACTACTGGGCAGACAGAGTGTATGACCACAGCTGATGGAGGGACCCATGCCATATATATACCTACACAGATCTATGTTCTCACTAGTGGACCTCCATGTTGCTCTGCTAGGGAGGATAGGAGGATGAGGCGGTTGGTGCTGTTTGTGTTTGTGGCTGTCTGTGATCTATGTGGCTGCCCATGTATATATGTGTTGTATATGTGTTGTATATGTGTGTGTTGTGTGCACATACCTGCTGGGAATTCATCTTCAGCCTCACCAATGTTGGACCTGGGGTGTGGAGCCACAGCACCCTTGCCTCTCTTGAGCTGTCAGATCCAGTATGATATATTTTCCCCTAACAGTTCAGACTTAGCTCGGCTATGCCTGGGTAACACTGCATTGTACGCTGGAGAAACTGCTATAGAAGCCAAAACTGCTGCTTGTTGTACTTGATACATTTCATGTTGCACCCACTGATAGGCATATTCTAGGGTTCACTCTGAATGTATCTCCAGATGATTACTTTTTACTAACTCTAATGTCGAGAACAAACATTAATCTGACCTGGAACAGTCTCTAGTATATTCTCACCCACAGACAGCAAGGATAGCAAACAAACATATTTGATAAAGACATGCCCATTTAGTAAATATATCAGGAATATGAACTTTTAGTGATAGCCACAATCTACGCACCACTGTTTGGACCTAGAGCCCTCCATTGATGCTGGCCATCCCTAGAGGGGCTGGTTTCTGTGGGCTTTTTAATTCAGTTATATGGTAAGTCACATGCACTGGCAGCAGAGAAGCACCCTAATTAAAATGCTCTAGAGGGGGCCATGTATAATGTTTATTCCAGCAAGTTCAGGGAACACATTGTACTTCTGATGTTCGAGTTTCAAAAAGGAGTACATGTTTAACTTGGAGTGCATCATCTTGCCAGGAAAACAAAAAAAACAGAACCAAAAAAACCCAAACCTGGTACAAAACCAAATTAACAAAACCTCAAAACCTCTATCAAAACCTTTTTATTTTCTGAAGTTACCATTATGCTGAGTTCATTGACTAATCCTTAAAATTCTCCCATCTCTGTCTCCAGCATGGTGCTTTCAAAGCCCATTAGCTGAACTATCAGGGGTGACAGCGTAGTGAATGGATCTGGGGTGGAGCCCAAGTTGTCTATTCTAAACCTTTCTCAGTTTATTTATTTGGTGAGGCGGAGTGTCAGAGAAGCAACTATGAGCTTGAGGGTGTGTCCAAAAGCATCCAGTGCCCCTGGTTGAGCTTCCTCCCTTTATTTGCAAGTGAGCGTGCCAAATGCCTGGCTACCTCTGAGCAGGCAGGCTTGCTTTCCAGCATTTTCAGGTGACATAATTATCCTTCTGTAATTGAGGCAATGGATGATATCTTTTGCCCCGTCCTCCAGTCGCCATCCTATGATGTGGGAAGGTAGGGCACAGCCCTCTCCCATCTGCCATTCCCATCTTTTCAGGGGATGGGATTGTGTAAGCAGCCCTTTCCCACCCTCCTTGTCTGTGAGGAGCTCTGGCACTCTCCTCATTCAAAGCATGTTTTCCACAGGGTGTCCATACTGCCAAGTACCTCCTATACTTCAGTGTGTACCAAATGCTCCATTCTGTTCCCCATGCTCTCATTTATGTCTCCTAAACCCTTATTATTCCCAGCAATCCTGATAGGTTATATATCTTAGGAATGCCCTTCCACCTTGGAATTTTCCAAGGTCTTCTCTCTATCCCGCTCATCTTAGGGATATGATGGAGATGGGGCCTACATAGGATTATTCTATACAGCAGTTAAATGATTGCAATGTTCAATCATGATAGTGATTTGGAAGCTAGGTCTGTAGCAGCTGTTCTGCACTTGGCACTCATACCCTGCTGCAAGGAGGGCAGGGAGAGAAGTGGCCTCAGGCTTACCATCAGCTCTCCAGTACATAATCCACTGTTAGTGGGAGGTCAGCCATCCAAAATGTATAAACCTACCCATCAAAACCCCCAACACAACTTTCTGATTGGGATTTTGAGGACAGTGCTGAGGTTAAAAATTTGAATTACTCTGAGCAAAAACCAGGCAGAAGAGTCCTGGAGTACTTGCATACTAGACATTTTGTGGCCATGGTTACTGGCATTGTAGGAATATACCGTAGTAGGAATATACTAGACATAATTAGTAATAACATCAGTAATAAAAAAAAGAAGATTCTAACATTCGCCAAGTTTGCATTGAACTGATGGTCAGCTGGAGGTATACACAACCGAAGGAAACTGAACTAGCTTTGAGAAACAGCTCAAGATCTTTCCTCCCTTACTGACAAGGAAGATCTGGATATTTGCAACTTTTAAACTCAGACTCTTGCTACTCATAAAAGCACAACTATTATGGGTAATATAAATTCTTTTACCTCTTGCATTCATGAACCCCTTTATAATTACTGGAGCAATTAGTGAAAATTAGGAAAAGCCATTAATAAAGGAAAAAAATATATAAATAGAAAGCTGAGGTGGATGAACCTGTGATAGGAAAGGGGAAATTGCGCCTTGATCCTTCTCACAGAGGATTTAAATCTAGTGGATGTCCTAGCATCTCCACTTCTATTCAGGATAGTTGGCATATACTGATTTTGAGATGCTTATTTTCAGTGATGTTACCAGCACTTGCTGACTGCAAGTGCTTGTGAAGATATGTTAGAGAATAGGCTAAGATGTCCCAGCAACACCGAAGTACTGAACACAGGTGAACGGGAGAAAAGAAGGGGAAAAAATGAACAAAATAGCCTCAGTATCACACAGCAGCAAGGGAGAAGAATCTGGGGAGAAACGGATGTAACAGCAAAAATGGAGTATACCAACCTCTTCACTCTCGTAGTGGACTAGGATATACGAATATTGGTCAGGACTACCTGTATTTGATATGTCAGTTATTGTTTATACAATATTACATGTTCATCTGAATTGGAAGACAAATGAATTGCAAAATGCCTGATGATTGTGAAATAAGTTGATACTGAAGAAACCAGAAGAATATCAATGATTCACCACTTCCTTCTGACAGCCTTTATCTTCCTTCCCAGAGCCAAAGAGTGCACACCATGCAAGCAAAGGCTACACATTTAACCTTCCCTTGGAGGAAGATATATCAATGATGCAGAAGCTGCATGATAGGTGTGACACTAGCAAATATCTGGTTCATTTTCAGTCAGAAGGCTAGTCAAATGAACATTACCCAGAGCATCATAGATTTTCAGTGTTCTGGTAGGAACTGTGTCTACTTTAAGGAAAAGAAATTTAGCTTTGCCAGTGAACAAAACACAAAAGCTACCTTAACAAAAGACTTTGCTACAATTTTTTGAGGCCATAACTTCATTTTAGAAAACAATGTGCCACTTCTCACTTTTGACAGGCTGTGATCAAAATTAATCCATCTCATTGGGAGGGTAAAACTGAGCTAATCTTTAATATATAAATTTTTCTAATATTCTGCAAGGAAATATGACATATCATTTTGCAAAAAGTTTAGTTACTTAAAAAAAAGAAGAAAAATAGGAAAAGGAGAGAACAGCTAAAGACATATGAGCTGATATTCTCTGTCTGTCTATGATATTTACTCTCATGTAAGTATCTTAGTGATAATCCATTACCATAATTGTAATGATAAAGTATATGCTTTCTCAATAATGTCCCCTCTTGGGAGTGCCCTGTATCTGCATTTAACACAATGCAGTAAGAACTGACATGGCACTGATAACTAGTAGCTCTGTGTGGTACCTAAGATGGAAGGTAGGCATTACAGAGATTCATCAATCAGAATGTTATTTCTTTCTAATCAACCATTACTGTCTGTTCTCTACCTTGTGCACGGAAGTGCCTTCCCATCCAGAATCCTTTGCTGAGTACTTTATTGAATTACATTCAAGTTTTAATGGAATTTACAAATAATTCTCTTAATAGTCCATGAATTAGCTTTGGTGCCTTTTCTGTACAGTGTTGTTTCCAATAGGAGTACCAACTGTCTGTTGTTGTCAGAAGATTATTTTCTGATACTAAAATGCAAATCCATGGATAATGGTATATGGTATCAGAAGAATATATTGTGGACAAAAGAGGTTCATGTTCAAACTGCAATTCTTACCTATATTCCTTTAGTTGGAGTCACAATGAAGGAACAGAAGCCTGCAGGGCATATTTAATTTGTATTAATCAGGTTGCAAATGTCCTTAATTTTTGCATCTTTGGCAAAATATCTGCATCCTGCTTTCTTCCCAGCTGCCAAAGACACCTTGAAACTACTTTCCAGTACCAGCGTAGCAGAAGCCCAATTATGCACTTACTACATGTTTAAAAAAAAAGTAAGAAAAAAAGACTGTGCTCTAAGTTAGTACTATACTCTCTATCCCTCCTCCCCAGCATCTCCTGTGCCAGAGCTCTGACAGCCACTTCTTCAGAAGAAAAGCCCAGCAGGTGAGGTGTTTTCCTGTACCTGCACAGCCAGCACACTGCAGCTGGCACTTAAACAGCTAAGCAGTAAGTCCAAGAACAGTCTTAGGCAGACCAGGGTCCCAACGCACAGGATGTCACCCTGAAGTTGCACACCCTGGAGACTTTTTTGTCATGGAGGCAGATGACAGAGTACATGTATGGAAGCTCCTGACCTACTCCTGGGCAAGGTGGACTGTGGTTGAAAGTATGCAGAATTAATAAAAGACAGTAAATTCCCTGTCAAACTCAACTGTATTTCTTTCCTTTTCTGATGTGCATTTCTTTTCCAGGCTTTTTGTTTAGAAAAGTTGAACAGATGTTTACACAGACAGTGGAGAAGAGACAACAAATACTGTGTTGGACATTCAGGGTAGTGAGATCTTTCATCCTACTTCCTTGTATTTTGTGTCATGATAAAACAATATAAAACACATTTAAATATTTAATTCCTATTCACAGCAGTATAAAATCCTCTCCTACAACAAGGTTTACTTATGAGCAGGCCAACTAATATAACACATTTTTTCACAGTGGGACACAGTAACTATACATGTTAATGAAGAGTTTTTATGTCATGTATAATGCTGCAAGCTGTGTCATACTGTGGGAACTGATTTAGCAACTCACCACACAGACAAAAGGCTGTATGTTTTAATTTTCTCCCCACTGAGAAACCCGCCATTAAATTATCACCCTTCAAAGCTACCACTACACATGCACAATGCACACAATTATCAAAAATTAGCGTTTGAAAGGAGATGGAAAAAAGTATTTACAGGAAAATAAAATTCATGGAAAAAATACAGGCAAAATACAGTCTGCACTTGCACATCTTTTGACTGTCCTTATGGTTTCATGTTCCAGATGCTTCCAGATAAATGATCCTGTTAATCACCAATTTATGTTGATTGCACAGACTGTCACTGGAACCCTGAGTAATGACCCTAATTAATACAGCTGTTCCTGACTCTGGTATTTGAAAAACACCGCAATGACATAAGGGAGTACTGAAGTAATATACTAAAGCAACTACAGCATCTGTTTGAATACATTACACTTTTAAGTAAATGAGTAATTTGCTGTCACTTAAAAATATTTTTTGCTTGCCATTTTGTATTCTTTTGTATATATATAAAATATAAAATATAATATACAATATATAATACTGATACATTTATATATTAATAGATATTAATTATATATGCTATATAATATGTTAATTTATATTTATCCCAACCACCTTTTTCTTCTCTTTTT
>Ga0181612_122897_pt1 | contig 10235 bp, 8 predicted proteins | sample HoacroProtozoa21_FD_119630 | JGI IMG/M metagenome (GOLD analysis project Ga0181612, IMG submission 119630) | Hoatzin crop microbial communities from Cojedes, Venezuel. Combined Assembly of Gp0051906, Gp0051904, Gp0051908 | reverse complement strand
TGTGTATATATGTATATATATATATATATATTTTTATCTTATTCTCTCTTTAACAGAATAGTGACCATACTATTCTTTAAGTAATGCCAAACAAGTATCAACAATGGTATATTCTCCTAGAGGTTTAATGAATTCAACATTTATTATTGCGTAGGGTGAATGGAAAACAATGATTATTAGAATAAAAGGTTTCTTTTTCAATGTCTATGCATAGCCACATTTCTTAAAAAGAAAAACAGGCTCAGATCTCAAATGTTTAAAACAAATAAAAATAAAAAATACAAACAGTAAAAGCAAATGAAATAGTACCTTTATCAAGGAAGCTAATGTTTTCCTATAATATATTAAACAAAAATTGCATTAGCTTTAGGAAAGGCTATGACGTTTCAAATTTGGGTGATTTTGCAAATTAACTAAACTACAAGGGATGTAACATAATGGAGTTGTTAGAAAATGAGCATAAATATGAAAAACTAACTACTTGCTAGTCCTCAGCATGACTGAGAAAGTTTTACAAGCAACATGATTTTTCCACAGTAGCTTTAAAATGGAAAAAATGTCCATGTAAATAATGTTTTTGACATGTGATTTATTTTGGGTTTTACTGTTCGTATAGAAAGTACTTTCCATTACTCAGGCTGTTGAACGCTGCTATTAGTCATGTCCTTCTGTTAAGATTTTTGCGTATCTTTCATTACCCAGCCAATGTGTAAATCATTACCATAAACAGTCTCAAATACAGCTCTTAGAAATATAACTCGCAAACCCGCAAGGCATCCCAGCTATTGCCTTGAGGGCGATACTAGTGATGCACCACTACATTTCAGCGCATGGACAGCCACAGATGCATCTCGCAAATCTCAGTTTAGTAGCCAAAGGGCTAGACGCAGACTGCTTAAGTGACAGTGAGGTGCAGGGCCATTCAGACTGACCAAGCAGGATACCTAGGTGCTCTGCATAATCCACAAGAACTGCAGTCACTTCTAGTGGTGTGCAGAGGACTATTAAAATTGCCTCTGCTACACCCCTGCCTCTCTTCATTGTACAAATATACAAACTCCGTTCTCTTACGAAGGTCCTCAAGCAAAAAACTTTAAAATATTGTAACTCCTAGAAGATTAGACGAGCTTACTGTTGATAACCCAATAAAACTTTGTATTGCAGCAACTCCTATATGTCATTGTAGGCTCTTCTATGCATTCAAGGTTCAGATGAAGCAGTTTTTATTTTATGTTTGTCTAGAGCACAACTGCATATTTGAATGGGCTTTGCTATTTTCTAAGAAAGTACGTAACAGTGTTGTAACAATCTAAATAGTACATAACACTTATTCATAACAGAATTTTAAATACTTCTGCAGGATAATAGCCAATCTTTACTCTAATAAGGTTCAAGCTGATACTTCTCATGCTGTAGGACCTAAACACATGACTGCAAGTCTAGACTGAGAGCAGGTCCTCGCTGTCCCACCATTCAAGAAAAGACTGTAGAAGAAATGTATGGCTGAAGGTCCACAAGAGAGTCATCAAGCAAATAAAATACTTATGGGAAGAAAGACCTGAACATCTCACTTTAACAGGAAATCCATCTGAGCACAAAACTTGGCCCTAATCCTTCTGAGAAAGGATTAATTTCTGCCAGCAGCTGCTGGCTGTGAAACTTTCCCGATGTATCAGGTGACCAACTCTGCACACATAAGCCATCTATTTAACTTTTAGAACTTGTTTATACGTAAGAAGTCCTTCAGATGTGGTCAGTACCAGTATAATTGTGATCTCCCCCAGTCTGCATTTTATTTTGAACCTAAGTTAGCAAGGATAAGGCTTACTTAATTTTAGAAAATGTAAAACTCATGGCAGCAGCATAAAACACTCTTTGGTGAAACAAAGCTCCTTCCTAAGCAAGCAATTGAAAATCAATACCAATAGTATTTAAAATATTTATTTACCATTTATTATCATGCAGTTTAATGAAATACATCAAACTTCTACTATGAAACCAAACCATGAAGTGCATCTCCCTACATCCAGTTTCCATAAGGACAAACGACACAACCATGTACCAGCAAAGAAAAGGTTTGCGAGGTTCTAATATACACTATATTGGTTTTGTTGCTGCAATATTATTAACAGGACCTACTTTTATATTGTTTTAAATAAGAATCACTTTCTTAAAAACAGCTACCGTACAGAAATACAATTTAGAGACCTAAAAAACTGCAATTTCTTTCAGCAAGGACTTCAAATTGTATCACCATCACAGTGAAAAATTTTCTAAACCGTATTTTCCAACGTTATGCTTTTTTGATTTCCCAGTGTCAGACTACTAATGTGACAGCAAATTGTAGTCATTAGTCAAAAATAGTCAGTAAAATGGTTTATATACTTAAAGTGACCTTGAGACTGTCTTGTAAAATATTGATAGCCAAAACAATTGCTGTTTCATGATTGCTCCTGACTAAATGAAATCATACTTCAATTGAAAAACAGAACCGAATCTCATAAAAAAAAAAATAATTCTACACCAAGTTATTACTTTCAGATGTATATGGAAATATGGAACTACAAAGGAAATCTGAACATAAGTGTAGCAAGTTAGAAATTCACCTAAAACTTAAAGATTTCCAATCAAATTTACTATGCTACTGGCATACTGGCATATCAATTACATTAGTAAAGTATGTGATAACTATACATTGCAATTCCTGAGAAATAAAGAATTGTCTACCTAATTATTAATCAGTCCTGTGTAAAAGCCTTGTAATTACAAAGGCCCTAATCAGAAACGAAAGTCCCACACAGTGTTGGATAAACTTCAGTCTTCTCAACCTAAGTTTTTAAGTTTTTATGTTGGTTGTGTGACTTAGTGCGATTTTTTTTTTTTTTTTGAGAGGGGGGGTGTACGCCACAAGTCAATTTTATTTTTCTCCTTTTTTTGAAGAAGTCAAAAATAGGCAAATTTGCCAACAATAAAATATTTTTTTGATAATACCAAACTGTGTCAGTGTTACTTTTGAGAGAAGAGAGGTGCATTTCATGACTTCTCCAAAAACTATCCAAAAGTGACAGGAGCAACAACAGTTGCTGCTAACTCAAAGATGATTATTATGCATAAAGTTGTTCTGTTTAAAAGGAGCAAAGATACTGCTCTGTAGCAATGCAGTACTACTAACATACAGGTAAGACGAAACATTCTGAAAATGGACTCTTTTTCTTCTAATGTTTCCTTTTTTCCCTGCTCCTGTTCTTTTTCTCTCATTCCATTTTCCATCTTTCTCATTCCCCCTCACACACTACTCACCTCACTGCACACACCCCCTCGGTTCTCATTCTTCCAGATACTCCCCACCCCATTTTCTGAGTTATCCTCAGAGATCTCTCACTCTTCTAGTTTTTCCAAATTCTTTCTCTTTATGACAATGAATTTTTAATTGCTTTGTATTTTTGGCTATTTAGTATTTCTCTGTGTGCGCTACTTGTAAATTATTAAGTAAATACTACAATTAGCTTGTCTAATTTCAGTGAAGGAAGATACATGCACACTAAATAGCATGTTCTTTTTGGGAATACATGCCTGGGAAATAAATAGCTTCATTCACAATTATAGTGGAATTCAGTTGGACTTCTACAGTTAATCTTATTATTGCCATCACGATAAATCCCACTTCCAAAGATATGCAATTAGCTTTCAAATGAAAGGACATATGAAATAGCTTAAGCCAAATACATCTATTTTCTGAAAAGAAAATCAAGATCACTTTACAAAGGTCAGTATTAGTAATCATTGAGCATTTCAAAGGGATGGTGAAGATGTGTATATTTAATTGTAATGACACAGATAATTCCTTTGAGTTTTACATGACTACTTTCAGATAAAAGTAAATATATGCAGTGTTAAAGATTAACATTTCAGAATTCAGTAGCAAAAAAAAACCAAACCACCACAGTCTTAAAGGTTAGGATTTTCAGGTTTTCTTGCTTCTAACAGCCTTCTAAATACACTGCCTTAAGTCGTACTATTAGTAAAACTATAGCTATAAGGTATAAGCTACGCAGCAAAACCAGTACATAGACTTGTCACAGCAAGGCATGTAGCTCTTCCTTTCTGCTGTAACTTAGGTCAAAACTAGAGAGTGGATTTTTTGGTTGGGTTTTTTTTTTTTTTTTTGGTTGGTTGGTTGGCTTTGGGGTTTTTTGTTTGTTTTTTTGTGGGGGTGAGTGGTTTTTTTGTTTGTTTTTTTTTATTATTAGGGTTTTTTGTTTTGTTTTGTTTTTGTTTTTTTACAGGTAGCAATCAGTAAATATAAACTATTCATGAAACAAAGTGGCATTTAAAGCAGTCATGAAAGCACTGGGGTACCCTTTGTAGACATCTGTTCAGTGCAAAAGACTGAAAATTACCTAATGAACAGACGAGGCAATCTATGTGGAAGATTAAAGAGAAAATATAATCAAGGTTGGGGTGTACACCTAAAGCCAGAATTCATCTGTCTATATAGGAAAAAATAATGTGACAATTGTATTTTAATAGCAGAGGTTAATTCCTGAAAACTTTCTAGTCAATTAAGTATTTAAGAAACCATCTAACTAATTGAGGTGAGTTCTTCATAAGACTGTAAATAATTACTAAGAGATTTATTTCTTTTCTAATTATCTTTGGTACAGACTCTTCAAACTTCCAGTGCAATTAACCTTAATGAAAACTTCGCTGATTTAAAGATAAATTAACATCATTTTGGTTATCCTAAATAACATATACCCTTCACAAAAGGCTGAATATTCTTCATGCAACTTTCCACACGCCAATGCTCTTCCAAAACGGATGACATCTCTTAGAATCTCATCTTGGGTCAAGCATACCTTAACTATTGATTTCACTTGCATGTAATACTAATATTTATGGTAACAAGTAGCAAGGATGCAGGTTTTTTATTAACTACTGAGTATTTTTTGTCAAACATTAAACATTGGATTTTTTTCCGAAGTAAATAACAGGTATTTGCCTTTATAGATGTATTAACTCTTCCACTCTTGCAAGAAACCTAGTAAAACACTAGTAAAGATACACAATGGAACAACTGTCATACTTCGTAAGATATTAAAACACCAAGAAACAAAGCATCAGCAGGGATGATGAAGTACTGCTCTGAGAAACAGGAAACCTCAAGCAGGGCTGAAGTACGTATGATTGGGTACCAAAAGCCAGAAACTGCTGTGGGCCATGACAAACTAGCTTCATCTTGGTGGCCTTCTTCGGAAACAAGAAGCTAGTGACCGAGTAACAACAGAGCAATAAATGTAAACTCAGTCATTTAGCTAACACATTCTCTGGACAATTCAACTGTTTCTTCCAAGGTGGCAGGACAAATCAACACAGACGTAAAAGAGAAACTCTACAAACTTAACTCTAGGTGAACTCAACTGAAAGTCTAAAGTTTTGTATTTCAGCTACATGTAACTCACTTTCTGAACATGAAAAACTCCCTCCAGCAATTACTTAAAAGCAATCAGAATTATTTGGAAATAGGATTGTGCATAATTAGCTCCATATATTTTGCATAATCTTCTTCAGAGCTACAAGGCCATTTTTGTGCTGCTGTTCTTTTCCAAACACAATGTGCTTCTTTCATCTATACACAATATGGATATGAGTATACTAGAAAGTAACTGCAATTATCAGAAGATCAAATGCATGATAAAATTAAAGTATTAGATCAAAGATTTCACATTTTTGTCAAATACCTTTGGAAACATATTGTACTATTTAAGAGTATGAAACAGCTCATGTATATTCAGACACAGCAAGATGAACACGTACACAATACTACAGTGGTGCTCTTGAAAACATACTAGATCTGATACTTGAAACTTTACATTAGTATTCTAAGATCTTTGTATCACTGAACAAACTTTCTCAGTCTAGTGAAAATCACAGTAACATCAGCATCACAGCAAAATGCACTCACAGATTTATTGGTTTCTGCTTTTTGAAAGTTAATAACATTTATATTCACAGAGATTAAAAGGGAGGGTCACGTTTTCTTCCTAAATTTAGTATTTACCATATAAAATTTCAAGCCAAGAGATGGAAATAAATCATGTTCAGATTTATGGGTGTTCATTGTTTAAGTATCATCCCAACAGGTTTATTTTTTGACACATCTAACACTAAAACAATACACCTCCTTAGCAAATCCTATGCTAACTGGAGGCCCGACACGTATGACAACCAAATAAGCTCATCTGAGCTGAGCTCTGTCTAGCCATTACTAAAAATCACAACCAATAAATAGCTTGAAAATGTTATATTAGACATTTATATTTACTGCCAATCAAAACGAGACTATCATCATGAGATCCTGAGATACCACATTATACTGTGATAATGAATTGACTCATCTTTACTTAAAAGCTATTCTTTTGACGTTTGTAAGTATTTATAAAATATTCTTTATTTATTTTCATATAAACCTAGCAAGTATTCACTATCTTTTCAGTGCCAAGAGCCTAAAAGAAAGACATATCTACTTTAATAATAAATTTGGAAGTGGACTCTTTTACCATCTTCTTCTCAAACCAGAAACATAGAAAGTTCAGTGCTATGATAAATCTTCCAGATACCAATAATGTCTTCCTTCTTGTTTGTTGGACTCACTCTGGCCCCAGTAAAGTTTGCCACACCTTGCGGTCTACTCTGTGGTGAGTCTGCATTATACAGCGTGTCACAAGCAGCAGATTCAGTTACAATCACCACCATTGCTCCAACACCAGTCTTCTCTGGCTGCAGGATATCAAGGACACTGGACCTGAAGAGCTACATAACTTAATTTACTGTGAGACTTCTGAGGCTTCTCCTGACTTAGCTGTTGAACGATGACCAATTTATTCCACTGGGAAAATGTATTCAATTTATTCAGGGAAAAACAAAGTGTTTTTACATATTTAAAATGTTCTATACGTATTTAGTGATGACACATCGCTGTAAAAAAAAATAAAAATACAGGTTTCTGCTTTTGTGTATTGTTTTCCACAGTACTTTAAGCTATAGTGAGATGAGCAAAATCGATGAGGTGCAATAAAGGGAAACAAAACCATACATTAAAATAGGGTTTACAAGTCAAAAGGGGTATTTCTTCATGCAGCTTTGGATGTAACCCATAAGAAAAGTATCCATAGCATATACAACTGTTGCCCAATTCATCCATATATGAATTTCTAAAAGGCAGCCTTGTAAAATCTTTGCTATTGCTTCTGAATTACACAGTTTTAGAATCCAGCTTAAATTACATGCGGAAAAGAGAAAAGCGGAATTTTTTTATCACCATACTGAACAGCTTTCCTTTAGTGGAAAGATATCTACTGATGCCTAGGAATGTTATTTTCAAGTAACATACAACGTGCTTGTTGTTACAACTGCTCCTAGCACCTGGTGAATTTTGCAGCTGAGAAGGCCTAACAATTTAAAAATAACTGAATCACAGCTTATTTTTAATTTCAAATAATATAATCACCTGTATTTAGTATTAAACATATTTAGACAAGCTGCCTGTCTGTTCCCAACCACCTCTTTCTGTCTGTCATCTCAAACTTGACAGTTTTCAATTCCAAACATGCAGATATTTTTTTCCCGTGGATGACTTGTCATTAAAACTGTCAAAAACTATAATTATTTATGTATACCTATTTATTATTAATCTAGAAAAATCTTCACAGACATCACACTGTTACTGGTTGCTCATGTCATTTTGCTGCCAACCCTGGTTTTCACTGCTGTTGGTCTGATGCTTTTTTGCATGCATCAGACCCTTTTCCCTTGTTGACCGTTTCCATAGCATGGCAGGCCCAGACATGCCAGCTGTTTTTCTAGTTTGTTTTTCAAACATTTTATAAGGTTCACACCTATTAAAATGTTTTAATGCAAGGCTACAATTATTATAAAAAAGAAGTAAAACAAATGTTTAGTATAGATAAGTAGCTTCAACAGATCAAAGTTTTGATTTTTTTCTTTAATGAAGAAACTGTCCATAACTCATATTTCAAAGTCCTTATTTTCAAATGGTGTCACATATGGACATTTTAGCTATGTATAAAGTCTTGTAAACACATGACAAAATGGGTCCACCTAAGGTTTAAATCCGGTGAAACAGGAACTAAAAAAAAAACACTCTTGGCTTTCTGTTGAATTAATTTTCTACTGCCAAGCCAGCCAGTAAAAAAGGCAATTTTATCTTTATGCCTTTCACTTTACCTTCCGTTCCTTATTCTCCAATTTAAAGCACTGCTGTACCTTTCTAGTGTCCCAATTTATTGACATATCTGATATACCACCTACAATGATCCCTCTTTCATCCCTTACCCTTACCCCTCCACACTCCTATTGTTAAAATTTGATTCCAAATCACTGGCCAGGACAATTTTTTTTTAAAATGTTGTTCGACTGAAGATCTTCATGGGTGAAATGTAAAATACGAATCAAACCATGTCTTCATTAAGAACCACCACAGATTGTACATGATGGTTGTTCGCAATAACGCTTTCATCTCTTGTGAATTTTTCAAAACAAATTTGTCACAACGTATAAATGGCCCTAGTGCAGAGAGATGCAAACACATCCAGAACAGCAGAATGATTTGCAAATTAAATGTATCTTGAATCAAAAAGAATGAACACTCCCCTGAAGAAAAGCATAGGCCGAAATAAAGTCTCCATCCAAAAAAAAACAAGCATAAAATAAGAATATCCAGAAAAATAAACTAAAGCTACTAAAGGAAAAGAATTAAGAAATCTTCTACTCAGGAAGGAGCTTCTGCATCCCTACTGCCTTGCACAGCTGAAACTCACCACTTCAAACCAGGAAGCGAGGAATCCTTTTTTACCTCCTCCTCTTCCTTTCCATGCAAATTTAAGTGGCACCTAAAACATAGTATTCCCTCCTGCAAATTTCATTGTTTTAATCTTGCTCGACACTACCTCCTGCACTATCTCTTATAGTTACTGTAAGAACTATCCCTTTTTGTTCTTCCACAGCAAACACAGTGACTATTTGGACCAAACAAACTTCTATTTTCCCCCCCCTTTTTCTTCTTACGTCAGTCTGCCTCTTACAAAAAGCACCCCACCCCATACAGGGTTTCTCTTCTTTTATTTCTGCCACTGCACTTCCCCTTCGAAAATGGAACAGTTTTCTTGAACTGGATCCATACTGCAGTGTCTTTTCCAGACTTCTAAATAAACTCTTAAAAGCCAATATTGTAGGAGGAATTAGTCAATTAACAACAGCAAAGTTTCAAGAGCCGCGTGAGATCTTTTGCACATAGATTGTAAGACTTAGAAGCTTGAGATGAAAGCCAATGAAAAGTATGAACCTGCTACTCTTTCTCCTGCTTCTTTCACAGATGCCTTTTCTCATGGCTTGTTTATTCTGCTGATAACTTTATTTGGGCAGGAGATGATGTTATGGGGTTGGGGCTGGTAGATTTTACGCTAGAGACTTTTTGATTATGTTTTTGTTTTTGTTTTTTTTCCCAGTAGCGCACACACACAGCTGAAGCAAGGGAAGGAGTCAAAGCATTATCTTCGTGACAAGTCTGACAAATGCTGTTCAAACACTATCCTGCAAGATCCATGTGTCCAGTTGGAAAGTCTCCTGTACTAAATCTGATCAGAGAAGGCTTATATGAGCTTATATATTGCAGATAAAATGTGACTTGACATAACCTTCAAGCTGCTGCCATGCCAAAGCAGGAAAAAAAAAAGGGCTGAAGTCAGTTTTTCAGACTTAGTTTTGGAACATAAAAAACTCATCGTGAAAGGTATCAAAAAAGAATAAAACCGTAAGCAGATTTTCTAAGCCTAAGATCCTGGGGCATTCTCACATCAAATTGATTGAAGGGATTGCTAAAATATCCATGTAGTAAGGCTAGTTGGCAGGATGGCTGCCTCACTAAATAGCAAAATAGAGTCAACAAAATATAAGGTGAATTTAAAACAATTACTCTGGACGTACTACTCAGGCTTGAAGTACATTCAGTCAGCAGCTGAACTCATAACAGTCAAGCTACATGGCTCTGCATGCATAAGAACAGCAGAGCTGATATGTTCTGAAGCTGCTGTTGGGTATGCAGATCTTTAAATTACATGTCCATTAATTGATACATTGCCTGTAGAGGATGAAGCATTAAAGAACTGGGGACATGTGAGCAATCCAGCATTTCTCTATGAGGCCATGAAGCCTTA